>Ga0302326_10010222_pt1 | contig 20358 bp, 15 predicted proteins | sample Palsa_T0_3_FD_202264 | JGI IMG/M metagenome (GOLD analysis project Ga0302326, IMG submission 202264) | Peat permafrost microbial communities from Stordalen Mire near Abisko, Sweden - Palsa_T0_3 | ecosystem: Environmental > Terrestrial > Soil > Palsa > Peat permafrost | place: Sweden: Abisko...
AACCAAGCTCTTCCTGCAGCGCCCGATCCATCGGGGGCGTGGGGTCCAGATCGTCGGCGTTTCGGTCCCGGTCCCATCGGCCCTGGTATTTCAGCATAAAATCGTACTTGCCGGTCAGCCCCGTCTTGTCCATCACCGGCCGCCCAAACGTCCCCGTCAGTATCCTCACCAACCGACCGATCTCGCACCCATGCGCAATAAATTCGCACCCCTGCCCATGGCACTTCTGGCTGATCGGCGGTACAGGATGGTCGCCGTTCTTTTTCAACTCGTCCGCTGACGGCGGCATGGAGCCTGCCGCGCCCAGCTTCGGCCCTCCCTTCGCCACCACCAGGTTGTAGATCTCGCCCTCCCTCATTTCCGAGTGCGTCTTCAGCTTGAAGCGGTCCTCCAGCAGCGTTCGCATCATATGCTGCTGTTCGGCCCACTGCTGCTCCTTGTTCAGCGCTGCCAACCGGGCGTCTGCATCGCCGTCGCCCTTGGCTTCAATCATAAAAAATGTCGGCCACGGCCAGTCCGGAGCACCCACGATCTGGTATCGATTTACGCCATACGCGTCGCAGATCAAGTTTTCGATCGGCCAGTTGGTTGCTCGATACGTCGTGGATTGCGGCACGAAATGTGCGCCCATCGTGAACCCGGCGCTCATATCAATATTCTTGTTCTCCCGCACCGACGCCACATCGAACGTCATCGTCGCCACATACGGGGCATTTGCAGGCGCGGATGAGGTGTCTGCCGCACCAGCTTGCCCCAGGGACGAATGTGCCGCAACGGCCAGCAACCCAGCAGCGACAAATAGAGTGTTGACGCGAAGAGTCCTCGCCATCGTCCCTGCCCCCAATCAAGCCAGCCGGTACGGCGCGCGATAAGGCCGCGATAGCAACTCGCTGGCGGCGGGGTCGTCCAGAATCTTCTCTTCCTTCACGTCCCAATGAATCTTCCGCCCCACCATCATCGAGATCAGACCCAGATGGCCGGGAATCGTGGAGTGGTGCGCCGTCTCGACAGGCGTGATTGTGGGCTTGCGGGATTTCACGCTGTCGAGGAAGTTACGCCTGTGCTCGGCGGACTCATACAGCTTGATCTTGCGCAGGTCGTCCGGAAGCGAGTCGCCCTTGGCCCATTCCGGATTGGACGCGTCGAAGCCGCTCCGATCCACCCACACCCAGCCATCCGTGCCAATCCACTTGGTGCCCATCGCAATCGCCGGTGATCCGCCCGCGATGGTCATTTTCACATCGACCGGATAGCCCGTCACTTCCTTGTGGTAGGTGCATTCGATGTCGTATTTCAACGCCGCATTCCAAATCGCGTTGGTCGGCGGGAAGTCACCGTGGCCTTCCACTTCCGACGGACCGGTCAAGTCGAAGCCCAGGCCCCAGTGCGCTATGTCCCCGTGATGCCCGATCCAGTCCAGCAACTGCCCGCCGCCGGTGTTGTAATTCCACCGCCAGTTCTGGTAGACCCGCGCGTCGATGTAGGGCTCCATTTGCGACGGCCCCACCCAGCGGTCGTAGTCGAGTTCCGGCGGAGGCTGAGTCACTGCCAGGTCCCAGGCCGGCGTGCCCGGCACAATCTGCGAAGGCGTCGTGATCTTGTCCGGCAGCGAGGCAAGCCTTTGCAGCAGCGGAGGCACGGTGTTGGGGAAGTCGTGCGGCGCGCCGGGCAGGCCGACCTCGACATGGGTAACGTTGCCGATCAGGCCGTTGCGGACAATCTCCGCCGCCTTGTGAAATGTGGGCAGCGATCTCTGCCAGCTTCCCGTTTGCCAGATGATGTTGTTCTTGTGGACTGCCCTCACAATCGACTGCTGCTCGGCGATGGTTTTGGCTAGCGGCTTCTCGCCGTAGATGTCCTTCTTGCGGTAGGCGGCCTCGGTGGCGATGATGGCGTGCCAGTGGTCGGGTACGGCGATCATGATGGCGTCAATGTCGTCGCGCGCAATCATCTCGCGATAGTCGTGGTACACCATGCAGTCCTTGTTGCCGTACTTGGTGTTGATGGTGTCGACGGCGGCCTGCAGGTGGGCGGTGTGGATGTCACATGCGGCCACCACCTGGCAATCGTCCTGCGCCAGGAAGGCCTTGGTATTCCCTGGCCCCATCATGCCCCAGCCGATAACACCGACCGTGATGCGGTTGGAGGGAGCGGTGCGCGCCCATGCGCGGCGGGGAAGCAGGGCCGCGGCTCCGGCTGCTTTGAGAAAATCGCGGCGGTTGATGCGTGCGGGAGCGTTGGAACGGGAGGTCGGGGTGATCATGGTTTTCTCCGCAGTGCTACGTTGTCGGGCGGTACGAGAGCGAGCAGATAGAAGAAAAGGCAACCGCAGGTCCTTCGACTCGCTGCGCTCGCTCAGGATGACAGGGTTTTGGCGATGCGATCTTGGGCTCCCTTGGACACCAGCCTTTATATCAGAAGGGATTCGCTCGCGTACAAATGCTATCGAGCCGGCCGGAAGAACCGTTTTGCCCTGGCCACATCTTTGAAGATCTGCGCCTTGAGCGCCTCCGGCGAAGGCCACGCAATCTCCCCGCGCAGGCGCAGCAAAAATTCAAGATCGATGGGCGTCTGCTCGTCCATTTCGATCGGCTCGAAGTCCAGTATGTGCGATTCGACGGCAAACGACGGCTCACCGAAGGTGGGCCGGTTGCCCACGTTGGTGACAGCTTGAAAGCAGCGCCCGGCCACCGTGAGGCGCGTGACATAAACGCCGAATGCCGGCAGCAGTTCCTCATGCGGCGCGAGATTCACGGTTGGAACAAGCAGGCGCGTGCCAATGCCGCGCCCGCGTGCCTGTGTGCCCCGCACCGAGAACGGACGGCCCAGCATCCAGCGGGCGCGCCGCACATCTCCGCCAGCCACCAGCGCACGGATCGCGGAACTCGAAACTTCAAGGCCATGGACGCGCAGCGGAGGATGCACATGCACGGCGAAGCCGAAGCGAGTGCCGAACGCGCGAAGCTCCTCAACGCCGGCCTGCGCCTGATGGCCGAAGCGAAAATTGCCGCCTTCGTGCAGGCTGCGCACTCCCAGCTGCTCAACGAGGATTCCGCGCACAAACTCCTCCGCCGTCAAGCCGGCCAGCGATTCGTCGAAGGGCAGCACCACAACGGCCTCAATGCCGGTCGCCGCCAGCAGGCGGATTTTTTCGTCCAGGGGCGTCAGCAGCCTGGGCGCCTTGTTCGGGCGCAGAAAGCGGTCCGGGTGTGGGTCAAAGGTGATGGCAACCGAGCGGGCGTCTTGCTCGCGGCTCTCGCGCACCACGGCGGAGAGAACCTCGCGGTGTCCAAGGTGCACGCCGTCGAAGTTGCCGATTGCCGCCACGGACGGACCGAATCCTTCAGGAATCTCCGCCACTGAGCGGTAGATCGGGATCAATTGCCCTGCGCTGTTGCTCATAGGATCACTGGGACGGTGAGCCCGTCATAAGCCAGCGCCACGCCGGCCGGCAGCGAGCGGTTGGTTTCTTCGTGGCCAAGCTCATGCGCGATGTGCGTGAGCCACGTTTGTTTTGCGCCAATGCGTTTTGCCCAGCCCAGCGCCTGCTCCACCGTGGCGTGGCTGGGGTGGGGCTTGTAGCGCAGCGCGGAGAGCACCAGGTGGTCAAGACCCTCAAGCAGCGCAAAGCTTTCCTCGGGAATCTCGCTCACGTCGGTTAAGTAAGCCGCGCGGCCAAACCGGTAACCCACAATCTCCATCTTTCCATGCAACAGTGGAATGCGCAGGAATTCGACGCCATGCACAACAGTTGTCTCCGCCAGCGGCTCCAGGCGCAGCCTGGCTCGATTGGGGTAAGTCGCATCCGGAGAAAACGTGTAATCGAAGATTCGATGCAAGGCAGAAGTCGTCTCCTCGGTCGCGTAGAGCGGAATCGGACCACCCTCGCGAATGGCCTTGTAGCTGAGCGGACGAAGGTCGTCCAATCCAAGAATATGATCGGCGTGGGAGTGGGTGTAAAACACGGCGTCCACGCGATCGACTCCGGCGCGCAAAGCCTGCTCGCGGAAGTCGGGACCGGTGTCAATGACCACGATGCGCTCGCGTGCGGTTTCCGATTCGCCGGCATTCTCCGTCCAGCGCACAACAACGGACGGGCGCAAGCGGCGGTCGCGTAGATCAGCCGAGGTGCAGACCGGGCAGTCGCAGCCCAGCGTTGGAACTCCCATCGAAGTTCCCGTCCCGAGAAATGTGAGGCTGCCTTGCATGCGTTCCTGGGAATCTCCGCTTAGCTAAGAGACGAACCGGTATCTAGTCCCTCAGTCCCTAGTCCCTAGTCCCTCCGTCCCTAGTCCCTCCGTCCCGGCTTTACCGCTTTCCCGGCGGCGGAGGCTGAGGCGGCTGCATGGCCTGCAGATTGATCATGCTGGTCAGTTCCATGAATGCCATCCGCGCTTCAAAGAGCACCGTTTGCAGCGCGCGATCTTCGGCCGGGCTCAGGTTGCCGCGCGTCTTCTCCGCCAGCACGCCGAGCAGATCGATGGTGGTGCGCGCACCCAGAATATCCACCCGCGGGCGCTGCCCCTCCTGGGCTCCGGCGCCCATCTGGATCATGGCGGAAACATAGAACTGCTGCACCAGGTGTTCGAAAGCGATGGGCGGCTGCGCGCCCACGGCGGGATTCTGCGCGCGGATCAGTTCTTCCAGCCGCTGCGCAGAGGCTTCATACGCAACTTTTTGTTCCTGGCTTTCCTGGGCCGTGGGCGGGGCCGGCAACTCCGTCCCTGCTTCCTCGTCGAAGCCGAGCTGTTGAGCTTCAACGGGCGCGGACTCCAACCCATGCCTGCCATCGTTCACCACCAGGCGCGGGCCTGAAGACGGGACGTGCGCTTCGGCCGGTACATGCCTTTCTTCGTGCGCAGTTTCCGCCTGCTGCGCGGCCTTCTCGCTCTGGTGTTCTTCCTCCGCCTTGAACTTGCGGCGGTCGATCACTTCAAATTTCGGGGTATCGCTCATGATTCCTTGTTTCCCATCCGTCTCATCGACTTGCCCAGGCATCGCCTAATTGACTTGCTATCGGTTGGTTCGCTATCGAAAGCTGGGCGGTGCGGCCAGAATCCGGGCCGTGCCCGTATTTGCGCCCACTGCGTAGTTGAAAGTCTCATTGCGCTGTTCGGCTTCCGCACGAACCATGGCCAGCGCGAACACGCGGCTGCCCGATGCCAGCGCCAGCTCGGCCGCGCTCGTAATCTTTCCGGCAACCGGCTCCCCGGCCAATCCTATCTCGACGCCGGCAGCCGGCACAGGTCCAAATAGCTCAAGCGGCCGCAAATGCCTGTGCACGTTACCGCGCGAGCGAATGCGCTCCACGATCTCCTGGCCCAGATAGCAGCCCTTGCTGAAGTTGAGCGCCCGCATCTGCGAAGTCTCCTGCGGCAAGTCGCGCTCTGCCATGTCGATCCCGTACGCAGGAATCCCCTCCGCGATGCGGAATGCCTCCAGCGACGCACTTCCCACCGGTGTGGCTCCCGCGGTGCGCAGATACATCCACAGCTTCCCCAGCTGCTGCTCCGGTACCCATAACGCGTAGTGCGCCGCCGCAACGCCGTATTCCCGCGCGATGCGCAGGTCCATGCCGTTCCACTCCACGCGGGTCATTGTCATGGGCTCCGATAAAATGGGCAAGCCGACGCGGGCCAGAACCTCATCCGCCCGCGGCCCGGTCAACCCCAGCGCGGCCTCTCCGCCAAGCGGAACCAGTTCGACGTCGTCCATGATGATGAAGTGGTCAAGGTGAGCCAGCAGCCGCTCGTACTGATCGGCGGCAATTTCCAGTTCAACCTGGTCGCCCTCGCGCCAGACCGTCAGGTCGCCTTGAATACGCCCCTGCGCATTCAGCACCAGGTTCCACGCTCCGGCATTGCGGCCCAGATCGTTCACCATATTGGTAACCATGCCGCTCAGCCATCGAAAACGGTCTTCTCCACGCACCGCCACGCGCTTCAGCCAGCCCAGGTCGTGGCCCGCGGCTCCATTCGCCAAAGCCTCCGATTCGGCGACTGGCGCGTCTAACTCCCGTGGGGTGAGGACGCCCCGGTAAGGTTCCAGATAGTGAGGAGTGGCTGCGGATTCGAGCAACTCTGCGAATGCCGTAGCCTGTGGGGTTGCAGCCAGATCGATTTGCGTCATAGGGAAACTTTTCCGCGCAATGGCGCCAGATTTACCGACCAAATCCCGCGCAATACCGCATCCTAATTATAGCCTTTGAAGAAGATGAGGCCAGCGCGGCGCGAAATCCAGAGGTCGCCGAATCGATAACAGGGAGAGTGAATGAGCAAGCAGAACAAGCGGTCTAGGAGCTTGTCGGAAGACTCGGGTTTTGTGTCAGGGCACGACTTCAGTCGTGCCGTACATGCCGCAAAATCAATGCGGGCTTTAGCCCCTGAGGGCGAGACTCCCTCTCCCGCGCCACGATTTCAACCAGCCCCTCGGCGTGTCTGGCATCGATGGGCGTGGACAGCTTGTTTGTGCCTGTTGACAATAGCGGCCGCGAACGCCCGGCAGCCCGCCCCCGTCAGTCCGACGCCATCACAGGCGCAGACCCCGCCGCCGTCCCAGTCCCCCTCGACCGACAAGCCGGAGACCAAAATAACGCCAAGCCAGGCCAAGCTGCTTTTCTCCCTGGTCGACGAGCTGATCAAGTTCTCCTCCGACGAGACCGGCCTGCCCATCAAGAGCACCGTCAAGCGCAAGATCACCAGCCGCGACGAGGTTGAAAGCTACCTGAAAGAAAAGTTCAATGAAGACGAAGGGGCCAAGCGCCTGCAGCGGGACGAGATTGTCCTCAAAAAATTCGGCCTGCTCGATCGCGATTTCGCGCTCAAGCCCTTTTTGCTGGCGCTGCTCACCGAGCAGGTGGAGGCCTATTACGACTCCAAAACCAAAACTGTCAACATGATGGACTGGGTGAGCATCGACGAACAAAAGCCGGTGCTGGCCCACGAACTCACGCATGCCTTGCAGGACCAGCATGTGGACCTGGACAAGTGGGACGATCAGACCCCCGACGACGTCTCGGTCAACGCCGGCGGAGACGCCGATCACCTGGCCAAGGACGAACTGGACACCGCCCGCGACGCTGTCGTCGAAGGCCAGGCCACGGCCGTCATGATGGACTACATTCTCAAGCCCATGGGCAAAAGCCTGGTGAAGGATCCCGAGGTGATGGACTTCATCAAGCAGCAGATGAAGTCCACCGACAGTTCGCCCGTTCTCGCCCGTGCTCCTCTGCTGCTCTCTGAGTCGCTGCTCTTCCCCTATCTTGAAGGCATCAGCTTTGAGCAGGACGTGTGGATGGATCAGGGCCAGGCTGCGGCCTTTCCCGGAACCATGGATCGTCCGCCCACCTCAAGCTGGGAGATCATGAATCCGCGCGATTACGAGAAGAAAAACACGCCGCCCATCCCACTGCTGCCCAACATTCATCCCCTTGTGGACAAGCTTTACAAGCCTTACGACATTGGCCAGGTAGGCCAGCTCGACCTGCATATTCTGGCCGGAATCTTCGCCGGCGAGAACGCCGCGCGCGATCTGACCCCGGCCTGGGACGGAGGCATTTACTGGGCCGGCCAGCGGCTCTCCGCCACCGCCGCCGAGCAGAGCTCAACCAAATCCCTGGCCCTGTTTTATCTCTCCGCCTGGAAGAACGCCGCCTCGGCGGAAGCCTTTACGCAAATGTACTCGAACGAACTCGGCCGCAAATATTCCGGCCTCAAGCCGGACATCGCCGCGCAGAAAGCCGGCGCGGCAGACCTTCCCGCGGGAGACGAGGAACTGGTCTTCACCACCAGCGAAGGTCCGGTTGTCATCACTACACGAGGCAAGTTGGTCTTCGTTGCGGAGAGCTTTCCGCTCGATGTGGCGCGCAAGCTGACCGGGCTGATTCTCGACGCCCAGGGCAGCGGGGATTTGAAGATGGCCGGGCTGCGGCCGTTTGCTCAGGAGGGCGGGAACCCTGCGCAAACTGGAATGAAACCGCTCTCCGCCAATCTCGTGCGCTTTTTCTCCGATTGCGGCGTGATGAAGGCAGTTGTCGATGGGGCGGTTCGAGTGCGGCGTTAAGGAAACTCGGAATTTGCCCACTTCCAACCCGGCACAAACGCACCGTGCCCCATCCATTCGCGTTCTTTGCGAATGGATGGGAGACCACAAACCTCAAACGCCCCCCTTGAACTCGGTTTTTGTACAGGTTCTTAGAGGGTGCGTGGCAGATCTGTTCTCCATCAAGCCTGCGGCTTCCTGACCAGGTACTCATCCACAAGCACGGCCACCAGCACAGCAGTCGGCACCGAGACCAGCGCCCCTGGAATCCCTCCCAGCGCTGAGCCCAGCAGCAACGCCACCAGGATGGCAAGCCCCGGCAGGCCTACGCTGTTGCGCATGATGCGCGGCGTAAGGAAGGAGTTCTCAATCTGCAAATAGACCACGTAAAAAATGGCCACGCCCAGCACGTGCCCCCAGGAGTCGATGGCCGCCACCAGCAGCGCCAGCGCCACACAAATAGCGGCTCCTACCACCGGGATGATATTCAAGAGGCCGGTCAGCACGCCCAGCGCAAACGCGTAGCGAATATGCAGCATGAGATAGACGGCGGTGCTGAGCAGTCCGAGAATGAGCATCAGGCTGCCCTGGCCGATCAGCCATTTGTCCATGCGCAGCTTGGCGCGCTGCAAGGCAGCGTCAAGCCGGTCCCGGCTCTCCGGCGGAAAGAAGGAGAGAAACCAGGCATACGCATTGGCGCCTTCCAGAATAAAGTACACGGTAAGAATGAAGCCCATGGCGATATTCACCAGGCTCCCCGCCCAATCCTTGATGGAAAGCAGAAGATAGGTGGCGGCGTTGCTCACGAAATCTTCAAATTTCGCAGAGATTTCCGCGGTATTCAGGTTGTTCGCGAAAGGCACGTGCCTGAGTTTGTCCAGCAGCCCCGGCAGGCGGGCGGGCATTTCATTGCCAAACTCATGCAAATCCCGAAGCACCGGCGGCAGGGCCAGAAAACCGAACGCGGTGAGCGCGCCGGCCATGGCTAGCAACAGAAAGAAAACCGCATAGCCCTTGAAGGGCCTCCAGCGGCCAATGCGCAGCCTCCCGGTGGACTTCACAACAGGGGTAAGAACGGTGGCGAACAATGCGCTCACATACAGCAGCATCAGCACTTCGCGCACCTGCCACGCCACGGCCAGCGCCAGCAAGAGCGCGAGGGCAAACACGATGTCGCTGCGAAGCGTGCGCGAACTGGCGTGCGGCAGGGTCATGCGGCGCTCCCCGGCGAGGAGCGCCTGTCGGTTGAAACCTGACCCCTTACCCCTGAACCCTGCCTCATTGATCCCCGCCCAGAATCGACCCCACAATCCCACCCAGCAGCGCGCCGCCGGCGGCAGGGCCAACCTGGCGCGATTCCCCATGCGGAATGTACTCGGCAATCTGGTGCGCCAGGCGCGAGATGGGCAGCGTCTGCAGCCAAATCGTCCCCGGCCCTTGCAAGACTGCCAGGAAGATTCCGTCTCCGCCGAAGATGGCGTTCTTGAGGCCGGGAACCATCATGATCTGAAAGGCCACCGACGACTGGAATGCGCCCACGTGTCCGGGATGCACGCGCAGCACTTCACCGGGGGCGAGGGTCTTCATGATCAGCTCGCCGCTCAATTCCAGCCACGCCGTGCCTTGCCCGGCCACCTTCTGCAGCAGGAAACCGTTGCCGCCAAAGATGCCTGCACCCAGCGATTGCTGGAAACCCACGCCAATGGTCACGCCATCGGTAGCGCAGAGAAACCCGTGGCGATGAATCAGATATTCCTGACCAGGCCCAACCGGGATGGGTACAATGTGCCCCGGCACCTTGGTCGCGAAGGATACTTCGCCGGGATACTGCATGGCGCGGTACTCGGTCATGAACAAGCTGCCGCCGCCCGCCACGCGCTTGAGCACGCCGAACAGCCCGCCGCCGCCGCCCATCTGCGTGTGGGTGGTCATCTGGATGGAAGCGGTCATCCAGGAGAGTTCGCCGCTCTCTGAAAACACGCTCTCGTTGGGGTCAAGCTGCACATCGAGCACGGGCATGGTCGTGCCTTGAATCCGAGTCTGCATTGGCCGGATCCTCCTGTCAGTAGACAGTGTACCCGCCCGCAAGCAGAATCGGGCCGCGATCGGATTCCGGATCGAAAGGCCCGTGCCCAGAATGTCAAGACCGCTCGTGCCGGACGCTCGCTCCGTCTCCGCCCGGCTGCGGCCGTCCTGCTACTTTTTCTCGTCCATCGCCACGTTGTGCGTCTGCGCGATCCTCTCTACGGCCTGCTGATGCTCCGCCAGCACCGGCGCATCCTGCTTGGCTGCCTGCTGCAATGCCGGATCGGAAGCCGACTGCGCCTCGGACTGGAGGTCCTTCACGTCCTGCTGGTTGTCCTTCGCAACCGCCTTGATGTATTCCTCGTCGAATTGCGGCCCTGAGAGCGCCTCCAGCTTGGCCATCAGTTCCTTTTCTTTCTTCGACGGCTTCTTGGGCTGCGTCACGTCAAGCTTTTGCGCGATGGGCTTCAATTGTTCATCGAGCTTGGCGCGATTCTCCATCATTTTCTGCCCCAACTGCTTCACGTCCGGGCTTTCCGATTTCTGCTGGGCCAACTGTCCCAGGTGCTCCTCTGAAGCGTCACTTTCAAACATGGACGCCACAAATGCCTGGTCGGCGAGAGATGCTCCGTTGTTCGTGGTCATTCCCATCGACGGATTCGTCTGTTGTCCCGGTTGTTGCGTGGGCGTTTGACTGGGCATGGGCATGGACTGTTGCGCCGCCCCTCCCGGCTGCTGCATCTGCGCAAGTGCTGTGCCGCCCACAAAAAACAGGGCTGTCGCGGAGAAGATCAAGATCTTGCCGTAGGTTCGATTTGAAAGCATTTGAGTGTTCCTTCTTCTCGCCCTGGGGAGGACGAGCGTTGAAGCCGGCGAGGGCGATCGTAGCCGCCGGGGCCTGGGCTTCTTTTGCAAGCCCCGCGTCGGGACTCGTCAGCGCCGTTCGATGCGCGGGAACAGGCCCGGAGTTGCCTATGCGTGGAGGATCACCATGGCCGCGCACCCGGCCGACCTTCGCCGCCGCCCAATTGCCTGTTTTGATTCACCATCTTGCACCGCCGCCGCAGAGCCGCTCAGAGAGTGATTGAATTGCGTTCTCTATGAATCGTCGCGCGATCTTGAGTCGAATGCTGCTGGCTTGCGGCATGAGCGCGTTGGCACTGGCGGGCTGCCAAAAGCCCGAGCCAGCCCAGCCGGATCGTCCACGTCTCGCCCAGGCGTGACCATGCAGGATGTGAGCTTCTTTTCTGCGGCATAGAACCGCCGCTTCCCGTACGAAATCCACACCAAGTCCGGCGGGCACGACTGGAACCAATGGGACGCGCAAATACCCGGCTGATTCGAAAGCTCATTGCAGCATACGGAATTCGTTAACTGAACCCTGTTCCCTGTTCCCCGCTATTTTTTATCGTCGATAGCTACGCTGTGAGCCTTTGCCACCTGCTGGATGTCCTGCAGTTGATCCGAGAGCTTGCTTCCATCCTGTTGCGCCGCCGCTACCACCCTCGCATCCTGAGCGGTCTGTGCTTCCACTCCAAAGTCTTTGATGTCCTGGCGGTGAATCTTCGCCACGGCCTGGATAAACTCTTCATCGAATTGCGGGCCCGAGAGACCTTGAAGCCTGGCAATCAATTGCTTGTCCTTCTTGGTGGGAGCCTTGGGCTTGGTCACTTCAAAGGTTTTCGCGATGACCATGAACTGATCGTCCAGGCTGTTTCTGGCGGCTACGATCCTTTGTCCCAACTGTTTAACATCGTCGCTTTGGGATTTCTGCTGCGCCAGTTGCCCGATCTGCAAATCGCCGGCATCCCGCTCCAGAACCGAGCGCACAAAGGCCTCGTCCCCGAAGCTATGCGGAACCGTGGTCACCGGTCCTGCAACACCCATACCCGGCAATGTGGGCGCGCTGTATCCCGGCTGCGGGGCCGCGTTGGATTGCCCCGATCCTGGTTGCACAAAAGCCGCCATCACTGCCAGCGTGACGATCGCATGATTGACAAATATCCGGTTGCAAATTCGTTTCGCAGTCATCTGAATTCCTTCTTTTTGTGTGGTGAGAGAGTTTGGTGTCACCGGTCGCGCCGGATCTGAAAACTTGGGCATTCCCGGCTTGGCCTGTAACTGTTGGACTTGGATACCCGAGCTCCGGTTAGTGTTTTAAAGGGCCTCTGGCATCCGGCTATTCGACCAGTTGCAGTCCGGTTTCCGCAGTCGCCAGGGAGCTGCCTCCTACCCAGATTTTATAGGCAGTCGGCTCAACCGTCCGCTTCATGTCGGTGTTTACAAAATTCAGCTCGTCGAAGCCCAGCGGAAATTCGACGTGCTTCTGCTCGCCGGGCGCCAGCGCAACCCGGGCAAAGCCCTTCAGTTCGCGCACCGGCTGCTCCACGCTGGCGGCGGTGTTGCGAATGTAGAGCTGCACCACTTCCGTCCCCGCCACGCTGCCGGTGTTTTTCACGTCCACGCCGACCATCGCGACGGGCTTGCCCCCCGACGCAATGACTTCCCCCACCGGAACCTCAGCGCGGCTGACGGTGGGCTTCTTATAGCTGAAGCGGGTATAACTCAAGCCCCAGCCAAAGGGAAAGAGCGCCGAGTTCTCCTCGTCCATGTAGCGGGAAACAAACTTCTCCTGTGCATTCCGCGGCAGATGGCTCAAATCTCCATGCGCGGGACGGCCGGTGGGAAGCTGCGCATAATAAAGCGGCTCCTGGCCCACGGCGCGGGGAAAACTCGAAGGCAGCTTGCCGGAGGGATTCACATCGCCGAAGAGCACATCGGCCACGGCATGACCGGCTTCGACGCCCGGGCTCCAAGCCTCCAGAATTGCCGGCACATGCTCGGCGGCCCACTTCAACTCCAGCGGCCTGCCGGCCAGCACCACCAGGATCACCGGCTTGCCTGTCGCCACCACCGCTTCGAGAAGCTGCTGCTGCGCCCCGGTAAAGCCGAGAGTAGTCCTGCTCGATGCTTCGCCCTCCATCCAGTTTGTCGGTTCGCCCAGCGCCAGAATGGCCACATCCGCCTTGTTCGCCGTCTTCACGGCCTCGGCAATGGTCTTGGCATCGTCCGGTACCGGCTCTTCTTTGCCTGCGGTCATTGGCCCACCAAAGTTGACGTGCTTCAGCACGTCGGCGTCCTTGCCGCTGAGCAGGTCGCATCCCGGTGCGTAAAGCAGCCGGTCGCCCAGGCGTTCCTCAAGCGCCGCCCGCAGCGTGACCACGTACTTGGGATCGCCGGTCACCGCCCACGCGCCCAGCAACTCGCGCTGGTTGTCAGCCAACGGACCGATGAGCGCCACTTTCTTTGCCTTGGCGGTGAGCGGCAGCAGGTTTCCAACGCCCTCGACGGAATCGTTCTTGAGCAGCACCAGCGTTTCGTTGGCCACCTTGCGTGCCGCGGCGCGGCGCTCCGGTGTGGCGTCGTATGCCGGCGACTCCGGAGTGTAGGGGTGATCGAACAGCCCCAGGGCAAACTTGACGCGCAGAATCCGCCGCGCCGCCTCATCCACCACCGACTCCGGAATTTTGCCCGAGCGCACCTGGGCCGCGATGACCGTGCCGTAGAGGTTGCCCTCCATGTCCATGTCCAGGCCGGCTTCCAGAGCCTTCCGCGCTACCGTCGGGCCATCGCCAATGGAGTGATTGATCAGCTCACCCACCGCGCCCCAATCGGAGACCACAAAGCCCTCAAAACCCCACTCCTTGCGCAGAACCTGGGTCAGAATGAAAGGATTGGCGGTTGCGGGAACCCCGTTGATCGAGTTGAACGAGCTCATCAGCGTCGCCGCGCCCGCTTCCACCGCGGCGCGATAAGGCACCAGGTACACCTGGCGTAGCGTAATTTCGCTCATGTCCACGGCGTTGTAGTCGCGTCCGGCAATGGCCGCGCCGTAGGCGGCAAAGTGCTTCACGCATGCGGCCACCGAGTCGGGCTTCGAAAGATCGTCCTGCTGGTAACCCTTGACCCAGGCGCGCGCCATGGCCGAGCCCAGGTAGGGGTCTTCGCCGGCGGATTCGATGATGCGTCCCCAGCGTGGATCGCGGGCAATATCCACCATGGGCGAAAACACCCAGGCGAGGCCGTCGGCGCGGGCCTCTGTAGCTCCGGTGCGCGCCACCAGTTCGGCCGCCGCGGGGTCCCAACTGGCCGCAACGGCCAGGGGCACCGGGAAGGTGGTGCGATGCCCGTGAATCACATCCTGCCCGAAGAGGATCGGTATGTGCAGCCGCGATTTTTCAACCGCGATGTGCTGGAAATGGTTCGTCGCCTCGGCGCCCACCACGTTCAGAAACGACCCCACCTGGCCCTTGGCCGCCATCTCGTCATACTTTAGGCTGGACGCATTCGGCCCGGTGGGATTTCCCACGGAGAATTGCACCAATTGGCCAATCTTTTCCTCCAGCGTCATCTTCTTGAGCAGCTCTTCCACGCGCAAGTTGAGCTCCTTTGAGGCCAATTGAGGATTGGGAGTTGAATCGGCTTGTGCCGCGGCTGAAAGACAGCCAAGAACGACTGGAAGGAGCAGCCCAACAGAGCAATGCACTGATAATTTCATGGCTCGGTCATGATAAACCGTCTAACGAGCCCCTGTCGGCGTCCGCGATCGGCTCGGGTCAACGAGTGGCAACTGCCGGTAGCGGGAATCGGCGATAATGCTCTACTCTTGCCACAGACTGCATGTTCCGTTTCTTCGTCCATCTCCGCAATGCCGCCGTTCAGGCCCTGGCCAACGACGTCTTCAACACCGCCAAGGCAGTGGCGTACTCCGGCATGCTGCTCCTGTTTCCCGCACTGCTGGTGGTCACCACGCTGCTGGCGCAGGTTCCGCAGGGAAGCACGCTCGTTGGCGCAATTCGCAACGCCTTTGAGCAGGTTTTGCCTGCCGACTCAATGGATATGCTGCAGTCCTATGTGCTGAACCAGAGCTTCCATCCCACGCGGGTGATCGTGTCTGCCGGCACACTCAGCGTATTCGCCGGCCTGGGCATGATGCTCTCGCTCATGGAAGGATTTCGCCGCGCTTATCGCCTGCCGGCAGACGACTGGAGTTTCTGGGGCCGCCGGTTCCGCGCCCTGCTTCTGGTGCCCATTGCGCTGGTGCCCCTTTCGCTGGCCACGCTTGTCGTGGTCTTCGGCCACCAGATCGAGGCCTGGATGATTCAAAACGCCGCTCACGAATTACGGCATATTGTGCTCGTGTTCTGGCGCATCGTGCGCTTCTCCACTGCGTTGGCCACCAGCATTTCGGTCCTGTGCGCCGTCTACCATTTCGGCACGCGCCGCACGGAACACTGGCTGCGCGTGGCCCCCGGCGCAGTCACAGGAACGCTGCTCTGGTTTCCGTCCACGCTGGCCTTCGGGTGGTACGTGACCCGCGTCGCCGACTACACCATGTTCTACGGCTCCTTTGGCGCCGGCATCGCCACCCTCATCTGGCTTTACATCACCGCTGTCAGCGTGCTGCTGGGCGCGGAGTTGAACGGCGCTCTTTTTCGGGAACGCCTCGGGCGGAATTCCGATTTCGGCTGATTGGGTCTGCTTTCCCAAGTCTGTGACAAGTCGCACGAGCGATTGAAGGCGGCATGTCGGAAAATGGTTGGAGGCAGGGGCGGTCCAACCCCCGTGTACAATGAAACTGCCCCTTACGCCTGTATTTCTAACCCAAATAGCCTTGGTTTCTTGGAGCCCCCTCAAATGGCATTCGAACTCAGCTTGACCGATTCCCCGTCGCAACGCCGCGCAAAGATTGTCGCTACTCTCGGGCCGGCTTCCAACACCGAGCCGGTCTTCCGCGAGCTGGTGCGCGCCGGCGTGGATGTGGTGCGCCTCAACTTCTCCCACGGCTCGCACGAGGAAAAGCTGGCGCTGATCCAGATGATCCGCAAGGTAAGCCGCGAGGAGCGCAAGCCGCTCTGCATCATGGGCGATCTGCAAGGCCCCAAGATTCGCACCTCCAAGCTGAAAGACCACCAGGCCGTGATGCTCAAACAAGGCCAGAAACTGACCATCACGCCGCGCGACGTTCCCGGCACGGCCAACCTGGTGGGCACCACCTTCAAGACGCTCGCTGAAAACGTAGAGCAGGGTTCGCGCATCCTGCTCAACGACGGCCTCATCGAGCTGCGCGTCCACGAAGTGGACGGAGACGACGTGGTTTGCGACATCATCAACGGCGGCATGCTCGGGGAGAATAAAGGCATCAATCTTCCCGGTATTCCCGTGCGCGTTCCCTCGTTGACCGACAAGGATTCGGCGGATTTGGAATTCGCGCTCAAGAACGGCGTGGACGCAATTGCCGTCTCCTTTGTCCGCACCGCGGAAGACGTGCGCCTGGTGCGCAATCGCGTCTCTGCCTACGGCGGCGAAACATGGATCATTGCGAAGCTGGAAAAGCCCCAGGCCATCGAGCACCTCGACGCCATTCTCACCGTAGCCGACGGCATCATGGTGGCGCGCGGCGACCTGGGCGTGGAGGTTCCGCCGGAAAAAGTCCCTGCTATTCAGAAGCACATTATCCGCCGCGCCACCGAGTTCCGCAAGCCGGTAATCACGGCCACGCAGATGCTGGAATCGATGATCGACAATCCGCGGCCCACGCGCGCCGAAGTCTCCGACGTGGCCAATGCAGTGTATGACGGAACGGACGCGGTGATGCTTTCCGGTGAGTCGGCCGTGGGCAAGTATCCGGTGCAGGCCGTCTCCATGATGGCCCGCATCGTGGCCGACGCCGAGCGCCACATCAAGGAGCAGAGCTACGACGAGCCCCGCGAGCGGCGCAGCCATCTCTCCATTGCCGAGACCATTTGCGAAGCCACGGCCCACGCCGCCGACGATCTCGACCTGCGCGGCATTGCCCTGTTCACCGAGTCCGGCGTAACCGCACGGCAGCTCTCGAAGTACCACCCCACCTCGCCCATCTTTGCGCTGAGCCCCATTGAGGTAACCATCAACCGTCTCAACCTGCTTTGGGGCACGACGCCCATCCGCTGCCCCAAGGTCAACACCACCGAGGCCCTGGTCGACGTGGCTGAGAGCCTGCTCGAACAGGGCGGGTACGTGCGTCCGCGCGAGGTCATCGCCATCGTCGCCGGCACGCGCACCAAGTCCGGTTCGACCAACTTCCTGCGCCTCCACGTGATGGGCGAGCACAGCATGGAAGGCGTGCGCTTCTTCGCCCACAAGGAAGAAGAGCCCGCCCCGCCCGCCGAAGAAGCTGCACGGACCAAGCGCCCCGCGCCCAAGCCCGCCGCAGCGCCGGCAAAGAAGAAATAAGCGAATTCAGCGCGCAAACTCAAACGCCACTCCCTGTCAGGAGTGGCGTTTTCGTTGCGAAGGATATCCTCATAAGCCTTGACGGAGATTTTCAAAAGCCTCAACGGAGATTTTCATAAGCCCGCTTTGTAACAGGGCACGACTTCAGTCGTGCCGAAAGAGGCCCAAATACCGAGGGGTTTTTACCCCTGAGGGAGCGATCTTCCAGAATCAATTGGATGGCTGCGCCGAGACTTTCACGGCATTACTCAACGCTGCGACCCTGCACGTTGGCGCCGGGGATCTCCGGAGACCAGCCGACAAACCACTCGCCGTCGCGCTCGATGACCGCTGTGAATTCGTTGCGCATGGAACGAGTATAGCGCGGGCCTTTGCTGGATCGTGTGCGATGGATGGTTTGGGGCTTTGGGGGCTGCCAGCAAAGGTGGATTATGGCACTGGGATACGCACTGGAGGCAGTAGGTAACCCATGCATTCCGGACGAGGGACGTGGTCTGCCCAGTCGAGGCCGCAGGGCGCGTTGTGTTGCTTGGAGCAGACGTCGAGCGCGTCGCGCGTGCCTCGCGTCAACAGACCCACCTTAACGCCCTTCGCGCCGCGGACAACTTTTTGGTAGACATTCAGAAATCTCTCGTAGGAAACCTCCGGGTCAGGATAAACGAAGACGACCTCAGTTTCGACCTGACGATTTTGGAAGATTAATGAAAGAGTACCTTCCAGTTTCTCAAGCGGCTCAGAGGTCTCGTTGATGCGCGCCCTGCCGCTTTTCCCGACCACCACGATAACGCTTCGGTCGTCGTAGCACTCTTCGAAGCGGAAGGTCCTGACGCCGGGCATGGGAAGCAGTAGACCCTCGCTGGTACCTCTTGTGGAGCGGGAGTTTCGATAAATGAGGAAGGCAGCGACTGAAGTCAGGATCAGAATGGCTGCCAGGATTCGGGTTCTGGTCGAAACGTGGCCGAAGTTCACACTGGGATAGACACCGATCGAGGGCCAGATGTTCCGCGACTGCCCTCATTCAGGCCCTATTGGAGGCCCTGGATGAGAGCCTGGGTGGAGAACGGGCTATTTCGCCGCCAACTGCCGCAGCACATACTGCAGAATCCCGCCGTGCTCGAAGTACTCGATCTCCTGCGGCGTATCGATGCGCACCTTGGCTTCGAATTCCTTCGCAGTGCCGCCGTCCGCAGTTGCTTTGACCTTGAGCGTTCGGCCTCCCGCAAATTTGCTTGCGAGCAGCGCGGTGAGCCCGGCGAAGTCGTAGACCTCCTCGCCAGTCAAGCCGAGCGACTCGACATTCTCGCCGTCTGCGAATTGCAGCGGCAGAATGCCCATGCCCACCAGGTTCGAGCGGTGAATGCGCTCGAAACTTTCCGCAATGACCGCCTTCACACCGAGCAGATTCGGGCCTTTCGCTGCCCAGTCGCGCGAGGAACCGGAGCCGTATTCCTTGCCGGCAAGAATCACCAGCGGCACGCCGCGTTCCCCATACTTCACGCTGGCGTCGAAGATGGACATGGCATCTCCATCAGGCAGCAGGCGCGTCACGCCGCCTTCCGTGCCGGGCGCAAGCTTGTTGCGCAGCCGCACATTCGCAAATGTCCCGCGCACCATCACTTCGTGATTGCCGCGCCGCGAGCCGTAGCTATTGAAATCGGCCGGCTTGACGCCGTGCTCCGCAAGGTATTTTCCCGCCGGCCCGTTGGCCTTGATATTGCCTGCCGGCGAAATGTGATCCGTCGTCACCGAGTCGCCCAGAACGGCCAGGACCCGCGCGCCCAGAATGTCCGTGACCGGCGCAGGGGTCTTGGTGATGCCGTCGAAGTACGGCGCCTTGCGGATATAGGTCGAGTCCGGTTCCCACTGGTAGACATCGCCGGTGGGAAACTTCAGCCCCTGCCAGTTCGCATCGCCGTCGCTGACGGTCGAGTATTCGTGGCGGAAGCTCTCGCTGGAGAGGCCTTTCTCGATGGCTGCGGCGACTTCCGCCTGCGTGGGCCAGATATCTTTGAGATACACCGGCTGCCCAGCTTCGTCTATTCCCAGCGGATCGGTATCGAAGTTGTGGCCGATCCGCCCTGCCAGCGCATAGGCAACCACCAGCGGCGGGCTCATCAAGTAGTTGGCGCGCACATCCACATTCACGCGCCCCTCGAAGTTGCGATTGCCGCTCAACACGCTCACGGCCACCAGTCCATGCTCCTCGATGCTCTTCGAAACATCCGTGGGCAGCGGGCCGGAATTGCCGATGCATGTGGTGCAGCCGTAACCCACAACGTTGAAGCGCAGCTTTTCAAGGTACGGCAACAGGCCCGCCTTGGTGTAATAATCCGTGACCACGCGCGACCCCGGCGCGAGCGACGTTTTTACCCACGGCGGCACGGTGAGGCCTTTTTCGACCGCCTTCTTGGCCAGGATTCCAGCCGCTAGCATGACGGAGGGATTCGAAGTATTGGTGCAACTGGTGATGGCTGCAATGACGACTGAGCCGTGATCGAGATAAGTGTCAGGATCGACGCCAAAACGCTCTTTTACCGTCGTAGTGACGTGGCCGGTCTGAAACTTGTCCGCCAATTCAGACGAGGACGACGGCCCTTCATTCTCCTCGGCCACCGCCGCATCGGTAACGCTCGCGCGATGCCACGCCGCGGCCGTGCGCGATCCAATTGGCTTCGCAGTCGGCGACAGCAGGCCAGGAAGCTGTTGCGCGAAGCTGGCCGCCGCGTCCTTCAACAGCACGCGATCCTGCGGCCGCTTTGGCCCCGCGACGCTCGGCTCCACGGTAGCCAGGTCAAGCTCAAGCGTCTGTGTGTACACGGCCTCGGGCGAGCTTGAAGTGTGGAAAAGCCCCTGCTCCCTGTAATAGGCCTCGACAAGAGCGATCTGCTCTTCGCTGCGGCCGGTCAGGCGCAGGTAGCGAAGAGTCTCGGCATCGACGGGAAATATGCCGCACGTAGCGCCGTATTCGGGAGCCATGTTGCTGATGGTGGCGCGATCGGCAAGAGGAAGCTCCGCGAT
>Ga0302326_10010223_pt1 | contig 20358 bp, 16 predicted proteins | sample Palsa_T0_3_FD_202264 | JGI IMG/M metagenome (GOLD analysis project Ga0302326, IMG submission 202264) | Peat permafrost microbial communities from Stordalen Mire near Abisko, Sweden - Palsa_T0_3 | ecosystem: Environmental > Terrestrial > Soil > Palsa > Peat permafrost | place: Sweden: Abisko...
CGCCGTATCCGACGACGAGCGCTTCATGGCGCTCGCGCGCCTTCGCGACACGCTCCGGCGTCGCACCGCCTTCGTATCCGTCGATCACCGCAGCGACGACCGCCGAACGATCCGGTCCAATCCACACAAACTGTGGATGCGGCCACGGTGTCGTCTCGTTCCATTGCAGCTTCGCCGTTGCGAAAAAACGCACGCCGGCGTGCATGAGCAATTGCGGCAACGTATTCGGAAATCCGAACGTATCCGGAAGCCACACAATGGACGGAACGATGCCGAACCGTTCCTGCACGTAGTTCATCCCGTGTACGAGCTGACGCAGGAGCGTCTCACCGCTCGGAATGTTGCAATCGGTTTCGACCCATGGCGCAGCGACGCTCGGATCGATTTGCCCCTTGCGCACAGCTTCGGCAATGCGTTTGAAGAATTCCGGATCGTCGTGCTCGACGTACGCATAAAGCGCAGGCTGACTTTGAATGAAGACGTAATCCGGTGCGCGTTCCGCGATGTAGAGCGCGTTCGCCAGCGTTCGAAGACCCTTGCGGCGACCTTCCGCGAACGTCCACAGCCACGCGAGATCGAGATGCGCGTGGGCGATTAATGGCAATGGATCTTCGGGCGCCGCTGTAACGCCCAATTCCGGAGCGTCGACGATGTCGATGCGGTCGCGCGGACGCTCGGCCTTGCGGCGCTGCATCAGCGTCCAGCGCGCGCCGGGGCCGTTCGGCAATCCGTGCGTCGGAAGCGACGCGAGCTCGACCTCGAGCGTCAGCGTGCGTTCGTGGCTCGATGCAGCGACAACGATCGTGTCGTGCTCGCGGTCGAATGCGCCCGCGATGGCACCGTCGACACGCAGCAAGGCACCGGTACGCGTTTCATACCGGAGCCCGACTGGCTGCGCAAACGATGGCAGCAAACCGCGAAGTTCACAAACCCCGTCACGCCGCGCGGATTCGGCGAGACGCAGTGCGTGCGGTTTAGGCGGTGGAGTTCACTCCCTGAGGGACGGTCGACGTGAAGACCGTCGTCGAAGCGGCTTGCGCTTCTGCCTCCGCCTGTTGTGCCTGCTGTTCTTCTGCGGCCTGTTGGTCTTGTGCAGCCTGCTGCTGCGATGCGCTCGAAGCCGATTGCGTGTCGCTCGAGCCATAGTTGGTATTAACCGGGCTAATCCCAGACATCCTAATCCTCCTAATCCTCCCTGACCGTCCCCAGTATAGCACTATTCCCCGTCAAAATAGTCCAGGGCAGGCTCGCTGCGGACCATCAAATCCTCACGCTCGACCAGCAGCTTCTTGGAGTCCGGGTAGAAGCAGACATCGCCACCGCCAACGTTCGCGATCATGACGATCGAGGCAAGTGTCGACCCTTCGTTGCGCAGCTTGTGTGCGCCGATCTCTCCAACCGGGAAGGCGATACAATCGCCTTTCCGCAGCTTCACGTCGCCGCGCGGCGTCAGCAGCGTCGGCTCGCCGGACCAGATGATAAAGAGCTCTTCTTCCACCGTGTGCCAATGCATCGGACAAAACGACGTTCCGGGCTCGAGGTGCGCAAAACGGTAACCGAGCCGCTCTGCGCCGAGCAAGAACCCGATCTCGCCTTCAGTGACCGTGTAGATTCCGGGGCCGCTATCTTCGCGCATCGGGACGTCGTCGAGATTGATGCGCAGCGCCTCCGCGACGCCACGCGCGTCGATGCAACGCCCAAGCACGGCACGGCCGTCGCCATAGATTGGCGTTCCGTCACCTATGAGAATATTATCGAGATGCGCGACACCGCGGACGCGCCGCATCGAGAGCACCGCGCGCTGCGGATCTTCGAGCTTGGCGTCCGGCATGAAACGCAACGAGCCGGCCGGATCGCCCCACAGCGAATCGCCGAGGATCACGGTGCGCCGCGTGTTGGAATAGAGCGCGATTTCGCCCGGCGATTTGAATCCTTCGAGCACGATCACGCGCCAGCCGTGGAAGAGATCGTCGTCCCCAAGCCGTTGCGTTACGCCGGCACTCAACTGATCCGCGTCGCCACCGCCCGCCGCGACTTTGGCATCGAAGCGGTCGACGAAGAATTTCGTCGCACGTTCGTGATCGCGGTTCGTAACGACGACCCAGTCGACGCCGCCCATCTCTTCGATCTGCTGCAGATCGTCCGCGTCCGGTTCGAGCGGGTCGACGACGATGTTGAGCTCATCGCCTTTGCAAAACCACGAATTGAAGTCCATCGAACGATCGGGCTGCCAACGCTTCCATGTCCAGACGCCGGGGACGATCGTCTTTTGCATCAGGAGCCAACGAGCTCTTTAAGCGCATGCGCGAAAATCTTTGGGGCTTTCCCTTGGAACAGCACGCTCTCGTTGCCGCCAATACGCCTGCGCAACCCGATCAGCTCGTCGCGTAAGGCAGCGGCCTTTTCGAATTCAAGATTCGCAGCGGCTTCGCGCATCTTGCGTTCGATCTCGTTGGCCATTGCGGCGACGACTTCGCGCGGCAGTTTCTCGGCGGCGACGATGTCGGCCGTCGTTTCAATCGGCGTGCCGATCAGATCGAGAATGTCACGGACCGCCTTACGAATCGACTTCGGCTCTATGCCGTGCTCGGCGTTGTGGGCAAGCTGCCTCTCCCGCCGCCGCTTTGTCTCTTCGATGGCGCGCGACATCGAATCGGTCATGACGTCGGCGTACATGATGACCTTGCCTTCGACATTGCGCGAAGCGCGCCCGATCGTTTGAATCAACGAGGTTCCGCTGCGCAAGTAGCCTTCTTTGTCAGCGTCCAGGATGCCGACCAGTGAGACTTCCGGCAGATCGAGGCCTTCGCGCAAGAGATTGATTCCGACCAGTACATCGAAGACGCCGTTACGCAGATCGCGTAGAATCGCAATGCGTTCGAGCGTCTCGATCTCGCTGTGCAGATAGCGCACGCGCAAGCCGTTCTCGAGCAGATAGTCGGTGAGATCTTCGGCCATCTTCTTGGTCAGCGTCGTCACCAAGACGCGCTCGCTCTTGGCAACGCGCAGCCGGATCTCTTCCATGAGGTCATCGATCTGATGGCGCGTCGGCCGCACTTCGACTTCAGGATCGACGAGTCCAGTCGGCCGGATGATCATCTCGGCGACCTGCGTGGATTTGCTGATCTCGTACGTCCCCGGCGTCGCCGAAACGTAGACGATCTGATTGTAGTGCTTTTCGAATTCGTCGTACGTGAGCGGACGATTGTCGAGGGCGCTGGGCAACCGGAAACCGTGCTCGACGAGAATCGTCTTGCGTGAGTGATCGCCGCCGTACATGCCATGCACTTGCGGAAGCGTCACGTGCGATTCGTCGACGAACAACATCCAGTCTTTCGGAAAGAAATCGAGCAGACACCACGGGGTCGAGCCGGCTTCGCGTCCCGCCAGATGGCGCGAATAATTCTCGACGCCGTTGCAGTAGCCGACCTCGCGCAGCATCTCCAAGTCGTAGCGGGTGCGCATCTCGAGACGCTGCACTTCGAGCAGCTTACCGGCATCTTTGAAAAGCTTCAGCTGGTCGTCGAGCTCGAGTTCAATCGCGGCAATCGCGCGTTTCAATTTCTCTTCCGGCGTGATGAAGTGCTTGGCCGGAAAGATCATCATCTCGTTCTTGCTCTCGACGTATTCGCCGGTGAGCATGTTCACGACGTTGATCGCCTCGATCTGATCGCCGAAGAACTCGATACGGTGAACGAGCTCTTCGTCGACGCCGACGAATTCGAGCGTGTCTCCTCGGACACGGAACGTTCCGCGTACCAGGTTGATGTCGTTGCGACGATATTGCATGTCGACGAGACGCCGGAGAAGCGCATCGCGGTCGATCGACATTCCGATGCCGACCTTTTGCGAGAGCTCGACATAGTCGGCCGGCGAGCCGAGGCCGTAGATGCACGAGACCGAGGCCACGACCAGCACATCTTTGCGCGTCAGAATCGACTGTGTCGCGGAGTGGCGCAGGCGCTCGATCTCGTCGTTGATCGAGCTATCCTTTTCGATGTAAGTGTCGGTGTGCGGGACGTACGCCTCCGGTTGGTAGTAGTCGAAGTAGGAGACGAAATACTCGACCGCATTGTGCGGGAAGAACTCCCGAAATTCGGCGCAGAGCTGCGCAGCGAGCGTCTTGTTGTGGCACAGGACCAGGGTCGGCTTCTGAATCAGCTCGACGATCCGCGCCATCGCGAGCGTCTTTCCTGAGCCGGTAACCCCCAGCAGCGTCTGCGCGCGATCCCCGCGGAGCACGCCTTCGGCAAGTGCTGCAGTCGCTCGGGGCTGGTCACCGGCGAGTTCGTATGGGGTTACGAGCTGAAAACGCTCCGCTGTAGGCATCGCATCGCCAAAGAACACGTCCCGGCATGGAGTGGTTCTGGGCGGGAACCCGCCCCGGCGCTTGGGAAGCAACCGTTTAGCCCCGCCCGAGGAGTCTCGTTGATCCAACAGCCGCTTCTGTTCAGCGGAAATTCGAATCCCAAACTGGCCGCCAAGATAGCCGAACGCATGCAGACGAGGGTCGGCAGCGCGATGGTTGGCCGTTTCCGCAATGATGAGTGCCGGGTTGAGATTCGTGAGAACGTCCGTGGCGCGGAAGTCTTTGTGATCCAGTCGCTGTGCGAGATTCCGAAGAGCGCGGGCGTACCGCAGGGCGGCTCCGTCAACGACGCGCTCATGGAGCTGCTACTGATGATCGACGCCTTGCGTCGTGCATCGGCGCAACGCATCACCGCCGTCATTCCATATTATGGCTACGCGAAGCAAGATAAGAAAACGCGCGGCCGTGAGCCGATTTCTGCGAAGCTCGTGGCCAATATGATTGCGGCGGCCGGCGCGGCTCGGGTCGTGACGCTGGATCTGCACGCCGCGCAAATTCAGGGCTTTTTCGATCTACCGGTCGACAATTTGGTCGCCGCGCCGGATCTCTCCAATTATCTCAAACGCAACGGCTTAGAGGGCGATTCGATCGTCGTCGTCTCGCCCGACGCCGGCGGCGTCGCTCGGGCTGAGAACTTTGCCAAGCGGCTTCGAGCGGCGATCGCCGTGATCATGAAGCGCCGCCCCGAGCCCGACGTCTCGGAGGTCTCCCACGTGGTCGGCGAGGTGGCCGGACGCGTTGCGGTGGTGGTCGACGACATGATTTCGACCGGCGGCACGCTGGTCAAGGCAGCCGAGAAGCTCAAGGAAATGGGAGCGACCGACGTGTATACGCTGGCGACCCACGGCATCTTCGCCGGTGACGCCATCGCTCAACTCGAGGCGTCCCCGATCAAAAAGGTCGTCGTGACCAATACGATCCCGCGCGAGTCTTCCGGCAAAATCGAGGTCCTCTCGATCGCGCAGATCCTGGCCGATGCAATTAAGCGGATCACCGCAAACCGCTCGGTCTCCGAGCTGTTCAGTGCCGAGGAAGACGGAGTGGCAGAGAGCGCAGAAGGGCTCTCCCCGATCGACGGAATGGTCGGTCCATCCGAGCCGGTCGTCATCGCGGGACGCTAAGAAAGAGATCATGGCAAAGACTAGTCCAACGCTGAAGCTGGAGCTTCGCGAACAACCAGGCACGATCGGCTCACGCAAGGTGCGCCATCAAGGTCGCATCCCCGGCGTCATCTACGGACACGGTGAGAAGCCGCTCGCAGTCTCAATCGAAGGCAAAGAGCTGGGCGAGCTGCTGCATGGCGGCCGCCGCCAAAACATCGTCGACATTCAGCTCGACGGCAAGAAAGATACCGCGATGGTTCGCGACATGCAGCTCGATCCGGTGACGCGCCGCGTCATGTCGGTCGACCTGCAGCGGATTTCGCGCAGCGACATCATCACGGCCGAAGTTCCGATCGTGACCGTCGGCATCGCCGCCGGCGTACGCGATCAGGGCGGCATGATGGATCTCGTTACGCACGAGATCGAAGTTCGTGGTCCGGCCGACAAGATTCCGGAAGAGATTCGTGTCGACGTCAGCGAGCTCACGATCGGCGAACACATCAGCGCAAGCGAACTTTCGCTCGGCGAAGGGATTCGGCTCATCACGCCGCCCGATACGTCGATTGTTGCGATCGAGGCGCCACGTGCTGAGGAAGCGCCGACCGTCGTCGCTCCGACCGAAGGCGCCGAAGGTGCCGCACCCGCAGAAGCACCGGCCGGCGAGGCCGCTTCTACATAGCCGATCTTCGCTTAATCGTCGGCCTCGGAAATCCGGGGACGAAATACGCGAACACCCGCCACAACGTCGGCTTCATGGTCGTCGAGGAGATTGCGCGACGGCTCAACGTCGAGGAGCGCAGTTGGAAAACGAAAGATCGCGCGCGCCAGGTGCAAATCGGTGCGCGCGATCTTATTTTGATCGAGCCCCAATCTTATATGAATGAAAGCGGCGTTCCAACGCGGCTCGTTGCGACCTGGTTTCGCATTCCGGCCGAACGCATTCTTGTGATCTACGACGAGCTCGATCTGCCGTTCGGGCGTTTGCGCGTGCGCGATAGCGGAAGCTCGGCCGGGCACAACGGCATGAAGTCGATCATCAGCTATTTCGGCACGGAGATTCCGCGTTTACGCGTCGGCATCGGGCGAGACGGGGAGGGCGCGGAAGCAATCGACCGCGTGCTCGGCAGCTTCAGCGAATCCGAGCGCGCGCTACTGCCGGCCGTCGTAAACGCCGCTGCCGATGCCGCGCTCATGTGGGTCGACGATGGTGCGGCTGCGGCGGCAAATATGGCGAACGGCTGGCGGCTCCCAGGTGAGGAAAGCAACCCGACGTCGTCTGCCGAACGTTAAGTAGGGAAAGATCCCCCTACGCTCATGCAAGATTTCACCGGTCGAACGATTGTGCTCCGCGTCGATGAAGACAGCCTCGGCGGGACCACGCTCGTCTCCGACATCGCGTTTCTTCAGCAGCGGAACGTTCGTCCGATCGTCGTTGCACCGCAGGCTGACTTTGCGCGCGCGTTCGTCGGAGCGATGAACCGCACCGGTGATGCTGCGGTCGGGCTACGCGGCGCCGACGCCGGGATGATCCCGGCCGCCGGAACGGCGATTGGTTCCGTGCAAACGCGCTTGCTCGAGACGCTGATGCGCTCCGGCTACGTTCCGGTCATCGAACCGACCGCGATCAGCTTGAGTGGCGAAGACATCCAGCTCCCGGTCGACGACGTTGCGCGCGCAATCGCGGAAGCCACCGAAGCGTCACGCATCTTGTTCTTCGATCCGAACGGCGGCATCGTCGACTCGGAGACGCAAAAGCTCGTCGACGAGCTCACGCCGGCCGAAGCGCTGGCGCTCGCCGAATCCGGAAACCTGTCGCCGTCGCTCGCGGCCGCAATTCGGGCTGCGGCGCTGGGCGTTCGCGGCGGTGTCGGAGCTGCACAAATCATCGACGGACGCATCGCGCACGCCGCGATCGTCGAGCTGGTGACTGCGCGTCACCTGGGAACTCAGATCGCAGGAACGGTTTTCATCGTCTCGCCGTGACGCGCCGGAAGCTCGACGGTGACGTGCGTACCATAGCCCGGTAGACGTTCGATCGACGTAAAGACCGCGAACTGATGGATCAGCCACAAACCGCGGCCTTCTTCACGTAGCAGATCGATCTCGGCCGGCGGCGCATATTCGAATCCGTCGCCACGATCGATCACGTGCAAAAGCGCTCGCGAGCCTTCCCATTCGAGCGTGACATCGATCGAGCCGGGCGCGTGACGCACAACGTTGCCGACCAGCTCGCCAAAAATGATCTCGGAAGCGCCGAAATCGCTTTCCGGTGCAGCTTCTGCTTGTAACCGCGCCATGAACTCGCCACGCGCGTGTTGGGCCGATTTCGCATTGTCGGCGTCAAACTGCCACGCGGTCCCGCGCGGAAATGTTGCGACAAGCACGGCGGCATCGTCAGCACGCGGACCCTCGGGCAAACAACTCGACGCCACGAGCGATGCCGCGCCGCGGACATAGAGCATCGCGTCATTTGCGACCACAGACTGTAAGATACGCTCGCCCGCTTCGAGATCGCGGCTGGCCTCGGTAATTCCGTCCGTGTACAACACCAAGAGCGAAGCGTCCGCCAGCGAACGCATTACCGATTTCGAGGGTTCGACCAGGTTGCGCAATCCGATGGGAAGACCGTGCGCGACGAGCGGTTCGACCGTTCCGTCGTGCAACCGAACGAGAGGCGCCGTGTGCCCCGCGTTTGCGAACTGTATCGTCTTCGTTTCCGGATCGAAAATACCGACGAATGCCGTGGCGATTGCGTCGGGATAACGTTGCAATGCGACGTATTCGACCGCGTCGAGAATCCGCGCGGGGTCTTCTTCGAATAGCGCGATCGAGTTGACCGTCTGTCTCAGCTTGCCCATGATCACGGACGCTTGCAATCCGCTGCCGGTAACGTCGCCGATGCTGAAGACCACACGTCCGTTCGGGAGTTGGAACGCATCGTACCAGTCCCCGCCCACGGGCGCATCACTTGTCGTCGCAGTCGCATACGCGCTGCTGAGCACGATGCCCGGGATCGTCGGAAGCTGCGCCGGGAGCGCGACTTCCTGAAGCGTTCGCGCCAGACGCCGCTCGCGGCCCAGGCTCTGGTCGTGCTCGATCGCAAGCGAGATCCTGCGCCCGAGCTCTTCGAATAATTCGCGATCCGACTCATCGTAATTTCGTCGTCCCATGTACATTGCGATCGCGCCGAAATCGAACTCCGTCGTGAATAAGGGAATGACGAGCAGGGATTGAATGCGCATCTGCTCGACGATCGGCCGCAAGAACGGCTGCAGAATATCCCTGACCGATTCCATCGTGACGTCAGTACGCAGACGCGAACGATGTTTGGCAACGATCTCGAGAAATACGCGTTCGGCGGCGGGATGGAACAAGCGCTGTCCGCGCAGCTCTTCGACGAACGCGGTCGACGGATCGCAGTACGACACCGATTGCGCCCGGACTGCTCCCTCGTCGCCGATCCGGTAGAGGACCGCCCAATCGGCCCAATATCCGGTCAGACTCTTCACGAGCGTATCGAGATTGGTATGCAGATCGCCCGGCGCGAAAAGCTGATCGGTCGCGTGCGCCAGATAACGGAATCGTTCGGTCGTCGCGCGCTCCCGCGCAAAGATCGACGAATGTTCGATAGCAGTCGCGGCTTGGCGCGCAACCGCTTCCGCAACGGCAAGATGACGTTCGTCGAACGGCGAGTCGGGACGCGATGAAATAAATGCGATCGTCCCGCGCACCTGATCGGCGATGATCAACGGCACGGCGAGAATCGAATGCGTCGGCTCGAAGATGCTCGGAACGTGCACGCCTTCTGCGTTGATCCAACCCTTGTGTTCCGTATCGAGCATGTCCGGGATCAAGAGCGATTGCTTCGATTCATACACGCGTGCCGCGACGCTGGTCGGGAGAACCGGAATTCTTCGAGACTTCTCGAGCGCGCTCGCCTCGATCGCCGGATCGCGGTGGGAAACACCGGTGCGCTGAAACTGACGGTTTTCATCGAGCAACGTGATGATGCAGCCATCTGCGAACCGGCTCTTGGCGACGCGCATGAACGCCTCGAGAATGCGGCGGCGATCGAACGACGATGTCAGAGCCGTGGCCGACTCGGAGAGGAAACGCGATGCTTCGAGATTGCGAACTTGATCGTCGACGTCGGTCGCGACCCCGTACCATCCGATCGTGTTTCCGTTTTCGAGATACGGAAGAGCGCGCGCGAGAAACCAGCGATATTTCCCGTCTTTGGCCGAGCGCAGCCGGTAGGTAATCTCGTACGGCTCGCCGGTTTCGACCGAACGTTTCCACTTCGACCAGGTGGCGTCCAAGTCGTCGGGGTGGACGATATTGAGCGGAGCGCCGCGATCCGACGTTATCGCATCGATCGTCACGCCCGTGTACGCGGCCCAGCGCGAATTGACACGGACGATACGTCCGGTGGCATCGGCAATGAAAACCAGATTCGGATCGGCCTCGACCACAATGTGGAAGAGTGCGTCCGCATCCCCCCGCGTCATTGGAAAAGGCGCTTATTTAATGACAGGGATCGCCTCCTCCACGAATCGCAGCGATGCGCGAACCAATGGGCGGATAGCTCAAGAAGTAGCGGCGGATAATCGGCGCGGGACAGACTTGCAGCAAGTCGTCGTCAGCGAGTCGTACCATGAGACGAACCGCCGAGGCGGGATCGTTCATCACCGTGACCGCCGCATGATCTGCGCGCGCCTCCAAGCGGCGCGAATACGCGGCTTGAACAGGCAGCAGCAGTAGGATCGTAAGACCAAGGAACGCAGCGACCAGCGCCAGACGCGAGAGCGGATCGTCGTCGCGCCGAAAGCCGACACGGTCGGCCAGCGTCACCGATATAGCGGCGGCTACGATCAACCATAGCGAGATATACAAGTCAAGCTTGAAATTGTCGTGCGCCGCCGCGTGCGCGCTGAAGCGCGCAACGACGAATTCCAGCTCGCCGGGTGTCGCCGTCTGCAGCATCTGATCGCTGATCACGATCTCTTGCGTCGGCCCCAAGCCCGCAACGCGCGCCGTATCGGCCCCAATCCCGGTTGCACTTTCCTGGACGATAATCGGCAGGTTGACGCCTTCACGCCGCTCGGCGGCGTAGAGGCGCGCGCTGAGTGCTGAGTTCGGGAGCGGTTGCTGGTGCTGAATCCACGGTGCGAAGACGATCGGCTCTACGAGTGCCGCGACCAAGACGAACACCACGAGAAAGAGCGTGCCGAAGAGATACCATAAGCGCGTGCGCGCCGCGAGCATCAGCATGAACGAGAAAATGATCGCGGCAAGCACGGCGTTGACGACCGCGCCGGATAGCGCCTGACCGAACCACTCGGCCGGCGACTGCTGCGTCAATCCCGCATCGGCGACAAGACGGTAACCGACGATCGCGGCCGGCAACGATGCAATCTGTGCGATCATCACAAGCGACCACACGTAGATAAGCCGCAACACGAGCGTGTTGCGTATATTGCGGCGAAGTACGTCGCGCAGCGCCGCTGCCCGTCCCGACTGCCACATCCACAGCAACGCGCCGATTTGAAGCAACGCGGAGACAAAGAACAGCGCCGGCTTACGTGCGTTCAGGGCAAGCGCAAGATGTTGGCGCTGCGGATCGACGAGCTGGTTGAGCGGAGCGGTTAGTAACCCTTGCGCTTGCGCCGCGATGCCGCACACGGCGATCGCGACGCACAGCGCAATAAGGAAACGCTTAGCGAAGCTTACGAAGCTCCTCGAAGAGCACTTCTTCGTCAGGTTGCTCGCGAAGGTCGTGAACGTCGATGTAACGGACGACGCCTTGTTTGTCGATGATGAACAGCGCCCGTTCAGGAAACCCGGCGTCACGCAAGACGCCATATTTTTTCGTGACGTCACCGTGTGGCCAGAAATCCGAAAGCAAGGGTAACGAGAGTCCGCCGATCGACTCTGCCCATGCTTTTTGTGAAGGGGTTGCATCGCACGAAATGCCCACAACTTGGGCATTCTCCGCGGCGAAGCGGCTTTGCGCTGCTTCGTATGCCGGGAGCTGCGAGCTTCAAACCGGGGTGAATGAAAATGGGAAGAACGCAATGACGACGTTTTTCCCGCGTTGGTCCGAGAGCTTCCAGGGTGTGTCGCTCGTTGTGGCCTTGAGCTCGAAATCGGGGGCGACGTCCCCGACCTTCAATGTCGACGTGCGATCCGCAGTCGATGTTCGGCCTTTTGTTACTGCCATGCCGCCGCCGTTCGGCCCCGGTGCAGACCTATCCCGCGGTCGCGGCGGTCTGTTGGTCGGCGACGATTTCCTTGTTGGAGCGGCGCGGACCGCCCTCGTCGATCTTCGCCTTTCGGCGAGCCTCCACGGGATTCGCAACCGCGATGTAACGTGGGCATTCCGGACCGTTCGGCTCGTTACAATACCCTCGCACGCAGGTTGCGCCCGCGCGAACGAAAAGATCGGGCGCTGCCTTCTTTGCCAGGCGCAACATCGCAAACGCCAGCTCGCGTATCTCCCACTGCGCGTTGTTGCACGTGCGAAGCGTGAAGAAGTCGAGCAGAGCGCGCGCGTTGGCCGTTACGACGATTTGCGTTTCGGCGGCATTCGGTAAGGCGAAGCGCGCATCTTCAGCCGGTGTCTCGGCTTCGATTGCATCGGCGTAGAATTCGGCGATCTGGCCCATCAACTTGTCATACTTGGCTTTGATCTCGGGACGCGCGGCGATCGACGGTGGCGTGATGTATTCGAACTGTCCTTTGACGGTGATATAGCGCTGGCTCTTCTGCTCGAACGACATGTGGCGGTGACGCACGAGTTGATGCGTCAATGCGCGTGAGACGCCCGCGACGCCAAACGTAAACATCGTGTGCTCGAAGGTCGAGAGATGCCCGGCATCGCGCACGCGAGCGACCATCTTCTTGATATCGTCTTCGGACCAGTTTCGGTCGATCGACGCGACGTCGCGCGGACTGTAGCAGTTGCGAGCGGCGGTCGCGACCGCGCGCTCCGGGTCGGGACTGTGCGAAAGAAGCACGACTTTGAGCGCCATGACGGAGCGTTCGACCTCACGCGTAGGAGACCCGGTTTCGCCCGGCCCGCTTGGCTTCGTACATCGCCTTGTCGGCGGCTTCGAGCAGGCTTTCTGCCGTGTGCGCATCGAGCGGGAAGGCCGCCACGCCGATGCTGGCGGTTATCGCGACCGCGTCGCCCGTAAACTCACGTCCGATCGCGAGGCGCAGCTCGTCTGCGCGTATGACGGCGCGCGACTTCTCGCAGTCGTACCAAACGAGACAAAATTCGTCGCCGCCGTTGCGCGCGACAAGATCTTCAGGCCCGGACGCGTGAGCGCGCAGCATCGCCGCGAGCCGTCGCAAGAGATCGTCGCCCGCCGCATGACCGAAACGATCGTTCCACTCCTTGAAACGATCGGTATCGAGAAACAGCAACGCCAACCTCGGAACGATGCGCAGACGCGGTGCGTCGCGTAAACGCTCGACGAGCAGCGTGCGAAACGCTCGCGGCGTCAAGAGACCGGTGAGACCGTCGTAGGTTGCGCGCGCGCGATCTTCGGCCCGATCGCGCGCAATCGCGAGCGCGGGTGCGGCAATCGAACACACGTCGAGGACGTCCGCAAGCGTCGGCTTCGACGGGCTGTGCGCGAACGCAACGTAGAGGACCAGCGGCAGATCGTCGAGCGGGATTGCAAGCGCGACGCGGTCGGCCGGATGTAGCGGTACGATATCGGCGTCGCCGTTGACCCAGCGGACGCTTCCACTCGCTCGCGCGCAGGCGAGCGGTGAGCGCTCTGCGAGCGCCGAGAGCGTCGCGCCCTGAAAATGTGTGTAGCGTAGACCACTCGCAAAAATACACGTAAAGCGATCGGCGCTCAGTTCCCATGCGGTGACCGCGTCGACCTCGTCGCACAGCGTTCGTAGCGAGCGATCCAAACTGCCGAGCACGTGCGGCACTCCCTCGCGTGCGGCGGCGATGAGCTCGCGAGCGGCGCGCACCATGCTCGAAGCAGTACCCGCGGCACCCTGAGCCTAGCTTAGCTTCGCGAGAAGCTCCTGGGCTCTGAACTGCGCACGCGTGACGTTTCCCAGCTTGACATCCTCGTAGCCACGAATCGAATCCGGAATCTCGAGAATCTCTTGCGACGCAGCAAGGTTCGATTCCGAAACACGCGCGAGGACGCTCGCGACCGTCTCCTCGTACCACACGATCAGCTCGCGCTCGACACGTCGCACTTTCGCGTACCCGAAGATGTCCCAAGGCGTTCCGCGCACGACTTTCGCGCTCGCGAGCACACGCAGCACCGGCGTGAACCACGACCCGAGACGAACCTTGCGCTTCAGGCCGAGCGAACGAAGAATCGGCGGGTGCAGGTTATACCACATCTTTCGTGGCGAGGTGAACAGCGCGCGCGAGCGAGTAGAAAACGCACCGTCGACGTAAAGCCGCGCGACCTCATATTCGTCTTTGTACGCCATCAGCTTGTGCAGCGAACGGATGACCGTGCGCGTCAACGGACCGTCCTTGCCGCTCAGTGCGCGCTCGCGTTCCGCGACACGCAGCACCGCATTAACATATCGCGCCGCGTATGCCGCGCTTTGATAGGCGCACAGATCGGCTATGCGAACCCGCATCAGACGCTGCGCCTCAGCGTCCAGATCGTCGCAGGACTGCATCAGCCGGCGCGATGCGTCCGTTTCGCGCGCCCCATCCAAGCGATCCGCGAGCGGTTGCTGCGCACCGATTTGCGCGAAGAGTGCGGCCGAATCATACACGGCGAGGCGGCCGTAGTCGAAGGCCAGCAGATTATCTTCGACGGCCACGCCGTTGAGCCGGATTGCGTGCTCGATGCTGGCGGCCGAGACCGGAATGAGACCTGACTGGTAGGCTGCGCCAAGCGTAACGAGATTCGTCATCATGTGATCGCCGAACGCGCCTTCGGCAATCGCGCGCGCTGCCAAGCGGACGTCATTGTCTTTTCGCGTCACGGCACGCACCGCTTCGACGAGCAGCAGCGGCGTCACCGAAAAATGCACGTCGCGAATCATCTCGCCGCTCGGGAGCAGTGACGTATTAATTACCGCCGTTGTGTTCTCCGGATCGCAGCGATCGAGATTGACGGGGTCAGCTGCCGCTAAGAGATCGAGCGCTAGATAGAGATCGGCCTTGCCTGCGCCGATCCTGTTGGCCGCCACATCGTGCTCGGGTTCGGCAACGATCAAGCTCGAGAGCACCGCGCCCCACTTTTGGGCCGCACCCGTTTGATCGTAGCTTAGCACGCGCTTTCCGTCGAACGCCGCCGCCTGCGCGAGAATCGCGTTCAGCGTCAATACGCCGGTTCCACCGACACCGGGCGAATAGATGTGATACGGCCGCGCGAGCGTGCGCGGATAATTCGGTTCCGGCAGCGCAACGTCGATCGGGCGCGCTTTCGGTTTATTGATTCCGGTGCCGGGCTCGGCTTCGAAGGTCACAAACGACGGGCATTCGGCCTTGATGCAGCTCTGATCTTGATTGCAGGACGATTGATGGATCTGCGTTTTGATGCCGAATTCGGTCTCGACTTTTCCGAGCGACATGCAATTCGTCAGCGCACCGCAATCGCCGCAGTTCTCGCAAACGTCTTCATTGACCACGACGAAGCGAGTGCGAGTCGCTGCTTTGCCGCGCTTCTGCCGGCGTCTGCGCTCGTTCGCGCACGTGCCGTCGTAAATCAGGACGGTAACGCCAGGCGTTTCTCGCAGCTCACGCGATGCCGCCTCAAGCTCATCGACGTCGCAAACTTGCGCGACGGCTGGAAACTGCGTGCGACGATAGGACTCGGGAGTCTGCGTCAGCACGACGATTCGGCGCACGCCCTCGAGCGCAAGCAGCGCCACGAGCTCCTCAACGCTCTTTCCGCCGACCGGCGCCTGTGCTCCCGTATTCGCGACCGCCCCGTTGAAGAGAATTTTGAACGTGATGTTCACGTCTGTGGAGATGGCAAACCGAATGTTCATGTAGGACGAATGGAAGAGCGAGCCGTCGCCAACGTTTTGCACCATGTGCGTGCGCGACGTATACGGCGCCAGACCAATCCACGGCATCCCCTCGCCGCCGAGCTGCGTCATCGCTTCAATATGACGCTGCGGCTGCTCAATGATCGACGCGAAGGAATGGCAGCCTGGACTTCCCCACGCAATTTGATCGTCGAGCAAGACAGTCGACGTGTTGTGCGGGCAACCCGAGCAATAATTGGGCGTCCGTTTCGGCAGCTCTTTATACGTACGGTTGCCGATCGCAGCTAGGGTCTCGGCGCGTTTTCCGAGCCGCGGCGCGAGAATGCGCGCGATTATATCGGCGTCCATCCCGCTCTCCACCGGGAATAGCGGAGCATCGTGCTCGTCGTCTTTGCCGACGACCCGAACGCGGCGCTCGAGATTACACAGCGCTGCTTTCAACGCCGTCTCGACGACGCCGCGCTTTTCTTCGACGACGATGATCTCGTCCAGGCCTTCCGCAAAGTCGCGCAAGAACGCTTCGTCGGCGGGATAGATGACACCGAGACGTCCGAGCCGGATGCCGGCCGCACGCAAGGCATCGTCGTTGAATCCGAGGTCGAGCAAGGCCTGACGCAAATCCGAAAAGCTTTTTCCGGCCGACAGCAATCCGATGCGATCGTTCGGCGTACGGACCGCAACGCGATCGAGCTGATTCGCGCGCGTATAGGCGCGCACGGCGAGATGCCGCTCGCGATACAAACGACGCTCCGGGTCGATGTTGAGTCCCGGGAAGAACCGGAAATCCGTGTACTTACGAAACGGCTCGCCATCGATCGTCAGTTCGGGAATGATGATCTTCGGGAAGTCGGGCGAGACGGCGAACGTCTCGCCGCCATCGCACAATTGCCCGATGAGCTTCATTGCGACCCAGCATCCCGAATAACGCGAGAGCGCGATCGCGTGCAAGCCGTATTCCAAGAACTCCGCGACCGACGACGGGTACACGATCGGTATCCCGGCGCTCATGAACGCGTAGTCTTCTTGGAATGGAAGCGTTGAGCTCTTGCTTTCCGGATCCTCGCCGCCGAGCACGACGACTGCACCGAGGCGGCTCGTTCCCCCGAAATTGCCGTGTCGGAGCGCGTCGCCGGACCGATCGATACCCGGACCTTTTCCGTACCAAATGCCGACCACGCCCTCGATACCGTCGCGCCGCGGATGATCGTCGAGCATCTGCGTCCCCATCAGCATGGTGACGCCCAGCTCTTCGCTCTGCGCGGGAACGTGCGTGATCCCGTTCTCGCCGATGATCGCGCCGGCCGCGCGCATTGAGATATCGTAGCCGCCCAGTGGTGAGCCCGGATATCCCGTTACGAACGTGCGCGTGTTCAAGCCGCTTGCAACGTCACGCCGGTGCTGATCGATCGGCAGACGGATGAGCGCCTGAATCCCGCTCAAATAGAGCGTCCCTGACGCGAGCGCATAACGATCGTCGAGCGAACGGCGTACCTGCGTACGCGGCGGCGAGATCACCTGATCAACACGAAGTGGCCGTCGACGACTTTCGTGACCACGTCGGCATCGGCGGCGAGGCCATTGTGATCTTTCGAGGACGTGTGGAAGACGCCCGAAACGCCGGCGTAGCTGATGTGCTCGAGTGCGTCGCGGAGCTTCGCAGGATCAGGACCTGATTTTGCAAGCGCCTGCTTCAGCCAATAGACCGCATCGTAACCGAAGCCACCAAACATGTTCGCGGGCTTATCCTTCGGATACGTCGATTCAAACGCGCTAACGTAATGCAAGGCGATCTTCTTCGACGGATCTGAGTTCGGCAACTGGCTCGCGATCGAGGCTCGCGACGTTGCGATGAATGCGCCGTTGAGTGCGATGCCCGACTGATCGAGGAAGCGCTGATCGGCTGCGCCGTCCGAGAAATACAGCGGCAGGTTGCCGAGCGCCAACTGACGGTAGCCGCGCGTGACGACATACACCGACGGCAATGTGCTCCACACCAAAACCGCTTGCGGGTTGGACGCACGCACTTTCGTGAGCTGCGTCGTTGCATCGGTTGCGGTTGCGTCGATCGCTTCCGAATCGGTTACCGAGAAGCCCTCGGCTTTTCCGGCTTCAATGAAATGCGCAACGCCGGTCTTGCCGTAGTCGTCGTTGCGATACACCGCACCGACCTTCTCGATTCCGGCAGCCTTCATATGCTTCTGCAGAATGCGCGCGACGGCCGTGTCGGTCGGTGGAATCTTGAAGACGTACGGATGGTCGCCGACCGGCTCGATGATCGTCCCGGACGATGCCAGCGAGATCATCGGCACCTTGGCGGCTTGCGCGACCGGTACCATTGCGAGACTGCCTTGCGTGATCGACGTGCCGATGATGGCAACAACGTGCTGATCCAGCAGTCTGCGCGTCGCGTTCACGGCGTTCGCGGGCGACGTCTCGTCGTCGATGATCGTGACTTGCAGCGGATGTCCGTTCACACCACCGGCTTTGTTGATCTCGTCAACGGCGAGCTGAATGCTATCACCCGCAGGCCGTCCGAGCGTCGATGCCGGTCCGCTTTCGCAGACGACTGCACCGATCACATATGGTTCGCTCGCTGCATCCCCCGCACGCAGCGAAACGCCGCCGAGTACGAATGCAAAAGCAACTCCGAGTACGATAAGTCGCAAAAATCCCCTCACGAATGCCCCTTTCCGAGCGGTCCCATAAAGTACGTCCGTCCGCTACGAACCAAATCCTCTGCCGTTCCCGTCGCGACGATCCGACCGCGTTCCATAAAATAGGCGCGCCGGCAGATGCGGGCCGCCATGCGGAGGTTCTGCTCGACCAAAACGATCGTCGCCGCGCCCTCGGCCAGCCGTCCGAGAGCCGCGAAGTTCTCGGCGCGGACGCGCGGCGCTAGACCGAGACTCGGTTCATCGAGCAACAGCAGCTCCGGCTTCGCCATCAGCGCGCGGCCGATCGCGACCATCTGCTGTTCGCCGCCGGAGAGCGAGCTGGCCGCCGTCCGAAGCAGCTTGCGCAGCGGCGGAAAAAGCTCGAGCACCTCATTCAAATCAGGCTCGAGCGTGCTTCGATCGCTGCGAGCGTAGGCGCCCAGCACGAGGTTCTCGCGAACGGTGAGCGGCCCGAAGAGTTGCCGGCGTTCGGGGACGACGGCGACCCGGCGACGGGCCATCGCCTCCGGCGAGGCGCCGGTGACATCCTCACCGAGGACGCGGACGCGACCGTTCGCGGGCGGAAACAACCCGATGATCGAGCCGAGCAGCGTCGTCTTACCCGCGCCGTTCGGGCCGACGACTGCGACCGTCTCGCCGCGGGCGACTTCGAGGCTGACATCCCACAAGATTTGGACGCGGCCGCGATACGTCGCGACACCCTCGAGCTCGAGAACGTTGTCGCTCATGCGGTGAGCTCGTCGCCGATATAGGCGTCGAGGACGATCGGATCGTTGCTGATCCCCTCCGGCGAGCCTTCAGCGATCTTGCGGCCGTGATCGAGAACGACGAACCGGTCGGCCGCCGCGAGCAAACGATGCAGATCGTGCTCGACGAACAAGATGCAGACGCCACGCGAACGCGCTGCGCGCACGAGCTCGAGCACAGCATCGATCTCATCGCCGCTCAATCCGGAAAGCGGCTCGTCGAGCAACAACACTCTCGGCTCGACCGCAAGGACACGAAGCATCTCGAGCACACGCTCTTGTCCGAACGATAACGACTCGGTCAACACGTCAGCGCACGACTCGAGCGGTGTCCCTGCGAGCAGCGCGCGCGCCGCGTCTTTGCTCGCATTTTCCACGCGCGGGCTTGCATCGAGCGCAACCATCAAGCTCTCGCAGACGCTCAGTCCCCAAAACATCACCGGCGTCTGAAACGTACGCGTGACGCCGAGCGCGGCGACGCGGTGCATCGGAAGATGCGTAAGCTTTCGCTCGTCGAGCGAAACCGTACCGGCGCTCGGACGCTGCAATCCGCTGATCACATTGAAGAGCGTCGTCTTTCCGGCGCCGTTCGGACCGATAACACCGAGCACCTCACCGGGTTGCGCATCGAACGTAACGCCGTCGAGCGCGACGACCCCGCCGAAGCGGACCGTGACGTCCTCGACGCGCAGACTCACGCGCGCCGCAACGTTCGTCCGAGCAATCCTTGTGGACGCGCGACCAAAACGACGAGCAGTATAATGAACGCGATTCCCTGCTCCCAGCCGCTCGAGAAGAGTCCGCCGCACATCTTCTCGACGATGCCGAGCACGAAGCCGCCGACAAGCGCGCCGGTCAAACTATCGAGGCCACCGAGAATCGCCGCGACGAAACCGTTGAGCCCGAGATACAGGCCCATATCGTAGGTCGCGCTCGTAATCGGCGCGATCACGACCCCGCCGATCGCACCGATGACGGCGGCTGCAACGAAACTCCAAAACGCAAATTGCGCAAGCGGCATTCCAAAAACGCGTGCGATGTTCGGGTTCGCCATCGCGGCACGCACTGCCGTACCGGTATAGGTCTTGCGAAAGAACAGAAACAGCGCGAGCACGATCACCAGGTCGGCGCCAAAAACCCAAACGGCTTGCGGCGGAATCGTCCCGGGGCCAATAGCGAGCGACGTACCCGCAGAAAACGCCGGAAGCATCAGCGGATTCGTCCCCCACACGAACAGCGCGGCACCGCGAATTGCAACGTCGAGACCGAGCGTAATGAAGATCAGCGTCACCGTTCCACTGCGCCGCGCCGGGCGAAGCGCTAAGAGCTGCGCCAAGCCGCCGACCGCACCGGCGAAAACAACCGCGACGATGGCTGCAGCGGCGACCGGCCAACCTTTGCTCGCCAGCGACGACGACGTCATCGCGCCAATCATCGCAAACTCGCCTTGCGCGAAGTTGATGATGCCCGAG
>Ga0302326_10010225_pt1 | contig 20354 bp, 21 predicted proteins | sample Palsa_T0_3_FD_202264 | JGI IMG/M metagenome (GOLD analysis project Ga0302326, IMG submission 202264) | Peat permafrost microbial communities from Stordalen Mire near Abisko, Sweden - Palsa_T0_3 | ecosystem: Environmental > Terrestrial > Soil > Palsa > Peat permafrost | place: Sweden: Abisko...
GCCCGTCGACACGTGGCGGTCGGATGCCAACTTCATCCTCTTCCGGCCCCGTGACCGATCGGGCTCTGTCGTGTGGCAGGGGCTCCTCGACCGTTCGGTGCTCGTGCGCAATTGCGGATCCTGGCCCCAGCTGCACGACTGTCTGCGAGTGACGATCGGGACGCCTGCCGAAAACACCGCGTTCATCGCTGCCCTCACCGAGGTGTTGACATGAGAAGTGGCACGATCGACAGGTCGACCAAGGAGACCTCCATCAAGGTCTCGCTGCTGTTGGACGGCGCCGGCGAGATCGACGTGACGACCGGCATACCGTTCTTCGATCACATGGTGTCGCAGCTCGGCAAGCACGGCGGATGGGACCTGTCGGTCGCGGCTACGGGCGATTTGGACGTGGACTCGCACCACACCATCGAAGACGTCGGCATCGCCCTCGGGGAGGCGTTCCGGCAGGCCGTGGGCGACAAGGCCGGCGTGCGGCGATTCGCCTCCATAGACGTCCCGCTCGACGAGGCGTTGGTCGAGGTCGCGCTCGATCTCTCGGGTCGACCGTTCCTGCACTACGACGTGGCCTTCGCCGGCGACGCCCAGCCCCTCGGAGCGCCGCCGTTCGAGCCGCAGATGGGCGAGGAGTTTTGGCGGGCCTTCGCCACGGCTGCCGCCATGACCCTGCACGTGCGCTTGCGGTACGGGCGCAACACCCACCACATCTTGGAGGCGTCGTTCAAGGGTGTGGCACGCGCGCTGCGCGACGCCGTGCGGGTGGACGGCGGAGGCGGTATCCCGTCGACCAAGGGCACGTTGTGATCGCCGTCCTCGACTACGGGATCGGCAACCTCCGGTCGGCGCAGAAGGCGCTCCAGCGCGTCGCCGGTGACAACGTCGAGGTGCGTCTGGCCGCCACGCCTGAGGCCGCCGAAGGAGCGACGGGCGTCGTGCTGCCCGGCGTGGGCCACTTCGGACGATGCATGGAGGCGCTGCGCGCCGCCGGGCTCGATGAGGTGGCTCGCGCCGCCGTTGGTGATGGGACGCCGTTCCTCGGTGTGTGCGTCGGCATGCAGATGCTGTTCGAGGGATCTGAGGAGAGTCCCGAGACCAAGGGGATCGGTCTGCTGCCGGGGCGGATCGAGTTGCTTCCCGACGGTGTCAAGCGCCCGCAGATGCAGTGGAACCAGTTGCATCTCCACGACCCCGTCAACCCCATTTTCGGCGGTGTCGTCGAGGGTGACTGGGTGTACTTCGTGCACTCATACGGTGCGTCCCCTGCGGGCGCCGACGTGATCGCCACGGTCGACTACGGCGGTCCTGTGGTCGCGGCCGTGGGACGCGGCGCCCTCTGGGCTACGCAGTTTCACCCCGAAAAATCGGGCCCCGTCGGACTGCGCCTCCTGGCCAACTTTGTGTCGGTCGCGACGGCGGCGTCCGTCACGCCCGTGGGGGTGTGAGGTGGATCTCTACCCGGCCATCGACATATTGGGTGGGCGGTGCGTCCGCCTGCGGCAGGGCGACTATGCGCAAGAGACGGTCTACGACGATGACCCGGTAGCGATCGCCGCCGCCTTTGTGGCGGCCGGTGCCCGATGGGTCCACGTGGTCGACCTTGATGCCGCCCGCACCGGCGAGCCCGTCAACCGTCAGGTCATCGCCCGTATCGCCGAGGTCGCGGGGGAGTCGGTCCGGGTGCAGACGGGCGGCGGCATCCGATCGGTCGCGGCCGCCGAGGCGCTGTGGGCTGTCGGTGTCGACCGGGTGGTGCTCGGGACGGCGGCCATCGAGCAGCCTGATCTGGTCGGCGCCCTGGCAGGGGCCAACTCTGACCGCGTCGCTGTCGGTCTCGATACACGCGGGGGCGAGGTCGCGGTGCGGGGCTGGGTGGCCGGCAGCGGTGTCAGTGCTCGCGACGTGCTCGCCCGTCTGGTCGGGGCGGGGGTGGCTGCAGTCGTCGTCACCGATATCGGTCGAGACGGGATGCTGGCCGGTCCGGACGTCGACGGGCTGCAAGCCGTCCTCGACGCGACTGACATTGAGGTCATCGCGTCCGGCGGGGTGTCGTCGCTTGGCGACCTGTCGACGTTGGCCGGACTGCGGGGACCGACGTCCGGCCGACCGTTGTCGGGGGCCATCGTCGGCAAGGCGATCTACGAAGGACGTCTCACGGTCGGCGAGGCGGTGGCCGCGTGCGCAGCGTTCGCGTGATCCCCTGTCTGGATGTCGATGCTGGGCGCGTCGTCAAGGGGGTCCAGTTCGTCGGCCTGCGCGACGCCGGAGATCCGGCCGAGCTCGCCGAGCGCTATGACGGCGAAGGCGCCGACGAGGTCGTGTTCCTCGACATCACGGCGTCGTCCGACGGTCGCGACACCATGGTCGATGTGGTCAATCGCACCGCCGACCGCGTCTTCATTCCCCTCACGGTCGGCGGCGGCGTCCGCTCCGTGGAGGATGCCCGCCAACTGCTGCGAGCCGGAGCGGACAAGGTCGGCGTCAACAGTGCCGCCGTCGCTCGCTCCGCGCTGGTGCGCGAGATCGCCGCCGAGTTCGGTGCCCAGTGCGTCGTCGTCGCCATCGACGCCCGCCGGCGGTCCGGCGGATGGGAGGTCTACACCCACGGCGGTCGCCAGCCGACTGGGCTGGACGCCCAAGCCTGGGCCTTCGAGGTGGCGAGCATCGGCGCCGGCGAGATCCTGCTCACGTCCATGGACCGTGACGGGACGCGGGACGGGTTCGACCTCTCGCTGACCCGGGCGATCGTCGATGCCGTGGACATTCCGGTGATCGCCAGCGGGGGAGTGGGCTGCCTCCAGCACCTCGTCGAAGGGGCCACGACCGGCGGGGCCGATGCCGTGTTGGCCGCCTCGATCTTCCATTTCGGCGAGCACACGATCGCCGAGGCCAAGGCGGCCCTGGCCGGCGCCGGTGTGCCCGTGCGACCGGCGGTCTAGGCCGGGCTGTCGATGACAGGAGGGGCGGTGAGCGTCGGGGAGCGCGTATCGCCCGACCTCGAGGGCCGGCCGGGTGGAGAGGGCAGTGTCGTGCCGCCGGGGCTGCCCCCGGTACGCGAGCCGACGGGCAGTCGCCGGGACCGGTTGCGAAGCGCGACAGCCGTCGCCAGCGTCGCCGCCGCGCCAATGGTGCTCATGCTGGCGTCGGTGCTGATCGGAGGAGGACCACGGGCCGAGAGCGCCGACGATGCCCTGATTACGCTGACGACGCGCGACGCCATCGCCGGGCACGTCCTGTTGGGCCCGTACAGCCGCTTTGGCTGGCATCATCCGGGACCGTCGTACTTCTACCTCCTGAGCCTGCCGACGTGGCTCTGGCACGACACGCCGACCGGGTCGTGGGTCGGGGCCACGACGATCGGTGTGGCCGCCATCGTCGGCACCGTCTTGCTCGTGCGGCACTGGGCGGGGACCCGAGCCGGATGGTGGAGTGCGGTCGGGGCGCTGGCCGTTGTGGCCGGCGTCGGCCCGGGTGTGTTTCGCGACCCGTGGAACCCTTATGTCGTCACCCTCCCCGTGCTCTTCGTCGTGGTCGCGTGCGCGCTGGCTGCGGCCGGGCTGCGGGGCACGCTCATTTGGGCCGCGGTCGTAGGTTCGTTCGCCGTCCAGACCCATGTGAGCACGCTCCCCCTCGTCTCCGGCCTGCTGCTGGTGGCCGGCGGCGCCCAGCTCATGCGCTGGCTGTGGCGCCGGGCCCAGCCCGATGGCGACGCGTCGGATCACATCCCGGCCGGGCTGCCAAGGCTCGATCCTGCCCTCCTCGACGCCCGCGCCGTCGGGCCGTGGTGGAAGTACCGACCGGATGTGGCGATCGCCGCGATGCTCCTTGTCGCCGAGTGGGCGCCTCCCCTCTGGGATCAGGCGGTGGGCACCGGCAATCTCGGCAAGCTCTTCGCCTTCTTCACGACATCGCATCCGGCCCATGGGTGGGCATCGTCGTGGCGGATGGTGACGGCGATGTTTGGGGTCACCATGTTTCAGCATCACACGGGGCTTCAGGATGGCGTGGCCGACCCTCATCCACTGGTGACGACGATCGCCTTCGTCGCCCTGGCCCTCGTCGCCATCAGCTTCGGGATTCGGCGGCGACGCGAAGTCGCCGTATGGCTGGGCGCCCTGGGGCTGCTCGGCTTCGGACTGGCCGTCGTGTCAGCCGTCCAGATCGTCGGAGGGCAGTACCGCTATCTCATGGTGTGGATGACGGTCCTCCCGGTCCTGCCCCTCATCGGGGTAGCCGTGGCGCTGGAGGGCCTGCGACCCCAGCTCGGTCCGTGGCCTCCGTCGCTGCGGCCGGGCACGGCCGTCGCGCTGGTGGCCGTCGTCGCTCTGTCGACCGTCGCCCTCGTCGCCGTCGTCCGTGCCACCCCGGCGGCGGCCCTCACCGACAAAGACATCATCAAGGGTTGGCATCTCGTCGCCCCCATCGTGGGTAACGACCATCGACGGGTCGAGCTGGTGATCGCCGATGGGTCCCGGTGGCCGGCAGCGGCCGGGATGGCGCTCGAGCTCGAACGTCGAGGCTTCCCGGTGCGGGTCGACAAACCCTGGACCCTTCTGTTCGGCGACGATCGCCTGGCCTCGGGCAACGAGCCGCTCGAGTTGATCCTGTCCACGTCCGACCCGCTCCAGTGGCCGCCCGCCGCGAGCGCCACCTTCCTCGGCGAAGCCGGTCCGACCTGGTACTTCGTCGAGCGAGGCGGCCCGGTGTGCTGGTGGGGTTGGGTGCCGTTCGGGGGACCGGCATGCCCCGCGCCTGTCGGTCTATCCGGTCCCGCCGTACCCCTCCCCGGGTGACGGGCTACCGAGGGCTCACGCGCCGGTGAACCGCGCGGGGCGCTTCTCGATGAAGGCGGCGATGGCCTCGGCGAAGTCGGCTGATCCGATGCACTCGGCCTGGCCCTGATGCTCGAAGCGCAGACCTTCGCGGATGGGCATCGTCGTTGACGCCTCGATGGCCTGCTTGGACCAGCGCATGGCGATCGGTGGTTGACCGGCCAGCTTCTCGGCGAGGGCGGCGACCGTGGACTCGAGGTCGGCGTCATCCACCACCTGGTTGACCAGGCCGATGCGGAGTCCCTCCTCGGCGTCGACCTGGGCGGCGGTGAAGATCAGCTCCTTGGCCTTGGCGGGCCCCACCACACGGGGGAGGAGTTGCGTCCCCGTCAGGTCGGGCATCAACCCATACTTGGTCTCCAGCATGCCGAACCGGGCGCCCGACGCGGCGATCCGGAGATCGCACGCCAACGCGAGTTGCATGCCGGCACCGAGGGCGTGACCCCGCACGGCGGCGATGGTCGGATACCAGGCTTCGTTGAGCCAGAGATAGCCCTCCTGGGTGGCGGCGACCGCCCGCTGCCGAGCTTCGACGTCGCCCGCGAAGCCACCGGCGCCGGCGTCCCCTCCGCCGCCCTGGCCCCCGAAGGTCGACAGGTCGATGCCGGCGCTGAACGAACGGCCGTTGCCGATCACGATCAGCGCCCGCAGGGACGGATCGTCGCGCAACTGTGGCCCGAGGGTGGCCAACTCCTTCCACATCTTCGTGCTCATGGCGTTGAGCTTCTCGGGCCGGTTGAGGTGGACCCAGCCGACGTAGCCGTGTCGCTCGTACTGGATGGTCTCCAACTCGATCTTGTCGGTGTCGCTCGGCGCCATGGGGCGCACGTTACCGCCTCGATGCCGCCGGATCCCGGCCGGATCTCCGACGGATCTCCGACGGATCTCCGACGGATCTTTGGCACGGGCACTACCGTCGTGACGATGGTTGAAGTGCCCGATGGGACCAAACAGGCGATTCGCATGATGACCGACCGCCTGCTCGTGCAGTTGCCCGGCGCCGAAGGCGAACGCAAGAGTCGCTCCGGCATCCTCATCCCCGCCACAGCTCAGGTGAGCAAGCGGCTGGTGTGGGCCGAGGTCGTCGCCGTCGGGCCTCACGTGCGTTTGGTCGAGGCCGGCGACCAGGTGCTGTTTTCGCCGGAGGATCGTTACGAGGTCGAGGTCAGGGGCGACGAGTACATCATCCTGCGTGAGCGCGACATCCACGCCGTCGCCGCGCCCCGCATCGAGGGGAGCACCGGCCTCTATTTGTAGGCGGGGGTGCGGTACGTGAACGAGACTGGGCCCGTTATGACGACTGGCACACCGACCGGCACACCGACTGGCACACCGACTGCGACACCGATCGCATTCACCGAGGCGGAGCTGGCGGCCATCCAGTTCAACGTCGACGGCCTCGTCCCCGCCATCGTCCAAGAGCACCGCAGCGGTCAAGTCCTGATGTTCGCGTGGATGAACGCCGACACCCTCCGCGAGACGCTCGAGACCGGTCGCACCGTCTTTTGGAGTCGTAGCCGACAGGAGCGTTGGCGCAAGGGCGACACGTCGGGCGAGCGCCAGTGGATCCGCGAGGCCCGCTACGACTGCGATGCCGACGTGTTGCTCTTCGTCGTGGAGCAGGAGGGGGCCGGCGCCTGTCACACCGGCAACCACAGCTGCTTCTACCGGTCGTTCGGTGACGCCGGGTGCTGAGGCCATCGCGCCAGGAATTCAAACAATTGGCGGCGACGCACACCGCGGTGCCGGTGTGGCGCGAAGTGCTCGCCGACCTCATCACGCCGGTCGCGGCCTTCGCTCGGCTGGTCGGCGACGAACCCGGCTTCCTACTCGAATCGGTCGAGCACGAACGCTGGAGTCGGTACTCCTACGTGGGTCGGCGGCCGCAAGCAACGCTCGTCGCCCGGCACGGTCGAGTCGACGTGACGGGCGGCTCGGTCATCGGCGCCATCCCCCTCGACCGTGGCGTGCTCGCGGCCATCGAGGCCATCCTGGCCGCCTACCGTTCGCCCGCCATTGAGGGCCTGCCGCCCTTCCACGGTGGCCTCGTCGGTTATCTCGGGTATGACGTCGTGCGCGAGATCGAGCGCCTGCCGCACCCCCCCGCCGATGATCTCGACCTGCCCGACGCCGTCATGTCGGTGGTCGGCGATCTGGCTGTCTTCGACCACTGGCGCCAGCGGGTCAGCCTCATCTCGACGGCCTACATCCCGCCCGGCATGTCCGACGCCGAGATGGACCTCGCCTACGACGAAGCCGCCGCGCGCGTCGACGAGTTGGCCCGCGACGGCGCCCGGCCGTTGGACGAGCCCGTTGTCGAGCCGCCCGACCCGGACTCGCCGCCCCCCGACGTGGTGCGCGGCGTGTCCGCCCGGGCGTACGCCGACGCCGTGGCCGTCGCCAAAGAGCACATCCTCGCCGGCGACATCTTCCAGGTCGTGCTCGCCCAGCGGTTTGACTTCGACCTGGGCGCCGATCCGTTCGACGCATACCGTTCGCTCCGCCAGGTCAATCCGAGCCCCTACATGTACTTCGTGCGCCACCCTGAGGTCACCGTGGTCGGCTCCTCGCCGGAGCCGATGGTCCAGGTGCTCGACGGTCGGGTCATCAGCCGGCCCATCGCCGGCACTCGCCGCCGCGGTCGCTCGGAGGCCGACGACCGGCGCATGGCAGGCGAGCTTCGAGAGGACCCCAAGGAGATCGCCGAACACGTCATGCTCGTCGACCTGGCGCGCAACGACGTCGGGCGCGTCGTCGACTTCGGAACGGAGACGGTCGACGAGCTGCTCACGCTCGAGTACTACAGCCACGTGATGCATCTCACCTCCCAGGTCTCCGGTCGCCTCCGCGACGGCCTCGGGCCGGTGGACGTGCTTCGCGCCACCTTCCCGGCCGGCACGGTCTCGGGCGCGCCGAAGGTGCGAGCAATGGAGATCATCGATGCGCTCGAGCCGACGAAGCGGGGGCCGTATGCCGGCGTCGTCGGCTACTTCGATTTCTCGGGTCAGCTCGACACGGCGATCGCCATTCGCACCATGCTCGTCACCCCTGACGGACGCGCCTCGGTGCAGGCAGGCGCCGGCATCGTCGCCGACTCCGACCCCGAGAAGGAAGACCTCGAGTGCCGCAACAAAGCGGCCGCGCTGCTCGCCTGCGTGCCAGCGGCGCGCCGCATGACGATCGCTCGACGAGCCACCGCGACCGCGCCGAATATGGCCGCGTCGTGACCGACCCTCGTCCCCGGTCTCGACCGTGACCGCTCCCCTCGAAGGGCAGGCCGGTTATGACGCGCTGACGACTGCGGCGGGTGCCGTGCGCCTCGACCGCGACATCGTTCGCGTCGGCGGACCAGAGGCCGTCGACTTCCTACAGGGACAGATGACGCAGGACATCAGCGCGTTGGCCGTCGGCGCGTCGTCGTGGTCCCTCGTCTTGCAACCACAGGGCAAGGTCGATGCCTGGGTGCGGGTGACACGCGCCGCTGATGACGAGGTGTTGCTCGATCTCGATGGGGGCTTCGGCGATGCGCTGGTCGCCCGCCTCCAACGCTTCAAGCTGCGGGTGAAGGCTGACATCGATCGACTGGCGTGGGAGTGCGTTGCCGTGCGCGGGCCCGGTGCGGTCCCGCCCGGCATCCCCTTCGCGTGGGGCTGTCTCACCGGCTTCGACGTCCTGGGTCCCGACCCGGCCCTCCCTGATGGCGTACCGGAGGTGGCGGCCGCCGTCTACGAGGTGTGCCGCATCGAAGCCGGCCTGCCGCGGATGGGTGCCGAGTTGACGGACAAAACGATTCCGGCCGAGGTCGGACTGGTCGGCGTGAGCGTGAGCTTCACCAAGGGTTGCTACACCGGACAGGAGCTGGTGGCTCGGATCGACAGCCGCGGCGGCCACGTTCCCCGTCATCTCCGACGTCTGGTGCTGGAGAGTGGTGATGTCCCCGACGCCGGCGCATCGATCGAGACGGACGGTCGTGTGGTGGGCACCGTGACGAGCGCGGCACGACATCCGGCCGGGCACATCGTGGGCCTCGGCCTGCTCGGACGGGACGTGACCCCGCCCACGACGGCGATGTGCGGCGGCGTGGTCGTGATCATTGATGCCCTCGCGGCCATGCCGTCGGCATGATCGATCGGCGGGGCGCGGCGGCCTTGCTCACCGCCCAGGTGGCGGTCGTCGCTCTCGTCGCCGCGTGCAGCGGCGTACGTCGACTACCGACGCCGCCACCCATCACCATCGAGACCACAACGTCGACGACGGTGATCGCGTACTCGACCGTCAGTCTTGCGCGCGTCGCCGGCACGGTCACCGTTCCGACCATCGCGGTCACGCCCGGAACGGCGACATTGGCCGGGACGGTCGTGGATCCCAACGGGGTGCCGGTCCCGGGAGCCACGGTCGAGTTGCAGCGGGTCGTCGACGACCAGGACGCGGAGGTCGAGGTGGCGACGACGGCGGCGGGCACATGGACCGCGGCCGGCATCCTCGGAGGCCTGTATCGGGTCCGGGCGTGGCGACAGCCGGACCTGGCCCAGGCGACGGCCGACGTCGTCTTTGTGGGAGCGACCGACAGCCAGACCCTCAACCTGTCGCTCACCGACTTCACCGGCCTGAGCGTCACCTCTTCATTTGCGCCGAATCCGCCCATCATCAACGCGCCCGCCGACCTGATCGTTCAGGTGACCTCATCGAGCGTCGACGCCAACGGCATCGTCACCGCGGTGGGTCAGCCCAACATCCAGGTCGGACTGGCGGCGACAGAGGGGTGGGCGGTGCAGGGGAGTGGCACGCAGGTGACCGACGGCAACGGCGATACCTCGTGGCAGCTCACGTGCGACCTGCTCGGGACGACCCCCCTCTCGGTGATCCTCGACGGCACGCAGACGGTCGCGCTCGACACACCGGAGTGCGCGCCCTTCCCGGCCACGACCACCACCATCGCCCGGCGGTCGAGCACGACGACCCTCGGCTAGCCTCCGGACTCCGGTGTCAGTCACAGCGCGTCACGTTTGCGTTCGACGGCGGTGGGTCGTGGGGGCGACGTGCACGCTCATCGCGTTCACCGCCGCCTGCGGCACGACGGTGCCCCGCAGTAGTCGTGAGACAGCCGGCACGGGCGAGACGGGGCTGGGCGGCTCGAGTGGGGGCGCTTTGTCCACCGCCGCACCCGGCGGCACGGCCACGTCGGGTGGTGGGCCCAGCGGAGGCGGAGGCCTCGGTGGAGGCCTCGGTGGCGGCCTCGGTGGCGGCGGAGGGCTGGGCGCGACCGGGGCGGCGTCGACGGGCGTCGGCGGCGCCAGCGCGTCGTCCGGCCCACTCGTCACCTCATCGCCGGGTGGCCCGGTCCCCGCCACGGCTTCCGGCCTCAGCCGCGGCGTCACCAAGACCACGATCTCGATCGGGTTTCAGTACGCCGGCGATGCCGGCGTCGCCGGCGCCGCGCTGGGCGCCGCCGGAGCGCCGAGCGAGACGACATACGACGAGACGATCGACGGCGTCGCCTCGTACATCAACTCGCACGGGGGCATCGCCGGCAAGACCTTGATCCCCGTGCTGCTTGCCAGCCCGATCACGACCGGCAACTACAACACCACCGCCCAGGGGGCCTGCGACTACTTCACCGAGGACCATCCGGTCTTTGCAGTCGTCTCGACGTTCAACACGATGGACGATCTGGCGTCGTGCCTCGCCCAGGCCCACACGCCCTTCATCTACCAGTTCGACGACGACTATGACCAGGCGGCCGAGCAGGCCCTCGAGCCGTACTTCTATGAAGGCGCGCAGCTCGGCATATCCCGCTGGGCGATCTGGATCCGCCGGCTCGAGGCGATGGGCTACTTCGACGGCTGGAACCCGGCCACGGGGATGGCGGATCGGACCCAACCGGTCAAGATCGGGGTCATCACCTTCGACGACCCTGGCACGCTCGGCGTGCTTCAGAGCGTCATCGAGCCGACGCTGGCTTCCGATGGTCTGAAGGTGTCACCTTCGGACATCTTCGAGATGTCCAACGTGGAGTCCTTCGAGGACGCCGGCGCCGTGGCGGACCAGATGTCGGCGGCCGCCCTCAAATTCGCGGCCGACGGCATCACCCACGTCCTCTTCTACACCTCCTACGGAGCCGGGGAGCTTTTCTTCGGGCAGGTCGCCAACTCGCAGCACTACTACCCGCGGTGGGGGCTGACCACGCTCGAATCGATTGACGGCATCGTGCAGGCCGACGACCCTGCGAGCGAGCTGGGGGGAGCGATGGGCATCGGCTGGCAGCCAACCTCCGACGTCGACGCCGCCGAGGACCCGGGCACCAACCCGGCCGAGAAACTGTGCGAATCGATCCTGACCAAGGCGGGCGTCGCGCCAGCGCGCCAGTGGACGCCCCTGTTGTTCTGCGACGACGAGTTCTTCTTGCAAGACGCCCTCGACTCGGCGTCGCAGCTGACCCCCTTGGGGATGTACGCCGCTGTCGAGCAGTTGGGTGACCGCTACCAATCGGCGATGACCTTGACGGGCGCGACGGACTTCCCGCCCGGACGTGTCGACAGCGCCAGCGAGGTCCGCGACATCACCTTCGAGACGGCGTGCGGCTGCTTCACCTACGTGGGGCCGATCTACCAAGCCCCGTGAGGCGGCCACGCCACGTGCCGACCCGAAAGGACGGATCAGGTTGACAACCGACGGATCACCGGTGGTGATCGAGCAACTACCGACTACACTGCCGACGGCGCGATATGCCGGGTCGTGCAGCTGCTCGCCGGGCGTCGGGCGAATGTGGGAGCTCGGCGACGCCGAGCGCGCCGCGCTCTACCCCGGCAACGAAGAGCTCCTGGAGCGCTTCACCAGCGCGGTCACCGCCACCGTCGACGCCGGTTTTCTCCTCGCCGCGGACGTCCAACGGGTCATGGCCAGCCCCTTTTGATCCCGGCTCGGCCCGCGCGTCAGGGGCCGGCGCGGAAGGTGACCACGAGGCGCGTCCCCGGTCGGCTGGCGCCGTCTGCGCCGAGCGGCTGGCGGCGCGGCACCGGGGATTCGGCCCTGATGGTCCCGCCCATGGCGGACACGAGCTCGGCCACGATGGCCAGGCCGAGACCAGAGCCGACCGCACGGGGCTGGAATCCACCTGTCGGCTGGCTGCTGGTCCAGAGGCGGTCAAACACCCGGGGCAAGTTGGCGGGGGAGATCCCGGGGCCGTCGTCGTCGACAGTGACGACCGCCTCGCCGGGCCGAAACCACGTCCCGACCTCGATCGTCGTGGCCGCGTACTTGCACGCATTCTCGACGAGGTTGGCGACCACCTGAGCGGTGCGGTCGGAATCGACGACGACGGGCGGCGCCGGGGGCGGGTCCATGACCGGATCGTGGATGACGACGCTCAGGCCCAAGCCCTCGGCCGTCGGTCGAAAGCCGCGGGCCGTCTCGTTGATGAGCTCGGGCAGGTCGATCGGCTGCGGGTTGAGTGAGAAGGCGTGCGCGTCCAGCTTGGCCAGGTCGAGCAGGTCTCCGACCAGGCGCTCGAGGCGACGAGCCTCGCTGGCGATGATGCCGGCCGCCTTGGGGGTGTCGGTTGTGGTGCCGTCGGCGAGAGCCTCGGCGAAGCCCTTGATCGACGTGAGCGGCGTCCGCAGATCGTGGGAGACGGAGAGGAGGAATTGTCGCTCCTGACCGCGTAGCCGCTCGAGGTTGTCGGCCATCAGGTTGACGGACGCCGCCAAGGACTCGAGCTCGCGCGGGGCGCCCGGCGATGCGGGCACGCGGGCGGTCAGGTCGCCGTAGGCGATGCGACCGGCGGCCTCTTGCACGCTGACGACGGGGGCGGTGATGCGACGGGCCAGGGTGGCGGCCACCTCAAAGGCGATCAGGAGGATGACGGCGCTGGCGAGGAGGAAGAAGAGGCCGGCGTCCCCGACGCTGGCCGCCTCCTGCGTCACGACCGCCGCCAGTCGGGTACCGCCCGAGACGAACGGCACGGCCGCGAACGCCGTCCGTCCGTGGAAGCCGGTGACCGTCTCTCCCTCGGCGAGCGCCGGCGGGCGAAGGTCGGAGGTCTGGAGGTGCTCGGGGAGGGCGGTCGACGTCGTGCCGTTGGAGCTGACGGCGACGAGGGTGAGCTCCTGGGTGCGCTTGAGGAAGTCCTGAAGGGCTCGCAAGCGCGGGACCGGACTCCCGACGCTGGCCGGCTCCGAGTACTCGATGGCGATGTGGTCAGCGAGATCGACCACGTCATCGCGGGCAGCGTGGCGAGCCTCGACGGTGAGCAGTGCGAGCGTGCCCAGGCCGGCGATGAGCAGCGCGCCCGCTACCACGCCGACGATGGTGAGCGTGAAGCGTCGTCTCATCCGTCAGGCGAGCCGATACCCGACGCCCCAGACGGTGGCGAGGGGGAAGGCGTCGCCCAGCTTCTTGCGCAACTGCCTCACGTGGACATCGACGGTCCGATCGTCCCCGTACCAATCGGGACCCCACACGCCATCGAGCAACTGGCGGCGGCTGAGCGCCAACCCCTGGTTGTCGGCGAGGTACAGCAGCAAGTCGAACTCGCGGGTGGCCAGGTTGACCGGCACGCCGCCCAACCGAGCTTCACGCCGCGGCGCATCGACCTCAATGGGGCCGATGGTGATGATGCCGGGCACATCCTTGGACGGACCGTCGACCCGGCGCAGCACCGCTTTGATCCGGGCGACAAGCTCCCGGTTGCTGAAGGGCTTGGTCACGTAGTCGTCGGCACCGAGCTCCAACCCCAGCACCCGGTCGATCTCCCCGTCCCGGGCGGTCAACATGACGACCGGCGTCTGGGCCCCCGCCCCGGGAGCGCTGCGGAGGCGGCGCACCAACTCGAGACCGTCGAAGTCGGGCAGGCCGACGTCGAGGATGGCCAGCCTGGGCCGCTCGCGGTCGATCTTGTCGAGGCCGTCGGCGCCCGTGGCCGCCTGGACGACCCGGTACCCCTCGGCCCGCAACAGCAGGTCCAGCAGGTCGGCGATGTGCGGATCGTCCTCGACGACGACGATCGTGCCCAAGCTGCCTGGCTGCGCCACGGGTACAGCGTGGCATCCCGTCTGTCATGAATGTGTGAGGGGAATATGACCGGTCGACCACTAACCTCGATCAGGTGGTTGAACCCGAGGTCACCTACCTCGATCGCATCTTGGCTGCCCATCGGGCTCAGGCCGCGGCCGATTCGCGCGACCTCGCGGAGTTGGCTGATCTGGCGGCGGGCGCAACCCCGGCCCGTGGTTTCGTCGCCGGCCTCCGCGGCGTCGCCGGCATCGCCGTCATCGCCGAGATCAAACGTCGATCGCCCAAGAAGGGCGACCTGGACAGCCGTCTCGACCCGACCGTCGTGGCCCGGGAGTACGAGGAGGGCGGCGCCGCGGCGCTGTCGGTCCTGACCGATGAGGCCTTCTTCGGTGGGTCGGTCGCCGACTTGATGACCGCTCGCGCCGCCACCTCCCTACCGGTCCTGCGCAAGGACTTCACGGTGTCGGCCGCCGACGTGTACGACGCCCGGGTCATGGGAGCCGACGCCGTCCTGCTCATTGCCGCCGCCCTGTCCGACGCCGAGCTGCCGGTCTTGCACGAGCTCGTGGTCTCCCTCGGCATGGACGCCCTCGTGGAGGTGCACGACGAAGCGGAGGTGGGTCGTGCCGTCGCTCTCGGCGCCACCCTCGTCGGCGTCAACCAGCGGGACCTGATCACCTTCGCGGTGGACACCGCCCGCGCCGAACGTGTGGCGGCCGCCATCCCCGCAGGCGTCGTGCGGGTCGCGGAGTCGGGGATCGACGGCCCCGCCGCCGTCGCCCGGCTGGTTGCGGCGGGATACGAGGCCGTGCTCGTCGGCGAGACACTCATGCGATCGCAGGACCGCGCCGCGGCGGTCGCCGCGCTACGGACCGCTGCGGTTGGCGCGGCGGCCTCGAGCTAATGAGCGTCTTCGTCAAGATCTGCGGGATCACCAACGAAGAGGACGCCCTCCTCGCCGTCGCCATGGGCGCCGACGCCATCGGGTTCATCTTCGCCCCATCACCCCGCCAGGTCCGGCCCGCCTTGGTGGCCGACATCATCAAGCGATTGCCGTCGGAGATCCTCACGGTCGGTGTCTTCCGTGACGAGTCCCCGGTGCGCATCGCCGAGGTCGTCCACCGGAGTGGCTTGGTGGGAGCCCAGCTCCACGGGAGCGAGTCACCGGCCATCGTCAAGCAGGTCGCGGCGTCGGTTCGCTACGTGATCAAGGCCTTCGCGGCGGGCTCGCCGGCGGTGAGAGAGGCGGCGTCGTTCGGCGCCGATTGCATCATGATCGACGCGCCCCGCCCAGGGTCGGGGGAGCTCTTTGACTGGTCGCTGGCAGGGGAGCTTCCGGTGGCGGTGAGACTCATGTTGGCGGGCGGCCTCAACCCGGCCAACGTGGCCGACGCCGTGCGCACCGTCCAGCCGTGGGCGGTCGATGTCGACAGCGGCGTGGAGTCGGCGCCGGGTCGCAAGGACCCGGTGAAGCTGCGGGAGTTCATCGCCAACGCCAAGGCTGTGCCGCTCGAGCGCGAAGCGCGGGAGCGACTGTCGGGCGAGCAGCCCTACGACTGGCGTGTGGACACGTGATGGCCGAGACCGGCGTGATGGGCCAGCCCAGCGCCGACGGACGCTTCGGCGAATTCGGGGGACGATTCCTGCCTGAAGCGTTGGTGCCGGCGTGCGAGGAGCTCGAAGAGGCGTTCCGGTCGGCGTGGGCAGATGCCACATTCCACGCAGAGTTCGAGCAGATCCTCCGGGACTACGGCGGTCGCCCGTCCCCGCTGACCGAGTGCCCCCGCCTCTCGGCGCAGCTCGGCGTGCGGGTGCTGCTCAAGCGGGAGGAGCTCAACCACACCGGGTCGCACAAGATCAACAACGTGATCGGGCAGGCGCTCCTCACGTTGCGGATGGGCAAGCCCAGGATCATCGCCGAGACCGGTGCCGGGCAGCACGGGGTGGCGACGGCGACGGCGGCGGCGCGGTTCGGGCTGGACTGCACGGTGTACATGGGGTCCGTCGACACGGCGCGACAAGAGCTCAACGTCTTCCGGATGGAGGTGCTCGGCGCCACCGTCGTGCCCGTCACATCCGGTAGCTGCACGCTGAAGGACGCCGTCAACGAGGCGCTGCGCGACTGGGTGGCGAGCGTCGAGTCGACCCACTACTGCATAGGTTCGGTGATGGGGCCTCACCCGTTCCCCTGGATGGTGCGGGAGTTTCAGCGCATCGTCGGCACCGAGACCCGGGCGCAGTGTCTCGCGCTCCTCGGCGGGCCGCCCGATGTCGTCGTCGCGTGCGTCGGCGGCGGGTCCAACGCGGCTGGGATCTTCGCAGGGTTCGTCGACACGCCGGCCCGGTTGGTCGGCGTGCAACCCGCTGGCGGCGCGGCCATCGGCCGGGGGGCGCCCGGCGTCGTTCACGGCATGAAGAGCTATCTGATGCAGGACGAGGCCGGTCAGGTCCTGGAGGCCGAGTCCATCTCGGCCGGACTCGACTACCCCGGCGTGGGGCCGGAGCACTCCCATCTGTTCGCGTTGGGCCGTGCCACCTATCCCCAGGTGACCGATGCCGAGGTGCTGTCTGCTTTCGAGGTGTTGGCGCGGACGGAGGGGATCATCGCCGCCCTCGAATCGGCCCATGCCATCGCCTGGGTGATCCGCGAGGCCGGGCGCGAGTTGCCCACCGGCAGCACCGTCGTCGTCAACCTGTCCGGTCGCGGAGACAAAGACGTGGCCCAGGTGCGGGAGATCCTGCGAGGGGAGTCGTGAGCAGCTCCGTGGCTGGCGTCGGTCGGCTCGAGGTCGCCCTTCGCACGGCCCGGTCGACCGGGCGCAAACTGCTCGTCCCGTACGTCACCGGTGGTCTTTCAGCGGAGTGGACCTCGGTTGTCGCAGCCATGGGTGCGGGGGGCGCCGACGCCATCGAGGTCGGCATCCCCTTCAGCGATCCGGTGATGGACGGGCCCACGATCCAGGAGGCTTCGGCCCGGTCACTGGCTCGGGGCACCACGCCGTCGTCGATCGTGTCGGACCTGAGTCGGCTGGATGAATCCGTGCCCCTCATCGCCATGACCTACTACAACTTGGTCTTTCGCGCCGGCCACCGGCGGTTCGCCGCCCAACTCAACGCCGGGGGCATCTGCGCCGCCATCATCCCCGACATCCCGCTCGAGGAGTCCGGCGAGTGGGAGGCCGATGCGGGCGCGGCCGGCATCGAGACGGTGCTGCTGGCCGCACCGGTGACACCTGAAGATCGGCTGATCCGAATCGCGGCCCGGAGCCGCGGCTTCATCTACGCGGTCGGCCTGATGGGGGTGACCGGTGAACGTGCGTCGGTGGCGGCATCGGCTGGGGTCCTGGCCAAGCGACTGAAGGCTGTGACCGACCTGCCCGTCCTCATCGGGTTTGGGATCTCCACCCCCTCGCAGGCCCGCGAAGCCTGCCAGGAAGCCGACGGTGTGGTCGTGGCCTCCGCCCTGATGCGTCGCTATCTCGACGGGGCGACGCCTGAGGATCTGGGCGAGCAGGTCCACGCCTTTCGTCAGGGCCTCGACGCCGGCTAGGGATCGTGTCCGTGACCGGCTCCAGCGGCTGTGAGTTGTGCGCGGCGGCACGACGGACCCCGTGGCATTACGAGGATGATCTGTGTTGGGTTGCCGACTGCGAGATCTGCGACGTGCCCATGGTCGTGTGGCGCCAGCACGGGCCGACGCCGCCGCCGGCCTCGGTGGATCTGATGGTCTCACATCTGGCCCGGGTGGCGACGGCCCGCTTCGGGGAGGGTGGTTTCAGCATCGATCGGGAGATGCGGCGGATCCCCGACCACTTCCACGCCCACGCGCGGGACCCGCACTGGTGGGGTCGAGCCTTCGGTGGTGGTAGTCGGGCCTAGACCGGGCGGGCGGGCCCGCGCGCACCGGGGCCGCGCCGGGCTGGCGCGGCCCGCTCTGCCCGCTCTGCTGTTCCGAGGGGGGTTCGGTGTCACGATCACTCGCAACTGGCGTCAGTCGCGAGTGAACGTGACGGCCAGCCGGTCGGTCTGCTCGCGACGCGGCCGGGCCGTCAGTAGCCGAGCGGCGGGACGGTGGTGGGGGAGATCGTCGGCGGGGTTTCCTCGGTACTCGCCGGGCGTAGCGAGCTGCACGCGGCCATAGCGGCCTGCGTCGCCGGGCTCGGCGTCCCGCCGGAGCCTCCGGGTCCACCTGTGGGCGGGCCGCCGCTGACGCCGGCTGTGCCGCTACCGCCGGCCGGAGGGCCATAGCCAGCGCCGCTGCCGCCGGCCGGAGGGCCATAGCCAGCGCCGCTGCCGCCGGCCGGAGGGCCGTAGGCGCCGCCGCTGACACCGGTGGCGCCGCTGGCGCCAGGGGGCGGGCCGTAGCCGCCGCCCCCGCCGCCCCCACTACCCACGGTCGCGCCGTGACTGGTCAGGCAGGCCTGGTAGGCCTGCTCGGCCGCGCTGCCAGGTCCGTCGCCGGAGCTTGACCCGGTGGCCACCGGCGTCAGCGCCTGGCCGGGCCCCTTCGTGAAGTCCAGCAGCAGCTCGAGGATCCCGTGGTCGGCGGTCGTCACGAAGCTCCCAAAGCTGGGAGTGGGGATCTTCCATGTCGCGAACGTGATCGGGATCTGGGCCAGAGCCTGGATCTCCGCCCCGGTGTGGCGGACGGTGAGGTTGAAGGTCACGGTGGCGGCGACGCCCCGGAGGGTGAGGTTGCCGGTAGCGGTCAGGGGCTCGGTGACCCCGTTGGCGGGGGGTGTGCCGAAGTTGATGGACTTGGCCAGGGAGAACGTTGCTCTCGGGTATTGGGCCGTGTCCATGATCCGTCCTTGGAACTGGCGGTCTCGCGACGGCTCGTCGCTCTTTACGCTTGTCATGTCGACGGTGAAGTCAGCGGACGTGACGCGGTTGCCGCTGATCACGATCCTCCCGGTGACGTTGCTGGTCCGGCCGACGGCGGTGTTGTTTTGCCCGACGAGGACTTCGCCCACGCGGTAGCCCACCTCGGAGCCGGGCGCCACACCCCAGGTGCCGTCGAGAGGAACGGAGGGCCCGCCGCTCGCGCCCGTGCTGGAGAGGGCGAACTTCGGAGGCGGGCTGCCCTCGAGGAGATGGATGTAGATGAACGGCACGGCGATGGCGAGCACCACGACGACGGCGATCCCGGCGATGAGCCAACGAGTCCAGCTTCGACGGGTCGAGGTCGAGGGCGAGGGCGAGGGCGAGGGCGAGGGCGAGGGCGAGGTCGAGGGCGAGCTCAAGGTGGTCCTCTGTGGTGGGAGACGAGACGGGAATTCTGCCGAGAGGCTAGCGACCCTCGCCATTGCGCTGGCGTCGCGGCCCGGGCGGCCCGGGCGGCCCGGGCGGCCGCCTTGGGCGTGGCGCGCTACTGGTACGTACGGTTTAGACCCGCCGGAGCCCTAAACGACCCATACCAGTAGCGCGGGTCCGGGTGTAGCGGCACGGCCCCCGGGCTGGCGTCGCGTCCCGAATCGCTGCTGACCTAATACCCGCGCACGGGCCGGGACGGGCTGCGACACTGGCGCTATGGAGCCCGAGCCCCGCCTGGTGCTGCGCGCCGCCGGCCTGACCAAGCGCTACCGCCGTACCCAGGCGGTCGGCGGTGTCGACCTGGCCGTCGCCGCCGGCGAGCGGGTCGCGCTCCTGGGGCCCAACGGGGCCGGCAAGACGACGACCCTCATGATGCTGCTCGGGGTCGTCACGCCTGATAGCGGTTGGGTCGAGGTCGCCGGCTGTCGCCTGCCCAAGCAGCGGAGCCAGGCGGCTCGCCATGTGGGTTTCGCGGCCGGCTACCTGCCGCTTCCGGAGCGGCTTCGCGTCCGCGAGTTCCTGACGATGTTCGGCCGGTTGTACGGGATCGCCGATCCGGCCCCGGCGGTGGCGCTGGGGCTCGAGCGCTTCGGGATAAGCCACTTGGCCGACAACATGGGCAACGAGTTGTCCTCGGGCCAGCGCACGCTGGTCGGCATCATCAAGGCGACGCTGCATCGCCCGATGTTGCTCATCCTCGACGAGCCGACGGCGTCGCTCGATCCCGATGTCGCTCTCCGAGTGAGGGCCGGGCTGGAGCGACTCTGCGCCGAGGAAGGCACAGCTTTGTTGGTCACGAGCCACAACATGATCGAGGTCGAGCGCCTCTGCGAGCGGGTGGTGTTCATTGCGGGCGGCATCGTCGTCGCCGATGGCAAGCCCGCCGATGTGGCCTCCCGGTTTGGCGTTGACGACCTGGAGGAGGTGTTCATCCACTTGGCCGCCGCGGAGCCCCGACGATGAACGATCTTCTCGACGGTCGGCCGGCGATGATGCTGCGCGTCAGGGCGATCGCCCGGCGCAACGCCTACGTCTTGCAGCGGGCCCCACAACGATGGTTTGACGTGGTCTTCTGGCCCACCGTCGACACCCTGCTCTTTGGCGCGGTCGGCGTGCAGTTGTCACGGGCCTCGGGGGGTGGTCACGCCGCGGTGGCGGCGGTCGTGTCGGGGATCCTGCTCTTCCATATCGTCTTCCAGG
>Ga0302326_10010227_pt1 | contig 20348 bp, 21 predicted proteins | sample Palsa_T0_3_FD_202264 | JGI IMG/M metagenome (GOLD analysis project Ga0302326, IMG submission 202264) | Peat permafrost microbial communities from Stordalen Mire near Abisko, Sweden - Palsa_T0_3 | ecosystem: Environmental > Terrestrial > Soil > Palsa > Peat permafrost | place: Sweden: Abisko...
GGCCAGATCGGCGGCGCCGTCCTGAACGGGCTGCTCGAACCGCGCCGCCCCCGGGTCAGCGTCCGCAAAGTCAAATCCCCGTTATCCCGCTGGAACAAAGCCGACCCCCACCGGCCCGCCCGCAGCACCACCGTCACCAGCCTGGCCGTCACCGTCAGCCACCCCCAAACGGCACCCCGAACCCCGGCACGCCGCGACAGATGCTTGACAGGCACGCCCGGACCTTAACTCCCCGGCATTGAGGTTAGCTGGGGTCGGCTAGGACTCGTCATTGTCCCGTCGTGCTTGTGCCTGTTTTCTGGCGTACTGGCGACCTACCTCAGTGAGCCCTGCCTTGTCATCACGCTTCACCATGTCCGCAAGCCGGTCGTGTTCCGTCGCAAAATAGTCCTCGTGCTTGGCCAGTATCTCGTGCCAAGCGTTCGCGAGGTTCGGGCCGGGCTCCCGCACCTGCATCTCGGTGAGCGCCCGCACGTCGCTGCGCACTGATTCTGGGACGCCAAAGTCGCCACTTGTCGGGTCCGCTGGCTCCTCCGCCGGCCTGGCTGCGCGAGGATCTACGAAGAGCTGCCCTTGTCGACCCGTACGCTCAACGCGCTGGACAAATCCTTTGTTGACAACGTTGACCAGCCTGTTGGTTGCAGCGTTGGGCTCTAGGCTAGTTGCTTCGGCGAAGGTTGAGACGGTCGTGCGCCCCCCGAGGCGGCGTAGAACCTCAAGCGTCTCCCGTTCCGTCGTAGTCAACGGTCCGGCCGGCTCGGCGTCATAAAGCTCACTTGGTGACCTGGCCAGGAAGATCGGCAAAGAATGCGTCTCCGCCAACGCCTTCATCACGATCCGTACGGCGTCATCCTGGGTGCATACAACGAGCGCCAAGGGGCCGTACGTCCCGGCTCTCGCAGCCTGCGCCAAGGGCAAGATCAGCTCAACGAGCACCGCTGGGCTCGGAAACCGGCCTTCCAGGTTGACGACCAGTGCTGTGGGCTCGGTGACGCCGCTTGGGTTCAGCAGGGCATCGCGGAACTGGCGGATCTCCGCGACGTCATCGAGCGGCCCGGTGGTGTCGGGCCCACGCACGGCCAGACGGGGCAGGCGGTGCGACTCAAACGAGCGAATTTTAGCCATCTAGTCAAGGATTGCATACACGACACGCCGGTGCCCACCCGAGTCACGTAACAAAATCGCGACCCAGTGCCGTGGTATACTTCACTAACTTCAGTGTAAGAGATGAACGAAGGAGCCTGGTAGTGCCAGATAACAAGATCGAACTCGCAGTGATAGTCAACGGCCAGGCGACTGTCGTGGAGGCGAGCATCAACGCGCCACTCGGCACGATCATCCCGCGCGCCCTTCAGCAGACGGGGAACACTGGCCAACCGCCGGAGAACTGGGAACTTCGCGACGCACAGGGAACATTGCTCGACACGAGCAAGAAGATCGGCAGCTTCCACTTCCCGCCAGATGTTCGCTTGTTCCTGAACCTGAAGGTCGGCGTCGGTGGGGCCAGCATGACAACCGAACAACTTGCGCAGTCGGTCGATCCGGCAGTCTCACGGACCAAGTTCGACCGGGAAATCGCTGACTTCCGCTCCCTGGCCACGCAGTACGGAACGCGAGGCTGGTTCCTCGCCGAAGCGGACTTTCCGCGCGCGTTCGTCGTCCTCGCCGCGCCTCAACTCAGCCCGCCACCTCTGATAACAGGCGTGAGCTTCGACTACACAGATTACGACCTGAGACCTCCGTCGGTTCGCCTCGTGAATGCGTTCACTCGAAAGCCTTGGGCGGGCGGGGAACTCCCGACCACACTCCGACGGCGGGTCGAAGGGCCGCCGGTCCTCATCCAGGGCCTCCAGTTGCCCCTCGGCGGCGCCGCACCGAGGATCATGCAGGAACAGCCCCTCATCCAGGCATATCCAGACGGACTTCCGTTTCTCTGCATTGCCGGGGTCCGGGAGTACCATGACCATCCGGCGCACTCCGGCGATGCCTGGGAGCTCCACCGTCCGGCCGGAGCCGGCCGCCTCGTTCGCATCTTGGAAGTAATTGACACCTACGGGATGCGCCCTCTGACTGGTTACAACGTCAACCTGACGCCGCAGATCGTCGGCTTCGTCCAAGGCGACCCGCCGACGTGATCCTGACACCGCTGAACGTATTCTCCGTTCCGACCGCCATCGTCGGCGAGACTGAAAAGCACCTGCGCCGCGCTGGCCGCAGAGGGCTGGAACTATTTGTCCTCTGGAGCGGCGTGGTAGAAGGAGCGGAGTTCATCGTCCGGACCGCGCACGTACCCCGCCAGACCTCATATCGGCTCGATTCCGGCCTGATGGTCCGCGTTGACGGCGACGCGCTGCATCAGCTCAACACCTGGCTGTACGAGCACCAGGAGATCCTGGCGATCCAAGTCCACGCGCACCCTACCGAGGCATTCCACTCCCATACCGACGACGCCTATCCGATAGTGACCGCCGAGGGCAGTGTCTCGGTCGTCGCGGCGGACTTCTGCCGCTACGGGCTTTTTTCAGATGCCACTGCGGTCTACCGGCTGGACGACCTTGGTTGGCGGCAGCTTGATCCGCTTTTCGAGCTCTTTAGGGTGGACTAATGGCTCTGGCCGGCTACTACGCCCGCGGTGCCTTGGCCGCCGCGCAGGTTCTGGATGGATTCGATGAATCACGCTTTAAGGCGAGACTTCACGAGACACCTGTAGGTATCGCATTCGATGAGACGGCGGACCTGCCCGAAGCGAAGGCCCTCACCGACCTGCTTGTTCGCCTGCTCGCGCGACTGTACCCGCGCCTGGCGCTTTCAGGACCGGCGGCTCTGGTCCAGGATCTCGCAATACTGGCGAAGACCATAAACCCGATAATCGAGATCACTGACGATGCTGTCGTCGGAGTTGCCTTGGGCGCGATCAAGGATCCGTTCCAGACGACCTTCTACGCCGGTGCCGCAGGCTGGGACGCGCTACTAAGTGCGTCCCGCCGCCAGTCGGTCGGCGCTTCGGAGAATCCATTCGGCGCGGCTGCTGCGGCATGCCTAGCCGCTGCGAATATATTTCGCCGCGTATTCCTGCCTGACTGGGAACAGCACATCGACGACCATCTGCGCTTCTCGACCTGGCATCTAGACAGAGCAGAACGTGCCACCCGTTCCCGAGATGACTGCCGATACGTCAGCCAGGATGCTGTACTTATAGGCGCAGGTGCCATTGGTAATGCGGCAATGTGGGCTCTTGCGCGGACACCAGCTGAAGGCGTGCTCAATCTGGTAGACCCGCAGGACATCGAGCTGAGTAATCTGCAGCGCTATGTACTCGCCTCCCGTGCCGACGAGGGCCGCTCGAAAACCGACCTCGGCGCAGCGCTGGAGACCAGAGGACTAACGATCGTCGCGCATCAGCTTCCGCTGGCTGAGTTCCTCGCACAGCATGGCTACAAGTGGAACCATTTCCTGCTCGGCCTCGACAATGCGCGTGACCGCAGAAGCGCTCAGGCCTCGCTTCCGCGGTGGATCGCCAACGCATGGACTCAACCCGGTGACCTGGGTGTCTCGACACACCCTGCGTTCGGAGGCGATGGCGCCTGCGTCGCCTGCTTGTACCTCCCCAGCGGTCGCATCAAGAACGAGGACGAACTCGTCGCCACAGCACTTCGCGTCCCCCATCTCCAGATGGACGTGCGCACGCTCCTGTATAGTGGTGCGCCACTCCAGCGCAACTTCCTTGATGCAGTCGCCGCCGCGATCGACAGGCCTGTAGACGCCATGCTTGCATTCGAAGGACGCTCCATCCGAGATCTATACGTCGAAGGATTCTGTGGCGGCGCAGTGATCCCAATCGGCCAAGCAGGACGACCGCCACAAGAGCTACACGTCCCGTTGGCCCATCAGTCTGCTCTCGCCGGGATCCTTCTAGCCGCAGCGTTCGTCCGGTCAAGCCTGGGCGGCGACCCGACCATCACGACGGCCACTCGCATCGACGTACTAAGGTCAGTCGGCGACCACCTTGCACAACCAATACGAGCGAGCAGCGACGGCCGCTGCCTATGCAATGATCATTTCTTCCGGGATCAATACCGAGCCAAGTACCACTGACGAGGCGCCCTGCCCGTCAGACAGATCAATCAGGCTAGATCAGTACGATTCGCAATTAGTTTGCTTAAAGTCTGAGATGCGCCCGGCCGCTGGCCATCGAGGTTGAGCACCAGGACATCGACGGAACCGTCAGGATCACGGCATTTGAACGCGGCATGGCCCGGCTTGTGTGTCACGAAGTGGACCATCTGTTCGGGGTGCTGTACCTGGCCCGGATGAAGCCGGAGGCCGCGCCGATTCCGGTCTCTCAGAACAAGGGACAGGGCAGCAGTGGACTTACCTACCTGTGACGGCCAGGGTGAGGTGTGGTGCCGCGGGCTTACGCGCTCTTCGCAGTCGCGCACGCAGTCGAGGTGCTGCGGTGATCTTCCCCCCGTAGCACGGACACCGCTGGTGTGGGGTCAGACGCTGGGGTCTGGCGGGCGGTAGAGGCTCTCGAACGTGACGGGGCTGCGCATTCCTATACTTGAATGGCGCCTGTGAGGATTATACCAGCATTCGATCCACTCGAATATGGCGTTCGCTAGTTCTTCGCGGGTTTCCCATGTTCTGGTGTCAAGAAGCTCGAGCTGCATCGTGTGCCAGTACGATTCCATCATCGCATTGTCATAGCAATCACCGACGGTACCCATGGAGCCGAGCAGCCCGGCATCGCGGAGCCGCTTCCCGAATGCCCAGGAAGTATACTGAGCCCCGTGGTCAGAATGCATGATCGTGGAATTATTTCCTGGCTGCCGCCGGGTGACTGCCATGGCCAGGGCACCGACGACCAGATCAGTGTCCTGGCGCTTATCAATGGACCAGCCAATAATGCGGCGGGAGTAAGCATCCATGACCGCCGCGCAATATAGTTTCCCGTCTCTGGCGGGATGCTCGGTGATGTCGGCCAGCCACAGCCGGTCCGGCGTCCCGGCGGTGAACTGGCGGCGGACCAGGTCGTCCTCGGTGGCGGCGTTCACCAGGTTGCGGCGGCCCTTGCGCCGGTAGATGCCCTGGATGCCGGCCTGGCGCATCAGCCGCTCGACGCGCTTGCGGTTCACCTCGATGCCCAGGCCGAGCCGCAGTTCGGCATGGACGCGGGGCGACCCGTAGCTGCCGCGGGAATCAGCATGGATTTCGGCGATCATCTTCGTCACCTCTTTATTGCGCAGTGCCCGCGGCGACTCGGGGCGGCCGAGCCAGTCGTAATAGCCTGATCTCGATATGTTCAGTACCCGGCTGGCCACCGCGACGGGGATACCGTCGGCGGCGAGCTCGCGGACCAGCGGGAAGATTACTTTGGGAGGACGTTCTCCCGCGCGAAATAGGCGGCGGCGCGCTTGAGTATGTCGTTCTCCAGCTCCAGCTGCCGGTTACGGCGCCGCAGCTCGGCGAGTTCTTTCTTATCGGCAGCGGGCATCCGGTCGCCGCCGCCATTCTCATCGGCGTCTGCCTGGTGCATCCAGTTCCGCAGGCACGAATCGCTGATGCCAAGGTCTTTGGCGATTTTGGACACCGGTGTGGTGCCCTGGCGGGCGAGCTGGACGGCGCGCTGCCGGAACTCCAGGGGGTGTGGTGCAGGCATCAGGACATCCTTCCTGGTGACCGGTGGTCACCTCAGGTCGGGTGTCCGTGCTACGGGGGGAAGCTCAGCGGTTCGTTCTGGTCGGTGTCTACGTCGCTGACTAATTCGTCAGCGAGGCGATCGTGCGGCGGACCCTGCGCGCCCGGCGGCGCAAGTCGGCCCCGCGAACGCGGACACCTCGTGGGCATTCCCGCGCACGCAGGCGCAAGGGCTGCTCGCCTGCGGCCTCTTCCACACGACACGATCTTCATCGGCCGCCTCTGCGTGTGATCCCGAGGTACTGATCTTCTCGATACCGGCCATACAGAAGATAGGAACTTACGCCGAGACGCATACATGTCCGTCAACGGTCCGCCAGCCTAGTGGCGCTGCCCGCGCGGGCGTTGCCCCGACGCTGTACGAAACGGTCGGCGAGCCGGCCACGCGCTGCTGCTTGCTGTAGCGACAGGCCAGCATGAAACACGGTCATAGCGCAACTGACGGATCCGAAACGGACCAGTAACCTGAGTTGGCTCACGATCATGGACTTTTAGCGGGCTCGTCGCGCTGACCTGTGGGTTCCTGGCTTCGGGTGAGCGAATCTGCGCACTAAACCGGGTCGTAGAATCGCGTGGTGTGGCGTACGTCCGGACGGTAAAGACGGCGTCGGGCGCGACGGCGGTGCAGGTCGTGCACTCGTCGCGGCGGGGGCCGCGGGACATCGAGCACATCGGGTCTGCCCACGACGACGCTCAGGTCGAGTTGCTGAAGGCCGCGGCCCGGCAGCGGCTGGCCGCCGGGCAGGGCGAGCTTGACCTGGGCCTGGAGGCCACCGGGCCGGCCAGGCGGGGCACGGGCGGCGGGCCGCTGCCGATCACCTCGTCGCGGATGGGCCAGCTGCTGGACGCCCTGGAGCATGCCTACCGGGTGCTGGGGTTCGAAGACGCCGCCGGCGGGGATGAGGTGTTCCGCCTGCTGGTGCTGGCCCGGGTCATCGAGCCGGTCAGCAAGCCCGGCAGCCTGCGGGTGCTGGAGGAGGCCGGGATCGCCCCGCCGTCGTATGCGACGCTCGAGCGGCGGCTGCCCGGCTATGCGAAGGAGCCGTGGCGGCACAAGCTGTCCGCCGCCTGCGCGGCGCACGCCCGCCTGGGCCGGGCGAGCCTGGTGCTGTATGACGTGCCCGCGTTGTATTTCGAGACCGACGCCGGGGACGGGTTCCGGGAACCGGGGTTCTCCGAGGAACGGCGGCTGGAGCCGCAGATCACCATCGGGCTGCTCACCGACCAGGGCGGGTTCCCGCTGATGGTGTCGGCGTTCGAGGGGAACAAGGCGGAGACGAAGACGATGCTGCCGGTGATCGAGTCGTTCATGGCCGCGCACCAGCTCCCGGACGTCACCGTGGTCGCGGACGCGGGGATGGTCAGCGAGACGAACCAGAAGGAGATCGAGAAGGCGGGCCTGTCGTTCATCCCCGGCATGAAGATCCCCCGCATCCCGTATGTGGTCGCGCGGTGGCGGCGCGAGCATCCGGGCGAGGACATCCCGGACGGGCACGTGTTCACTCAGCCGTGGCCGGCCGGGCCGAACGGCGGCCGCCGGGACCAGGTCATCTCCTGCCAGTACAAGGCTGACCGCGGCCGCCGCACCTGCGCGGCATCGATGAGCAGGTCAAGAAGGCCGAGCAGGCCGTCGCCGGGAAGACGCCGGTGAAGCGGAACCGGTTCGTCCGGCTATCGGGCGGCACCCGGTCGGTGAACCGCGAGCTGGAGGAGAAGGCCCGCGCCCTGGCCGGGATCAAGGGCTACATCACCAGCCTGGCCGCCTGCCCGGACGGCACCCGGGTCACCCCGGACTTCGTGATCAGCCCCCGCCACCAGCTGTTCCAGATCGAGCGGTCCTTCCGCATGTCCAAGAGCGACCTGCAGGCCCGGCCCGTCTACCACCGCAAGCGCGACTCCATCGAAGCCCACCTCACGATCGTGTTCGCCGCCCTGGCCGTCAGCCGCTGGATCGAGAACCAGACCGGATGGTCTATCCGCAAGTTCGTCCGCACCGCCCGCCGCTACCGCACCATCGAGATCCAGGCCGGGCCGCACGTCATCACCGCAGCCCACCCCCTGCCCGACGACCTCCGCCAGGCCCTCGAAATGACGCTCCACTACCAGGGCCCGCGCGCGGGCGGCTAGCAGCCTGGCGGTTTCCGTAACGCGCCAGTGCCGTTCAGGCAGGCGGGCGCGGCTGTGCCCGTTCCCGCCGCCGGCGCTCAGCGCCGGTCGTCCCGGACGCGACCCCGCCCCGCCGCCGGTACGCTCGCTGCCGGCACGCGTCCGAGCAGTACACACGCGGCCGCCCGGCATCTGAGTAGGCGCGGGGCAGCCGCTGCCCGCACTCACCGCACATCCGCACGCCGGATATCGTAACGCGCCAGCGCCCGCTGACACTAGCGCACCCCCAACGAGATCATCGACAACGGACTTGCGCACTAACTTGAGCCAACTCAGGTTGCATTGTCAAGCACATAGCTGTAGTTGCCGAGCGTCAGGTCAAGGGGAGAATTTATTCTCTTGGCTCTCGAATCTCCCTCCGGGAACGATGCCCGCAGCTCATCGACGGATAGCGGACTCACCGCCCGGCGCAGCCGTCTCTCGATCTCTTCGAGCACGGTGAAGGGCTGGACTCGGTTTCTCAGCTCTCCCGAGAGGTCGGCGGCCGTCAGAATTCCGGTCACCACATTCTCGCCGTCCACAACGATCAGGAAGCCGCGCCACTGGATGTCATCGATGCGTGCGAAGAGTTCCTCGCTGTCCCGGCAACTGTGCGGGTTGGTCAGCATCGCGTCGGCGACCAGGTCAGGTCTTCGCGTGAATTGGGCATGTGCGATGCTCTCCCAGGTGATGACACCTTTGAGCCGCCCGTACTCGTCCACCACTGGAAGTTGGGAGTATTCCCCTGCGACCATCTGCTCGATGGCCACACCCACGGGTTGCTGCGCGTAAACCGTGATGACCTTCTTGACGAGCGACAGGCTTCCGATCCTCCAAACCAAGTCTGCTCCAGCCCCGTCTTCATCGGCGGGCTTGGGGGAAGCATCCATCGGTGTACTCCTCGAGGCGCCGCCATCTGGTTCAGGTTCGCCCTCTGCTGCACTCGAGACAGTTACAAGATCGTCCAATTGCGCTGCTGTGAAGTGGGGTTCAACGACAAGACCAAGATCAGCAAGTTCCTGATCGACCACGTCGATGCAGTCGGTAGTGCGGCGTTGCCATCCCCACAGTCCGATCAGATCGCGGGTGGACAGCTGTCTAGTGCCGTCCTTGTAGACATCGACCCTCAACTCCTCCGGGCTGGCTGGTGGAGGAACATCACCTTCGTACCCAGGGTCGGCGCCCGAGTCTACGAGGGACTGCACCCGCTTCGCCGCGTCGCGTCGGCTCAGTTCGCTTACCGTCCGGACGGAGCCCATGCTGTCGCGCAGGTCTCCCCTTAGCGCTGCCCGTTCAATGTTGCGCTTAAGCCACGTGACCTGCCGCACGTGGCGCGACTCTGGTGGAGCGTCGGAACGGTACTGGTACTCCGCGGTCACTCTGCCGATTGCGATAACGGACTTGTGCTTTTGCGGCATCACTACGAGGTCGCCGATCTCCATGACCCTGACGAACTGCCACAACTGAGACGCCCAGTTATCGATCGTGCGTGGTCCATCGGCTGGATAGGCCACATGCAAAAGGGCGCGAAGATCGCCGGACGACTCGGCATGCGAGAGGTTCTTGCCGAGTTCATCCCAGCCTAGGATGATCAACCCCTCGTCTAGCGCGGCTTGCTCTCGCTCACCGTTTTCTCCGCCACGTACTGTCCATGCCCGGACCACACGGCCCTCCTCGCATCGTCGGCAACGTCCATTAGAAAGAGCCTTCCCAAGGTTATCGGACCAGCCGTGCCGCCCGAGAAGGCGGACGCTAACAGCGGATGCCTGTAAACGTTAGTGGCAAGGTTGTGAAATCAAGTACCAAGTTTGGACTGGAACCGTTGCATCTGAACCGCGGCCATTGTACTCATCTGCCGCATACGGTGCGTCAGATCAGGCAGGATTGGCCAGCGGCGGCCGAGGCGTTCCCTCGCATCATCGACGGGGACCAGTGCCCGGCGATTCCAGTCCAGTCACGCCGTGCCGAGTCGGCGGCTGGCATCGGGCTACTCGACGGCAGCATCACGCTGAGCGACCGGCGGAGGCTGGGAGAACGCTCGCCGAGCCGTTGGGTGCAGCAACGGCCCCGGATTCAGTAGCCGAATGGTCACAAAGATGAGCTGTGATCTGAGCGCTGCCACTAGACCTGTCGGCGGCCTTCCGGCCTCGCCAGGCGGCCCTGCAGGCCCTGGCACACGGCAGAGCCGGGCTGGTTGAGCCGATAGTAAGGCCGCTCGCACGCTCATGATACTGCGAGCAATCGGTGACCAGGCGGAAGTTGATGGCGTCAAGGTTGTACAAAGAAGGGGGCATCCTCCCCATTGACGGCGTATGTACGTCATCCTGAAGCCATGAACGGTGAGTCCCTGCCCATCTCCTTTGATCCGATCTACTTCTCCGCCGACCCATGGGATGACCGGGTGGAGCAATGGATCGAGGCCACGAAGGGCCAGGAGTTCGCCAACGGCAACGAACGTGCTGTGCGGCAGGCGATTTCGGACCCAGAATCCGGATTAGTCGCAATTGTCAATATTGGTACACATGCCTTGCTTAAGTTGTTGCCTCACGGCCGTTACCTCAATCTGTACGAACGACCCGAGGTGGGCGGCGCGCGCCAGCAACCCTCGCAGGAGCGCATCAAAGTCGACTCCGCCATGGGCATCAACGGCCCGGACGTCTACTTCGCAGCGCTCGCCCTTGGCGGGTGCGGCATCCGGTTCTACGGCGAGTACTGCCTGGTGCTGATACTCGACCAGATCGACGCTGACCCGCAGATGTTCGACCGCGACTCCTACGACGTCCTATTGCCGCCGTTCACGACCTTGCCCGGTCCCCAGGTGCTCATCCAGCGTCTCATCGGTCATTGGAGCACCGACCGGTACGCGATGACCCTGATGAAAGTGCTCCCCGGGCTGGACCACCAGCATGGTCTCGTTACCACGGGTACGGTGTCCGAGTTGGTCCTCAAAGACCAGGAATACATCGAACTGCACCTGCACTCGGCCCGGGCCAGCAACGACAGGCATCCCCAGGGCATCGAAGGCGGATTCGGCAGGGACGACATCGAAGAGCTCCGCGAGTCGCCAGACGAAGTCGCACTGGCGACGAGGCTTCGCGAGCGATCCGACGACGGCCTGCTGCTGACCGACGTCGAGTACGAGTGGCTCATACGCCGGGAGTGTGTGACCCGAACTGCCGCCGCGGCCAAGATCCCGGCCCGGGTAGTCACCCAGCATGGTCGGGGTTACCAGTGGAAATGACGGCCACCGAGGACAGAGCCTGGTTCATCGATGCCTGGGCCGTGCATGACGGCAAGGTATTCGCGTCGCGGCGTCCCCCGGAGTCAATTGCCGCCGACGCCACAGTTTTCATGTCCGTGCCGGACTTGGAGGCGGTACCTGTGGGCCGCATCTCCACCGCGCTGCGGGCGACCCGGGGCGGTTTCCAGGAAGGCCTGCGCGCCAACGACAATGATCTTGCCGAAATCCCGTTCAAGGATCTGCGGCAGGTACGTGACCTTGTCCGGCGAGCCTACCTTGCAGCAGGCCTCGGCCCCGGCTCGCCAGGCGCGATCGCAGGCCCTCTGCCGCGGCCCGCCGAGGGCCCTGGTCCAGGAAGCGCCTTCCTCCGGCAGGAATCCTCCGGGCCGCAGGAATCATGGGCCTGGGTTGACCTTTCTGAAGCCGACCCGCCACCCGACCTCGACCAGGCGGTGAACACCGTGGCCCAGGCCACGATCCTGGAGTGGGACCGCCACCTCGGCACCCTAGAGCCGGACGAGATCCGCGGCCTGGTGGGCTGGCTGGGTGCCTTAAGCAGGGCCGGAATTATCCCGCCTGGGGCACGCGATCCCGCTGGCGCTCCATTCCCGATCTCGCTTCTGGATCTGGCTCACCAGTATGACGCCCATCATCTGCACGTCGCCCTGCAGCTCATCCAGGACGCATGGGTATCAGGTTTTGCGTTCGAGATTGGCGATCGGATCAGCGGCTACTGGTCACGCAGCCACCTCGCGGCCGTTCCTCTGCCGACGGCACCTGACTGGCCGCACGAGGTCCGCCGGCTTGCCGACATGTCACTTGTCCCCATGATCGACCGCCGGTTCTGGGAGTCACCCCATTCGGTGACCTCCCTGGATGTGGCCCCGCTTGTGCTCTGCCATGCGATCCGGCAGCCTGCCCGTTCGGGCCGACTGCCGGGCGAACGGTCGGCCGCCCAGGCCGCCTACGACCGGGCACGACCATCCATGGCCTGGTTCCAGGAGATCGAGTTGCCCCCAGAAGCTGAGTCCGTTCTCGCAGACTTCATCGACAGATGCCTCGCCGGCCCGACAACCGGCCCCCCGACCGGCTCTCAGGCGCCCAGCGGGCCGAGCGCTCCTAGCCCTGATCATCCCACCCCGGGCTGGGAACCGCCGCCGCGACGCCTGCCTGCCAGGGCAGGCTGAACGCATCATGGAGAATCAAACGACCTTGCAGAAGCTTCGCTGGGGAGTGTTCGCATGCGGAGTCGCGTTGCTCGTAGTTGCCGCAGTGGGCGCCGGGCAAGGATGGAAGAGCACCGGGCTATCGATTCTCGCGATCACCGGGGGCGTCTGCCTGCTGATGTCCTTGATTGGAGACAAGATCACCGAAATAGTCTTCAAACGTGGCAAAACAACAATTCAGTTTAAACTCGATAATAAGGTCCAAGTGGACCTAGAGGTGACAGGCCTCGCCGGTGCGGCGGGTATCTACTCCTTCGTCCACAACCAGCTCGGGAACGATCGAAGCTCCTACGAAGTGAAAGTCAAACTCCAGGACGATCTCGTGGCGACGGTGAAGAAGAATGCTTTCAACCAGCGGGTCGACTCGGACGAGGTCGATAAGGTTCTCAGGTCTGGCTCAGCGGCGGAACGGGTTTTGGTATTCGGCCTTCTCCAGGCCGACCGAGATCTAGCCACAGTCGAGCGCCTTCACGAGGGAATCAGCAACTCGAAGTCGGGCAACGAGCAATACCACGCGCTCCTCGCCACGTGGACGCATTGGAGCATTTTCCGCGAGAGCGACAAGGAACTATTGTGCGAATACGTTCGAACCGCCCAGTACATCAAGAAAGACCCCGACCGCGAGAAACTGGCCGCCAACATTCTTGCCGCGTAGTAAAATCGTACAATCAATGCGCCGGTAGCGATTACTCAGGATTGGAAAAGGGCGCGTTGGCCACAAGTCGTCAGACGAGCTGAGTCAGTCGGCCTTGCGTCCGGCGGGGCCGACTGCTACGCCCGTTCCGGCACCGTGGGCAATGAGCGATAGCGCGGCCTTACCTCAGGGCGCTCCCCTCAGCGGCTCGGGCGGTGGCCGGCCGGGTGATCCTTCGGGTAAGACATACCCGATGATCTATGGGCGATGGCTTCTTCTGCGGCGAATTGCTGATGCACACCGCGGCGTTCTGCTGCACAGCTACGGTGGCAGCTCCTACCGCGCCGGGCAGGTTACCTGCAAGTGGAACGGACCGCGGTCGCCGCCCATTCGCCGGGCTGGTGCGCGCGGACCCGTATCCTGCCGGGGCGGCTGTACATTACGCGAGCAACGCGACGTTACAGGGGTGAGGAATGCCGGGCCTGCCGGATCTGGACGTCGAACGGGTACTCGTAATCGTTGCTCACCCGGACGATGCCGAGTTCTGGGCGGGCGGCACGATCGCCGGGTGGACCGAGGCGGGCATCGAAGTGACGTATTGCGTTCTGACTGACGGCGACGCCGGCGGTTTCGACCCGGACGTCCCGCGCGGCGAGATTCCTCGTATCCGCCGGGCTGAGCAGCAGGAGGCCGCGGCGCTGCTGGGGGTGCGGGAGGTCCGGTTCCTCGGCCTTGCTGAGGGCGGCGTGACAAACGCGGGCCGGGACCTGCATGAGGATCTCGTGCGGGTCATCCGGCAGGTGCGCCCGCAGCGGGTGCTGACCTGGAGCCCGGAGTGGAACTGGCAGCGTTTCCGCAGCTGTCATCCCGCTCACCTCGCCACTGGCGCGGCGGTCCTGACTGCGATCTACCCGGACGCCAGCAACCCGTTCGCGCTGACCCACCTCAGACAAGACGAGGGGCTGGAAGGCTGGACGGTGCGGGAGGCATGGCTCATCAACAGCCCCGGGCAGGAGATCAACCACTTCGTGGACATCACCGAGACGTTCGCCCGGAAGGTAGCCGCGATACGGACGCACGTGAGCCAGGTTCAGGACCCGGGAACCCTCGCCGAGCGTCTGCGCGAGCGCATCGCCGGCAACACAGCTACCGCCGGGCTGCCGCCGGGCAGGCTGGCCGAGGCGTTCCAGGTCGTCGTGACCGGCTAGCGACAAAGGTCTGCAGGGTGGAATCATGCGGATGCGAGTGCTAGGTGAAACCGTACTGGTAATGCAGTGGCAGCAGCCGTCCGCGAGCTGATCCGTCCACCCACGAGGATATGGGCGGATATACACCGGCCTGGTGCCCATTTGATAAGCTCGAGCCGGTGAATTTCCGGTTTGCGCGCGGTCTGGTTCAGCTCAAGCGAGGGGGAGTAAGCGACATGAGAACCAAGATCATGAAGGCGGCAGTGGCCGTCGCGGCGGCGATGCTCGCCCTTTGCCCGGCCGCCGCGTCGGCGGCAACGTCCAGCTACCCTGGCACCAACGGCCTGATCGCCTTCGTCCGGTCCAACCAGATTTACACCATCAGCCCGACCGGGAGCGGCCTCAAGCAGCTCACCACGGGGGACAAGAACTACGACCCGGTCTGGAACCCATCCGGCACTGAGGCGCGTTATGTGGGTTGATTACGGCGCGTCGCGTTGATCGTGAGAGGCCTCTGCGGCAGACATGCGGTTGTCGAAGACCGTTGCCACCGCAGAGGCCACCCCTATGTTGCCCACCGAGGACTTGTTCGTCTACGTCTACGTGCTGATCGATGACCTGGTGACTGCCCGGATCATCGAGATCCCGCCGCGGCCGGGCCCGGCGCCGGCCTGCAGCGACGCCGAACTGCTGGCCATCGCGCTAGTCCGGCACCTGCTGGGCCGGCGCAGCGAGGCGGGCTTCCTGGCGGAAGTCGCCCGCGACTGGGCGCACCTGTTCCCCCGCCTGCCGCACCAAAGCGAGGCTAACCGGCGGATCCGGTGGCTGCGCGGCGCGTTCGAGCAGCTGCGCTGCCGCCTCGCCGCGCAGGTCCCGGAAGATGACTGCCAGCAGATCGATACCAGCGCGCTGCCGGTCAAGCACACCTCGAGGGTCCGCGGCCCGGACTCCTGGACCGGGCCAGACGGGCTGCACGCCCGGTTCGGCCGCGACGCCGCGCACGCCGAATGGTTCTACGGGTTCCGCCTCGCCATCAAGACGGACCTGGGCAGCCGCATCGTCCGCGCCTGGAGCATCGTGCCCGCCGCGGTGAACGAGCGCGGCGTCGACAGCGACCTGCTGGAAGCCGGGCCGCCGCCCCGCGGCCTGCTCGTCGATAAGGGATTCACCGGCAAGGCCTTTACCGCCGCCCAGGCCAGCCGGGGCACCGCCGTGCTCCTGCCGCCGGCCAAGGGCCAGCGCCACCGCATGCCGCCGGTCCTGCGGAAAATCATCGCCGAGTGGCGCAACCGGATCGAGACCACCTTCTGCGAGATCACCGACCAGATGGAACTCGCCCGCCACGGCGCGCATACGTTCTGGGGCCTGGTCACCAGAACCGCTTCGGTCATCGCCGCCCACACCCTCATGCGAGCGTGCCTGGCCAGCAAGTAGATCAACCCACATAACGCGCCTGAGATCGCATACGAGCACGAGTACCCGGCCGGCGTCCGAAACATCTGGGTCATGAAGGCCAACGGCTCAGACAAGCGCCAGTGGACCACAATGGGCAAGGCCTATGGCACCCCGGCCTGGTCGCCCAACGGCAGCACTCTGCTGTTCACCAACGGCGGCTCATACGGCACGCTCACGACCACATCAAGCACTAAGCCCAAGCAGGCGCTCAAGACGCTCTACGGCTACAACGAGAATGCTGTCCCGAACCCCACCTACGGCCCACTGTCCGGCAACAACCCGTCCTGGACCACCGGCTACATCGCATTCGTCGGCTCGAACTACCAAGGCGCCGCCCCCGGCGGCTGCGACACCCCGGAGGGGTCCAGCACTTTCAATGAAGCCTGTATCGAGGCATACCAGACAGGCTCGCACCAGTATTCGGAGATTGCCACGTCAGGCTGCAGTTCGGCCGGCAGCGGCGCCGACTATCTCACGGTGGGCTGGCCCCGGTGGTACCCCAGCACGTTCCCTGCCGACGTCGTTTATCAGTACAACACCGAAGGCGCTGACGAGTCCTGCTCAACGCCCACAGCGTGGCAGGTCACTGATCAAGCCGGCATCGTCTACGACACGACTGCGGGCGACCAGCAGCCCGACTTCTCTCCGGACGGCACCGAGATGGTCGTCATGAACAACCTCAACAGCACCAGCACGCCTTACATCGTGGTGATCGACGTGAACGGCAACCGCGACGCGATCACAACCGGCTACCAGCCCAACTGGCAGCCGGTGGCATGAGCGGCCCTTCGCTAGGGGCGGCTTCGCGCCCCACGACAAAGGGGCGCTAGCCCTCGGCTTTACCGGGGCCGCGGGCGGCGAGCAGTTCCCGGGCCTGGTCGAGGAAGTCCGCGGCGGCGGGTGTCCGGAACGGGGCGATCGCCGCGGCGAGCTGGGCGACCTCGCCGAACACGTGACCGGAGTGCAGGTTCCACGCCTCCCGCACAACCTGCTCGCCGGCGGCCGCGGCGGCGTCGACCTCTCCCATGCTCAGGTGAGCGGTCGCCTGGATGGTGTTCCGCTGGGCGCGGGTACGGCTGTGCGCCGCGATGCACAGGCCCACGGACTTCTCCGCGTACTCCTCAGCCTTGCGCGGCTCCCCGAGGTCACGGTAGGCGCGAGCTGCGTGGCCCCAGTAGCCGCCTTCGTCGAAGTCGAGCCATTCGGGCTCAGGCTCGCCGCTGATGATCAGGGTGAGGGCGTTCGCGGCATCGTCCAGCGCCTGCTGACACGGCCGGGGGTCACCGGCGGCGGCGTGCGCGCATGCTTCCATCGCGGCGAGCATGGCCACCGTGCGCGGCGTCGCCACCTGCCGGGTCGCGGTGCGCGCCGCCTGGGCGAAGTCGATGGCCTGCCGCCGGTGCCCGAGGTAGATGGCCTGGTGGCTCATGGCCGCCAGGACCCGGCCGACGAGCAGCCGGTTCCCGGCCGCGCGGGAGTACCGCAGCGCGCTGGTGAAGTACCCGGTGGCTAGCTGCTGCCGGCCCGCGTCGTACGCCATCCAGCCGGTGTCGTGGTGGAACTGCGCCACCACCTCGATCAGCTGGGGACTCGCGAGCTCACCGTCGTGTCCGTTCAGCATCGGGGCTATCTCATGCCGCAGGTACCCGGTGGCCATGGGCAGCGCGGCCCCGCCGCCGTGGGCGTTGTCGATGGCCTTGAGATGCTGCCGCATGCTGCTCAGCCGCGCTATGTCACCAGGGCCCGCCGGCCGCCGGCTATCCGGACGGGCGGCCGGAAGGTCTGGCCCGGGAACCGGCCGCTGCACCGGATTGGTCGCGCTGACGGCGGCGGTGCTTTCGTCAGGTGACGCGGAGGGCCCCAGGCCATCGGACCGGGAAGAGATCGAGCCAGAACGCGGTAGCGCGGGGATGCTCCCCGCCGGACCCGGAACAGCCACGTTCAGGGAACTGCCCGATCGCCGCTGCCCTGCGCGCGCCCGGCGGGAGCTGCTCGCATATCGCGCTGCCGCCCGCAGTCGGTCGCGGGCCGCGGCTTCGAGCTCGTCGTGAGCGGTCGCAAGGACGCCGCCGGTCCGCAGCGCGGCGTCGGCGCGTTCCCAGAATCGCGCGGGACGTGCTGGCGGCCGGTCTCGACGTTCGCGATCGTGCTGCGGCTGTACTCGGTGAACCGGGCGAGCTGGGCCTGGCTGTGCCCGGCGGCGCGACGGTAGGCGGCGAGTTCCGCGCCTAAGGCGCGTCGGGTTTCCCGGTCGGCTTCCGGGTTCGCCATGTGTCTCCATCCAGCGGCCACGAACTGTCAGCACATTGTCGCAAATCCCGCCTGAAGCCGCTCGGTACCGGCAACAGCCAGCTTGCATGGGTTCACGTTGCACGTCGGAAGTAACGAGGCCGAGGCGGTCAGGAGATGACGGCTGATCCGAACGGATCCAGCATGGTCCAAGCCCGGCAGGCCGTCGCCCAGAATCCACGCCGGGCCCGGTCGGTGACATTGCCCGCGGCCGCGCATGCGGCTGGGCTGGCACGGCGAGCCACACGTGACGCGCTCGCCTTGCGGGCGCTCGGCCACCTGGAAGAGACCGCGCTACTGCTCGTCTCCGAACTGGTCGGGAACGCCGTGCGGCATGCCCGCGCCGGTGCCATGGCGCTGCAGTTGCGGCTGGAAAGCTGCGGTAACCGGCTGCGGATCGAGGTCCACGACGCTGATCCGCGCCCGCCCCGGCCGCGCACTCCCGCTGAACTCGATGAATCAGGATTCGGCTTCGTCCTCATCCAGGCCCTCGCCGACCGGTGGGGCGTCCGCGAGACGCCTAACGGCAAAGCCGTATGGGTCGAGCTGACAACCGAGCACATAGCCGAAGCCGGGTAACTACGCCAACCGGGCGGCCGGGACGCCGGGCACGTCGGCCAGGATGCCGTGACGGGTAGATCACTCCCGCACGAATGTTCCCCAGCCGGTCCTGCTCTCGACCAGGCCCTCGCGCTGCAAGGCGGTCAGTGCCTTCCGGGCCGTCACGGGGGCCACGCCGAACTCCCCAGACAGGGCGATGATCGACGGCACCCGGCTGCCGGGCGGGTACTCCCCGCCGTGGATCCGCTCGCGCAGCACGTCCGCGATCTGCTGCCATGGCGGCACGATGGACTCCCGCTGCACCATAACGGAAACGATAGGTTGGCGTTACCTGCCACAGCGAGTAGCAGTGCGCTATAGCGCGCTGCACCACAACGTGGTGTAATCCCTGCATGACCGACACGCCGCGCCTGGCCCGGCTCCTGCACGACTTCGGCGAGCACTGGCAGATCCAGCAGGACGGCGACAGCGGCGTCTGGACCGCAATCCGCCGCCCGACGCCGACAGCACTGCATGTCCTTGTCGCCTACGACCTCACCGCCCTGGCCGCGAAACTCCAAGCCGCCCAGGCCAGCGAGCGTTAGGCGTATGGATCCGTGAGCTGATCGCCGCCGACTTTTCAGGTCAAAGTAGCTAATAGCTAGTATCCTGAACTGCTAATTCGTGGGCAGTAGGTCGCGACGTTCTCAAGGATCTCGTCGGCGGTCCCCATCTATCCGTCGCCACCGCAATATGCGACTCTGATGGGGGTCTGCGGAGCCTTGGTGTTTGCGTTTGGCTACGAGGGGCGGGTGGACGGGGTGTTGCTGTTCAGAAGCAGAGTTCTGCTGCTGGTCGCAGGTGTCGTGGCGATATTGGCGGGCCTGGCTGTTGCGCCTGTCGCAGCCAATGCCACGTCAGTCGAGACGAGCGCTGTGAACTGGGCGGTGGGCCAGATTGGCAGCACCGCCTACGACGGGCTGTGCCTGACTCTGGTGACTGACGCCTACCAGACCGGCGCTGGCTTCAATATCGAGTCGCTGACCAACTACGGCAGCTTCAACAGCAGCACTTACCCGCAAGAGGTCTGGGATGCCGGGTTCAACGCTGGCACCACCGGCGGCGCAAGCACCACACCCCCTTATGGGGCGCTGGTCTTTTACAACGCCTCGGGCCCAGGGGCCAGCGACCCCGCCGAGTACAGCCATGTCACGATCATGGGCAGCAACGGCGAGATGATCTCCAGCCCCGACGTCGTCAACGAAACCAAGGTTCACGACGAGACCATGGCCCAAGTCGCTGCCGCCCACCCCTACAACACCTACGTTGGCTGGTGGCTACCCGACGGAACCAACAGCGCGCCACCACCGACCATTACCACCTTCTCCGCGTCTCCTACACCCGTGAACAGCTCAGGTGGCGGGCTAGCCCTCGAGGTTTCGGCGCAGAACGCGCAGTCCTACACATTCACATCGCCTAATCCCGGGATCGCCGGGCTGACAACGGTGACCACCTCGGGGGGGACCGCCCAGGACGATGTCTCGCTCCCGGTGAACCGCGGTTCGAGTGAAGTTACATTCACCTTCGAAGTGAGCGTCTCCAGCCCGGGTGGAACTGTGACCGCGCAGACCACGGTTGAGGAACTTGGCGGGGACTTCACCGGGACCGGGAAGGCGCAGGTGCTGTTCTACGCTCCGGGTGACCAGGACTGGTACCTCGGCTCGTTCAGCAAGGCCGGGTCGCTGTCGTGGAGCCAGGCCGATGACAGCAGCGGGTTCGGCGACACCGCCCAGGATCCCACCTGGATCGGGGACTTCACCGGGACCGGGAAGGCGCAGGTGCTGTTCTACGCTCCGGGTGACCAGGACTGGTACCTCGGCTCGTTCAGCAAGGCCGGGTCGCTGTCGTGGAGCCAGGCCGATGACAGCAGCGGG
>Ga0302326_10010228_pt1 | contig 20348 bp, 20 predicted proteins | sample Palsa_T0_3_FD_202264 | JGI IMG/M metagenome (GOLD analysis project Ga0302326, IMG submission 202264) | Peat permafrost microbial communities from Stordalen Mire near Abisko, Sweden - Palsa_T0_3 | ecosystem: Environmental > Terrestrial > Soil > Palsa > Peat permafrost | place: Sweden: Abisko...
TGGCAACAATCTACGTTTACGCGGCCATGCTTTTCCAGCAGGCCAACGGTTCCAACTGGGACCTCCGCACGATGTGGGGCTCGATGAGCGCTCTGCCGCGCACGGTGGTCGTCATTCTTTTCATTCTCTCCATCTATTCTTTCGGCGTCATGATTGACCGCGCTCTCATGTACAGCGCGGCTCGCAAACAGTCGCGCGTCTTCGTGCAACAAGTCGCCGGCGCACTCAAGGAAGGCAAACTCGACGAAGCCATCGCCATCGCCGAGCGCAACAAAAAGAGCCACATTGCCAAGGTCGTCGCCACGGGCCTCTCGGAATTTCAGTCCGCTTCGCAACAGGTGAGCGACGCCGACGTCATCGAAGCCGCCAAGCGCGGTCTCGAGCGTTCCGTTGCTATCGTCCACGCGGAAATGAAGCGCGGCCTCTCCGCCCTTGCCACTATCGGCTCCACCGCCCCCTTCGTCGGCCTCTTCGGCACGGTCGTCGGCATCCTCAACGCCTTCAAGGGCATTGAGACCAGCCACGCCACCGGTCTCTCCGCCGTCGCTGGCGGTATCGCTGAAGCCCTCGTCACCACCGCGCTCGGCTTGCTCGTCGCCGTGCCCGCCGTCTGGGCCTACAACTACTTCACCAACAAGGTCGAGGCTTTCGACGTCGAGATGGACAACTCCTCCATGGAGCTGATTAACTACTTCATCCTTCGTCGCGGCGCGACCAGGAAATAACGGCGCCCCATGGCCTATAAGCCCAAAGTCGGTAGTCAGATGTCCACGCCTAACGTCATTCCCATGGCGGACATCATGCTCGTTCTTCTGATCATCTTCATGGTCGTCACTCCCATGTTGCAGAAGGGCAAGCAGGTCGATTTGGCCAGCGTCAATAACACGCATGACATGCAAAATGCGGATAAAGACGATGCCATCATCGTGGCCATCACGCGCAACGGGGACATTTTCCTCGGTACCACCAAGACCGCCAAGGATGACCTGACCAACCAGATCAAGGATCGCATCGCCAATCGTCTCGACAAGACCGTCTACGTCAAAAGCGATGCGCGCGCCAAATATGGCGACGTCGTCGGCGCTGTCGACGAGATTCGCTCCGCTGGCGTCGATCAACTCGGTCTTTTGACCGAAAAGATCCACTCCTCCAACGAACCGCCGCCGCCCCCCACGCCTCCCGCGGATTAATTCCGCAGGAGGGGGTTTCGGCCTTGTCGTTGGATTTGTTGCCGTTCGTTTGCTGTAACTGTTTTATCGCGCCGCGTTGCCTTCATGCCACGCGGCGCACGCACGAAACGCTTTTTGCCGTGCAAGGAGAATTGCCATGGGCATGTCTGTAGGAGAAAGCAAGGGCGGCGCAATGGCGGAAATGAACGTCGTTCCGCTCATCGATATTTTGCTCGTGTTGCTGATTATTTTCATGGTCATCACCCCGCTCACGCCCAAGGGCATGGACGCGCTGGTGCCCCAGCCCAATCCCAATCAGCAAAATCAGCAGGACATCGACAATAAGACCGTCGTCGTCCAGGTCATCGCCGACCCCAAGACCGATAAGCCCAAGCTCAAGATCAATAACGAAGACGTCACCTGGGAAGCTCTCGGCTCGCGCATGGAGCAGATCTTCAAGGAGCGCGCTGAGAAAGTCGCTTTCGTCAAAGGCGACAACGATGTTATGTTCCAGGACGTTGCCCGCGCCATTGACATCATGCGCGGCGCCGGTATCGACAAGGTTGGCTTGATCACCGCCAAGCTCGAAGCCGGTCAATAAGAGTTTTTTCGGGGCTGGCTTCACTCGTTTTGTTTTTCCAGGGCTGGGGTTCGCTAGTGTGATGCAGGGAGTTTCGCCTTTCGCAGGGTGATTCCACTGGGCGTGCCGCGCGATTCTAAAAAAATCGCCGCCGCCGCAAGGAGAATTGCCATGCAAAGCTCTCTCGGTCACAAAGCCGGTATCGTCGCGGAACTAAACGTTGTTCCGCTCATCGATATTCTGCTCGTTCTGCTGGTCATCTTCATGGTCATCACGCCGCTCAAGTCGCAAGGCCTCAGCGCGCGGGTGCCCCAGTCGGTCGCCGGCAAGACGTCGGACTTTGTGCCAGTTCCGTCTGTCGTCGTGCAGATCGTCGGCGACTCGGCCGCTGGGACCACGCAGCCGCGCATTAACGGCGAAGATGTTTCCTGGGAAGTTCTTGGGCCGCGTCTGGCGGCAATTTTCGCCGCGCGCTCTGAGAAAGTTGCTTTCCTCGCGGCCGCGAACGATGTAATGTTCATGGACGTTGCGCGCGCCATGGACCTCATGCGTGGCGTGGGCATTGTACAGGTTGGTCTGCTGCCCTTACCCTCGTCACCGAGGTAGCGGACGGTCGGCCGTTAGATTTTTTTGGGGTCAGAGGTACGCCCCTCGCAGGGTGGATCTGAATTCTCGCGTCGGCCTTCTTGGGCCGCGTACATCAGGGATGGTTCTTTCGATGACTCATGCATCATCGTTGGCAGGTGTGGGCCCCACAGTACGCACGCCGGTAACCGTCGCGACGCGCTTGGTCGCGACCGTGGCGCTCCTCGTTCTTGTCCTCGGCGCCTCCGGGTGCTCCAAACTCCGCGCGCGCGATCTTCTCAACAAGGGCGTTCAGTCCTTCAAGAATGGCCAGTACGACGTCGCCATCGACGACTTCCAGAAGGCCAAGGATCTCGACCCCACGCTGATGAACGCGCGGCTCTATCTCGCCACCGCCTACGCTACGCAATATATTCCTGGCGCTCCCTCGCAGGAAAACATGAATTTTGGCAACCAGGCCATCAAAGTCTTTAAGGAAGTCCTCGAAACCGATCCCAATAATCTCAGCGCCATCGACGGCATCGGCTCCATCCTTTTCCAGATGGCTGGCACGCCCTTCGATCCCGCCAAGTTCGACGAATCGAAAACCTATCATCAAAAACACATCGCACTGCAGCCCAACGATCCCGAACCTTACTACTGGATTGGCGTCATCGATTGGACCCTGGCCTTCCGCGCCAACGCCGTCGCCCGCGCTGACTACAACAAGGATCACGTCAACAAGCAGATCAAGGAAGCCGACGCTCTTCCCCCCGCTGTTCGCGCCGACTACGTTGCCAAAGCCGGCCCCATGATCGATGAGGGCATTGCCGACCTCCAAAAAGCCATTCAGCTTCGCCCAGACTACGACGATGCCATGGCCTATCTAAATCTCCTCTATCGCCGCAAAGCCGACACCGTCGAATCCGCCGACGAACGCGCCTCCCTGATCAAACAAGCCGACGCCCTGATTGACCAAGTCAAAGAAATCAAACAAAAGCGCGCCGACCAGCCCCAGCCCGCAGCCAGCTAGCGGTTTGGCATTTCCGTCTTTGGGTAGCACAGGCTTCACAGCCTGTGGTCTTTTCTTCCTGGGTTCCCCAGCCGTGAAGGTTTGGCCCTTGGTGGCATAGGCTTCAGCCCGTGCGCAGTGTAATCCACCCCACCAGCCCAGCCGTCAACCGCAAAAACCGCCTTTGACTTCCCGCGCTTCCCGAGGTGCAACAAAGATTGTGAGTACTGGAACGCTGTCCTGGCCTTCCTCTGGCTCTAGACTCGCCACTCGCCACTTCTTTTTTTCCAAAAAAAGGCCCTTTCTTCGCCTTGCAGACTGTTATCTATGTCATAAATAGAAAGCCTCCGTAACTCCAATGCAATGAACACTTACAAATCTCTATCAAAATAAAGCACTTCAACCAGGATTATCTACTTGACACAGGTTCATTGATTTGGTATATTGTTCTTGCATGATTGCAAGACTCAATCTTTCTTTGACTTACGGGACATTGCCAATGCCGGACGTAGCTTCTCTTTTAGCTCTTTCTTCAACCCACTCACTAGGTTGCGAAGCGGTACGTTCTCCAATGGCCTCCCGGTATTTGTCTTCTTTTTGCGAGGTGCTGACATGGCTCTCCTAGATATGCTCAAAGCCTACTCGACTGATGAAAAGTGCCGCGAGGTGCTGACAAAGCTCCGCTGGCCGGAAGGCGTCGAGTGCCCACGCTGCAAAGAGCGTCGGGCCTCGTGGTTGAAGTCTCGCAATCAGTTTGAGTGCGGTCCATGCAGCTATCAGTTTTCCGTAACCACTGGCACGGTTTTCAACGATACGCATCTGCCGTTGGAAAAGTGGTTCGCGGCGACGTATCTGCTTTGCGAATCTAAAAAGGGAATGTCCGCGTGTCAAGTACAGCGCACGCTTGGAATGAGCTATAAGACCGCGTGGTACCTCTGCCATCGCATTCGCTCCGCGATGATTGAGAGCCAGAAGGAAATGATGGATGGAACCGTAGAGATCGACGAGACGTATATCGGCGGAAAGGCGCGTCGTGGACTGCCTCGCAAAGAAAAACAAGTAGTCATCGGCATTCGCAAGCGTAACGGTGAACTTAGACTGATTCACGTCAACGCGGCAACCTCGGAAGCCATCCGCAAGGTTATGGCAGAAAACATCAGCGAGGATGTGGAAGTGATTCTGACCGACGAATCCTCTATCTATCCCTATGCCTTCACGGTAGACCAAAAGAAGCTCCACAAGACCATCTGTCATTCCAAAGAGTACGTTGTGGGCGACGTTCACACCAACACCGTCGAATCCGCGTTCTCCCTCCTCAAGCGCGGCATTGTCGGAACGTGGCACAAGGTTTCCGCCAAGCATCTCCCCGCGTACCTCGAAGAGATGTGCTTCCGTTTCAATCGCCGGAAGAACTCCGATTTGTTTATCGACACCTTGCGTCATATGGTCACTGCGCCAACACTCACGTTTAAGAGCCTTACCAAAGAGACTGAGGCAGCGTAATGGACTATGCCTAGCGAGAAACAGTTGCGCGATGCCTTGATTTACGCTTTCGAGCATTTGAAGGAACAGAACTCCGCCCTGCATGATTTGATGACCGAGATGGCTTCGATCCGCGATGCGCTGATTGAGATTGGTCCGAAGTATGAGGAGATTTTGAATCGGCACAGGACGCGTAATATGGCAGACACAAAGCGTGTCGCTCCCGGAGATTCTTTAAAATTTGACGAGACAATTCGGCAATTGAAGGGGTAGCTTGCATTGCGCACACTCCTAGTGTATTTCATACACATCCATAGAGCTTCAGAAGAATCCAGATAAGAAGTATCGTCGGAATATTGGAAAACAACCAACGCAGGACGTGAAAAAATAAATCATCGGTCCAAGATGTATAGTCGGACTCAACGCTTGGACTGTTTCCGCTCGTGCTACCTGAGCGTGCGCGTACCGAAGCAACTACCCTTTTGGCCTCGTCGCGTGCGCTTTCGTCACTCATGATGATTGGCCGCCGTGCTCAAGCATGCTCCACAACGATGACGCCAAATTACTATCGAACCCTGACATTTTTTTCTTGGCCTGCTCGATTGTTTGCGCACTCGCTATTTCCGCTTTGCCATTGAACATAATTAGAATGTCGGGATCGCCGTCGCATCGGTCCACAAAGCGAGTCGCAAGCGAAACCAAATAAAACGCAGCCAAGGGAGCTTCTTCCACGGTCAATTGGAAGCGCCCCAGTAATTCGCCAATGTATCTCAAGATCGAAGAGTCCCCGGCGCCAATGTATTCGCGTGCCCCCTGCACGACTGTAGGACCGCGGGCTCGCATTAGAAAAGGCGACCATGCATTTGTTGGATGTCCGAATGCAATAAGCATTTCCATATCACGGGCTTTCTTCTGGCTAAAAATTCCTTCCAGCATTTCCTTCACGGACTGCGAGAAGAACGCTCCCCCTGTTCTCGCTTGCTGAAGAGTAATCGGCAATTTGTGTGCAATATCGTCCATCAAATTTGCTGCGATATCGGGGTCATGGGCATAAGTGCAGGCGACGAGCACCCCTAGATTCGGACTCCCCAAATAGGCAGAAAGGATTTTGCACTGTTCATATTTCAGACCGCCTGCCTTGGTGATTTGACGGTCTGAACCAAGCACAACAGCGCCGGGACACTGAAAGCCAATGCCAACGGTCAAGGTTTTATCCTCCCTAACGGGAGAAATAATAGACTGACACTTTTCCTGTATCAAGTGAATAATCCTGCTTCAACTCCCGCAGAATGAACACTTACGCAAAACCCTAGGGGGTCAGAACCACAGGTCACGCGCCCACAACCCGCATCCGCCCCTCTTTCCCAGCGTCTAATTAGCAGGTAAACTACGCCATGCCGTCCTCCGGCAACCTCCCGCTCCACTTCCACCGCGACCGCGATGACCGCGAGCTAGACGCGCGCCTTGAAGCGCTCCTCGAGAAGCTCCGCAAGAATCGCCCTTCGGAAGATCCTTGGGTGGTCCGCCGCGCCTACGAGATCGCCGCCGAGCGCCACCGCGACCAGCTCCGCAGCTCCGGCGAACCCTACCTCTCGCACCTTCTCGAAGTCGCCCACATCCTCGCGGACATGCGCATGGACGCCACCACGCTCACCGCCGCGTTGCTCCACGACGTAGTCGAAGACACGGAATTCCCTCTATCTCGCATCGAAGAGCGCTTCGGCGCGGAAGTCGCCCACCTCGTTGCCGGCGTCACCAAGATCGGACGCCTCAACATGGTCGCTCCGGAAACGCGCCAGGCGGAAAACGTCCGCAAGATGCTGCTCGCCATGGTCACCGATGTTCGCGTGGTCTTGGTCAAACTCGCTGACCGCCTGCACAACATGCGCACCCTCGAGTATCTCGAGCCCCGCAAGCAGCAGCGCATCTCCCGCGAAACCCTGGACATTTACGCGCCCATCGCGCATCGCCTGGGTATGGGTATCGTGCGCGGCGAACTGGAAGACCTCGCCTTCCGCTACCTCGAACCCGAATCCTTCCTGGCCCTGCAGAAAGAAGTTTCGGACAAAGCGCCCGTGCATCAGCGCTTCCTCGAAGAGGTACAAGCCACTATCCAGAGCAAGCTCGTCGAAGCCGGCATTCCCGCCGAGCTCGAAGCCCGCGTAAAAAGCCTCTATTCTTTGCACAGCAAAATCGCCCGCCAGGAACGCGGCCTCGAACAGATCTACGATCTTCTCGCTGTCCGCGTCATCACCGATAACGAACGCAACTGTTACTCCGCCCTCGGCGTGGTCCATCACATCTGGCGCCCCGTTCCCGGCCGCTTCAAGGACTACATTGCCATGCCGCGGCCCAATCTCTACCAGTCCCTGCACACTACCGTGCTGCACGGCGGCCAGGCCTTCGAGATCCAGATCCGCACGCAGGAAATGCACCGCCTCGCCGAAGAAGGCGTCGCCGCGCACTGGAAATACAAAGGCGGAAAGCCTGGCAGCGATGACGACGATCAGCGCATCGCCTGGATGCGCCAACTTATCGAGTGGTCTCAGGAACTCGAGGAACCCGGCGAATTCCTTACCACGCTCAAGGTCGATCTCGCGCCCATTGAAGTCTACGCCTTCACGCCCAAAGGCCGCGTCCTGGAACTCCCGCGCGGCGCCACGCCCGTGGACTTCGCGTATGCCGTGCACACCGAAGTGGGCCACCAGTGCGTCGGCGCCAAGATCAACGGCCAGATGGTCCCGCTGCGTCACGAAATCACCAGCGGCGACGTGGTCGAGATTCTCACGCAAAAAGGCCATCGCCCCAGCCGCGATTGGCTCAGCTTCGTCAAGTCTTCTCACGCAAAGAGCAAGATCCGCCATTGGATCAACGTGCAGGAACGCGAAGAAGCCACGGAAATGGGCCGCAAGCTGCTCGAAAACGACGCCCGTCATTTCGGCCGCGGCCTCAAGAAAATTCCGGAAGCCGACCTGCTCAAAGTCGCTTCCAATCACGGCATTTCCAAGTTGGAAGATCTTTACGCCGCCGTAGGTTTCGGCAAATATTCCGCGCGCCAGATTCTCTCGCAGGTCTTTAGCGAGCCGGCCAAGGACGATACCGAGGAGAGCGCGGACTCCAAGCCCACGCTGGTCAAAACTGTCAAGCGCATGCTGGGTTTCGGTGAAGCGCCGCTGGTGGTCAAGGGCCAGGACGATTTGCTGGTCTACCGCGCCAAGTGTTGCAATCCCATTCCCGGCGACGAGATCGTCGGCTACATCACGCGCGGCCGCGGCGTCGCCGTGCACACCAGGAGCTGCCCCAACGTCCAGAACCTGCTGTATCAGGCGGAACGCCGCATCGCCGTCGAATGGGGCGGTGACCGCGCCTCCACTTTCCCGGTTCGCCTGGCCATTCGCGCCAAAGACCGCGCCGGCCTGCTCGCGGAAATCACCGCCGTCATCAGCGGCGCCGGCTCCAACATTCAGAACCTCGAGAGCCGCCCCGACAAGCTCAATGCCCGTATCGAAGCCAGCCTCGAAATCGCCGACAAGCGCCAGCTCGAATCCATCCTGGTAAATATCCGCCGCATCTCCGGCGTCTACGGCGTCGACCGCGTCTACCAACCTGGCGACAGCTCCACCGCCAACTAAGCCACGCTCCGAAATGCGCTCCGTTCCGGAAATGCGCGCCGGCATGCCCGACGCGCCGCAAGTCCGCGCCGTGAGTCGTCATCGCGCGAGACCTGTCCTTTCGGCGGGTGTCGCCCAAAACACACCTCGGCGTTGCCCCGCTGCCAACCGTTACGTTCCTGCCTACAATTGACCTATGCGTCGAGGATGCTCATCCGCGCTTCCTGGTTTGCCTTCTAAGTGGCACAGACTTCAGTCTGTGCGCTGTTGGTTCACCACCAGGCTCGCCGGCAGCGCCGCTGCTTTGCTGCTGGCCACGCTGTTTCTTACCGGCTGCGAGCAGAAGCCGAAGATCGATTATGCGCCGCTGGATTCAGCCGGGTTTTCTCCCTCTACGGTCGACCAGCTCAAAAAGCTAAAGGTCAGCGACACGGAAATTCCGCAAATCGCGAAATTAAAGCAACTCGGCTTGAGCGATGAGACTTGCCTGGCCATGGTCAATGACGCCCGCGCGCATCACCACATTTTCAGCAGCGGCGATGCGGCCGGCAATCTAGCGGCTGCCGGCTATTCCGAGCAGGACATTCTGGCCATGGCGCAAGCCGACCAGATTGATAGCATCAGCACTGACGCCATCACGCTGAAACTGATCGGCCTTTCTCCTGCCACCGTGCACCTTATCGTGGACCGGCGCCTGCAAAGCCAGCCCACACTTTCGAGCGCCTCCATCGGCCGCCTGAAGAACACCGGCGTAACCGAACGGCAAATCCTCGAGTACATCAGCCAGGGCATGACCGACGAGCAAGCCGAAAAAGAAGCCGCCGCGCGCGAAGCCAAGCGCAATCACGCCAATACCGACTTCGTGCGCACCCGCGGCCGCCGCCGCTGAATCCTCCCATCCACGATGCACTCCGCTGCTGCCTATCGCCACGCAAAGTTCACACTACCGCCGCTCGGTTTCATCTAGCTAGTGTGCTTCATGCAGCTAACCGCACACACGCGGCAAACACCCCTGAGCCCGGGCGCAGCCGAACGGCCCGGTTCCGTACCTTGTTACTGAGTATCCGCCGGCGCAATTTCTCCGCTCGGCGCGCTTTTGCTCCCGCAGCTTACCCGTTACAATCAAGGCGCTTTGCGAGTGCGGCTCCAAACCGGTCTGGGCCTCGGTGTGCTGCTGGTCTTCTGCGCCTGCTGGGCCGCCTCCTGCGCTTCCCCGCTGGGTCCCGGCTATGCCGTCGAGCAGCAGGAAATTCGCGTACACTTCGCGCCCGACGCGCAGTCTATTCACATCGCCGCGGAATATCACCTGCGCAATACGGGGATCAGGCCCATCGAGCAAATCGAGGTGCTGGTGCCATGCACGCGGCGGCTCCACTGTGGGCCGGCCACCATTCATTGGGACAGCACCGAGATTTCCGCGCAACCCGCACCAGAGGGTCCGCGTAACGCTGTGCTGCGCTTCGCCGAGCCTTGGTCACTTTCCGCCGCGCATACGCTGCGTATCTCTTACGACGTCTTGCCACCGGAACCCGGGACCGCCGCGCTCGGCTTCAGCGCCGACGCGTTCTATCTTCCGGCCGCGCGATGGAGTCCGGAGCTGCCGCAAGTTCCGGGGCTGTTTGGTTTCGGCGGCGCGCCACCCAAGAAATGGCAACTGACCGTGGAGATCCCTAAGGGTTTCCTGGTGCACACCAGCGGGGTGGTGCAGAAGACGCGCAGCGAATCTTCCGGCGAAGAGACGTACCACGCGCAGCAAACCGGCGAGGATGGCTCGCCCTTTGTGGTCGCCGGGCGATACACGGCGCAGGAAATTCGCGGCGCGCAGCAAAAGGTGATTCTCTGGAGTCGATCGCCGGCCAGCGCACAAATTTTGCGGCAAGCCAGCGCGCCGATGGCCACCACCGCAAAGGCGTACAACGCCATTTTTGGCGCACCAGCGCACCGCCTTCCGGTCTTCTGGATCGTCGAATGCCCCGCGCCCGCGGGATGCTTTTCGCATTTTCGCGCCAACGTTGTTGCGCTGCTCGATGAGCAGCAGCCGGACCAGCCATCCGCGGAACTGGCCTCCGCGGACACCGTGATGGTCGATCCCAGCAAAGGAGCGCCAAAAATGGCCGCGGCCGCCGCACCTTCGCTGGCGGCCAGTTGGCTGGGCTACGGCCGCAGCCCCGGCTTTTATGAGCAGACCCCGCCGATGTCGCTGCTTCCAGTGTTTGCCGCAGCGCAAAGCCGAGAACGCATCGAAGGGTCGCAAGTACGCGCCGCCACCATTCGCCGGGCGTTGCGCTTGATTGCGCAGAATCCACCGCCGGGGAAATCGGCCGCGGCTGCTGATCAGTCACGGGACCGCGCGAAAGCCTTGCTCTTTTTCTACGGTTTGCAGGACCACTACGGTCCGGAAGTGTTTCACAACGCCATCAGCCACATGCTGTACGCGCGCGCCAAACGCGGATTCGATCTGGACGATTTGATCGCCGCTTTCGAGCAGGAAACGCACCAGAACGTGGCGCAGTTTGTCCGGCTGTGGCTCAAGCATCCCGACGTGCCGGCGGAGTTTCGCGCGCGCTACGAAGGTGCCGCCTCCGACGAGCAACTTCCACCGCGGACGGCGACTACCGCGGCCAACGATTCCCCCTCCAAAGGAGAAACACCATGAGAGACGTAGTGTTAACGGATCGCGGACCAAAACCCATCGGACCCTACTCGCAAGCCGTGCGGGTGAACGGATTTCTCTACGTTTCCGGGCAGATCGCGCTCGATCCCAAGACCGGCGAAATGACCACCGGGGATATCGCGCAGCAGACGGAGCGCACCATGGAAAATGTGAAGGGTATCGTGGAGGCCGCAGGCTCGAAAATGCCGCACGTGATCAAGACCACGGTATTCCTGAAAAACATGAGTGATTTCTCAGCGATGAACGAAGTGTACGCACACTATTTTTCCGCGGCACCGCCGGCGCGCTCCACCGTGGAGGTCGCGCGCCTGCCAAAGGATGCGCTGGTAGAGATCGAAGTCATCGCGGCCCTATAGTGCCAGCGTCAGCGCACGGCTTGGGGACTCGTGGCGAATTTTATCAGAGGAAGATCAAAAAGCTAAGGCCGGTCGGGGCTTTCGAGAGCTTCGTGAATGGCGAGCGCGGTTACCAAAGCGACGACGCCGACGGCGTACCAGACGAATTTGCTAGTGCCGGCGCTGACCGGCGGTCCGCTGGGAGATGCTTTGCCGCTGGCGGGAGATGACGCGGCGGCCGCTTCCTCCGGCGTCGGATCAAGAATCACGCGGAACGCTGAGCCTTCTGGTACCACGCGGCTCTCGCCTTCCACGACGACGAGCAGTTCGCCACGGGTGCTCTTTACAATGAAGTCTTTTGGCCCCATCACGGAAACCTGTCCGATCGTCGGCTGATCGGTATTGGCGCGGATCGAGGCGTTGCCGAAATGGAGAACGAAGGCGCGCGCGTTGCTGGTGGAAAAGGTTGCCGAGCCCGCTACGAGCGTGGCTGCCGGTCCTGCCTCATCGTGCAACAGCGTGGCAGAACTGGAACTGGCGAGCAGAAACCTGGCCGCGCCAGCGCGCACTTGTACGCTGCCAGTGGGCTCGGTGCTGAGTCGATCGCCGCCAAAGACGGTAGTGCCGACGGAAGCGGACGCCGAGCCGAGGTGAGCGCGGTCGGCAAAAACCACCACGCCGAGCTGCATTTCCGGCGCAGCCCACATGGGCGCGCCAAGCCCAAGCAATGCTACGGAGAGCACCGCCGCCAGCAAAATACGGAATTTCCCCATACTTGTCTCCCACCTTGCTAACTGGAGAATACTCACAGCTTTAGGCACAGTCAATCGGCAAAGCGTACCTACAGGAAAAAAGTCCCCGGCGCCCTTTTTTCGTGAGTTTACTGGCTGTCTGGTACTTCCACTGCTACAATGCCCACCATCGTATGGCTGATTGGAAACAGATTACCGCACGGATACGCCGCGCCCGCACGAGCAAGGACCCGGTCGGGCAGCTGACGAATCTCTACGAAAAGACGCAGGATGCAATGGTGGCGTTTGAATTGGCGCGCCATTTTGAAACTGCCGGGCAGGCCGCGGACGCCGGGAAGTGGTATGTCTCGGCGGCGGAGCGGTTTCGGCGGGCGGACTGGAAAGTGAAGGCGTTCGAGTCGGCGCAGCGATTGGGAACCGAGGTTTCCGAGGAGGCGTTGGAAGCGGCCAAGGCCGAGGATGCGGCGGCAGTGAAGAAAATGCGCCCGGCTGGAGCGAAAGCGGCTGGTGGAGCAGCCGGCGGCGCGGCTGACGAACGAACTGGCGTGGGAGCCGAGGCTGACGGCGTTGGGAATTCCGAGCAGACCGCGGAGATGCTCGAATCCGTGGTGGCGTTGAGCAGCGAAGTGCAGGGCGCGGAGGCGGATTCCGCGGCGACTGGAACTGGCGCGGCGGCAACCGCCGCCAAGCGACGGCGACGTGGCCGGCGAGGTGGGCGCAACCGGCGCAAGGCTGCCGGGCCTGCTACAGCGGGCGCGGGAGCGGCAGCAGGGGAATTGGCGAGTCCTGCTGCTGCGGTGCAGCGCCAAGTCCCGCGCGGAAGCTCACGAAGCGGTCCTACGACATCCCGCAGAACGGTTGAGGCAACGGAAGACGAGGGACCAGGATTGGCGATTCGTCGGCCGGTACCGCCCTTGCCGGTGGAGGCCGCTGCTGACTTTAGCGCGCCGAGCGTGAAGGGGCGCTATGGTGATCCCGGGCTGTCTTCGCGGCTGAATTTGCTGGAGATGCAGTTTCGGCGACTGCTGACATGTGAGCCCGCCAAACTGGATGACACGGTGCTGGCGCCGGTGGGTCCGGGCGTATTCCTGCTGTCGGATTCGGATCTGACCAGCTATTACTACGTGGAAGCTTGCCAGACGTTGCGCATTGCCATTGGGAATTTGCTGCGCGGCGGGTCCAGCCGGCGTGGAGCAGAGTCCATCAAGCCGCAACTGGCGGAGCACTTGGGGATTCCTGAGGCGCGGGTGACGAAATATTTGGCGGAGCATTGCGTGGTGCGCTGGTTGCAGCTGGATGAAGGGGCCTCGCACTTTGCCCATTTTGTGATTGCGGTGTTGCGGCCTACGTTGAATGAGTGACGGCGGCGACGTTTCTAAGCAAATCCCAAAGAGTGCCAAGCAGTTCCCCACGGCTGAAGCCTAAGATCCGAACGCGAATCAAAGGCGCCCGCCTCCCCGGTTTAACCGGGGCAGGCAGAAGGCGGCCGCTACAACGTCAAAAGCCAGGCTGGTAAAACCGTTCGATAGCCCGGATTACCGTTCGACCCTCAATTTCTACCGTTCGACGCTTGGCGCTGGTCAGGGTGGGGCTTTACCTTCAAACTATAGGTGTCGAAAGACTTATGTGGACGGGCCCGGTTGACGTGGTACGTTATTGGCTATTCGGAATGAGCCCTCTGGGGATTTTTTTCGTTTGGGCTCCGCAAGGCAGCACGAACTGAGGGATGCATTTTCGAAAGTGAGGGATAGAGGTTCATGGCAAATCGCGTGAGTACGCAGATCTTCCGCAGCATTGATTGGGCAGTGTGCAAGACCGCCGCAATCACTTTCAATACGATTCAGCATTTCAATAAGCGGAATCCGAATCCGTCGGTGACGCCGCAATGGTCGGATAAGCCGCTGCTGAAGTCTTGGGAAAAGACCAAGCCGACACTGGGCTTCCCGCGGCAGACGGATTCGCTGTGTCCCGCGTGCGTGAAAGAAGCGCGCGAAGCCATCATCGCCGGGAAAAAAGACTGGCGCGATTTGATGAGCGAAAAAGTGGGCGAGATTAAGGCCCAGATCATCGAGCGCGACGGCCAGGTGTGGATGGTGAAAGATTGCCCACAGCACGGCCACTATGAAGACATGATGGCCATCGATTCCAAATGGCTGAACTGGATCGAGCAGCAGTATCCCGGGCGCGACATTCCCGCGCACAACGACGAAGACTTGCACAAGCATGGCTCGTCTACTGTTCGCTACGGTCGCGGGTCCGTGCTCACTGTCGACCTGACCAATCGCTGCAACATGATGTGCGATCCGTGCTTCATGGACGCCAACCAGGTCGGCTATGTGCACGAGCTGGGCTGGGAAGAGATTCAGGAAATTCTGGATAACGCGCTGAAGATCAAGCCGCGACGGCAAATGTCGGTGCAGTTCAGCGGCGGCGAGCCGACCATGAGCCCGTACTTCCTGGATGCCGTGAAACACGCCCGCAAGATCGGCTACAACAGCGTGCAGGCGGCCACCAACGGCATCGAATTCGCCAAGAGCAAAGAATTTTGCAAGAAGGCCTTTGAAGCGGGCATGCGCTATGCGTACCTGCAGTTTGACGGCATCGGCAACGACGCCAACGGCCACCGCCAGATCGGCAACCTCTTTGACGTGAAGCTGCGCGCCATCGAGAACATGCACGAAGCGGGCATCGAGATCGTGCTGGTGGTGACCATCGTCAACAACGTGAACAACGATCAGGTGGGCACGGTCGTGAAGTTTGCGATGGAAAATCCCAAGAAGATCGCGTTTGTCAGCTTCCAGCCGGTTTCCTTTACCGGCCGCGACGAAGACATTACCCCGGAGCGCCGTTTGCGCCAGCGCTACACGCTTTCGCACCTGGCGAAGGATGTCAGCACGCAGGTGGGCAAAGTGGAGCCGACGCGCGACTGGTTTCCCATCTCGTTCATCAGCACCTTTGCCGGCTTCTCGGACATGGTCAAAGGGCAGGATTCGCAGTGGGGTTCGCTCTCCTGCGGCTGCCATCCGAACTGCGGCGTCGGCACCGCGCTGATGATCAACAAAGAGACCAAGGAATGGGCGCCCGTGCCGCGCTTTCTCAATGCGGTGCAGCTGACCAAGGACGTGACGGACATCACCGACGCGGCGCGCGGCAAGACCTTTTCCAACTTCATGATGGCCATGGCGTTGCTGAAGAATTACCAGCCGTTTGAAGGGCCGAAGGGTTTGAAGCTGTACGATTTGTTCAAGAAATTTGACAAGACCTGGGCGCTGACGCGCAAGGCCACCACCAAGTACGGCCGCACCTCGCCGGACCGCGGCTTTGACGACGCCATGAAGCGCCGCCAGGATCCCTGGAACTTCCTGTTCATCGCGGGGATGTGGTTCCAGGATTTGTTCAACTACGATTTCCGCCGCACGGAAATGTGCATCATTCCTTACGCCACGCAGCAGGGTGAGATTTCCTTCTGCGCGTACAACACCGGCGTGGGTTGGCGGCAGATCATCGAGAACATGCACAAGAACGCGACCGTGGCCGAGTGGTACAAGAACCACGGGAAGCATGAGATTTATGCCAAGGGTAAAGCCGTGGGCCTCGAGTCCTTCGAGCATTCGCTGGTGATCGATGCGAATGACGCGGCGCGCGTGCGGCATTTGGAGCACGACATTCCGCTGACGGCGTCTGAGGAAGATCGCATTCGCCGCAAGCAAGCGTTGGCCGAACAAGCCAAAGTGCGCGCTATCTACGAAGAACTGGTGCTGAAGAAGCCCCAGCCGACGGTAGTGCAGATTGGCTCGGTGAGCGATATCGCCAAAGCTACGCCTGCCAATTTTGCGAATGCTAATAAGCCGGTCAGCATCGCCCCGGCCAAGCAGGAACAAGCGGAAGCCGTCGCCGGCGACTAACTCTCTAGCCTACGGAGTTCCTCTTCCAATATACTTTGATCAGCTGGCCCCGAAGTTACGGGGCCAGTTTCTTTAGAATTCGTGAGAACAGGTCGTACATGGACCCTAAAATTCACAATCCCAAACTCGCGCTAGGTCGCTGGGCCCGCCTCCTTGCGGATTTGCTGTGGAAGCGGACGCTCAATGATAGGGAATACGCCCGCTCCATGCGGGAATCCCTATCTCGTCAACCTTTTTTGAAGTCCGGCGGGCTCTATTTAACGCGCGAGGAAGCGCATGACCGCGAAAGCTTTAGCTGACCACAAGGCCCACGACAGAGTTGCTGATCAAGCTATTCGGTCCAAAGAGCGTTCGCCGACTTGGGGACCTGACTTTACGAGAAGTTCTCTATAATCTATAAACACTTAGAGGAACGGTATGCCTATCTACGAATATATCTGCGACAACTGCAAAAATGAGTTTGAGAAAATCGTGATCAACAAGCAGCAGGAAATCGCCTGCCCGAAGTGCGCCAGCAAAAAGGCTACGATTCAGCTGAGCGTGTTCAGTTCGGCGGTGGCGGCTGGCTCAGCGAAATCCTTCACGCCGCAGTCGAGTGGCGGCGGAGGCTGTTGCGGTGGCGGTTGCGGCTGCCACTAGGACTCCCTTCCTTACTCTTTTGGCGCACTGCGCCGCTTTCCCTCTTCGCAGTGCTCACGGTATGCTCGGCGCATGGCGAATGCGGACCAAGAGCACGTCTTCGTGGCGCCGATTCAGAAAATCTGGATTATGCGCTGCGTGGAGGTGCCTCCTGAGGTGTCGGCGGCCATTCGCGATGCGGCCACCGGCGACCTGAAACATCCGCCGGTACATGGATTTATCGAAGGACGACCGTTTAAGAGCACCTTGGTCCCGGGTGGAGAAGGTGCCTACCGGCTGCATGTGCACAGCCGCATCTGGCGAAAGTTGAAGATCGACGCCGGCGCGGAGGTGGAAGTCACGCTGATGCTGGACCAGGCGCCGCGTCCGGCGGTGGTGCCCAGGGATTTGGCGGCAGCGCTGGCCGCGAGGCCCATCGCGCTGGCCACATTTAACGCGCTGACCCTGCCTTTGCGGCGGCAGATTTTGTGGTACGTGGAATCCGCGAAACACGCGAGTACGCGGGAGAAGCGCGTCAAGCTGCTGGTGCAGCGCATGCTGGAGCGCGCTGCGCGCAACGGCAAGCGAAAAGCGCCTAAGCCCAACACAAAAAGCAAAATTGGGAAATCGCCTGACAAATCCCAACGAAGCGCCAAACCGAGAGTCAAACCCAAGGACAAACCTCAGGCCCGGCTTCGAAAATAGCCCCCGTACCAAAATTCCTCGAGGGTCCGCCGCACTCGTTGGCAGGCGCAAGGGAATCCAAACAGGGTCTCTCAGAGTGGCAGAGTGCCCGACGAAACGCTGACTACCGAGAAGCTCACTGCCACCTGCTGTATCGCGGGTGGCGGGCCCGCCGGCGTGGTCCTTGGGTACCTGTTGGCGCGCGCCGGCGTCGATGTAGTGGTGCTCGAAAAGCACAAAGACTTCTTTCGCGATTTTCGCGGCGACACTGTGCATCCCTCGACGCTCGAAGTCGTTCGTGAACTTGGCCTGCTCGAATCGTTCCTGCAGCTTCCCCAGCAGGAATTCCGCCACCTCGAAGCGCAATTCGGAAATTTCACGGTGCATGTTGCGGATTTTTCGCGTCTTCCCACCCACTGCAAGTTCATCGCGATCGTGCCGCAATGGGACTTTCTAAATTTCATGTCTTCGCATGGCAAACGCTATCCTGCGTTTCGCCTGCTCATGGAGCACGAGGTCACTGGCTTGCTCGAAGAAGCAAACGAAATTCGCGGCGTCACCGGTCGTTCGCCACGCGGCGATTTCGCAGTCCGGGCCTTGTTGACCGTCGCTGCGGATGGGCGCCATTCCGTGGTGCGCGAGCGTGCCCAGCTGAAGGTGATCGATCTAGGAGCGCCCATTGACGTGCTCTGGATGGGCTTTCCGCGCAAGCCGGATGATCCGGAATCCGCCTTGGGCCGCATTGCCGACCGAAAATTCATGGTGACCATCAATCGCAAAGATTATTGGCAGTGCGCCTTCGTAATTTCCAAAGGCGACTTTGATGAAATCAAGAGTCGCGGTTTACCGGCGTTCCGCCAAACCATCGTGGATGTCGCGCCCTTTCTGGGCGATCGAGTTCAAGAGCTGACGGACTGGGATCAGGTAAAACTCCTCTCCGTGGCGGTAGATCACCTGGAGAAATGGCATCGTCCTGGTGTGCTGTGCATTGGGGACGCCGCGCATGCCATGTCGCCCGTGGGCGGCGTGGGCATCAACCTCGCCGTGCAGGACGCCGTCGCAACCGCGAATATTCTGGTGCGGCCGCTCCTCGCACGTCGAGTTTCCGCTGCGGATCTGGAGCGCGTGCAGCGGCGCCGCGAATTTCCCGCGAAGGTTACGCAACGGCTGCAGATTTTTGCCCACGAACACGTCGTATTCCCCATTCTGCAAGGACAAATCAAGACGGACCGCTTGCCGCTATTTCCGCGATTGCTGAATCGCTATGTTTGGTTGCGGCGTCTGGTGGCCCGCGGCATTGGAACCGGAGTGCGACCGGAACATGTACACACGCCTGAAGCGCAGGCGCGTAAGTAAATCTCTGAGTTTGCGGCGTCGGGTTTTTATGTCGCCCGGATTTTATTTTGCGGCGCTTCCCGCAGGTTTACGCACTTGCGCTGTCACCCAGGGCACCAGGTCCGGCTCCGCGAAGGCGCGGTCCCAGATTTCGTCGTTCATCTTGTGATATTCGGTGTAGCGCAACGGCGCGTGGGCCTTGTTGAGTTGTTTGACCATTTCGCGTACCAACACCACCGGCACGGTCAGATCCATGTCGCCCTGAAACATCCATAGTGGGACGCGTGCGATGGCGCGTAGGTCGGTGAAATTGTCATAAGAACCGACAACCATCGCGGCAGCCCATTTCTCCGGAAAAGATTGCAGCAGGGCCCAGACGCCCAGTCCGCCCGCGGACTGGCCCACCAGAACGATGCGGTCGGCGTCGATGGAGTAATCCTTTTCCACCGCGTCGAGGATTTGCAGCGCCAGCTGCATTTGCTTGTTTATGTCGTTCATATCCGGGTCGCCCCAGTTTTCGTCGACCGGGCATTGCGGCGCCAGCACGAACGCGGGGAACTGCGCCTGATTCGCCGGCTGCGTCCAGACGTGCGTTCCAGAAAAATTTTCGTGCAGGATTTGCTGTTCGTTGTTGCTGCCGCGTCCGCCGCCGTGGAAGAAGAAGATCAGCGGGTACTTCTTGTTGGCGTCGTAGTGGTCGGGAACGTAGATACGATACGGCATGCGGTTGCCGTCTTTGTTGGTGTAGGTCTTTTTGAAGAATACCGTCTCGCCGGGTTTGGCGGTGGAGTCGGCGCTCGTTTGCGCTGCGCTCGTGGCGGTGGCCAGCGCGCACAAGACCACGCAAGAAACCCAGAAGAAAATACATCGAAACAGGATGCTCATTGCGGCCGTTTGTAGTCCTGAATGTTGGAGGGCACGGGGATCACGGATTTGGCGCGCGGGTCAGGTTGCGGCGCGCCGGGAGTCCACGTGAAGGGCAAAACGCCGGTCCAGGCGCTGGTTTCATATTCCTTGTCCGCGTCGATGGCGAAGCCGGAGCGCGTCTTGGCGGAAACTTCGACGAGCGGGACCGCCAGCACCATGGTGGCTTTCAATTCATTTTCGCTGGGAGGGCGGACGGCGGCCCAGCGGCCGCGGCTAACGTATTCGACGAACGTGCGCATGGCGGCAAGTTTGTCTTCGGCGCTTTCGATTTTCTCGGCGGTGCCCAGCACCACCACGGAGCGATAGTTTACGGAGTGACCCGTGGCGGTGGGGGAGAACACGATGCCGTCGAGCAAGGTCACGCTAAGGCAAAACGGGGCGCCGCTGGCGAGCGTGGTCATTAAACGGCTGGCGACGGAGCCATGCAGCAGCAGGCGTTCGCCGTCGCGGACGTAATTGGTGGGCACGACGTAGGGCTGGCCGTCCACCACGAACGCCACGTTGCAGACGAATGCCTGGTCGAGGATGGCGTGCACCAGTTCGCGGTCGTAATTCGCGCGTTCGGGATGGCGGCGGACGCGCGTTCGTTCCGTACGAGTAAATTCGCTCATGGCAAAAGACTATTCTGCTCAAGGCTGCGCGGCAAGCGTCAATCCGGTGGTGGAGTTGGCGGCTCCGGGCCGGGGTACCCCCACCCCCC
>Ga0302326_10010229_pt1 | contig 20348 bp, 19 predicted proteins | sample Palsa_T0_3_FD_202264 | JGI IMG/M metagenome (GOLD analysis project Ga0302326, IMG submission 202264) | Peat permafrost microbial communities from Stordalen Mire near Abisko, Sweden - Palsa_T0_3 | ecosystem: Environmental > Terrestrial > Soil > Palsa > Peat permafrost | place: Sweden: Abisko...
CCCGGATCCAACTTCTGCGCGGCGAGCGTTTCGCCATCGGCACCCTGCAGGGACATGTTCTCGCCCGGCATCGACTCGCCGGTCATCTTTACGTAGCCGCCCAGCGGGGTGGCGGAGATGCAGTAATCCGTCTCACCGATCTTGATGCCAAATAGCCGTGGCGGAAAGCCGATCGAAAACTGCTCCACACGGACGCCGCAAAGCTTGGCCGCAAGAAAGTGGCCGAACTCATGAACGACTACCAGAATGCCGAGAACAATGACGACGGAAACGAGATCGACGAGAAATGTGTGCATAGATGCGCGTGCAATACCTCAGAACTTCAGTGGCCTAAACGCGAATAGCAGCTGCGGAGACAACTTCGCGAGCCCGTTCACGCGACTGGGAATCGGCTTCCAACACCCCGGCGATGGTTTCCGGGTGATCGGCAGGGGTCCGTTCCAGCACCTCTTCTATTGTACGCGGGATGCCAAGAAACGGTATCCGGCGGTCTAGAAAAGCTTCCACGGCGATCTCGTCTGCGGCGTTGAGAGCGATGCAGTGCGCTCCGCCCAGTTCCGCCGCTTCGTAGGCCAGACGCAGGCAGGGAAAACGCTCGAAATCCGGCGGAGCAAAATCGAGGTGCGAAAGCGCGGCCAGATCGAAGGTGAGCGATGACGCGGGCCGCTCGGGATAGGCCAGGGCGTAGAGAATCGGAAGCCGCATGTCCGTGACGGAGATCTGCGCCAGGATTGACCCGTCGACGAACTCCACCAGCGAATGCACCGTGGACTGGGGATGCACTGTCACGCGAATTTGCGACGGAGGAAGATCGAAAAGCCGGCAGGCTTCGATGACTTCAAGGCCTTTGTTGAGCATCGTTGCCGAATCGATCGTGATCCGTTGGCCCATCACCCAGGTCGGGTGCTTAAGTGCCTGCTCGGGAGTGATCCCGGCGAATTGGTCGAGCGGCCACTGGCGAAACGGCCCCCCGGAGGCTGTCAGCCAGACTTGCTTGACCTCAGCAGCCGTTCCGACCCGCATGCACTGATGCACGGCGTTGTGCTCAGAGTCGATCGGCAGCAATGGCACGTTTCGCTCGCGCGCGGCAGCCGTCAGGATTTCGCCCGCCGCAACCATGCATTCCTTATTGGCCAGCCCGATCGGCTTGCCAGCGAGAATTGCCGCGTGCGTTGCTTCGAGTCCGGCGACTCCCACAATCGCAGAAACCACGAAGTCTACTTCGGAATGAGTCGCGCAGGCTACGCTGCCGGCGGTGCCCCAAAGCACCTCGACGCCGGTGATCCCTGTTGCCCTGAGGCGGCTGGCCAGCTCCGCGGCGAGTTCCTCGGTGGCCAGCGAAACGACACGCGGTCGCCAGCGCAAAACCTGCTCGTAAGCCGCGTCGAGATTGCGCCCAGCCGCCAAAGCAGCGACCGAATAGCGCTCCGGGTAAGACTGAACAATGGATAGTGTGCTTTGGCCGATGGAGCCAGTGGAACCGAGGATTGCGAGGCGCTTCAAGTAGTTTTCGATCCTTGCACAAGCACTAAAAGTGCTGGATAACCTGAGCGTACCACAGCACGGGAGCCGCCAGCAGCAGCGCGTCTATGCGGTCCAGAACCCCGCCGTGACCGGGCAGCAGCGCCCCGGAATCCTTGACTCCTGCCGAGCGCTTGAGCGCCGATTCGGCCAGATCGCCCACTTGCGCAGCCACATTCACCAGCAGGGCCAGGAACAGCCAGTGCGAGATTGGGCCCGCGAAGGCAAGGACGTGAATATCACGCCGGGAAAGTTGCACCGCCAGAACGATCAGGAGAAATGTCACCAAAAGGCTGCCCAGGACGGAACCGATTGCGCCTTCCCATGTCTTATTCGGGCTGAGTCGCGGAGCGAGTTTGGTCCGCCCAAGACTCCGGCCTACGTACAAGGCAACGATATCGCCGGCCCACACCGCACAAAGCAGAAATGTCACCAGCGATTTGCCATCCTCCGAACTGCGCAACACAGGCAGCGAAATCAGGGTGAAACCGATATAAAGCAGACAAAAGACCGAGTTCGAAGCGGCTTGGAGAACATCGGCGATGGGAACCGCGAAGGCGCAATAGACCAGCAGTCCGAGCGAAAGCGCGCCCAGCGCCGCGATCTGCTTGTCAGGCCAGAGAAAATTTACCGCGAAGAGGATGGCGATGGCCGCCAGAACGGGAATCCGCGGAGCCCGGGAGCCGGTGGCTTGCGCTATGCCCAAATACTCCCACGCCGCCAGCAGTGCGACCGCGCCAACAGCCACCGTCACGAGCCAATCCGGACCCAGAAACACGAGGACTATAACCAGCGGAATGAGAACCAGAGCTGTAAGTATTCTTTTCATGCAGGCTAGAGAATACAACAGCAGCCCGCGAATCCTCGATGCCGGGAATCCGTCTTGAAGGCCTGAATTCTAGCCAGCCGCCGACGGAACCTCCTCGGTTCCATGTTGCTCGTCGGCGAACTCTTCCCGGCCGCCTTCCCGCTCCGCCTCGCCCAGACCACCATAGCGGCGTTCGCGGCGCTGATAGGCAGCAATCGCCTCCAGCAGATGAATTCCCCGGAAATCCGGCCAGAAACGCTCAGTGACAAAAATCTCGGTGTACGCGATCTGCCACAGGAGGTAGTTGGAGATCCGCATCTCGCCTGAGGTGCGAATCAGCAGGTCCGGATCGGGCATGTGCGCGGTGTAAAGATGGCGATGCAAATCCTCTTCCGTGACGCGATCCGCGCTTAAACCTTTTTGCTTCAGCTCCAAAGAGAGCGCGCGAAAGGCGTCGACAATCTCTGACCGCGCTCCGTAATTCAATGCCAGGGTCAGAGTTGTGCCAGTGTTGCGCGCCGTCGCTTCGGATGCCCACAGCATCTTTTCCTGAACCTCGGGCGGAAGCTCATGAGTTCGCCCGATGTACCGGATACGGACGTTGTTGTCCATCATGCGCTGCAGGTTGCTCTCCAGGTAGCTCCTCAGCAAACGCATCAGAAAGCTGACCTCGGCGCGGGGACGGCGCAGATTATTTTCGAGAGAGAACGCATACAGCGTCAGCCAGGGAAGGCCGATGCGCGAGGCCGTTTCTGTGACCAGCTGAACGCTCTTGGCGCCCTGCTGATGGCCCAGAAACCGCTTCAGGGATCGTGCTCCTGCCCAGCGTCCGTTGCCATCCATAATGATGGCCACATGCTCTGGCAACCGCGCAGGTGTGAGCGTCGCGTAAATTGCCCGCTCGTCAGGCGTTAGTTCATGAATCCGCGACGTAGCTGTCAGGTACAAAGGTTCGCCTCTTGCAACCGCTTCTGGCAACTTTTGCCAGCAACATTGACGCTAGCACATGCGCCTACGTGTCGCAACGCTTGCCCCGAAGCGTATGCAGCAGGAGCCATGGCAAGTGCGGACGAGAAGCAAGTCGAAGCACCGAAGCTCTACGGAATCAGTCCGATAGACGGAATCGCGCGTAACTCACCTCTTGCTAACAAAAGGCCGACACGCAACTACGCCGTGCGCCGCTTCCCAGTCGAGGCCTCTCGCATCGCATCGCGAGCCCGGTCCCGTGCGTGATTCAAAAGCAGAGAACGCTGCAGCGGCTCCAGTCCCGGCAGATACTCGGCCAATTCGGCAAGAAACGGGTCGGCGAGAATCTGCGCAATCTCCTCGTCTCGACGGCTTCTGCCATCCCGTACGAGCTGGCAGATATCGACCTCAAGCGCCGAGGCCAACCGCTCCAGCGAGCCGAGTGTCGGAATCGCCTTGCCGTTTTCGATCTTGGAGATGTATGTCCGGGGAACCTGCATGCGGCTTGCCAGTTGACGCTGGCTCAGGTGGCGCGCCTTGCGAATGTCCTTGACCTGCGCCGCAACCCTAAGGCCTGCATCCGTGCTGCTGGCGGGAGCCTCGCTGATCGCAACCGCTTCGAGCGGGGCTGGAACTTCTTCCACATCGAGCGGCTTGTGGCACCGCCTGCACATGGAGTTACTGGTTCTGAACTGCATCAGAAGGCAGTGCTCGCAGCGCAGAACCTCGCGTCCAGAACCTGCGCCAAGACCCGTGGCGGATTTCGCAACGGGCATCGATACCAGTGTCATTGCCATAAATTTGTCTGCGGAGAGCCAGAGCCGGGCTTCCGGGGGTGCACGTTCCACCACGTCAAGTGTTACTTTCACTGGGAGGAACCATAATTGTCAAGTGAAAAGTAGGGGTCATTCCGGAATAACCAGTAGAATTCCCGAGAAAACCAGGAAAAACGCGAACCACGGGAATAAACATCCCGGTCTGGAGTGGCTGGAACTGGATCGAAACGCCCCCTCATGGCTGATAATAAGTTCACCAAGATGAGCGTGAATGAGCCGAGTGCAAATCAGCCGACCGCAGTTGAATCCCTTCCCTACTCATACGACCGCGCCGCCGCATGGGCGCTCCTGACCGAATGGACGCAAAGCGAGAGCCTGCGCAAGCATGCCCTGGGTGTCGAGACCTGCGTCGTGGCCTATGGCGAAACCGAAGCCGACCGGCTCGGCTTGACCGACTCCGCGCGCGCGGAGTTTTTGACGCTTTACGCCACCACAGCCCTGCTCCACGACTTCGATTATGAGCGGCATCCCTCGCTCGAAGAGCATCCCTTCGTCGGAGTGCGCGAGCTGGCGCGTCTGGGCTGGCCGCAGGCGACGCAGACCGCGATCCTGGGCCATGCCACCTACTCCGGTGTTGCGCGCGAAACCCATCTGGACAAAGTTCTGTTTGCGTGTGACGAGCTTTCCGGTTTTTTGACCGCGTGCGCTCTGGTCAAGCCATCCAAAGCCATCGCCGATGTAGAGCCGGCCAGTGTCCGAAAGAAGCTGAAAGACAAGGCCTTTGCTCGCGGGGTCAACCGGCAGGATGTCATTCAGGGCGCGGAAGAGCTGGGCGTGGATCTGGATACTCACATCGCCTTTTGCCTGGCCTCAATGCAGCGGCGCGCCGCCGAGCTGGGCTTGTAGCTCGGCTCGCGACAAGGCTTTTGCGTAAGCTCAAGCGCGTTGCGATAAGTTGTGTTTCTCCTGCTCCGATCTGGCCATTGGGATGACCCATTCGCGGCATTGAGGCCGCCAATCGGTAACATTACTCTACGGGCATGAACCAGACCGCAGCCACCATGCCCGAAGCCAAGTACCGGACCACCAAGAAACGTGTGCAGCCGCTTCGCTCCATTCGCAACTCGGAATTTGCCCAGGAATTGAAGACGCTCAATCCCGCGCAGCGGAAGGCAACGGCCAAATCCAAGACGAAGAAGATCTGCATTAACTTTAGCGCCGTCTGGCCCATCGCCGTCGGAGTGTTTCTCTCCGGATTCGCGCCCGAATGGCAGGCTATGGCGAACCAGATCGGTGCATGGGCGATGCGGTTCACCTTCCCGTTCGCACTGCTGGCGACCCATACCGAGATTGGGATCGATGCCCGGATGACCACGATTTTGCCGCAGATGGCGCTGTACGCGCAGTTGCCGCTGGATGGCCTGCTGGCCGCGGTCATGCTTTCGCGAAGCAAGTCATTGAAAGCTACTGTAGCTCAGCTTTTCCTGGTGCACGCCGTATGCGCTTTCGTCCTCTGGCTGATCACCTTCAGCGCAAAATAGCGAGGCACCACCGCGCAACGAGAATGCGACTCCAGTCACCGGCACCCGCGAACCTGAATGCGTATCATCCGCATCCATAAAGGGTGTATAAGGGTTCATCAGGCGCAGGAGGCTCTCCATGACCCGTTTTCGCTTTATTGAGATTGACTCAGCACACGGTGTACAAACCATCACTCTCAACCGACCGGAAAAACGTAACGCGCTAAGCCCTGAGCTGATCGATGAGCTAACTCAAGTATTGGACGAGACTTCCGAGTGCGACTGCGGCGTCGTGATCCTCACTGGGGCCGGTTCGGCCTTTTGCGCTGGTCTGGACATGGAGCAACTTGAGACCATGCATGCCCGGACTGTGGAGCAGCACCGTCGCGACTCTGAAAACATGGCGCGTGTCCTTCGCACCCTGTATGAATTTCCCAAGCCCGTCATCGCCGCCGTCAACGGACCGGCTATTGCGGGCGGTATGGGGCTCGCGACTCTGTGCGACTTCACATATGCCGTTCCCGATGCACGATTCGGCTACACCGAGGTGCGCGTGGGCTTTGTTCCCGCGATTGTGGCGTCCTTCCTGCTGCGTCAAGTGGGTGAAAAGCGCACCCGCGAGCTTCTCCTGAGCGGACGCATCCTCAAAGCCGACGAGGCGCTGCGGCTTGGCTTGGTCACGCGGATTACTCAGCCCGAGGATCTGCTGGCCGAGGCTCACGCACTGGCTCAAAGCCTGCTGCTCAACAGCCCGCAGGCCATGCGCGCCGTGAAAGAGTTGCTCGCAGGACACTCCTCCGGTCAGCTGGATGAGGAGATCGAGGACGCAATCGCCGCCAACGCCATGCAGCGCTCTTCGGAAGACTTCCGCGAGGGTGTGCGCGCCTTCCTCGAACACCGCCGTCCCGAGTGGCCCAGCTTGCACCTGCATACGCACGCCAAGCTTTAGGGCGCAACAGCTAGGGCAAATGGACTTGACCGACGGCACCTGCGGGCGCCGTCGCCACAGCTACAAAGGAATCCGCGCAGCCGTAGTACAAGAACCACTTATCACGGAAGAAGACCAGTCCTTCGCCGAAGGTGGTTCCAGCGGCGTACTGTCCGCTGCGTTCGTAGCTCTTTTCCGGATGCAGGCTGGGTTGATCAAGCCGATGCAGCAGCCGGGTCGGATGGTTCGCATCGAACAATGCCTGCCCGACCGAGTAAGCTCCCGCTCCCAATTCCGTATCGGGATTCTCTCCTGCCTCAGCATTCTTGCCGTTGTATAGAACGAGAATTCCTTGTTTGGTTAAGATCGGAGGCGTGCCGACTTCGGGAAATCCGCTGTCGAAAAGTCCGGGCCGGCGTTCCAGCACAACCACCGGCTTCCCGGATGTATCCTCAAACGGCGTCCAGTGGATCAGATCCGGCGAAGTCGCCAGACGCACCTGAATCTCACCCCAGTACATCCAGAATTTGCCGTGAATCCTAGCCGCGATGAGGCGTCCATGATCCAGTCTGGTCACAATGCCGCCGGATTTGTACATCAGCTTTGCGTAAGGCCCACTGTCGCCGAGCGCCGGGCCGTGCTTGGTCCAATGGACGAGATCGCGTGAGGTTGCCACGCCGATCGTATAGGTCTGGCGATTCCACTGCGTGTAGGTCAGGACATAGGTGCCGTCCGGAGCCTCGACGACGCGGGGGTCTTCGACACCGCCCGGCCACTCGCGGGATTTCTGACTGTCTTCGGCGGGATAAAAGACCGGCTCGGGCCGCTGCGTGAAGTGGATTCCATCCTCGGACTCAGCCAGTCCAAGGCGCGAAGTGTGCATTCCGATCTGCATGGTCCCGGAGTCGTCCTCGGCACGATAGAGCACGAAGACCTTTCCATCTCGGACAACGGCAGCCGGATTGAAGGTATGCAGAGCCTCCCAGTGCACGGGTTCATTGCGCAGGGGATCCTGAAAGACGCTCTCAGGATGAGGCTTGAGGATCGGTCCATCTACCGGCCGCGTAAACGGCCCCAGCGCCCAATCCGGTGCGGCGGAAGAGGTTGCCTGCGAAAAGGCAGCGGTGGCGAAAGCGACGAATAACGTTGCAGTAAACAGCCGGCGAAGGCGCATTGGGAACCCCGATTCCATCTACCGCGCGAATCAAATCCTGCACAACTCCCGCAAGCTTTGCGCCAACCGTTAACGATCGCGCTTACTGACCTGGAAACGGATTCCGCGCACGTAATTCCGCCACGATCACTGCGGAGGCCTCGCGCGCCTCATCGCTGCGGTCGGGCGGAAAGCTGATTGCTCCCACGCGCGCATGACCGCCGCCGCCGTAACGCTCACAGACCTGCGCCAGGTTCACCATCTGCTCAGATCGTGCTTTTGTCCACGGATTCGACCCCACCGCAACCTTGGTCCGGAAGCTCGACTTCGAAAGGCCGATGGAATAGGTCGCCTGCGGATACAGGTAGTAGGGGATGAATTTGTTGAACCCCTCAAGCAGATGGTCGGAAATATCGAAGAAGATCGTGCCGTCGCGGTATTCGGCCCGCTCGCGGATCAACGCAATTGCGCGCTGGTGCTGTTCGAGCAGCGGCGGCAGCAGGCTGGCTACAAATGGCTGTTCCAGCACCTCGGCCAAGGGCAGCTCGGTCAAGAGCGGTATCAGCTTCGGGATGAATTCGGGGTCCTGCGTCGCCTCGATGATCAGTGTCAGCTTCATCGCCGGGGCGGCCATCTCCACCGCTGATTCCGGGCTCTCGTACAGCGCTCCATCGACGATATTGGCCCAGTGAATCAGCTCTGTGACAGGTTTGGTATCGAAGCCGAACTTCGTCTCCGCAATGTGCGCGAGGTAGCTTGTGCAGGAGGTGTACGTTGGATCAAAAAACTTGCGCGCGGCGCACTCCGGGTTCCGCTGACAGGCGAGAAAATCCTCATGATCGGCCGGACTGAGAAAGGCGGATAGGTGATGGTCAAACCACCAGGTAATCCTGGGCGAGGCGGAGTACTTGAAGTCGACAATAGCGTTCTCGTCGCCGGTGAAATCGCTCTCGTTGAAGAGCGCACCCGCCCGATGCACCAGCCCATGAAACTCGTAGGAGACTTCCGAGCCGGCTTTGGGAGCGATGCATTCCCGATAGAAGCGTGTAAACAGCGATGCGGAGCAGGCCCCGTCAAAACATTTGTCGTGATAGAAAACGCGAACCCGCAAGCAGACTGCTCCCCTAAATCAAGATCATTTGCGGCCGCGCATGACTGCGCGAACCGCAATAGCCGAAGTGTTTAGCATCAGCGCCCGCAGCGCCTATGTCAAGCGCGAGCGCCGGAAGTCTGCCGAATTTATGCCTTATCATTCCCCAATTCTCTCGATGCCGAAAAGGAAACTGCCGGAAACTATTCTGCGCTCCGCCACGTAGGCTATCGTGAAATCAGCGCTGAGCGAGCGCTCGATTCGCTCTCACAGGACGGCTCATGAACCCCGACGCGGAACTCCCTGAGGTCGAAAAGAACGTGGCACTGAGGGCGGACGGACGGAATGTCCCCGAAAATCCGCAGCCACTGCCTCTGGGACAGATCTTCCCCGAGCCGGCAGAGACGCGTTTTCTGAAGTGGCTGATCCTGGGCGCGGATGGTGTTCGCGTCGGTTGGTCCGTTGCCCTGTTTCTGGTGCTGACCTTCTTGTGCATGGCGATATTAGGAGCGGCCACCGCACTGGTCCTGCCCCATGCGCTCGACGTCAGACCGGGCGTGTTCACCCCTGCAAGCGCGATCTTCCAGGAGTTGCTGCAGTTCCTGGGACTCCTTGCTGCGGCCGCACTTTGCGCACTCATTGAGCGCCGTCGCATTCTCGATTACAACCTCATCGGCCCTAACCGGACCCGGCACTTTTTCGCCGGGCTCTCTGGCGGATTTATTGCTCTTACGGCCCTGGTGGGCGCGCTCTACGCCGGCGGCTGGCTGCATTTGGGTGCCGCTTCCCTCGACAGAATGGCAATCCTCCGATTCGGAGCCCTCTGGGGCCTCGTTTTTCTGCTCACCGGTCTGAGTGAAGAGGGAATGACCCGCTGCTACATGCTGTTTACCCTTGCCCGCGGGATTGACTATTGGTGGGCTCTAGGTACGGTTAGCACATTCAGCCTGTTGGCATGGTGGAACACCCATGGAAGCGGTTCGGGAGGAGTCTATCTTATGGCACTGCTGGGGGTTGCGCCCTGTCTTGTGCTGCATTTCAAAAAGTCAGCCTCCGCAGGCTTCTGGCAGGCTACGTGGCTTACCTCGACCTTTTTCGGTTACATCCACACATTCAACAAAGGAGAGACCTGGATCGGAATCTTTTCCGCTGCCGCGATCGGCTTTGTTTTCTGCGTCAGCGTTCGCCTCACCGGCTCGGCGTGGTGGGCGATTGGCTTTCATGCCGCCTGGGACTGGGCGCAAACCTTTTTTTACGGCACCGCGGACAGCGGCATTCAACCGACAGGCCATTTCCTGACTACCAGTCCCGCCGGCGCAGCGATCTGGAGCGGCAGCAGCGACGGGCCGGAAGGCAGCCTGTTGGTCATTCCCGTGATCCTGCTCGTCCTTGTCGTCTTGATTCTTGTCTATGGCCGCAGGAATCGAGCCGAATGCCCTTCCCCGGCCGCGCAGCCCCAGCTATCCTAAGCAAGCTGACCGAAGAGAATAGACATCCTCTGAAGAATTGGACTTGAGTCCGGGAGAAGGACACTTTGACACGAGTAAGTCGCTGGCTACGCCGTATCCTGTGGGCCGTGGTTGGAATCATCGCCATTGTGCTCCTGCTGGCTGGCGGCGGACTCCTCTGGATTCACCACGCCATGGTTGCGTCCCTTCCCAAGGTAGATGGCACGCTCAAACTCGCTGGGCTTTCCGCGACGGTAACTGTGCGCCGCGACGGACACGGAGTCCCGCACATCGAGGCCGCCAGCCAGAACGATCTGTTGCTTGCGCAGGGCTACGTCACCGCCCAGGACCGTCTCTGGCAGATGGACATGCTGCGCCGCAACGCGGCCGGTGAACTGGCGGAGATTCTCGGGCCTTCCCTGGTCGAACACGACAAAGCCCAGCGCGTCTTCCAGTTCCGCAACGTGGCCCAGCGCGTTTATAACAGCCTCCCCGACGCAGACCGTCATCGCTACGAGCAATACGCCGCCGGGGTGAACCTGTTCATGAATCAAAGCCAGGGCCATTTCCCGTCCGAGTTCCGGTTTCTGCATTACCGCCCGCGCCCCTGGTCCGGCGTCGATTCGGTCCTGATCGGCCTGAACATGGTGGAGAGCCTCGACGCTCACTGGGACGTCAAACTTTCTCGCGAGCGCATCGCAAGCCGTTTGCACGATCCCAAACTTGAAGCCGATCTTTACCCCACCGGCTCCTGGCGCGACCAGCCGCCGACGGCAGCCGTTGCCGACATGTCGGTGCCGCATCCCGCTCCTCCTCTGCCCGAAGACGAAGATGACGACAAGACCGAGACACGGCTCACTGTGCCTGGCGGGGCAGGCCATCTCTTTGAGGACGCAAGCGCACTGCGGCAGATCCGGCAAATCGAAGGGCTTCCCTCGTGCGACGGCTGCGCGCCTGGCTCCAATAACTGGGTCATCTCCGGAAAGCATACCGCGAGCGGCAAACCACTGCTTTCGAACGACATGCACCTCGGCCTGTCCGTTCCGAACATCTGGTACATGGCTGACCTCAACGCTCCCGGCCTGCACGTCGCCGGAGTGACGCTGCCGGGCATGCCGCTGGTCATCGCCGGCCACAACGAACACGTAGCCTGGGGCTTTACCGCGCTCTATGGAGACGTGCAGGATCTGTATGTGGAAAAGCTCGACGGAAAGGGCAACTACGCCGGGCCGCAAGGCGACTGGCTGCCTCTGGCTCACTCCGAGGAGACGATCCACGTTCGCTTCGGGAAGGATGTGAAGGTGGACGTGCAACTCACGGCTCACGGTCCGTTGCTCAACCCCATTTTCAAGAGAGAAAACCGCCCCATTGCACTGCACTGGACGCTCTACGACCCCGCAATCGCAGCCATTCCGCTCTACGAGATGAATACCGCACAGGACTGGCAGCATTTCTCGAATGCACTCGCCGCCTGGTGCTGGCCAACGCAGAATGTCGTCTACGCCGATGACGCGGGCCATATTGCGTATCACGCGGTCGGCAAAGTTCCATTGCGCCCCGCGGGCTTGATGGGCGTTCCCATTCAGGATTGGCAGCATGAATGGCAGGGTTATATTCCCTTCGATCAGCTGCCCTATTCCGTCGACCCGCCGTCCGGATTGCTGGCCACGGCCAACGCCCGCGTCACGCCCAACGACACAAAATTTCCCCTGACGCTGGAGTGGCCCGACCCGTACCGCGCCGAACAGGTCTACATGGATCTGCGCGGGCGCGACAAGCTCACCCGCGAGGACATGATCGCCGTTCAGACCGACATTTACAGTGAAGTCGACCAGGAACTGGCCCACCGATTCGCCTACGCCATCGACCAGACCCTCCAGAAATCTCAGAGCAGTGGGCCAGACGCCCGTCTCAAACAGGCCGCCGACATCCTGCGGAGCTGGGACGGCCGCATGTCTGCCGATTCTCCAGCGGCATCGATCATTTACCGGACCCGGCACGCCTTCTGGCGATTGATTCTTGAACCGAAGCTGGGCAGCGATTTCGAGAATTATGAGTGGGCCGAATCCAACTTCGCCGAAGAAGAGATCATCATGCACGGCTCGGGTTCTGCGACGCCTAGCCCTTGGCTTCCAGCTAACTACAAAGACTGGGACGCACTGCTCACCGAAGCCGTTCGCCGCGGATTGCAGGACGGCAAAGCGCCGCAGGACTTGTCGCACTGGAACTACGGCTCCTGGCATGTCATCGATCTCGAACACCCGGTCTATCAATTACTGCCGTTCGTCAAAGGCTGGTCAGGAACCGGAGAACGCCCATTGAGTGGAGGCAACACAACCATCAAGCAAGTCGGCCGCGCCTTTGGCCCCAGCCAGCGCTTCACCATGGACTGGAGCGCTCCGGACGTCTCGACCGAAAACATCGTCCTCGGCGAGAGCGGCGATCCGTCCAGCGCCTGGTTCCAGGATCAGTGGCCGGCATGGTACGGAGGCACCACCTTCGCATTGCCCTTTTCTCCAACAGCCGTTGCGGCACAGACCTCACACACGCTCGAACTGGTGCCGTAAGTGGGCGCAATTCGCAAATTCCAGCCTGTCGCGTCCCTCGTCGCATTCCTGGCCAGCCGGTTTTTCTTTCGCGATGGCATCCTGCTCATCCCGCTGGCCGCACTGCTCGCGTCGAGTTCCCTCATCACTCGCGGAGTCTCGTGCGGCCACGACTTCGGATTTCACCTGATCTCATGGTTCGAGACCCAGCGCAGCTGGAGCCAGGGCGTTCTTTATCCTCATTGGGCGCAATCGCCAAACTGGAGTGCGGGCGAGGGCCGCTTCGTCTTCTACCCGCCACTTACCTGGACGCTCGGCGCTCTTCTCGGCTACCTCATTCCATGGACGTGGGTTCCGGCCGCCTTCACCTTTCTGTGTCTTGCAGCCGTCGGCCTCTCAACCCGCGCCCTGGCTCGGAGTTTTCTTCCAGCTTCTGTGGCGACCCTCGCCGGGGTGATTGCCACGGCCACCCCGTACATTCTCTTTACGGCCTACGAACGCACGGCCTTTGGCGAACTCGCCGCAGCGTTCTGGATCCCCTTGCTGCTGCTCTTCGCATGGCGCCAATCCGATGCCGAAACGCCGCAAACTCAACACGCCCTGGACGGTTCAGCAGCCCCGCTGGCGCTGGTTCTGGCCGGAACCTGGCTCACCGACGCCCCTGCGGGAGTCATGGCCAGCTACCTGCTCGCCTTCGCGGCACTCGTTGCGGCTCTCATCCAGCGGCAATGGTGGCCGATTCTGCGCGCCACGATTGCAGTCGTAATCGCCCTGGGACTGGCAGCTTTTTACCTCGTTCCTGCTGCCGTCGAGCAGCGTTGGATCGCGATTCAGCAGGCTGTGGACGTGGGCATGCGCGTCAGCGACAGCTGGCTCTTCGCGCACCACGCCAGCCCCGACCTCGCGCTCCATGATCAGGTTTTGCGCCTGGCCTCCAGTATCGTCGTATTCACTACAGTGCTGGCTCTGGCTGCGCTGATCGTCTGTCTGACGCGGCGCAAGCTGCCGTCCTCAAGCCGTCGTTTCTGGCTGCCTCTGGCTCTGCTCATTCCGACCCTTTTCCTGCTTCAACTGCCGATCTCCGCGCCGGTGTGGAGTCTGCTGCCGCGGCTGCAGTTTCTCCAGTTTCCCTGGCGCTGGCTGATGGTACTTGGCATTCCATTCTCGATTTTCCTGGCCCTGGCGACACCGCTAGGGAGCCGTCGCTCTCGAACGTGGTCGGCCATCTCTTGGATTGCCGTTCTGCTCGTCTTTACCGGAGTGGCTACGTTCGTCTTCTTTCAGTTCTGCGATGAAGACGATAATGTTGAAAACCAAGTCGCCGTTTTTCACGCGAGCACCGGCATCGAGGGCACGGACGAGTACGCAGCGGCCGCCAGCGACAATTCCCTGATCGCCACCGGGCTGCCCGACGGCTGCCTCGTCTCCGACCCAACGCAGGAACTGGGGGATAGCGAATCGGGAGCCACACCGGTCTGGTATCCCGAGCAAGGCTCCTGCGACGAGACTTATTCCGCGCAACTGTGGCAAAACGAGCACAAAATTCTTCGGATCGACAGCGATCACGACGGATTCCTCGTTCTTCGTCTCAGCCGCTACCCAGCCTGGCGCACCACAGTCAACGGCAAACCTGCAAAGTCGCTCCCCAATCGCGAAGACGGGCTGATCGCAGTTCCGGTCGCCGCCGGGACCTCCACGATCGAGGTTCGCTGGATCACTACCCCGGATGATCTTTTGGGCCGGGAAATCAGTCTGGCCTCGCTGGTTCTGCTGGCCGGTTTATGGATCGGGGAGCGCCGGAGCAAAGCGATTCGTTTATCATCAAGAGAATGTATGTAGATTTCAAAACCGACGTGAAGGCGCTCATCGGGGAAGGCGCCGAACTCGTCGATCACGCTCTCGAGGCGTTGATTCCGACGGCGACGACCGTTCCCGGGTCGATTCACGGCGCCATGCGCCACTCAGTCTTCGCCGGCGGCAAGCGCCTGCGCCCCGTGCTCGCCATTCAATCTGCAATTGCTGTCGCGGGCAGGACGCCTAACGGTATTGCCAACTTAGGCGCAGCCCTAGAAATGCTGCACACTTACTCGCTCATCCATGACGATCTCCCTGCCCTCGACAACGACGATCTTCGCCGGGGCAAGCCCACCTGTCACGTAGCCTTCGGCGAGGCCATCGCCATCCTCGCAGGCGACGCCTTACAGACCCAGGCTTACGAAATCCTCGCCAATCTGGATTGCCCGCCCGCTGCCACCGTCGAGATCATCCGGCTCATCGCGCAGGCCACCGGCACCGTGGACGGCATGATCGGAGGCCAGGTGCTTGATCTCGAAGGCGAACATCAAAGGCCAACCCCGGCCCTCGTCGAAGCGATCCATCGGGCCAAGACCGGAGCTCTCATCCGCGTCAGCGTCGTCACTGGCGGCATCTTCGCCGGAGCCAGCGCCGAGCAGGCCGCCCGCCTCGATACCTTCGGACGCAAAGCCGGCCTCGCTTTCCAGATCGTCGACGACGTACTAGACGTCACGCAGGACTCCGAGCAACTCGGCAAAACCGCGGGCAAAGACCTCGCCAGCGACAAAGCCACCTGGCCCGCTGTCTTCGGCTTGGAACAGAGCCTCAAGGACGCGGACCGCCTCATTGCTGAGGCATTCGATGCGCTGGAAAACTTCGGACCAAACGCCGAAGGTCTCAAGGCTGTGGCTCGTTATCTGGTCGAGCGCAAAAACTGAAGATGGCCGTGCGATTCATACCTTTGAAGTTGCCGGCTCTCACCGCCGAGGATATTCGCATCGCGTTGCGCGACTGCTTCGACCCCGAAGTGAAACTGAATCTCGTCGATCTGGGCCTGATTTACGATGTGGCCATTGAGCCCGATCCGAATGCCACTCCAGCGTTCCCGCGGCAGCGCGTAAAGGTCACAATGACCCTGACGACTCCGCAATGCCCGGCAAGCGGCCTCATCTTCGAGCAGGTCCATAACCGGCTGGCGGGCATTCCGCAAGTGAGCAAAGTCGAGGTCGACCTGGTCTGGGAACCGAAGTGGACTCCGCATCGCATCAGCGAAGCTGGCCGCACCCAGTTGGGAATTTAGGGGCTGACCGAGGCTCAGCCTACCTTCGCAGAATGCTCCGAATCCGCTGCCCCTGGACGGATGCCTCGTTCAGGTATTCCTCAATCCTGTCCAGAAAATGCTGCGCATCGTTCAGGTAGCCGGGAAGGTTCTTCCACCAGGATTTGACCGCTTCCTGCTCTTCCAGAAGAGCCAGCGCTGTTCCGGCTGCTGCGACTGCGACGCCCGCGCGGCGACGACCACTTGCGATCAGCACGCCGCCAGCCAGGAGCGTGCCTGCCGCTACATAATGCGTCCAATCGGGCGACGCGGCTTGCGGCGCGGGAGCGGGCAACGAAGCAGAACCCGCTGCGGGCACTTCTGAATACGACGCAAACGCCTGCGGGTAGCGTGAATGCGATGAAGCGCCAGAGCGAGGATTCGGAACTGCAACCATAATCTTTCTCCTTATTACTCTGATGCAGATTTGCTGCCCACTGAATTAGTCGAGATCAAATTCACGCAACGGCTTACCTTCGGGAGCATCCTTTGCTTTGCGCAGGGCCTCGGCAAACTTCTTTTCCAGCAGATCGCCCTTGTTCTTCTCCGCTTCCATCGATTGCCGGAAGATCGACTCCTTGCGCTCGTCCTGCTCGCGCATCGCCTGCGCCGCTGTGGCCAGGTCTTCAAAAGTACGCTTGCGGGGCGCAGACGAGTGGCTGATCAGCGCGCCGGTCTCCGAATCAATACGCAACGTCGCGGAGCAATCCGGACACGCGACCTCAAACACACGACTTTTCTTCGTACTCGTCATTTCTAAATGGAATTGTAGGAGCAATGATCCCGGATTGTCGCGTGGCACGGCAAGAATTCGCCAGCCACCTCGTTATATCTCTGGTTACTGGCGTCGCCCCGAAGAGCAAATCCGCGAGAATCTGCCGCCCAATACAGAACGAGTTCCGGCCAGATTTGGCAGAAACTCGCTTGCTCGCTTCGCTGTCGCTGCTATCCCTTGGTTTGCGCGCTGGCCAGCTTGGCCTCGGCCTCGTTGATAACGCGCTCGGCCTCCGTATAAGCCTCCGCGCTGTCGCCAGCCTTATCCCAAAGTTCATGACCGTGTTCAAGCTGCTTCTGGGCGCGCGGAACATCGATCGCCGAGGGAACCAGCGCGTCATTGGCCAGGATCGTCACCCGGTCGGGAAGCACTTCGACAAAGCCCCAGCTGACGTTATAGCGAGTTGATTCGCTACCCGTGCCACCGCCAGAAACCCCATGCAACGTTACATCTCCAGCGCCAAGTTCCGACAGTAGCGGAGCATGCCCGTAGAGCACCTCCATGTAGCCGTTCTTGGCCGGAAGTTCCACGGCGTCCGCGGACTCCTCGACGAGAACCCGCTCGGGCGTTACCAGCCGGACTCGGAGTTTGTTGCTTTCGTCAGCCATAGCGCCCTCTTAAGCCGTCGCTTTCATCTTCTCGGCAGTTTCGAGCACTTCTTCAATCGTGCCCTTCATATAGAAGGCCTGCTCCGGCACATCGTCGTGCTTGCCTTCAATGATCTCCTTGAAGGAGCGTACCGTGTCCTCGATCTTGCAGTAGCGTCCGGCGATTCCGGTGAACTGCTCGGCAACATGGAAAGGTTGCGACAGGAACTTCTGCACCTTGCGGGCGCGCGCGACGGTGATCTTGTCGTCATCGCTTAACTCGTCGATGCCAAGAATGGCGATGATGTCCTGCAAGTCCTTGTAGCGCTGCAGGATGCGTTTCACGCCCTGCGCCACATCGTAGTGATCCTGCCCGACGATGCGCGCGCTGAGAATTCGCGAACTCGAAGCGAGAGGGTCAACCGCAGGATAAATCCCAAGCTCGGAAAGAGGCCGGCTCAACACCGTGGTCGCGTCCAAGTGGGCAAAGGTCGTGGCCGGCGCCGGATCGGTCAAGTCATCGGCGGGCACATAAACCGCCTGCACGGACGTGACAGAGCCTTTCTTGGTCGAGGTGATGCGCTCCTGCAGTTCGCCCATTTCTGTGGCGAGGTTCGGCTGGTAGCCGACAGCGGACGGCATACGGCCCAGTAGCGTAGAAACCTCGGAACCGGCCTGCGTGAAGCGGAAAATGTTGTCGATGAAGAGCAGCGTATCCGCGCCTTCTTCGTCGCGGAAGTGCTCGGCGACGGTCAGCGCGCTCAGCGCCACGCGCAGACGCGCTCCCGGCGGCTCGGTCATCTGGCCATAAATCAGGGCAGCCTTGGAATTAGCCGGGTCTCCCGGCTTGATCACGCCCGACTCGCTCATTTCGAGCCAGAGATCGTTGCCTTCGCGGGTACGCTCGCCGACGCCGGCAAAAACCGAATACCCGCCGTGGTTTTTGGCCACGTTGTTGATGAGTTCCATGATGACGACGGTCTTGCCGACGCCCGCACCACCGAAAAGGCCGATCTTGCCGCCCTTCAAAAATGGCTGGATCAGGTCAATGACCTTAATGCCCGTCTCAAACATCTCCTCGTGCGTCGATTGCTCTTCGAAGGAAGGTGCGGGGTGATGAATCGGCTTGCGCAGTTTTTCGCCGACTGGGCCAAGCTCGTCCACCGGCTCGCCAACGACGTTGAGCACGCGGCCCAGAGTCTCGCGGCCTACGGGCATCGTAATCTGCGAGCCCAGATCCTCGGCGTTCATGCCGCGAACCATGCCGTCGGTAGCCGTCATGGCCACGGTGCGCACGCGGCCTTCGCCAAGATGCTGCTGGACCTCGAGGATTACATCGATCGGCGCGGGGACGGTGAAGCCTTCGCTGGTCACGCGCAGCGCCTGGTAGATAGGCGGCATATGCGCCTCTTCAAACTGCACGTCCACTGCGGGACCGGAAACCTGAATTACCTTGCCAATATTCTTCGCCATAATCTGCCTTCCAAATGTCGTCCTGACCGTTAAACCGCTGCCGCTCCGCTGACAATCTCGATGATTTCCTTGGTAATCGCCGCCTGACGCAGACGATTCATCTGCAAGGTGTAGCTGTCAATCATGTCGGTAGCGTTGTTCGTCGCCGAATCCATCGCCGTCATGCGCGCTGCGTGCTCGGCCGCGACCGACTCAGCCAGCGCGTGAAACAGCATTGCCGAAACATATTGCGGCAGAAGGCCGTTGAACAGTTCTTCAGCGGGCTGCTCATAGATGTAGTCCACCTCGGCGGTGCCGAATTTCTTCGCTTCTTCGTCGGCCTCGTGCGTGTCTTCTTCTTTCAGCTCGATGCCCGCCGACGTGGCCGCCTTTGCCGCTTCCTCGCGCTCCTCACGAGTTGGCTCGATCGACTGCGTGATGTCGTGCTTGCCGATCTCGATCAGCGGCAGCAAGCGCTCGGTCACTACACGCTGCTGAATCACCGACTTGAACTCGTTGTAGACGATGTAGCAGGCGTCGATTTCTTCATGTACATAGCGCCGGATCACGTCCTGCGCAAGCTCGAAGACACTGCCGGCACTCAGCTTTTCCAGCATACCGAGATGATCGCCGACGACTTCGATACCGCCCTTGCGCTCGCGAACCTTCTCCGTAATCTGGCGGCCGTCGGCAGGGTTCTCAACCTGCTTCTCGCTGTAGACTGCAGCCGGATAGCGGCGGCGAAAAGTATCCGTCGCTTTGCGGCCAACCGACTCAATGTCAATTTCCTTGTCCCCGTTACCATTGAGGAACTGGAAACCGGCCTTGAGGATGTTGCTGTTGAACGCCCCTGCAAATCCGCGGTCGCCGCTGACCACGATCAGCAGAATCTTCTTCTCCGGCCGCGCCGCAAAGAGCGGATGGCGCAGATTTCCCGTCGCTGGATCGATGATCTCGATGCGGCGAATCAGCGACACCAGCACGCTGGTAATCATCTGCGCATAGGGCCGCGCCGCCATTGCCCTGGCCTGCGCGCGGCGCAAGCGGGCAGCCGAGACCATTTTCATGGCCTTAGTGATCTGCCGCGTGCTCTTCACGCTGCGGATGCGTCGCCTTAGGTCGAGTACACTTGCCATCGTCTATTCCGTTCCTGGTTTCCTAGGCCTTCGCCGCGGCTTCCTGATTTGCCTTGAAGTTTGCCGAGTATTCCTTCAGCGCCTCGTGCAGCCGGTTCTTGATGTCATCGTCCAGCTGCCGCTTCTTGGTTAGATCATCCATCAGGGCGCTCTGCGCCGACGTGAGGTAGCTATACAGGCCGTCTTCAAAGGCGCGAATTTCGGACACCTGGAACTGGTCTAGATAGCCCTGCGTTCCGGCAAAGAGAATCGCTACCTGCTGCTGCCAGGTGAGCGGGTCAAACTGCGGTTGCTTCAACAGTTCGGTCAACCGCTGACCGCGGCTCAACTGCTTTTGCGTCAGTGGATCGAGGTCCGAACCAAACTGCGCAAACGCAGCCAGCTCGCGATACTGCGCAAGATCCAGCTTCAGCGTCGATCCAACCTGCTTGGTCGCCTTGATAGCGGCCGAGAATCCAACGCGGCTTACGGAAGCTCCCACGTTCACCGCCGGACGGATACCGGAGTTGAAAAGATCGGTTTCAAGGAAG
>Ga0302326_10010230_pt1 | contig 20347 bp, 19 predicted proteins | sample Palsa_T0_3_FD_202264 | JGI IMG/M metagenome (GOLD analysis project Ga0302326, IMG submission 202264) | Peat permafrost microbial communities from Stordalen Mire near Abisko, Sweden - Palsa_T0_3 | ecosystem: Environmental > Terrestrial > Soil > Palsa > Peat permafrost | place: Sweden: Abisko...
CACGATGGCGCCCAATCCTTCGCCCAACTGGTTGAAGTAGGAGTTGATCTGCCGGCCCCGCTTGGCCGCCAAGGTGACCAGGGTGAACTTCGAGTCGACCCGTTGCAGCAGCTCCTCGACGGGAGGGTCCATCATGGTGGGACGGCGCTCGGCCATGGGCAAGAATCCAACCTCTCAACTCAAACCAGCTCGCGGTAACGGGCGATTATACCGGCCACCTCATCGGCAGCTCGCGCTATGTCGTCGTTGACCACGACGGCATCCGCCATCTGGCGACCCAACCGCTCCTCGTCGGCCCCCACGCGCAGGCGGCGCTCGATGTGCCCCTCGTCGTCGCCCCGGGCCCGCAGGCGAGCCTCCTGGTCGGCCTGGGACGGCGGCACGACCACGATCAACCGGGCGTCCGGGCAGCGCTGTTTGACCTGCTGCGCCCCGTTGAGCTCGATTTCCAGGATCACGTCCTGGCCGTCCGGGGCCGGGAGATTGGGCGTGCCGTACAGATGCCCGGTGCCCAGAAATTCGGTGAACTCCAAGAACCCGCCGTCGCGCACCCGGGCCAGGAACTCCTCCCGATCGACGAAGACGTAGGCCGTTTCCGATTCCCCGGGACGGCGGGGCCGTGTGGTCCATGACCGCGACAACCACATCGTGGGGTCCATCGCCAGCAGCCGGTCGACCAGCGTTCCCTTTCCGGCCCCCCCGGGACCAGAAATGATGAAGATCAAACGACCCGGGCCGTCACGCGGTCAGGGAGCCAGTTTCTCCAGCAGCCGCCGCCGCTGCTGCTGCCCAAGTCCTTGGACCTTGCGAGTCTCGCTGATGCCGATCTCGTCCATCAGGCGCCGAGCCTTGACCTTGCCCAAACCGGGCAGGGACTCGAGGACGGAGACCACCTTCATCTTGGCCACCACCTCGTCATTGGCGCTCTGGTCGAGGAGCTCCTTGAGGGTCAGCGAACCCATCTTCAACTTCTCCTTGAGCTCGGCTCGCAAGCGCCTTGCAGCGGCCGCTTTCTCCAACGCGGCCTGCCTTTGCTCCGGAGAAAGGGAGGGGGGCAGCGGCATAGCAGGCACGATAGCGCGCCGATCCGACGGCGTCGTCAGGGACCTGGGAAATTGCCCGATGGTACTTTTCGGCCTCTTTTGGAGGCAGGTCACCTCCGGCGCGACGGGCGCCGCGCGACGGCTCGATGCGGACAAATCAACGGACCATTTTGCTCGTTCACGACTTCTTTTCCTGCCGTTAGCCCGTTCTTTACTGAAGCCTTGAGCGGGCAGCGTTACGAGACGATTGAGCCAATGAGCTGCGAGGCCGCCATGGCGCGATCGGGCGCCGCAGTCACCGTGCGCCCGATGACCAGCAGGTCGGCTCCCGCCGCGAACGCCTCGCCCGGCGTGGCCGCCCGGCCGTGATCGTGGCGAGGCGATCCCTCGGTGCGGATCCCGGGCACCACCACGGTCAGGTGGGGCGCCATCTTCTTGACCTCGACCACGTCGCTGGCGGCGCACACCACACCGCCGCAGTTGGCTTCCACCGCGGCGCGGACCCGGTTGCCCAGCACGTGCTCGGGCGCCCCGGTGTCGCTGGTCAACATGGTGACGGCCAGGGCCTTGGGCGGCTCCAGGCCGGCCCGGCTGGCCCCCTCGGCCAGTCCCTCGACCCCGGCGCGCAGCATGGGGACCCCGCCGAAGCCGGCCAACGTGAGGTACGAGGGCCCGAGAGCGCCGATCACCCGACCGGCCTTGCCAATGGTGGTCGGGATGTCGAACAGCTTGAGGTCGAGGAACACCTTCATACCCTCGGCCAGGATCGACAGCACGGCGTCGGGCCCGGCCGCCGTGAACAACTCCAACCCCACCTTGGCCACGCCGAACCACGGTTTCAGCTCGTGTACCAGGCGCACCGCTTCCACCACGTCGTCGACGTCGAGGACCAGCACCAGGCGGTCCCGCAACTCGGGCGGGGCCTCCTCCACCTCCAGGTCATCGAGGTCGTCGAGGTCGGTCTCCGCGAGGTCCGTGTCCGCTAGGCCGGCGTCGGCGGGATCGGCCGGATCGGTGGGTTGCGCTCCGTTGCCACCGGTGGGATCAGTGGTGCGGTCATTGTTCATGGGCTCGTCCTATCAGGTCGGCAAGCGAGGTGACGCCATGGCGAGCGCACCAGCGCTCGAGCTCGGTCAGGATGCGCCCGGGCGCCCGGGGATCGGCGAAGGTGGCCGTGCCCACTTGGACCGCGTTGGCACCCGCAGCCAGCAGTTCGGCTGCGTCCTCCCCCGTTGAGACACCGCCCACCCCGATGATGACGGCGTCGGGCAACGCGGCGCGGCATTCGAAGACCGCTCGGACGGCGACGGGGTGGAGGGCGGGACCGGAGAGCCCACCGCCTCCGCCACCCAGGCGGGGGCGTCCGGTCGCCGGGTCGAGGGCCAGTCCCATGAGGGTGTTGACCAGCGTCACCGCGTGGGCGCCCGCGTCAAGGGCGGCCGCCGCGATCTCGGGGAGGTCGGTGACGTTGGGGCTGAGCTTGGCCCACAGCGGCAGACCCGTTCCCGACAGGGCGTCGGACGCCTCGCCCACCGCGGCCGCCGTCCCCTCGCACGAATGAGCGAACATGCGCCGGCGGTCCTCCACGTTGGGACAGCTGACGTTGGCCTCCACCGCCACGATCGACCGGGCGGTTCGGGCGCTGCTGGTGCTGACCGCGGCCGCCACCATCTTGGCCGCCAGGGCGTAGTCGGCCGCCGTGCGCCCCCAGATGCTGACCACCACCCGGGCGCCGGTGGCGGCCAGGGCGGGCAACTCGTCGTCCAGCCAGGCTGCGACCCCGGGGTTCTGCAGGCCCACGCTGTTGAGCATCCCGGCCGCCGCCGGATGCACGCGGGGCGGGGGGTTGCCGGCCCAGGGATCGGGCGAGAGCGATTTCACCACCACCGCCCCGAGGGCAGCCAAATTGACATAGGGGGCGAGCTCGGCGCCGTGGCCCGCCGTACCTGAGGCCGTCATGATCGGGTTGGGCAGCGTCAGGGACCCGACCCGGGCGGTCAGATCAGGCCGCAACATGGACTAACTCGTGGGGGGTAGCGCGATAACTAGTGCGTACACACTAATTATCGCGCCACCCCCCCGTCGTCTGGTCACAGTCCGAGGCGCTGCTGCTGGCCGTCGGCTTGGTACTCCTGCAGGCTGCGCACCACGAACGGGTGGCGGGCGCGGTCGGCGATCCCCGCGGCCGCCGCCCGGGCCGCGGCAACCGTGGTCAGGCACGCCACCTGGGCCACGTTGGCGGCCCGGCGAATGTGCGCCCCGTCTGCTCGCGGGCCGACGCCGCGCGGGGTGTTGACGACCAGCTGCACCTTGCCGGAACGGATGAGCTCGACCGCGTCGACTCCGGCTCCTTCCTGGCCCACCTTGGCCACGATGATCTCCACCGGGATCCCGTTGGCCTCGAGATAAGCGGCCGTCCCCGAGGTGGCGGCGATGGAGAAGCCCAGTTCCACGAACCGCAGGGCGGCCCGCAACCCGGCCGCCTTGTCCCGGTCGGCCAGGGACATGAAAACCGAGCCCGACTCCGGAAGCGCGTCCCCCGCTGCCGTCTGGCTCTTGGCGAACGCCAACCCGAAGGTGGCGTCGATTCCCATGACCTCGCCGGTGGAACGCATCTCGGGCCCGAGCAGGGTGTCGGCGTCGGGAAAGCGGTCGAACGGAAGCACCGCTTCCTTCACACTGACGTGGCTCCCCGTCCCGGGCGGGGGCAGGTGACCGGCCGCCTCCAGCTCGTGCAGGGTGGCGCCGGCCATGACCCGGGCCGCCACCTGGGCCAGCGGCACCCCGGTGGCCTTGGAGACGAACGGCACGGTCCGGCTGGCCCGGGGATTGGCCTCGATGACGAAGACCATCGGCTCGTCGGCCGGCTCGCCATTTGGCGGATGCTGGACCGCGTACTGGATGTTGACCAGGCCGCGGACGTCGAGCGCCTGGGCGATGGCACGGGTGTGGGCCTCGATAACGCCGATCACGGCGGGTGACAGTGTGGGGGGCGGGATCACGCAGGCGCTGTCGCCCGAGTGCACGCCCGCTTCCTCGACGTGCTCCATGACGGCGCCGATGACGACCCGACCGGTGGCGTCGCGCACGGCGTCCACGTCCACCTCGATGGCGTCTTCCAGGAAGCGGTCGACCAGCACTGGCCGTTCGGCCGACAACCCACCCTCGCGCCCGAGCGAGCCGAACCCAGCCAACTCGGCCATGGCGGAGCGCAACCGGTCGATGTCGTACACGATCTCCATGGCCCGCCCACCCAACACATAGCTGGGCCGGACCAGCGCCGGATAACCGATCTGGGCCACGATGGCAGCCGCCGCCTCGAAGGTGGCAGCCGTCCCGCCCGCGGGCTGGGGGATGCCCAGGCGGCGGCACAGGGCGTTCCACCGCTCCCGGTCCTCGGCCAGGTCGATCGACTCGGGGGAGGTGCCGAGTATCAGCTCGGGAGGCAGCCGGCCCGCCAGCTTGAGCGGGGTCTGGCCCCCCAGCGACACGATCACGCCATGGACCGGCCCGCTGCGCCGCTCGGCGTCGATCACGTTGCTCACGTCTTCGAAGGTCAGCGGCTCGAAGTACAGCCGGTCGCTGGTGTCGTAGTCGGTCGACACGGTCTCGGGGTTGCAGTTGATCATCACCGTCTCGAACCCGGCATCGCGCAGGGCGAAGCTGGCCTGGACACAGCAGTAGTCGAACTCGACGCCCTGGCCGATGCGGTTGGGCCCCGACCCCAGGATGATGACCTTGGGACGATCGCTGGGCCGGACCTCGTCGGTGTCCTCGTAGGTGGAGTAGTGGTACGGCGTGCGGGCGTCGAACTCGGCCCCGCACGTGTCGACCGTTTTGAACGTGGCGGCCACGCCGCAGGCCAGGCGTGCCGCCCGCACCGCCGCCTCGGGCGCACCCCACAGCCAGGCCAACTGGGCGTCGCCGAAACCCAACCGCTTGGCCCGCCGCCACTCAGCCCTCGTGAGCACCGGCACCGCGCCCGCGCCCACCGCGCCCGCGCCCACCGAGCCAGCGCCCCGCTCGGTGGAACTGGCGCCCCGCTCGGCCAGCCATGTCCGGGCCTCCACGATGGCCAGCAGCTGGTCCAGGAACCACGGGTCGACCCAGGTGGCCCGGTACAGCCGCTCCACCGACACGCCTCGGCGTAGCGCAGCCTCCAAGTGGAACGGGCGGTCGGGCGTGGCCACGGCCGCTCGCCGCACCAGTTCGTCATCCGACAAGGTGTCGTATGCGCTCTCGCCCGGGTCGCAGTTGAGCCCCAGGCGCCCGTGCTCCAACGACCGCAGCGCCTTCTGCAGCGACTCGGGGAACGTCCGCCCGATGGCCATGGCCTCGCCCACCGACTGCATGCGGGTGCCCAACAGGTCGGGGATGCCCGGGAACTTCTCGAACGCCCACCGCGGCACCTTGGTCACCACGTAGTCGATGGTCGGCTCGAAGCTGGCCGGGGTCTCGTTGGTGATGTCGTTGGTGATCTCGTCCAGGGTGTAGCCGACCGCCAGCCGGGCTGCGATCTTGGCGATGGGGAACCCGGTGGCCTTGGACGCCAGGGCGCTGGAGCGCGACACCCGGGGGTTCATCTCTATCACCACCATCTCGCCGTGGTCGGGGTTGACGGCGAACTGGATGTTGGACCCGCCCGTCTCCACCCCGATTCGGCGAATGCAGGCGAAGGCGGCGTCGCGCATGTGCTGGTACTCGACGTCCGAAAGCGTCTGGGCCGGGGCCACAGTGATGGAGTCGCCGGTGTGCACGCCCATGGGATCGAAGTTCTCGATCGAGCACACGACCACGCAGTTGTCCGCCCGGTCGCGCATCACCTCCAGCTCGAACTCCTTCCACCCGGCGATCGACTTCTCGATCAGGATCTCGCTGATAGGGCTGGCGGCCAGGCCCACGGCGGCGATACGACGCAGTGCGTCCTCGTCGTCCGCAATCCCGGTGCCCGCCCCGCCCAGGATGAAGCTGGGCCGCACGATCACGGGGTAATCAATGCGCTCGGCCACCACCAGGGCTTCCTCCAGCCGGTGGGCGAAGCCCGATTCCGGCGTGGCCAAGCCGATTTCGGTCATGGCCTGGTGGAACAGTTCCCGGTCCTCGGCGGTGCGGATGGCGTCCGGCCCGGCGCCGATCATCTCTACCCCGAATCGCTCCAGCACGCCCCGCTCGTACAGGCCCATGGCCAGGTTGAGCGCCGTCTGGCCGCCCAGGGTGGGCAGCACGGCGTCGGGCCTTTCCCGCTCGATGATGGCGGCCAGGGTCTCGACCGTTAGCGGCTCTATGTAGGTCCGGTCGGCGAAGTTGGGGTCGGTCATGATGGTGGCCGGGTTGGAGTTGGCCAGGATGACCCGGTACCCCTCCTCCCGCAGCACCCGGCACGCTTGGGTCCCCGAATAGTCGAACTCGCACGCCTGGCCGATCACGATGGGGCCAGAGCCGATGACCAGGATGGAAACGATGTCCTCGCGGCGGGGCACGGCCCTAGAAGTCCTCGCCCGTAGAGCCGGTCATGAGCCGGGCGAATTGGGCAAACAGATACTGGGCGTCGTGCGGGCCGGGCCCCGCCTCAGGGTGGTACTGGACGCTGAAGGCGGCTGCGTCACGGCAGCGCAGGCCCTCCACGACCCCATCGTTCAAGTTGACATGGGTCACGTCGGCCCTCCCCACGCTGCCCGCCACCACGGCGAAGTTGTGGTTCTGGCTGGTGATCTCGACCGATCCGGTCTCCAGCCGGCGCACCGGATGGTTGCCCCCGTGGTGGCCGAACTTCATCTTGAACGTCTCGCCCCCTAGCGCCGTGGCCAGCAACTGGTGGCCCAGGCAGATGCCGAACACCGGCACCTGGCCCAATAGGCCGGCGATGGCCTCGGCCGCGCCCGCCACTGCGGTCGGGTCGCCCGGCCCGTTCGATAGGAATACCCCGTCGGGCCGGCGATCCAGCACCTCGGCCGCCGGCGTGGCGGCGGGAACAACTTCTACCGTGGCCATCCGCCCCAGGTGGCGCAGGATGGTCCGCTTGATCCCGAAGTCGTAGGCCACCACCCTAAGTGGGCCGTCGCCCACCGTGTAGGCGTGGTCGGTGGTGACCGTCGCCACCAGGTCCACCCCTTCGGTGCCGGGCTCGGCCAGCGCCGCCTCCTTCAGAACCACCTCAGGCGCCGTCCCGAAGGCGGCAGCCATCGATCCTGCGTCGCGGATGTGGCGGGTCAGGCGACGCGTATCGATCCCGGTGAGGCCGGCGATGTGGTGGCGCACCAGGAACGTCTCCAGGTCCTCGGCCGAACGCCAGCTGCTGGGACGGCGCGCCAGGTCCCGCACGATGACGCCCCGGCAATGGGGCCGGCGACTCTCGTCGTCGTCCGGCGACACGCCGTAGTTGCCGATGTGGGGGCAGGTGAAGGTGATGATCTGGCCGGCGTAGGACGGGTCCGTGATGACCTCCTGGTAGCCCGCCAGCACGGTGTTGAACACCACCTCACCGGTAGCCACCCCGTTCGGCGGCACCCAGCCCATGGCCTCGCCCTCGAACGTGGTGCCGTCGGCCAGCACCAACAGCGCGGGCTCGCGCAACCCGGCCACGGTGGTCATCGCATCGCTTCGCCGTCTCGTACCACTGCTTCGCCCGCCACGATGGTGTGCCGCACCCGGCCCGTCAGCTTGCGCCCGGCGTAAGGGCAGTTGCGGCTGCGGCTGGCCAGGCGGGACGGCTCCACCACCCAGGTGGCAGCCAGGTCGATCACGCACAGGTTGGCCGACGCCCCCGCCACCACCGGCCCGCCGTGGCGAGCGGTCAGCCCGGCAATGGCGGCGGGTTGCCAGCTCAGCAGGGCCAGGATCCGCTCGGTGGGCAGGTCCAACTCGGTCAGGGCCAACGCCAGCGCCGTCTCCAGGCCCAGCATCCCGGGTGGCGCCTGGTCGAACGGCGCCTCCTTGTCCTCTTGGGCGTGGGGGGCGTGGTCGGTGGCGATGGCGTCCACGGTGCCATCGGCCAGCGCTGCCTTCACCGCGGCCACGTCGGCCGCGCTGCGCAGGGGCGGGTTGACCTTGAACACGGTGTCGTAGGAGGCCACGGCGGCGTCAGTGAGGGTGAAATGGTGGGGTGCCACCTCAGCGGTGACCCGAGCCCCCGCTCGTTTGGCCTGGCGGACCATGTCCAGCGACGAGGCAGTTGACAGGTGGAGAAAGTGCATCGGGGCGCCGGTCAAGCGGGACAGCGCCAGATCACGCATCACCATCAGGTCCTCGGCCTCGCTCGGGATGCCGGGAATGCCCAACCGGCTCGACCATTCGCCCTCGTGCATGTGGCCGCCGGCGGCCAACGAGGCATCCTCGCAGTGCTGCGCCAGAGTCACGCCCAATCCCGAGGCATACTCCAGCGCTCGGCGCATCAGCCGGGCGTCTTGCACGCCGGTGCCGTCATCGGTGAACAGCCGCACACCCAGTGCCGCCATCTCGGCCATGGGCGCCAGCAGCTTGCCCTCCCGCCGCAGCGTGATGGCACCGGCCACCGCCACCTCGCAACAGGCCGAGGCGCCCAAGTCGAGCACCTGGCGGACCACGGCCGCGGAATCGATGGGTGGGTCGGTATTGGGCATGGCCACCACCGCCGTGTAACCGCCCAGGGCAGCGGCCCGGGCACCCGTCTCGACCGTCTCCGCCTCCTCTTTCCCCGGCTGGCGGAGGTGGCTGTGCAGGTCGACCAGGCCCGGGCTGACGATGCAGCCCGAAGCATCAAGCACCTCGAGCGCACTGCCGTCATCGAGGTCGAGGCCCACCGCCTCGATCACACCGCCTCTGATGAGCACGTCGGCCACCCGCTTGCCGCTGGCGTCGATGACGGTCCCGCCGCGGATCAGCACGGACCCGTCACGCGCCAAGGTCCACCCCCGACCCGAGCATGAGATAGAGGACGGACATGCGCACCGCCACCCCGTTGCGCACCTGGCGGGTGATCACCGAGTTGGGTTGGTCGGCCACCTCAGCTGCGATCTCGACCCCCCGGTTGACCGGGCCGGGGTGCATGATGAGCGCCCCCGGGCTGAGCAGGCGGGCCCGTTGCCGGGTCAACCCGTAGGTCGCGGTGTACTCCCGCAACGACGGCAGGAGCGCCTCTTGCATGCGCTCGCGCTGGAGGCGCAACAGGTAGACCACGTCGCACGACGGGAGCACTTCCTCCAGCCGGTAGGAAACGTCAACCGGCCACCCGACCAGGGTCGAGGGCAGCAGGGTGGGGGGTGCCACCAGGGTGACCGAGGCGCCCAGGGCAGTGAAGGCCAGCACATCGGAGCGGGCCACCCGGCTGTGGCGGATGTCGCCCACGATGGCGATGCGCAGGCCATCCAGGCGACCCCGCTGCTGGCGGATGGTGTAGCAGTCGAGCAACGCCTGGGTCGGATGCTCGTGCCAACCGTCGCCCCCGTTTATGACCGACGCCCCTTCGGTCCAGTTGGCCACCTGCCAGGGGACCCCGGCGGCCGAGTGGCGCACCACGATGGCGTCGATCCCCATGGCCTCGATGGTCTCGACCGTGTCGCGCAGCGACTCGCCCTTCTTGACCGACGACGTCGACACTGAGAAGCTCATGGTGTCGGCCGACAAGCGCTTGGCCGCCATCTCGAAGCTCAGCCTGGTCCGGGTCGAGTCCTCGAAGAACAGCGAGACCACGGTCTTGCCCCGCAGCGCGGGCACCCGAGGGATGGGTCGGGCGCTGACCTCGGCGAACATGTCGGTCAGCCGCAGGATCTCCTCGATCCCGTCGCGGCCCAAATCGGCCACCGAGAGCAGATGCTGGCGTTTGCCCGGCTTGGCAGTGGACAACCGGGCAATGGGGACCGGGCTCTCAGCCACGTCCTCAGCCACGTCCTCAGCCACGTCCTGGGCCACGTCGTCGGGGGCCCTCACCGTGGCCGTCATCGCGGCATCACATCGCCCAGCACGACCCCCTCCTCGCTCACATCGACCATCTCGTCTCGCCTGGTCGGCAGGTTCTTGCCCACGTAATCGGGCCGGATGGGCAACTCCCGATGCCCCCGGTCCACCATGACCGAAAGCTGGACGGCCCGGGCTCGCCCATAGTCGGACAGGGCGTTGAGCGCGGCGCGCACCGTCCGCCCGGTGAACAGCACGTCGTCCACCAGCACCACCGTCTTGCCCGTCAGGTCGACCGGGATGTGCGTGGCGGCTTCGGGCAGGACGGGACGCAGGCCGATGTCGTCGCGGTAGAAGGCCACGTCCAGGCTGCCGATGGGGACCATCACCCCGCTTACCGAGTCGATTGCCTCGGCCAGTCGCCCGGCAAAGGGGACGCCCCCCGTCTGCAACCCGATGAGCACCACCGCCTCGGTGCCGTGGTTGCGTTCGATGATCTCATGGGCCATCCGCCACGTCGCCCGCTTAACGTCGTCGGGGTCCATGACCTTGGTCCGGGGTACGAAAACGCCCCCGTATGGGGGCGTCAGGGCACGCTCACGTTCGGCCAACGAAACCTCCTGTCCGTGCTGGCCTCACAGGACCAACTTCACGGTCAGGGATTCAGATTAGCAGCCGCCCCGAGCAAGCAGTTGAATATCGGAGATGGCTGCTGACCTGGATCTGGTGCGTCGATTGTCGCAAGCCGAACGTGGGCTGGCGGTGGTCGCCGTGGCGCGCCCCGACGCCACGGTGCATGCGTCGCTCGTCAATGCCGGCGTGTTCGAGTCTGGCGAAGGCCGGCCCGACATCGCCTTCGTGGCCCGAGGATCGGCGCGCAAGCTCGACTACCTCCGGTCCCGGGGCAGAGCCACGATCGTGTTCCGTAGCGGTTGGGAGTGGGTGTCGGTGGAGGGCCCGATACTGATCATCGGCTCCGAAGCGCCGGACCTGGCCTCCCTGTTGCGGGCCGTTTTCACCGCTGCGGGCGGGACCCACGAAGACTGGGCGACATTCGACCGGGTCATGGCGGAGGAGGGTCGGGTGGCGGTGCTGGTGGCCCCCGAGCGCATCATGAGCAACGGCTGAAATTCACCCCGCAGGGAGGCGGCTGACGGGCGACACGGCCGCCGTGCCCGACGCCTGGGCGTTGCCGCACACCACCAGGGTGGTGGGAACGACGAGCGACGACGTCTGATCGGGCGGGTACACCCGGATCCCCGCCGCCGCGGTCGGCTGGCAGGTCGGGCCGGGCGCCAGGTAGCCGTCGTGGTAGTCGACCATGGCGGCGGCCGACGCACCCGGGGCCAGTACGACAGGGTCGTCGGGGCCAGCCATCCGGGGTAGCGCGGCCCCGATCTGGCCGCCTTGGGCGTCGACGAAGGAAACGCCCGGATAGCCCGCCGTGGTACACGCGGCGGTGGAGATGTTCTTGAAGACCAGTTCCTTGTAGTCCGTGCCCGCCGCCGCCCCAAGATCGGTGAGCGACCCGGACAGATCAGCGGTCGTGCAGGTGACGCCGGTCAACCCGGCTATCGGGAGGGTCGGGTCGAGCGAGGGAGGACGCGACGTCGGCGTCGACCCGGCACCCTTTCCCCTCGAAACCGTGCCCCCCGAATCCGTGGTGACGCTCCCCGCCGGGCCGGAGGTCGACGCCGGGCCGGAGGTCGACGTCGTGGTTGACGATGGCTTGGCCGGGCCGCCGCTGCACCCGGCGGTCAGCAACGCCACCAGCGCCGCGGCGGCCACGACACGGCGATTGGTCACAGTGAACCAGCCTGGCACGGCAGGCCACGCGAAGATGGGACATGCCCTCGACCGATGAGCTCGAAGCCCAATCGCTCGGTCAGATCGATGCCGACCTGGCGCAGTTGGCGGCGCATGTCGACAGGTGGATTCAGGACCGGTTTCTCGAATCGGCCACCTCCACCGGTCTCACCCACGAGGACATCGCGGGGCTGGTCACCTGGCTGCGCCAGTGGCACACCCAGTTCGACTCATACCAGGAGGCGGCGGCGACGCTTGACGCCGCGGGCCGGCCCGCGGTGAAGGAGCGCCTGGTCGCAGTGCACACTCAGATCGACGCCTCGATCTCCTCGTTCGTGGCTATGGCGGCGGAGTTGACTTGAGGGAGGGAACCACGCCCGGCCCTTCGGTGTCACACTGATGTGAGCGTCGGATTCGGTGCCTTGGACCTGGGCGGACAGTTCCCTGATGGGGGGTACGTGGTGACGGCCCTACCTCCCGATTCGCTGCCTCCCGCGTCGATCACCGGATCCATGGGCGCCGTCGTCTGGCCGCACGACCTGGTCTCGCTGTACCGGACCCGCTATGACGACATGGTCCGCCTGGCGTTCCTCCTGACCGGCTCGTCGGCCGAGGCGGAAGAGATCGTGCAGGAAGCCTTCGTGAAGATCCGCAATCGCATCGATCGCGTGGACAATCCCTCGGCCTATCTGCGCACCACCGTGGTCAACGGGTGCCGCAACCGGTACCGACGCATCCTGGTCGAGCGACGCCACGCCGAGCCGGCCGAGCGAGCGAGCTACGACCGGGTGGACGAGTTGAACGACGCCCTGACGGCATTGGCCATCCGCCAGCGCACCGTCATCGTGCTGCGGTTCTACGCTCAGATGAGCGAAGCCGAGATCGCACAGGTCCTCGGGTGCCGGCCCGGCACGGTGAAATCGCTGTGCCATCGGGGCCTGTGCGAGCTACGCCGGGTGATCCAGCCATGAGCGAACGGAACGAGACATCGCTCGAGTCCCAGCTGGCGGAACTGGCTAGCCGCGCCCAGCCCTCAGCAGACGGGTGGCAAGCGATACTGGCCCGGGCCCGGCGCCAGGACCGGCGCCGCCGAAGCGCGGTGGCCGCCGCGCTCTCGTTCGCGGTGGTGGTAGCGACCATCGTGGTGTGGCCCCGGCTCCACCCGGGCAACCACGGCACCGGCGTGTCGGTGGCCAGCCCGACCGTGGCGGCCCCACCCGGGGCAAGGTCGCCCGGCCCCGCCGCCTGGGTGTCGGGAAACCAGTTGTGGGTGTACAGCGGATCCGGTGCGCTGCGCCCGGTCACCGGTTCGTCGCCCGCAGCCGATCCTGAGTGGTCCTACGACGGCCAATGGATCTCCTATCTGCGGGGTGCAAACACGGCGCACCCCGAGTTGTGGGTCGTCCGTCCCGACGGCTCAGGCAACACCGAGGTGTGGAACGGCAAGCCGGGAGGTATCGAATGGTCGCCCACGGCCGAGGAGCTGGCCGTCTCGGACACGCCCGCGGTCGGCATCGGAGGCCTCGCCATCGTGACGCCCAACGGCACCCGCCAGACGGTGGTGCCCTACTCATCCGAGGTCAACTCCTTCGCCTGGGCGCCCGATGGCCAGTCGATCGCCCTGTCCGAGGTGATGGCGCCCGCCGACACGTTTGCGTCTCCCTTGGACATCGTGACCGTGCACGGGCCTGACGCCGGCCGAACCACAACGGTCCTGCGAGCCGGCCCCGACGTTGGGATCGCGGTCGGACCGTGGTGGCCGAGCGGCAAGGGCCTGTTGTATTGGTTCGAGCCGCAATATTCCCGGTCGGTAGAGGCCAGTGGCCTCACGCTCATGAGCACCACGCTGGCCGGCACCGCCCCGGTCACGCTCGCCACCACGCTGGTGTCACTGCCCTGGCTGTCCTGGGCGCCCAACGGGCAGCTTCTGGTCGTGAGCGGGAGCGGCGCCCAGCCGTCGGACAACAAGTCATTGGAGCTGTGCACCCCTGCCACCGGCGCGTGCACCAAAGTCCCAACGCCCGCTGACACCGTGTCGCTCGATCCTTCGGTCTCGCCCGATGGCCAGCAGGTGGCGTTCGTGCTGGCGAGCCAGTCCGCGTCGGCTACGTCCGCGTGGTTTGCCACCCGTCGGCTGTGGGTGTTCGATCTCGACAACCTGGCCGACGCCCATGCCGTAGCAGGAGCCAGCGCGGGGACCGCGCTCCCCAGTTGGGGGGCCGACGGGCTGACGATCGGCTACTCCACCGCCACCGACGTCGAATCGATCCCCGCAGCTGGAGGCAAGCCCACCGTGGTCAGCGGCGCCGCTGCGCTCACCGGCAGCACGGGCTTGGATGGCGAGACGGCGCTGGGCAAGACGACCTGGGCCAGCCACGCCGTGTGGGCGCCGGCCAGCGGCTGGATGGCAGGCTAGGCCCGATACCTAATCGCTGCCCCCACAACGATTAGGTATCGGGCCTAGCCAAAACCCAGCAACCGAGCTGCTACCAGCCAGGGCCCTCTTGGGGAAAGGCGGCGATGACATCGGCGAAGCACTCGACCGAGGCGACGTCGACATCGGGCATGTTCACGATGGCGGTCTGCACCCCGGCCTCGGCGTAGGCGCGAAACCGGCCGATCTGATCCTCCACCGTCCCTGCGCTGACCCGGGTGGCGAAGTCCTCAGGTGACGCGCTGCGGGGTCGCAGGCGCTGCACCGCCCGGTCCACGTCGTCGCGCCACCGCCCCACCAGGACAGTCGAGAGGTTGGTGACGGTGATGGCGGCCAGGGTTCGCCCCTCGTCGAAGCAATGGCTGCCCAAGATTCCCAGTTTGCGCCGGATGGTGGCCGGGTCCCCGAAGAGATTGCAGGCGTTGGCATGACGGGCGACCAACCGAAGGGTCACCTTTTCCCCCGATCCTCCCACCAGGATCGGGATCCTGGCCTGCAACGGCCGGGGATAGCAGATGGTCTCGGGGATGGTGATCGTCCGCCCGCCGTAGCGGGGCGTGCCCGAACCCCACATCAACGGGAGCAGCTCCAGGGCGTCCTCCAGCCGGGCGTAGCGGGCCTGCAGCGGTGGGAACTCCCACCCGTAGAGCTTGTGCTCGCGCTCGAACCAGCCCGCCCCCAGCCCGCAGATGGCCCGGCCGCCCGACACCACATCCAACGTGGCCACGATCTTGGCCAAATGGGCCAGGTTGCGGTACGTCACCCCGGTCACCAGCGTGCCCAGGCGGATGGTGCTGGTGCGGCCGGCCAGGAAGCCCAGGGCGGTGTAGCTGTCCAACATGTCCTGCCATTCCGGCCCCACCTGGGGGATCTGCACGAAGTGGTCCATGACCCACAGGCTGGTGAAGCCCGCCTGCTCCGCCGCCACCGCCACGTCGCCCAGGCGCCGGGCGATCCCGGGGGGACCGCTTTCCCAGGTGAAGCTCGGGATCTGCAGACCGAATCGCAGCGGCATGGGCGCCTCCCTTTGCTGGGCCGCCTGCTGGGGGGCGGAGATTAGCGGTCGCGGCACCAGTTCGACCGGTCCCGGTCGGTGAACGGCGGCGAAGCCCTCGTCGACCACCGCCGCCTGGGCCACCGCCAGCGCGGCCAGTTGCGCCGAGAGGACCTTGGGCGGGACGGGTCGATCGCGGGTCTTGTTGCGGGCCCGGCACACCCGGTCCGCGGTGTCGAAAACCACGGCGTGGCACGGCGCGTCGTGGCGGGCGGCCAGCGCCCGGTAGCCGGCCCGGCGGCCCGGGTCAAGACCCAGGGTGTCCACGACGGTGGTCAGACGTCGTCGCAGGCGCCGCTCGAGCACCAGGTCGAGCACGTCGAAGGCGTCGGCGCCAGCCCGCTGATCCTGGTCGCCCTCCCCCACCAGCGCCCGTAGGTCGTCGGATGAGACCACCTGGGAGGGCCTGAAGTTGGCATGGGCCCAGGTCGACTTCCCGCTGCCCGACGGTCCAACCAATACGACCAGGCAACCGATGGGGAGGCGAACCGGCCCATCCGTGCCGTCGATCAAGTCGCTCACGGATCGAGGATGGTGAGATCGGTGAGTCCGTCCAGGCCGCCCGAACTGGTGGTCGGGGGAAAATAGCGCAACTCCGTGGCGGCCGGCGCATTCCTGGCCCAGGTGGCGATCACGCTGCGGTTCCCCTGCGAGGTGGTGACGAAAAACAGGCGTCGGCTGTCCGCTGTCCACACCATCGACGCCTGCGGCATGTCGGCCGAGTCACCGCCCGGCACGAGCGTGACGGTGCCTCGAATGGGATCGACGAGAGCGAGGCGGTAGACGGCGTCGGTTGATCCGGGCACCGGCTCCGAGCACGACAGCACCGAGCCGTCGGGGGAAAAGGCGCAGGCGGTTTCATTCACCAGACCGACCAGTGCGGTGATCACCGTGTCGCTGCCTGTCGCCACGTTCGTGATGTGCAGGCTGCCCACGGCGCCGGCCACCGCCACCCAGGGCGCCCACGCCACGGCGGTGCCGTTGGCGGCCAGGAAATACCCGGGACCGTTGCCGATCGGGCGCAGTGCACCGGTGGCCGGAGTCCAGCTGTGCAACGCCCCGTTCTGGTCGGTGAGGACGAATCCTCCCGTGATGACCGCCGTCACGGCCTCGTCGGTGGGCACCGTCCAGATGGGGCCAAGATCGTGGCCATGGCTGTCGATCTCGACCACCTCGTCGCCCAAGACGATCCAGATGGCGTCGGGTTGGATGGCCGCGAACATGCCGTTGAACGGCTCTGACGACCCAGGTGGCAGTTGTATCTCGTACGGCGCGCCTTGGTCGGGAAAGGCGGCCACGCTTTCGCCGTCGTAGGCCGCCGTCCAACCATCGCGGCCGATCAGGATCGAGGGCTCACCGGGCATCACCAGCGCCGGAGGAAGGTTGACGCTGGTGGCGACGGAGTGGTCGAGGTCGAGCTTGATGAGCGATCCCGAACCGTCGCTCGTGCCCAAGGTCACGTTGATCGGCTGGTCCGACCAGACCCGCAACCGGGCCAGCGTGGCGTCCGCCGCGTGCAAGGGGAGCGTTGCCAACTTGGGCAGGTGGCGCCCCATGCGTGCCAACTCGTCGCCCAGCAAGAACGCCGGCTTGTCCATGACATCGAGGGGCGGTGCCGGCTCCGGGCCGCGCGTGCCTGCCGGTTGTACCTGCCATGCCGAGTCGGCCACCAAGGCTTGGCCCACCGTCCGCAGTCCGCCTCGGACCGCCACCACGGCGGCGCGCAGCTGTCCGGGGGCACCGAACGGCACCGACAGTTGCCGGGCGATGGTTTGCAGGTGCCCCGCCTCCTCCTGGTCCAGGGCGGCGGCGGCACGGTCAACTTGGACGTTGTCATCGGGCGTGGCAGCCGCGTTCAGCTGGGCGAACAGGGCATTCCGCTCCGCCTCGTAGTCCTCGTAGTGGACAAAGGCGTTGGCCGCCCCCTTCACCGTCTGCCCGTCCACCCGGGCCCGCACCGGGCCGACCACGATCACGATGGCGGCCACCACCACGGCTAGTGCGACCAACCACCGCCGACGCCACCACGGGCGGCTTTCGGGGCGCTCGGGCTGAGCGCCGTCCGCCGGGTCGCCGCCTCCGGACCCGACCCCGCCGCGGCCGTCGCCGGACCCTCCCTCGCCGGGCCCGGGCATGGCAGCGGTGGTGCCCGCGCCACTGTCGGCAGCGGGAGGGATCACCTCGAGCAGGATCTCGTCACGCCGCCCCGGCATCACGCGCCTCCCGTTGGTCAGACCCACGCTACCTCGGAGGACCGAGCCCAAAACGGCACTCGTCCCGATTGTGCGTCAATCCGAGTACGAGGTAAAGCCGCGGGTGCTACGACGTCGCGGTGGGGCGCAACTCGGCGGAGATGGATGCCAGCAAGCCGTTCACGAAGCGCCCCGACTCGTCGGTCGAGTACCGCTTGGCCAGCTCAACCGCCTCGGAGATGACCACGCCGGTGGGTACGTCGGGGCGGCACAGGAGCTCGAAGGTGGCCATGCGCACCAACATCCGGTCGACCACGGGCATGCGCTCGATCGTCCAGTCGATGGCGTAGCGGGCCATCAGTTCGTCGATGTGGTGGCGGTGCTCGCCCACGCCGGCCACCAGCGAGATGACGAACGCGGGCGGCTCGACCGGGATCTCGGCCAAGATGGCGGCCGGGGTGACGTTCTTGGCGTCCGCCTCGTACAACAGCGACAGGGCCCGCTCCCGGGCCTCGCGTCGCGAGCCGTAGGGCGCAGCCCGGGTTTGCACCGGCGCCCACGGGTCTTCCGCACGGCCGCTGGAGTCACCGCCGCTGGAGTCACCGCCGCTGGAGTCACTGCCGTCGGAGTCGGCGCCCGCCTCGTCCGGTTGGACGCCGTCGTCCAGCACGATGTCATCCTCATCGACCGAGCGCAGGCCGGCAGCCGCGGCGGCGGCCACCGCACCGGCCCGGCTTACGTCGGCCATGGCCGCCTCGGTCACAACGGGCTCAGCCGCCGGCGCGGGTGAGGTACTCGCCGGTCCGGGTATCGACCTTCACCCGGTCACCGGTGTTCACGAACAGCGGAACCTGCAACGTGAGCCCGGTCTCCAGCGTGGCCGGCTTGCGAGCCCCCGACACCCGATCGCCCTGGATGCCCGGCTCGGTCGCGCTCACCGTCAACTCGACCGCCGCGGGCAGGTCGACGCCCACGATCTCGGCGCCGTACATCTGCAGGACGAGCGTGTCGCCTTCCTTCACATACGCAGCGGCGTCGCCCAGCCCCGACGGGAGCGTGGACATCTGGTCGTACGTCTCGTTGTCCATGAACACGTACTGGTCGCCATCGTTGTACAGGTACTGCATCTCCCGCTTGTCGATGACCGCCTGCTCCAGCTTCTCGTCGCCCCGATAGGTGCGCTCGATGACGGCACCGGTACGGGCGTTCTTCAACTTGGTGCGGACGAAGGAGCCACCCTTGCCCGGCTTCACATGGTCGAAGTGCACCACCGAGAAGAGTCCCTCGGGCAGGTCCAAGGTCATGCCGTTCTTCAAGTCATTGGTGGAAACAGCAGCCATCAGGACTCGACCTCAGGGTTCACAGACATGGAGATCCTTCGATGTAGTGGTAACGGACCAGCAGCCGTCGTCGGTCACCACCACGGTGTCCTCGATCCGAGCTCCACCGATGCCCGCCAGGTACACGCCGGGCTCAACCGTGACGACATGGCCGACGGCCAGTGTATCGGACGATGTGGCGGCCACCGCTGGGGCCTCGTGGATGTCGAGGCCCACCCCGTGGCCCGTGCCGTGCACAAAGCGCTCTCCCCAGCCGGCGGCGACGATGACGTCCCGGCACGCCCGGTCCACCTCGGAGCACGCCACGCCCGCCTTGACCGCAGCCACGCCCGCCGCCTGGCTGGCCCGGACCACTTCGACCACGCGTTGCATCTCGTCGCTCGGCTGGCCCACGCAGACCGTTCGGGTCATGTCGGAGCAGTACCCGTCCACCATGGCGCCGAAATCGAGAACTACCAGGTCGTGGGGCTCCACCGGGCGCAAAGAGGGCCGATGGTGCGGCTTGGCCGCGTTGGGCCCGGCGGCCACGATGGTCTCGAACGAGTTGCCGGTGGCGCCCAGGCGACGGATCTCGAAGTCGAGCGCCTGGCCGAAGGCCACCTCGGTCGGCCCGTCGGCCAGCATGGGCCGGACCGTGGCCAGGGCCACGTCGGCGATCCGGGCCGCCTCGGCCACACGGGCCACCTCACCCGGATCCTTGACTCGGCGCAGCCCTTCGACCAAGCCAAGCGTGGGCACCAGGGCGAGGTCGGGGAACCAGTCGGCCGCCAGGGAGCGTTGCCGGGCCCAGCTGACATGGGCTGCTTCCAAGCCCAGCCGGCCGATCCCGGCGGCCGCCACCAGCGTGGTGGCCACTTCCTTTTGCCTCGCCGGCTGGCCGATCTCGATGCGAACTGCCACCCCCGCGCTTGCCACCTGCTCGGCCGATTGCGTCTCGTAGCGCCCGTCGGTCACCAGCACCACCTCGTCGGGCAAGACGAGCAGCAGGCCCGCCGACCCGGTGAAACCAGTCAGGTAACGGATGTTGGTGAGACTGGTCACCACCACTGCATCGCACTCGCCGTCGGCCGCCGCAGCCAGCGCAGTCCGCAGCCGGGCCATGCGTCCCGGGACGTCCATTGCGGGAAGGGTCATGGCGCTCCGGAAGACGAAGAGGAAGAGGACGATTCCGACAGGAGCTGGGCCACCGCTTCCACCGCCAGACGGTACCCCAGGCCGCCGAAGCCCGAGATCACGCCGGTGGCCACCGGGCTGACCACTGACAGCTGACGCCAGCCGTCGCGGGCATTGGGGTTGGAAATGTGCAACTCGATCACCGGCCCGTCGAACGTGGCCAGGGCGTCGTGCAGCGACCAGGCGTAATGGGTGAAGGCCCCGGCGTTGAGGATGATGGCCGCGGCGCGCCCCCGGGCGGCGTGGATGGCGTCCACCAGGTCGCCTTCGTGGTTGGACTGGCGGTGGACTATCTCCAGACCGAGTTCGGACCCGGTGGCGGTGGCCAGGGCGACGTGGTCCTCCAGCGTCGCCGTCCCGTAGATGGCGGGCTCGCGCTGGCCCAACAGGTTGAGGTTGGGCCCCGACAGCAGCAACACCATCTGGCCGTGGCT
>Ga0302326_10010232_pt1 | contig 20345 bp, 16 predicted proteins | sample Palsa_T0_3_FD_202264 | JGI IMG/M metagenome (GOLD analysis project Ga0302326, IMG submission 202264) | Peat permafrost microbial communities from Stordalen Mire near Abisko, Sweden - Palsa_T0_3 | ecosystem: Environmental > Terrestrial > Soil > Palsa > Peat permafrost | place: Sweden: Abisko...
AGTACGAAACCAGCCCAGCCGCAGTTCTGAAACCTGTACCCTGCCACCTGTACCCTGTTCCCCTGTTGTCGAGTCTGTAACGACGACGGAGAATCACATTCCAATCAAGATAAAAACTGTCACCCCAAAAAAAGTGACAGTTTCGCCCCAAAAAGCAAAAGGCAGCGCCACTCCGCTGCCTCTGCTCTCACTCGATGAACAAGCCACCCGCTACTACGTCATCGACCTAAAAGCCGTCGCCGAAACCCTCGTCCCCGAGTCTTCAACTACTCGAATTTGCCGCGCAGCCGTACCGCGACCTCTTCGTCGCCACGCAGTCCCTACTTCGTCGGCTCCTCGACCGTGTCGCCTTCGCCTGGAGCCAAAAACAAATTCTCCTCGAGCCCGTGCTGCCGCGTGTAGAGGTCGTAGTACCGCCCGCCCAGCGCATACAAACTCGCGTGCGTGCCCCGCTCCACGATCAGTCCGCCCTCAACCACCAGGATCTGCTCCGCTCTCCGGATCGTCGACAACCGGTGCGCGATCACAAACGTCGTTCGCCCCTGCATTAAGTAACTGAGACCATGCTGAATCATTGCCTCCGACTCGGAATCGAGCGAAGAAGTCGCCTCGTCCAGAATCAGAATCCGCGGACTCGCCAGAATTGCGCGCGCAATCGACAAACGCTGCCGCTGTCCGCCCGACAACTTCACCCCGCGCTCGCCCACGATCGTGTCGTATCCCTCCGGAAACCGCTCCGCAAACTCGTCGACACGCGCAATCCGGCAAGCATTCAAAAACTCCTCATCCGTTGCGCCAGGATGCGAGAACATCACGTTCTCCTTAATCGTTCCATCGAACAGGAACGACTCCTGCAGCACTACACCGAGCTGCGAGCGATAACTGTCCAGCCGGATCGTAGACAGATCAATCCCATCCACCAGCACCTGTCCCGAGTCCGGCTTGTGAAACGCACAAATCAAACTGATGATCGTCGACTTGCCCGAGCCCGACGACCCAACCAGCGCCGTCACCGTTCCCGGCTGCGAATCGAACGAGATCCCATGCAGCACCGGCTTGTCTTTCTCGTACGCGAACCGCACGTCGTCGAACCGCACCTCGCCCACAATGTTGTCGAGCGTCCGCACCCGCGCCGGATCGGCAAATTCGTCCTTCTCGCCCAGGATCTCCATAGTGCGATCGAGGCCGGCGACCGCCTCCGTCAGCTGCGTGCCGATGTTCACGATCTGGAAAATCGGCGCAATCATGTAGGCCAGCAGCATCGTGTACTGGAAATAATCGCCCGTCGTCATGTGATGGCTGATCACCTGATGTCCGCCGATCAGCATCACCAGTCCGCCCACCACACCCAGCACCGTCGTCGCCGCCAGACTCAGCAAGCTCGTTGCTGTCAGCGACTTCATCACGTTATCCAGCAGCCGCGTCACGCCCATCGTAAAGACGCTCGCCTCGCGCTGCTCCGCGTGATAACCCTTCACCACGCGCACGCCGCCCAGGCTCTCCGTCAGCCGACCCGTCACTTCGCCCGTGATCTTGGCGCGCTCTCTGAAAATCGGCCGGATCGTCTTGAACGCGTTTTGCAGAACGACGACAAAAACTCCAACCACGCCAAAAACAATCAGAGTCATGCGCGGTTGCTTGTAGACCAGGTAGCTGAACACCAGGGCCGCCGTCAGCATGCCGCCCACAAACTCCACCAGCCCGGTCCCGATCAGGTTCCGCACGCCTTCAACATCGTTCATGATGCGCGAGACCAGCAGCCCCGTCCGGTTCTGATCGTAGAAGGCCACCGACAGCCGTCCCACATGCTGCTGCACCTGCTGCCGCAGCTCGGTGATCATGCGCTGTGCAGCCTTCGAAAGCAGCTGTGTCAGCGAAAACGAGGTCACCGCCTGCAGCGCCGTCGTCGTGAACACTACGCCCACCAGCGGCAGCAGCAGTTTTGCATGGCCACCCGTGCCCAGAACCTTGTCGATCAAATACTTCGTAGAGAACGGCAGCACCAAACCGGCGACGCGGTTTACGATCATCAGCAGAAACCCGAACGCCAGCAGCCAGCGGCGTGGCCGGACCAGCTTCCAGATCTCCGGCATCACCTTTTTGAAGTCAGGCTTTTTCTTCGGCAGATCGGCGCGTGCGCGCGCACCGCGACTACCGCGCTCCGCGTTCATTCCCGTCACCGATCCTGTTCGCATCGAACCCATAGGTGTGCACCAAATTTCCAGCCCCAGGCTTGTGTAGTTCGCATGCCGTCAAGCCACAACGCGCTGCTAGCTCGTGGCCACCGGCTCCGCTGGAGTCCTTCTGGCCTTGATGAACGAGCGCACACAAAGGAGCACATAAATCAGCAGCATCATCGACAGCACGGCCTTGTCCTCGACTGCAATCGGCCGCAGCATAGCGTGCCCGCGCTCCATCTGGATGAAATCCCAGATGCTCTTCACGGTTCCAAGAAACAGCAGCAGCGCCAGGGTCACAGCAATGTGCATCACCGTCATCCGCTTCTTCTGGCTGCCTCTCCGCGCCAGAAATCCGAGGATCGTGAACACGATGCCAATGTAAGTCGGGATCAGAGCAGTCGACGCGCGCCATCCCGTCCCGACATATCCCACCACCCCGAGCATGATCAGCAACAGCCCGAACAAAATGGTCACCTTGGCCATCGGCCCTCCAGTCCCCCTAGTCTACTGGAGACCGGCTCTTCACTCGCTGTTAGCTCGTTTCTCGCTGGCCTTTCGCTGCTCTCTCGCTCGCAGTTCGCTCGCCGTTCTCTATCTCTGAATCCGCGCCGATCCACCCTGCGCGAACGCCCGCACCTGCTCGAGCGTCGCCATCGTCGTGTCTCCGGGAAATGTCGTCAGCAGCGCACCGTGCGCCCAGCCCAGCTTCACCGCCTCTTCCGGATCGGCGCCCGACAGCAACCCGTAAATGAAGCCCGCTGCGAATCCATCGCCGCCGCCCACGCGATCGTAAACATCCAGCTCCGCCGTCGGAGCGCTGTAGGTCTTTCCATCCACCCACGCCACCGCGCTCCAGCTGTGCCGATTGGTCGAGTGCACCTCGCGCAGCGTCGTCGCCACCGCCTTCACCTGCGGCTGCTTCTTCACCACCTTGCCGATCATGTCGAAGAACACACTCGGGTCGAGCTTCGATTTCGTCTTGTCCTCGACCTTCGGCCCCTCGATCCCCAGTCCCTTCTGCAAATCCTCTTCGTTGCCCACCAGCACGTCCACGTGATCGACGATCCGAGCGATCGCCTCGACCGCCCGGTCCGCACCGCCCGAAATCCTCCAGAGCTTCTCGCGAAAATTCAGATCGAACGACGTCACCGCGCCCGCATTCTTCGCCGCCGTCATCATCTCCACTGCCAGCTGACCGGTGGTCGGCGACAGAGCCGCAAAGATTCCGCCGCAATGCACCCAGCGCACGCCGCCCGCAAAGATCGCCTTCCAGTCGAAATCGCCAGGCTTCAATTGCGCCGCCGCCTCGTTGCACCGGTTGTAGAATACGACCGGCGCCCGCACGCCATACCCTCGATCGCTGTAGACCGTCGCCATGTTCGGCCCGGTCACGCCATCGTGCTTGAAGTGCTTGTAGAACGGCCGCACCCCCATCGCCCGCACCCGCTCCGCGATCAGGTCGCCGATCGGATAATCGACCATCGCCGATGCGATCGCGGTCTTCATCTCGAAACAATCCGACAAATTCGCAGCCACGTTAAACTCGCCGCCGCTCACGTGGATCGCACACTCCGTGGCCTTGCGAAACGGAATAATCCCAGGATCCAGCCGGTGCACCAGCGCTCCCAGCGACAAAAAATCCAACTCACCCTCTTTGCGAATTGCCAATCCACTCATCGAATCTTTCCTTCCTCGGAAATTTTCTGCGCGCCTGCGATGCGCGCGTTTGGGCTCGTGGGCTTTTCTGGAAACCGCGTTCAGCTGACCGCTTCTTCGCTGCCCCGGCTCGCCTTTCGGTCGTTTCTCGCTGATTTCCCGCTCGCCTTTGGCTTGCGGCGTGGTCAGACCACTTACTTCATCACCATCATACAAGTCTCAACCCGCCAGCTTTCGCACATCGGCCAGCACCTGCTCGGGCGTCCATTCGTTGCCGGGGTACCACTTGAAAACTTTTCCATCCGGCCCAATCACCACGGTCGACAACGAGTGCGTAATCGTCTTGTCCTTCTCCGGCGTCGCACCCACGTCGAAGAACTCCATCACCTTCGGCAACTCCTCCGCCGTCGGCGCCGCAAAATCCCAGTGCGCAAACGTCTCCTTCGTGAACTCGCCCGTATAGGCCCCGCCATAGCTCCGCAGCACCGCCGGCGTATCGTATTGCGGATCGAAGCTCACGCTCAGCAGGTGCGTCTTCGCGTACAGCTTTGGATCCTTCGCCAGCTCCTCGTCCATCTCTGCGAAGTTCCGGCTCATCCGCACGCAGAAATTCGGCAGCGGGCACCGCGTGTAGATGAACGTCAGCAGCACCACCTTGCCTTGCCACTGCCCGAGCCGTACCGTCTTTCCATCCTGATTCCGAAACGCAAAATCGGGCACAGCCTCGCCTGGCTCCAGATCGTTGTACGTCACCGCCGGCTTGTAATCCGGCTTCGCCTGCGCGATCACCACAATTTCGTCCAGCGTGTCGGCATCGGCCGTCACCGTCAGCGTCGCTTTGATCGTGTCTCCCGGATGCAGCTCCGCCGCGATGTTCGGTTGCGCCAGCGTGTAAGGCATGGTCATCGCCTGCATGTAGCCTGGAATCGCGTCCGTATCCAACGTCACCGCGCCGGTCTTCGCATCGCTCGAAACCACAATCCCGCGAATGGAATACTTCTTCGCCCCCGCCTGCTGCCCGGCCGCATTGCTTTTGCCACCGCCGCGGCATCCCACAAAAAACACAACCACCGCCAGAACACAAGCGGTGGAAATGTGCGCACGAAGTCGCTTCACCCGCCAGTTTACACTTGTACTTCGATCCCCCCATGCCGCTGGCCCGCCCAATCGCCGAAGCGCTCCGGCGCGGCGCCACCATCGTCGCCGCCAGCCCCCGAGCAGCCCGCGCCCTGCTTCTTGCTTTTGCCGAGGCCAAGCGGGCCGCCGGCCAAACCATCTGGCCTTCGCCCGCGATCCGCGACTGGGACTCCTGGCTCCGCGACCTCTGGCGGGACCACGCCTTCGCCACTCCTTCCGCGCCCATTCTCCTCACCTCGCTCCAGGAGCGCACGCTCTGGACCCGCATCCAGCGCGCAGACGCCGCACCCGTCGTCTCTGCCGAGTCGTTGGCCCTGCTCACCATGGACGCCTGGTCGCTGCTCTCCGCGTACAACGCCCATGCCGCACGCCGCCAATCCTGGAGCGCCATCGACGACCCCACCGACACCGAACGCTTCCGCACCTGGGCCGCGGACTTTCAGCGCGAATGCATGCGCCACGCCTGGCTCAGCGCCAGCCAGCTGGAGTCGACCCTCACGCCGCTCGTCGCTTCCGGAGCCAGCCTCAACCTTCCTCCCGAAATTCTCACCGTCGGCTTCGACCGCACCACGCCGGCCCAGCGCGATCTCCTTGCCGCACTCGAAAATCGCGGCCTCATCGTCAACGACCTTCGGCCCGAGCCGTCCTTCCCCCCCGATCAGGCCCACCGCTCCTGGATCGCCGCCAATCATTTGCGCGATGAAATTGCCGCCTGCGCTGCCTGGGCGCGCGATCTCCTGTTGCAAAATCCAACCGCGCGCATCGGCGTCATCGTCCCGGCCATCGCCACAGCACGGGGCGAAATCGATCGCACCTTCCGCCGCGTCCTCATGCCCGCGAGCGAAAACATTCTCGCCCCGTCCCCGCTGCTTCCCTGGGAATTCTCCCTCGGCCAGCCCCTCGCCGACATCCCCGCCATCCGTGCTGCGCTGCTTATCCTGCACTGGATCGCCGAGCCTCTCCACGAAGACGAAATCTCCTGGCTCGTCCTCTCCGGATTTGTCGCCGGCACAGTTACAAATCATCTCGCCCTCGCGCATCACGATGCCCGCCAGCGCCGCGCCGGCCTCATCACCCCGCATCGCACCCTCGCCGGTTACGCCGACTCGCTCCCCGAATCGTCCGCGCTGCATCCGCTCCGCATTCATCTCAACGCTGTGCTACGCGCCGTCGAAGCCAACAAGGTCCTCGACTCCACCCGCCAGCCCTCCGCCTTCACCGACCTCGTCTCTCTGCTCCTGGACCAGGCCGCGTGGCCCGGCCCTCGCTCCGCTGACTCCACGCAGTTCCAGGCCCTCCAGCGCTGGCAGCGCCTCCTCGACGAAATCGCACTCCTCGACTTCGACGGCACGCAGTACACGTGGTCCGATTTCGTCCGTCTTCTCGAGCACCACGCGCGCGAAACCATCTTCGCGCCTGAGTCCCATGACGCGCCGATCCAGATCCTCGGCCCCTTCGAGTCCTCCGGTCAGCAATTCGACGCAGTGTGGTTCCTCTCGACCGATGACCGCAGTTGGCCCCGTCACGGCCGCCTCCATCCCCTGCTTCCGCCCGCTATTCAGCGCCAGTTCAATATGCCCCACGCAGCGCACGATGACGATTGGAACCTCGCCCACATCGTCACGTCGCGCCTACTCAACTCCGCGCCTCGCATCGTTTTTAGCTACGCCCAGCGCGACAAAGATGCGGAGTTGCGCCCTTCGCCGCTCATCGCCAGCCTCTTCGCAACCGACGCCGGCCCACAATCCGCAGCAGCGCTCATCACCGCCGACGCAGCAACGATGCTGTCGCGCGAGGAAATCCCCGACGACAACGGCACCCTTCCCTGGCCGTCCGACAAAAATGCCGGAGGCGCTGAAGTTCTCAAACGTCAGGCCGCCTGCCCCTTCCAGGCCTTCGCCAACAAGCGCCTCTCCGCGCGCGCGCTGGAAAAAAATGAATGGGGCCTCAGCCCCGCCGACAAAGGCAGGTTGCTCCATGCTGTCCTGCAGCGCCTGTTTTCCGTTTCCGTCCGCAGCCGCGACGAGTTAGTCACCGTCATTGCTACAAATAGACTCAATGATGTCCTCGACCCCCACATCGACGCCGCGCTCGCCGAACTCCCCGGCCTCGATCCCTCCGATCCCTGGCAGCGTTCCTGTCTCGCTGCCGAAAAGCGCCGCCTGCGCGCGCGACTCGGCCAATGGCTCAGAATCGAAGCAGACCGCCAGCCCTTCACCGTCGAATGCACCGAGCGCCCCCTGAACGACGTCAACATCGGCGACCTCCGCCTGAACCTGCGCGCCGACCGCATCGACCTCCTCGCCGACGGCAGTCGTCTCCTGCTCGACTACAAAACCGGCACCATCTCCCCCGCGCTCTGGGAAGGCGAACGCCCCGGCGATCCGCAGCTCCCGCTCTACGCCGCCTATGGCAACGTCGAAAACCTGAGCGGCATTCTCTTCGCGCAGATTAAGGCGAAAGAGACCGGCTTTGAAGGCCGCGTGCGCGATGCGCAATCACAGCTAAGCGCTAACATCGGGTCGAGGAACGACCTCGTCACCGAGCCCTACACGGACGCGATGCGCGATGGCTGGGCCCGCGTCCTCGCCAACCTTGCAGACGATTTCCTGCAAGGGGAAGCCGCCGTCGCGCCGCGCGAACCAAAGGTCTGCGGCCTCTGCGATTATCACTCCCTCTGCCGCATCGCCGAGTCTAGCTTCGTTGCTGTGACCGTTGACGAAGACGAGAAGGAAGCCGATGACTAGGGTGTCGACACATCCTGATCTCCTCATCGAAGCTCCCGCCGATGCGCGCGCCCGCGAAACCGCGCTCGACATTCGCCGCTCCGTCATCGTGCAGGCACCCGCCGGCTCCGGCAAAACCGACCTCCTCACCCGCCGTTATCTCCGCCTGCTCGCCGCCGTCGACGAGCCCGAAGAAATCCTCGCCATCACCTTCACACTCGCCGCTACCGCGGAAATGCGGTCCCGCATCCTCGCCGACCTCGAAGCCGCCGCCGGTCGCCGCGACCCGCGCCCCGAAGAAGCGGACCGCATCGCGCTCGCCCGGGAAGCCCTCGCCAATTCCGAGCGCCGCGGCTGGAATATCCTCGACCATCCCGATCGCCTCGTCGTCGAGACCATCGACTCTTTCTGCCTCCGCATTGCGCACGATCGCCCGCTGCTGGCGCGGCTCGGCGGCCATCTCCATCCCACCGAGCAGGCCGAGCCTCTCTACGCTGCCGCCGCCCGCCGCACCATCGAGAAACTCGGCGGCTCCGATGCCGCACTCGACGAAGCCCTGAACCATCTCCTCGACCTCCGCGACAATCGCCTCTCGCAGTGCGAGTCGCTCATCGCCGACATGCTCAAGGTCCGCGACCACTGGCAGCACGCCTTCCCACTGTCGCCCACCATGACTGAGAACGACTGGCAGGCGGGCCGCGCGAAGCTCGAAGCCCCCTTCCGTCGCGAAAATCACCGCGTCCTCGCCGAAGCCCACCGCCTGCTCGCCGCTGAACCCGCTCTCGAACATCAGCTCCTTGATCTGGCCCACTATGCCGCCGATCAGGGCTTCGAGGACGTCGCCCTCCTCGCCGGAGTCTCCGCGCTCTCGCCCTCCATGCCCCCCGACCATTGGCGCAGCGTTTGCTCCTTGCTTTTGACCAAAGACAGCAACTGGCGAAGAGACGTCAATAAAGGTCAGGGTTTCCCCTCCAGCACACGGGAACAAAAACAGCGCAAGAGCGAAATGCAGGACCTCCTCCAGCGTCTGCAGCAAATACCTGGACTTCTCTTCGCCCTGTGCGCCATCCGCGATCTTCCCCCCGACGTCTACACCGACGGCCAGTGGACCACCCTCCGCCACATCTTCACCGTCCTCCGCCAGGCCATCGCCGAACTGAGCGTCGTCTTCGCCGAAAACAACAAAGTCGATTTCATCCAGCTCTCCATCGCAGCCCTTGAAGTTTTCAAAGAAAGTCCCGAACGCATCCTCGACCTCGCCGGCAACATCCGTCATCTCCTCATCGACGAATTCCAGGACACATCCCGCCACCAGCATGAACTCGTCACCGAGCTTCTGTCTGCATGGAGCGACGCCGCCGACGCCGATGAAAGTCGCACCGTCTTCCTCGTCGGCGATCCCATGCAGTCCATCTATATGTTTCGCCAGGCCGAAGTCGAGCTCTTCACGCAGGTGCGCGAACGCGGTCTCGGCTGCGTCCCATGCCTGCCCGTGCAACTGTCCGTCAACTTCCGCTCCCACGCTGGCCTCACCGAACCCATCAACCAGATGTTCGCCGCCATCTGCGCCGGCGATGCGCCTCGCGGAGCCGCCGACGTGCCTTTCGTCGAAGCGACAGCCTCCGCGCCCGCGCTTCCCGAAAAGTCTGTCCACGTCCACGCGCAGCTCATCGGCTCGGCGGACCATCGGCCAACCATGCCCGGTACCAATCACGCGCAACAGCAAGAAGCTCTCGACGTCCTCCGCGTCCTCGAGCAACACCTCCCGCATATCGAGCGCGCCCGGGCCACGGGCGCGGAATATCGTGTCGCCATTCTCGTGCGCGCCCGCACGCATCTCGCGCAGATTGTTCCTCTGCTGCAGAATCGCGAAATTCCGTTTCGCGCTGTTGAGATTGAGCACCTCTCCGAGCGCCAGGAACTTCTCGACCTCCTCGCGCTCACCCGCGCTCTGCTGCATCCCATGAATCGCATCGCGTGGCTCTCCGTGCTGCGCGCTCCATGGTGCGGCCTCACGCTTGCCGATCTCCATCTCCTCACCGGCGCCGACAATCCGGTCTTCAAAGATTTCTCCGTCCTCGAACTCATCGACCGCCATCAACATGTGCTCTCGGCCGATGGGCAGCGTCGCCTCGCGCGCACCATCGCCATTCTTCGTCGCGCACTCGACCTGCGCTGGCGCCAGTCGGAATCGCCCTCCTTTGCATCGTGGATCGAGCGGACGTGGCGCACCCTCGGTGGTCCCTCGACCATCGACGCGGCCGGTTACGAGAACGCCCAGGTCTTCTTCTCTTTGCTTGATGCTGTCACGCCCGACGGCATCGCTCCTTCGACCGCCGCATTCGATGCGGAGTTCGACCGCCTCTTCGCCCAACCCGATCCCTCCGTCAGCGAGCGCACCGGCGTTCAGTTGATGACCATCCACAAGGCCAAGGGCCTCGGCTTCGACGTCGTCATCGTCCCCGGCCTCGACCGCCCATCCTCCGGCGACGGCAACCCGCTCATCTGTTCGCTTGAGCGCATTGACCCATGGCAGAGGTCGGGGCAAGGGTCGGGGAATCCCGCTGAGCCCGAATTCCTCGTCGCCCCACTCGGCCCCCAGGAAGAGGAAACCCATCAGCTCTATCGATGGGTTCGCAAACAGCGCCAGATTCGTTTCGATGAGGAACGCAAACGGTTACTCTACGTAGCCTGCACGCGCGCCCGCCGCGAGCTGCATCTGTTCGGCACCGCGGTCGTCACCAGCTCCGGCATCCGGGAACCGGACCAAAACACCCTGCTCGACACCGCATGGCCGGCGCTTCAGGCGGACTTCGCAGCGGCGCTGGCCGCGAACCGCGCCCGCGTCCTCGCCTTCCCCACGACAGGCATTCTTGAGGAAGTCGCCGCCGTCGCCGATTCGCCCGCTCGGGTCGCACCGCGTCGCCTGCCGCTCGACGCCGAACCGCCGACATCTCCGCAAAATGTAACCGTCACTGGATCAATTCTCTCCGTCGACCCCGATGCGCCGGAGTTTCTCCGCCCGGAAGGCTCTCGCCAGGCCCGCCTCATCGGATCCGCGGTCCACGCGCTCCTCGAGCGCATCGGCCCTCAGCTCTCCGGCCTTACCCCTGCTGAGATCCGCGCCAGCGCCGCCGCTGTCCTCCGCGCCTCGGCCCTCACCGGCGAGGCTCTCAAATCTGCAACTGACATTGTTACGAAATGGCTGGTAGCCTGCGCCGCCGACCCGGTCTGCCGATGGATCCTCGCGCCCCACCCCGAAGCGAAGTCCGAATCGTCCTGGACCGGCTTCGCCGGGGCCACAGCCGCGAGCCAGAGCAGCCGCCTCCGCACCCTGCGTGCCGACCGCGTCTTCCGCGCTGGACCCGAGCCTCTAGCAGCCGGCTCCGATCATCTCTGGATCGTCGACTACAAGACCAGCGGACGAACTCCGTCCGGCGCTCTGTTCCTCGCCGCCGAGCGCGCCCTCTACGCTCCGCAGCTCCAGGCCTATGCACGCGCGGTGCGCGCTCTCTACGGGTCTGAAACCCCAATCCGCCTGGGGCTCTATTATCCGGCGATCACTGCGCTCGATTATTGGGATCCGGACTGGGATCCGGACCCCGACTAGGTCAGCTCTGGGATTTCGTGCCCCGCCGGCTGTTGCCCGCCGCAGCTCCAACGTTGTGGCGAACATCCGCGCCGCGCACCCAGAAGATCACGTCCTCGGCGATATTGGTCGCGTGATCGGCCACCCGCTCCAGCGCCCGCGAAATCATCAGCGCATTCAGCGCCTGCGGAGCCACCGCCGACTCCTTCTTCATCAGGCCCAGCAGCGTGTAGTGCGCGCCGCTGTTCAGCTTGTCCACAGTGTCGTCCATCGAAAGCACTGCTTCCGCCATGTCCGCATCGCCTTCGATAAAAGCCTGCAGCGACTTCCTCACCATCCCACTTGCGAGATTCGCGATGCGCGGAATATCGATCGGGAGCTCGACTGCGGGAAACGCCTGCAGCTCGCGCACTCGATCGCTGATGGCCCGCGCTGAATCGCCCACGCGCTCGACGTCTGCGTTGATCTTGATCACGGCCAGGATAAATCGCAGGTCGATGGCCATCGGCTGCTCCATGGCCAACAAGTCCAGCGACATCTGATCGATTTCGCGCTCGAGGCGATTGATCGCCATCTCGCCGCGATCCACCAGATCGCAGATCGACAGATCGCGGACACGGTACGCCTCCACCGCTCTCTGGATCGACTGCTCGGCCATACCGGCCATCACCAGCAGCTTCTCCTTCAGATCGTCGAGGTTTTGTTGGAACCGGATTCGCACCATTATCCAAACCTGCCCGTGATGTAATCTTCCGTCCGCTTGTCGGTCGGGTTTGTGAATATTTTGTGGGTCGAATCGAATTCGATCAGCTTTCCGTTGAGAAAGAACCCCGTCCGCTCCGCCACACGCGCCGCCTGCTGCATGTTATGCGTCACGATCACGATGGTGTACTGCACCTTCAATTGAAAAATCAGGTCCTCAATCTTCGCCGTCGATACCGGATCGAGCGCCGAAGCGGGTTCATCCATCAGCAGCACTTCGGGATCGACCGCAAGCGCGCGCGCAATACACAACCGCTGTTGTTGCCCGCCCGAAAGGCTCGCGCCCGACTTCTTCTTCAAATCATCCTTCACTTCGTCCCACAAGGCCGCATTCTTCAGAGAGCGCTCCACAACCTCATCCAGAACTCGACGATTGCGAAATCCGTTGAGCCGCAGCCCGGAGGCAACGTTGTCGTAGATCGACATGGTCGGGAATGGATTGGGGCGCTGGAACACCATCCCGATGCGCCGCCGCACCTCCACAGCCGACGTCTCGCTGTAAATGTCCTGTCCTCCGACCTTCACTTCGCCTGTCACTTTGGCGATGGGATTGGTCTCGTGCATCCGGTTCAGACAGCGCACGAAGGTCGACTTGCCGCAGCCCGAGGGTCCGATGAGCGCCGTCGCCTCATTCGCCGGAATATGCAGCGTGATGTCCTGGAGCGTGTGATTCGTGCCGTACCACGCATTCAGGTTGTTCACTTCAATCCCGACTCCCACCTTAGCTGGCCCCTTTCAACACGCCGCGTGTCGTCACAAACCTTACCAGAGCGACTGAGACCACAATCAGAACAATCAACACCAGCGACCCGGCCCACGCCAGCCGATGCCACTCGTCATAAGGTGACAGCGCATAAACGTAAATCTGCAGCGGCAATGCAGCGACCGGCTGATTCAGCGCTGTGCTCCAGAACTGATTGCCGAACGCGGTAAAGATCAGAGGCGCCGTTTCGCCGGCCACGCGCGCGAACGCGAGCATGCAGCCGGTGATTACCCCGGGCATTGCTGTCTTGAGCGTAATCGAAATCATCGAGCGCCAGTTGGGTACGCCCAGCCCCAGCGCCGCCTCGCGAATCGAGTGCGGCACCATCAGCAGCATTTCTTCCGTGGTCCGCGCCACCGTCGGAATCATCATGATCCCCAGCGCCACGCCACCGGCGAAGGCCGAATACCCCTTCGCAGGTACGACGACCAGAGCGTAGACCGCCACACCCATCACAATCGAAGGCACGCCGTTCAGCACATCGGCGGTAAACCGCACCACGTTCGACAGCTTGCTCCCGCGCCCGTATTCGGATAGGTAGATCCCCGCCGCAATGCCGATCGGAATCCCCAGCAGGCTGGCCAGCCCGAGCAGCACGGCTGAGCCAACGATAGCGTTCGCCATGCCCCCGCCCTGTTCTCCTACTGGCGCTGGAATCTTCGTGAAGAAGTTCAGGTTCAGCGAACTCGTGCCCTTCACCACCAGGTCAATAAAAATCGCAATCAGCGGCGCCACCACCAGAATCGTGCTGGCCACGGCGAGCACGGTCGCCAGATGGTTCGTGAACCATCGCCAGCGGCGATTCAAGGTGCTCGAATTCAGCTGAGTTGCCATAGTTCGCTGTCTACGCCGCCCTCGCCGGGGTGCCGCGGGTTACAGCCCACACCAGCAGCCGCGCAAAAATATTCACCACGATCGTGACCAAAAACAGCGCCAAGCCGATCTCGATCAGCGCGCTCCGGTAGGTGTCGTCTGAAGCCTCCGCGAACTCATTCGCGATCACGCTGGCCATGGTCGCCGCCGGCGCCAGCAGCGATTTAGAGATGGTTGGGCTGCTGCCGATCACCATGGCCACCGCCATCGTCTCGCCCAGGGCGCGCCCCAGTCCGAGGATGATCGAACCCACAATGCCGATCCGCGCATTGCGCAGAACGCCCATGCGGATCATCTCCCACCGCGTTGCTCCCAGCGCCAGTACAGCTTCTCGCTGCGTGTACGGCACCGCCGTCATCACTTCGCGAGTCAGCGACGAGATGATGGGCAAGATCATGATGGCGAGAATCACGCCCGCCGCGAACATCCCGATGCCGAAGTCGGGCGGAGCAAACAAGCCAGTCCAGCCCAGCAGCTTGATCAGGATCGGATCCACATAGCCGCGCAACAGCGGGACCAGAACAAAGATCGCCCACAGTCCGTAGACCACGCTTGGAATTGCGGCCAGCAATTCCGTCACGAAAGACAAGAACCCGCGCAACGCCTTCGGGCACATCTCGGTCAAAAAGACCGCGACACCCACCGCCAGCGGCACCGCCAGAACCAGCGCCACGAGGGACGAAACGATCGTCCCGTAGACGAACGGCAACGCTCCGAAGTTCTCGTTGACCGGGTCCCACGCGCTTCCCACAAAGAACTTGAACCCGAACTTGGCCAGCGTCAGCTTCGAGCTCATCACCAGTTCGTTCGCGATCAGCGCGACGATGGCGAAGATGCTGAGAGCGCACAGCAGCATCAGCCAGCGGAAGGTCGAGTCGGCGAGCCTCGAGTTTCCCCGGTTCTGCAGAAAGGTCCGAATTTGCGAAGTAGGCGCCGGAACGGCCACCGGCGCCAGACCACCCAGCGGGGCAGCCGCGTCGATGGATTTCGGTGCGCGGGGTTCCTGAATGCGCAGGTTCACAACTCGTTTACCCTAATCGGGCATTTTGAACGCCACGTTAATCGCCATGAAAAATAAGGAAATAAAGCATCCGCAGGGACGATTTTTGTCCCGGTTCCGGACGTCTTTTCCTTCGGACGCAAAAGGGCCGCATCCTGGGGGTGCGCCCCCGACGCGGCCCTTTTCGATGCCGCAAGGCGCTGGCGTGCCGGCCTCTTTACTGCAGCTTTTCCACAGTCGCCTTCACCTTCTCGGCTACGGATGGGGGTAGAGGCGCGTAGTCCAGGGTCGCGACCTGGCCTTCACCCTGGGCCAGCATCCAGTTCAGGAAGTCCTTGATTATCTTGCCTTTGGTTGCGTCCTGGGAGTGGGTCGGGATCAGCAAATAGGTAAAGCTGGAGATGGGATAGGCGTCCTTGCCCGGCGCGTCGGTGATGGATATCCGAAAGTCCGCCGGCATCGACTTGACGCTCGCCGCTGCACTCGTTACACCCTCGATGCTCGCCTTAAGCCAAACTCCCGACTGGTTGCGCACGTAGCCGTAGGGAATCTTGTTCTGCAAAGCGTAAATCAGCTCGACATAGCCGATGGATCCCGGCATTTGCCGGACCAGCCCCGCCACGCCTTCGTTCTGCTTGCCGCCAATGCCCTTCGGCCATGCCACCGCCGAGTTGCTGCCGACGCTGTTCTTCCAGTCCGGACTGACCTTGGAGAGGTAGTCCGTAAAGATGAAGGTAGTTCCGCTGCCGTCAGAACGGTGAACGACGAAGATCTCCTGGTTGGGCAGCTTCACGCCAGGATTGTCCTTGGCGATGCGAGCGTCGTTCCAGTTGCTGATCTTTCCCAGGTAGATGTCGGCCAGCACATCGGGCGCAAACTTGAGGTCGGGGCTGACGCCGGGCAGGTTATAGACCGGGACCACCGCGCCCAGCACGGTGGGGATGTGCACCAGCTTGATCTTCGACTGGGACAGCATGCCATCGGTCATGGGCATGTCGCTGGCCCCAAAATCCACCGTCCCCTTCGTCACCTGATTAATGCCGCCACCCGAGCCGATCGACTGATAGTTGATCTCCACACCCGGATGCTGCTGGCTGTATTCACTGAACCACTTCGAATAGATCGGATACGGAAATGAAGCCCCTGCTCCATTAATCTTCTGCGCCCCGGCGGTGCAAGCTGCAGACACAATCACCGCAGCTGCCATAAGCATGCTCTTTCTCACGGACTTTCCCCCTCAGACGGACTGCATCGATTTTTCGTTCCGATTGTTAACGTCCGTTTACATATCCGTGAAAAGCGGAACAATGCCCGCTGGGGCCCTTCGCGCCTCAGGCACTGCCCCGACAAGCCTCCGCTGTCTCTCATCGAAAGCTGGACAAATAACCCGCACCCAATTCCAGCCGGGGGGCGTTATTTCCGTATCGCCGGTGGTACACCCGTTGGTGATTGCGGAGCCCGAGCCGGAATGCCTGCAGCAGAATCGGGAAGACCGGAATCTGCCCTAGGGGTTTGGCGCATATCCACCGCACTCGCGCGGAGTCTGCCAGTTCGATCCGTTGCCGATGATGTTAGCGTCTGCGCAAGCGAAGCCTGTATCCATTGCACGCTGGTTGTTCGCCATCGCCCTTAAGATCATTTGGGTCTCGTCCGGGCCGCCGAGCCCAGGGGGCGCCGTCCAGGCTGGGGCGGTTGTGTAGGGGGAGAACAGCTTTTGCGCCCAGCCGGGAGCTAGCTTGTAGCTCTTAAGAACAGCCTCAGCGGCCGGCACCGTCTGCACTGCTATGGCGTTGGGCGCCGATCCAATGATCAAAACGCTCTTGAAGAATTGGGCGCTGTCGTCGGGGAGCGAACAGAACATCCCCATTCCCTTTTCCGGCTGGGCGCCGCCGGTCGATTCGGCAACAAACATGCCGCATTGGCCCATGGCCCCCGGCACTTGGAGAGGCACCGCGTAAAGGAACTGAACCTGACCGACCGGCTTTCCGTTGAGCGCCGCAATCTGCTGAAGAATCATGACCAGCTTGTCGGTAAGCTTGGCCGAGGAGGGCATGGTCATAAAAGCGCCTCCGGGGCCCTTCTGTCCCAATTCAAATGGACCGTCGTGCGCGACGAATAATTCTCCGAGGGTTATGGATTCGCCTTGCGGTCCGGACATTGCGATCGCACCGCCCACAGCAGCCGTGACTTTCCATCCCTGCGGCACACCCGCAGAGGCGCTTTGATCGGGTGCGGTATAGGGCTCCAACTGGACGGGGCTCGTCGTGGCGGCGGCCGAGGCTTTTTCCTGCGCTCGACCAGAGACAAAGGCCGGGATCAGGATGATGGTCAGGATCGCCGGCACGGCAGCGACCCGCAGGAATTTCATTGCATCGCAAATTCGCATGGTACAGTTTCCTCCACTGCGGATTTAGCCTCCTTCGCCTGGCGAAGAGGCGCGAACGCGGGGGGGATTCGGCTTAGTTCTGCGCTCGGGTTTGCTCAGGCTAGCATTCACAGATGGCGGATGGCTACTATCTTTGAGCGCGAAGGCGCAGAACGAAAAAGGCGAGCCGTGGCGAGCAGGAACCGCGATTGGGGCTAACCGTGCGGGACCAACGCAAATTGTTGGGCGGCTGACCTGTTCATCAGTTCCGACGACTGGGAGCATGATTGGTCGGAGCAAAACTTGCCCGATGATTTCCATGATGTACTGGCGAAAATGGGCGAGGCTTTGCACGATACGGTTGACAGCCCCGACGTTGCCCGCAACTTCGGTCGTCTTCCTGAGCAACTACTTGAATGTGCTGAACGTCTCGAAACATAACGACTCGCGGTCGTGGGCGTGTGGTCAACAGCATGGCAATTTGGCCGCTCCGGCCTGTCCAGACCTCGAATGTTCCGGGTTGCCGTAATGCATCCACAACGGCGAACGCCGTCAATTGCAAGTGCAGGTGGGATGTCGCACGGTCGCTATTGGGCGACGCCTTCCACGATAAACATGCGGCCCTTCACAGCAGCTTGCCGGATCGGCCTGATTGCTGCGTAGGCGGGCGAATTGTACCAGGCATGTGCCTCCTCGGAGCTGTCGAATGCGATCACCACAAGTCCCTGGGGCGGCGCGGCGCCATCGAGGCTTTCTGTTTTGCCACCGGCAACAACAAAATGATAATGCCCCTCGAAAGGGGCAAGGGTTGCCAGGACCTTCGATCCATAGTCCTTGACGGCCGCGGAGTCCGTGATGGTGTCAGCCTCCGAAATGACATAGACAGGGGTTGGCTTCACCTGTTGGCCGTGAATGGCACGATCCACCGCTGCGCCGGCCAAAAGACCGGCCAGTAGAGCGATTGAGAATTTGTAGCTCGATTTCACTATTCAATCCCTCCCTGCATTTCTTTACGCAGAATCCAGGTAAGACGGATGACTACTTACCGGGAACGAGTCCTCATCAAACCGCGGGTCGTGCCCCTGATTGCAGCACAGTCCCCTGACGCTTGCCATGTTTCTTTCCCGTTGGTCGGCAATACGGACATTTCAACCTGAAACTTCCGGTTTGCCGGTCATACGGCCAGAGTAACTCCGCGCTCTGGTAGCCTACAGAACATTATTTGGAGCAAGCGTGATGATCGAGTTGGGGATGTTGGAAGACATGTTTTCCGGCATACGAGCCAAGACAAAATGGAATGTGGATGGTCCGATGCTTTGGGGCTACTTCTTCACGGATAGCAGTGCAGAGAAACTCGAACGGGCGGCGACTCATTTAACGGCCCAAGGCTATCATCTGGTTGAGATTCGCGAAACCGACGACGGTAGCACGCGAGTCCTGCATGTGGAACGGGTAGAGGCGCATTCCCCTCAGACTTTATTCGCACGAAACGAAGTTCTGTACAAATTGGCCGATCAATTAGAGCTAGATAGTTACGATGGGATGGATGTTGGCCCCGTTTCATCCTAATTTGAAATGGTGAAGTGTTGAGCCTACGCGTCTCGTACTGACGCAGTTCGGACGGATCGTCGGCAGTCCGGAAGGTTTGACCCTTTTGGGCGACCCGCGTCCTGGAACTTCCGGCATGCCGGTGACACAACCACGGATGAGATCGGGGACGCCGATGTCCTGCGGGGTTGAACTCACCGCCGGAATTCGACAACCGCTGTCACGATCCCCGTTGCGGACCACAGCAATTGGACTAAAAGAATCACGCCTACTAGCAAATGGAGGCGAGACTCCGTGATGGGAGTGTCCCCGGTTGGGGACCTCCACAGGCCCAATCCGAGCGATATGGCCAGCGCCGTTGCCGCAATCGAGAGCCGCCAGATTTTCTGGGCGGGCATGAAGCCCGGAACTATGAGCATTTCGGCAGCGAAGAAGAGAAAAAGAAGAGTCGCGGCACCTGAAAAGACCAAGTAAATTGCAGGTCGCCCATCATTACGAATCTCGTCAGACTCCCCCACTCAGCGCGTCCCTCAACCGTCTCCAGCATAAAGGCGAAAGGGTGCAATTCAGTGGCAAATGTCTGTATGGTCGGCTATACGGACATTACGAGCCGGTCCCTCGTGAAACTTCCGTATGGGGTCATCCAGCCAGAACCGGGTCGGAATCACAGCGGGGTGCGATAAGCCGACTTGTCGTTACTTGTTTTGTGAACGATGCTTAACCTAGCCGATTTGGTGCCAAGAAGTAGAATGTCGTGATGGCAGGATTCGCAGTCGTGATGACTTTCCTAATGTGGGGATTTATTCTCACGATCGTTAGCATCGTTCTTTCGATCGGTCTATTTAGATTCGCGAAGCGTTCTTTCCCAGATTCAACCTCTTCTGCCAAACGTTATCGCTCATCTAATGCCGCCGCGCCATTTCTAGCTCTGGGCTGGTTGGTCACGACACTGATCTTACACACGTTCATTTCGAATCACCTCGCTCATCAAAGCGTTGGCTACAGCCCTGACCCCTACGTCACCCTACCGAACGGCTACGTGGTCGGAAGTCTGAACACTTACTCTGGATATGTTCATGCGCCGGGAGTGACCACGGATATTCCATGGATCGGGCATGGTTACGTTCGTGGAATCATTGACCTAGAGTTTCGCGACGGGCGGTTCATTGGCACTTATTTGGACTCGAAGTCGCAGTTCCAGCCGCAAGGCACCGATCACGTTAGAAACTTCGTGTTTGATACACGGGATCAGTCCATTAAGACATCAGACACAGACACTGCGGGTGACTTCACAAGTCAACAGAATAGCGTCCACCGAGATCAGAACTCATACTGGAATCTGTATGCTCGCAATCGTCATGGCTGGCCTGCGGTGGTCTTCTGGGTCATTTTGCTCGGAGGCTGGAGTGCTCTTGTCGCTGTTGTTCAGCGACTGAAGCCAGCGGGGTCTATCTCTGATTGAGGCAGCATCTAGGCTAGTGCAGTCTCTCTACGCGAACGCATCGCGGATCTGAACGTTTCTCCTCATAAACGCCGTTGTCGGTCGTAATGTCTGTATGGTCGGCAATACGGAAGTTTCGCTGCCTCGCCGGTCCGGGCGAGGGTCTGAGCCCCGAAAATTCCGGATTGTTTGAATGCTAAGTCGAGGAGGGGCGCGAGGTGTTGCATAAGCTGAACTCAGCGGCAAGCTGATTCAGAGAACAACCTCGGAGGCTCCTCAGAGACGATATGTATTACATCGGACTG
>Ga0302326_10010233_pt1 | contig 20345 bp, 18 predicted proteins | sample Palsa_T0_3_FD_202264 | JGI IMG/M metagenome (GOLD analysis project Ga0302326, IMG submission 202264) | Peat permafrost microbial communities from Stordalen Mire near Abisko, Sweden - Palsa_T0_3 | ecosystem: Environmental > Terrestrial > Soil > Palsa > Peat permafrost | place: Sweden: Abisko...
AGGGCGATCAGCAGATCGAACCAGTACGTGCGGGCGAGACGTTCGATTCGGCTCACGCGCTGAACGTACTCCACCCCCTCGGTTCCCGCCTCCCACCAAGATCAGACCCGGGATCCCTCTCAAGTACTACCACCTCGGAACCGGCAGCCTGGAGACGACGCCGCGCCGGCGACACCTCGCCCTAACGGCGCCCACACGCTCGCGGACGACGCCCACACTGCGCACCACTGGCGCGCGCACGGCGCTGCCGCCACCCGCGCCCGGACGAGGCGCCGGAACCGCTACCGGTCGGTCCCCCGCGCTCGCGGCCAAGACAGCCGCATCGCCGCCGCAGCGGAGCTCATCAAGAACGACCGCTTCCGATCCGCCAGTCGCGGGCCTCGACGGGCTGGCGAACACGGCCGAGAGGCCACACGGTTCGCGACGCCGATCGCGCGATGCGGGACATGCCGGCCAACCGCTGCGTAGCCCAGCGGCCTTTCAGCCAACCGGTCAACGTTTCTCCAACAGGCAGAGATCGCCAGCGCTGACACGATCCGCAGGCGTCGAAAAGGCAGCCCTGCATCCGCGGCGGCACGACCGTCCTTGACCGGGCCGGCGGCCGCCCCTCGACGCGGAACCGCGAATGCTACGAACGATCGCATTGATCATCGGGGGCGCCGCAGCTCGCGCGATCGGATTGGCGAGAGGCTGTCGGGACAGCCTCGCGACATGTCGATCGCCGGGCCGCGCCTGCTGATCGCCGCGGCGAACGATCGGATTCGTCGACCCCGAACGCCGCGGCCGCGTTCAGCGGCGGCGAGCGCGTGCGTATGCATCGCGCCCGGGTTGCCGGTCGGGACCTGAGCCCTGCTATCGGCGACAGTCGGGTATGGGATGCGGATATTTGGCTCCACGGCGGGCTGCTCTTCGTCGTCCCAACGCACCAGGACCCGCGCATGCCGAGACTGTCAGCGCTGCCGAAAAGGTGAGCGGCTGAGACGAAAGCAGGTCTTCGCCAGCCGTCGCGAGTGGGATCGAGTGTGGCTCCTCCACGGCTTAAGCAGTCACGCTGGCGACCATCGGTCAACGGCGACGTTGGTGGTTCGGCTAGGCGGCGTCCGGCAGGACGACAAGGCGCCGGCCGTCGCGGTAGACGCCGTCCGGGTACGCCTGGGTGAGGTGCTTGACTCTGGCCTGGTCGCGGACCTGGCCGAGCGCACAGAGGGCGACGAAGAACACGTCGTCGCCGTAAAGGGCGTTCTGTGCGGCCGCCTTTTGGTTATAGACCGTACTCTCAGCGACCTCGCGCGCGGCAGCGATGTCGCCGATCGACTTGCCGTCGAAGAAGTAGCCCTCGATCACGTCGCGCTGGCGCCTCGGCAGCCGGACGATCGCGGCCGAGCACGCCTCCCTGACGGGCTGGTGGGCGTAGAAGTCCTCCACGACGTCGAAGACGTCGCGCATATGGATCCGCTGGCGCCACTCCCGCATCCCGTGCCGGTCGCGCATCGCAGGGCCCTCGATTGCCTCGAACCCGGCGAGCGCGTTCTGCATCGCGTCGGCCTGGGCGGCGACTATGCCCGAGGTCTCGAGCTCCGGGAGCTCGCCTGCCAGCGCGTCGAGCGCGCGGTGGGCGACCGTGCCGCGCAGCCACTGGAAGAACCTCGGCGGGCCGGGAGTGGGATAGCCGAATACTGCCTCGAGCGCTGCCTCGGTGATGTCGAAGATGGCCTGACGATCGATCTCGCGCAGGCGTCGCGCCTCCTCACGGTTACTCCAGTTCAGATCCCGCGACTGCGGTGTCAGCCCGCTGCGCAACATCTCGAATCGTCGGCTCACGCCTCGGCGGACCGGTTCGAAGGCCGCCATGAGGAAGATCAGCAGCGCCTCGTTGGCCTGCGGGTCGTGCTGGACCGCCTCGATGAACGGCTCGAGAAACCGCTGCTTCTCCTCAGGCGCCTTCATCCGATCCATCACCGACCACTCCTCGAGGAGCTCGCTGACCCGCTCGCCATAGGGCAGTTGCTGCAGCTCGGTAATCCGCCTGATCAGCGCCAGGGGGGGTTGTGCGGCTCGAACTCCTTGCGGCGGGCGGGCACGAACGAGAGCTCGCGACTGAAGTGGACGACCTCCTCGCGCTCTTCTTCGTGTACGCGACGCCGGCTCGATTCGAAATCCGGCCGCCGTCGGTTGTCGATCGTGTTATCGAAACTGCCCACGGGGTCTCCTCATGTAGAGATTTGGGACCGGACCGTTTCCGACCCCTCATCCCCACAGAACAGGCGGCATCTAGTCCGAGATCGACCGGCCGTGAGCCCGCGGGGCGCCGGTCGGCGGTGGCCGCCAGCCGCCGCAGGAAGCTGCGACGCGCCCGCGCAACGCGAACGCGCGAGCACTCGACCCTCCCAACCAGTCCCTCGAGATCGACGACGTGCACCCAACAGCCGTCCTCGGGCACGCGGATCGTGACCGTCCCGCCGCCGTAGAGGCCGCCCCAGTAGATGTAGCCGTAGCCGAACTGCCAGAGCATCATCCACTCCGGCTGAAGCAGTCGGGCGTTGGCCATGTCGGAGATGTCGACCGACACCAGCGTTCCTGCTTCGAGGTAGCCGAGATCGGCGTAGCAAGCCTTCACGGTTATATGGTTGCGCGCGCGGCAGCGGCGACCGCTTCTGACCCGAGCGACCGTTTGGGCTTGCTAGGACGGATGGCGCCGCACCGAAGCAGGTTCGCGTGGTCTTTGGCCTCAAGCCGGACCGAGGCGACCTTCGACTTTGCCTACCGCCGCAGGTGCTGGCGTCCTTGACCGCGACGCTGTCCGGCTGGTGCCGGACTCACGGCACTTGGACGGCCTCCGCCGGGCGTCGTCGCCCACCTGGCTCCACGCGGCTGCCGTGTAGCTAATCTCGACGAAGACGTCGCGCGTCTCGTCGCGGCGCTCGAGGACGTACTGGTACCGGTTTTGATCGGCTTACGGTTCGACGAGATCGGGGCCGCTGCCGCTGCCGCTGCCTGAGGTGGTGCGTTGTTCGCGCCTTAGCTGCGCCCAGGCCGGACTCCCGGCGGATCAGACAGGGGGCTGGGAGTCCTCGGGCTGGTCGGGTCCTGCGTCGTCGGCGTCGTCCCGTTTGGCGAGCTCCTGCATCACCGCGCGGCTCAGCAGGTCGATGCTGCCGGGAGTCACGAACGCGTCGAGCCACCCGATGACCGCGACGGCGAGACAGATCGCGCGATCGCGGATGCCCTCCTGCGCGGAGCCGTGCCGAAACGGGTTGCCCTGGCCGCCGTATACCTGGCGCAAAAGGAAGTCGCCGAAGTCAGTGCTGCTGTCGACTCCGAGTTGGCGGGCAACGCCCTCGACGCTCTTGATCTTCTCCGGGAGTGGGGCACCGTTCTGGTCGGCGAGGTGGACGTGGTTGCCTTTGCGGACGGCGATGCCCTGCTCGATAGCGACATCGGTGAACGCGCCCTCGAGCCCGATGATCAGGGGTGGCCAGGCGTCGAAGACGTCGCGCTCACCCAGGTGCCGCAGGCCGTGCTGAAGGTGACGGCGCGGAACGTCGGCAAGGACGTCAGCTTGGTCAAGTGCCGAGCACACCTCCTTGATGAACCTCTCGTCGGCGAGAGCAGCCTCCATGAACTCAGAGAGCTCGTCGGCGTGACCCGGCTTGCGTAGAGCGTGAGGAAAAGATGCTCTCCGAACCCGAGGGGCGACACGAGGTAGCCGAGGCCGGCGGCTTTCCACTGCGCCTCGATCTCCTCGACATGACGATTGAGCGCATCGAGTCCTTTGAGGAAGGCCTCGATCTGGCTCCGGTTCGCCTCGATCCAGGCGGTCGCGATGCGCACGGGCTCGCGGATCTGCTCGGTGATCTCGTTGACGCGGCGCTGGTTGATCGCGAGCCAGTCGTTCACGCGACGGCTGAGTTGGTTGGAGCGGGCGAGCGCCTCTGCGACGAAGTTCTGGGGCCCGAGATCAGCCACGATCGCAGGGTAGAGCAGCCCAGGCCCGGCGCGTGACCGGTATCCGACACACGCAGTCACGAAGGTGTGCCGCCATCCAAAGCTCGAGCGAAGACGCATGCGGGTCTCGTGCCGCACGTCCCCACGCACATGCTCGTCGCCAAATCCGAGACCAACGTGTCGAAGCTTGCCTACGCAACAGCCGTCGTCCGAAGTTCATCTCCAGCGCTCTGCTCTCGGCGAGACTGGTCTTCGGCTTAAATAGGACGATCCAACGGCCGTACCAACGCCGGACGAGGAGGGCATGATGCAATCGAGCCGCGACTGCCTGTCGCTGGTGGAAGTGGTCCTCGGCTCGGCAAGGAAATGACTCGTATCGCAGCCAAACCGCGCTCCTCGGCGGTTCGCGCCGCATCGACTTTGTCACGCGCACGCGGGCGAGATGGCGGACAAGCGTGTCCCGCCGGTCGTGATCCAGCGCTAGGTCGGGCATGCATCATCCATTCGTGGCCGGCTCTGATGAGCTGAGGCACAGCTGGCCTGGGATCAATGCTCTAGGTCACATACGGGGCAGTTGGGCGGTCGCGCCACCCGCCCGCCTTCGGTGCGGCGAGCCTTGGGTGCGCAACTGTCCGTCGCTGGGGGAAAGGAAGGCCTGCGCGTCCGTGCTTCTGGATCTGCCGATAAGCGCCCGCCTCGCCTGATCCGACGCGGCGGCATGCGTGCGCGGGTGCGTGCGAGGAGCGTTCTGATGCGTCACAACTGCGCGTCATAAGAACATTGGGCGGGGCCCTCGGGCCGCCGCGTGCCGGACAGTGGCGCGGGCCTTGCGGCTCCCCTGAGCGGCTAGTTGCGGTCGTCGAGGTCGAACGCCAGACGTAGGTATTCGAGGGCCCGCTCGACATGTTGCGTCGCGCTGGCCCGCGCGAGCGCGGGGTCACAGTTGACCATCGCCCGATGGATCTCGGTGTGGTCTTCCGAGTATTCGGTCAGCACGTCGGGGAAGCGGTCGACGGCCAGCCATGTGACGTCGCGGGGATACGCTCTGACCGTGCTGGCGAGCACGGCGGCGAGCGGGGGGCATTCCGCGAGCTCGACCAGTAGGTTGTGAAACCGCTCGTTCCACTGCGACCACTGGTCCTGGGCGGCGAGTCGACGGGCGCCTGTCGCGGCGGCGACCTTGGTTCCGGTGGTCTCGAGCCGCTCGATGATCTTCCCGATCCGCTTCAGTTGCGCGGTCGTCGCGCGCATCGTCGCGCGCTCTGCCGCGAGTCCCTCAAGCCGCGAACGGATCAACATCGCGTCGAGGTACTCGCTGCGCGAGATGCCGCGAACGCGGAAGCCGGCGTTCGGTTGGAACGTGGCGAGACCAAGCGCGACGAGGCTGGCGAGTGCCTCGCGAACCGGGGTGCGGCTCACTTGAAACCGCTCGGCGAGCGGTTCCTGTCGCAACGGCGAGCCCGCCTTCAACTCCCCGCGGAGGATCTCGCGCGTGAGGGCGTCCGCGATCTCCGAACCGCGTCCCGGGGTGACCGTCGCGCCCCTTACCTGCGCGGGTTGATCGTCAATTGCCATCGTGGTCACTTGCGATTGGCCGCGCGAGCCATGCCACAAGCGCGTCGCGGAGCTCGTCGATGTGCCGGCGCATCGTCCGAGCGGCTTGCGCAGCATCCTTGCGCTCGATGAGAACCAGCATCTCCTCGTGCCTGATCACGGCTAAGCGCAGCGGGTAGAGACGACCGGCGACGGCCTGCCAGATCGCGTCCCACCGCAACAGCTCGGTGGTTGTGTCGATCGTCTCGCGCAGCCGCTCCGAGTTCGACCCCGCGATCACGGCCTGGTGAACCGCCTTTTGCGCCGCGATCCAGCGCTCTCCGGCGCGTCTTGACTGACGCTTACCGAGCGTCGTCTCCTCGATGACGGCCCATTCCTCTCGGACCACATGTCGGAGGTCGGTACTCACATCCGCGCCGTTTGCGACGGTTAGCTCCACGGCGAGCGCGGCGAGTTCCGACCATACGGCGAACGCGTTGCTGTACTGGTCCGATCCGATGTGGCGGACGAGCGCCGCGTGGTTCACGACGAGGTCGACGAGGCCCCAGCTGTGCAGTTTGTGAAGCGCTTCTCTGACCGGGGTTCGGCTGGTCCCGAACAGGCGCGCGATCTCCCGTTGGGCAAGGCGTGTTCCGGGCGGTAGCGTTCCGTCGAGGATCGCGAGTCGCAGCGTGTCCGCGGCGTCGGTGCCGTTGACTGCCTTAGGAAGTCCGTCGAGTGGATGTGGTGCCGCGTTCATTCTCTTGCCTGACCCCTGGGAGAGCGTACCGACGGGTCTCTGTTGCCAAGAGCGAGACCGCTGCGTACACGGTTCTGAGGCGGCGAGCGTCTACTCCGGTCAGATCGGCGAGCTCGACTACAGCGCCGAGGAGCGCTTCGATCTCCATTTGTCTGCCCGCCTCGAGATCTTGCAGCATCGACGTGCGATGCTCGCCGACACGTTCGGCGCCGGCGAGGCGGCGCTCGATTGACACCGGCACCTCGCAGTCCAGACTCGTGGCGATCGCGACCGTCTCGCGCATCATCTCGGCGACGAGGTCGCGTGTGAGGGGAAAGCGGCAGATCTCGGCCATCGTCGCGAGGGTCAGGGCGCTGAGCGGATTGAACGTAGCGTTGCCCATCAGCTTCACCCAGATCTGATCTCGTATTCGGCTGTCGATCGAGCACTTCATGCCTCCGGCGTTCAGCGCGGCCGCGAACCGCTGGCACCGCTCGCTCTTGGTGCCGTCCGGCTCCCCGATCCCGAATCGGCGGCCCTCGACGTGGTGGATCAGCCCGGGGGCCGTCATCACGGCAGCCGGATACACGACGCACCCGATCACCCGGTGCGCCGCGATCACCGCGCTGACCGAGCCGCCGGGGTCGACGCTCTCGATTCGTCTCCCGTCGTACGGTCCGCCGTGCCCATGGAAGTACCACCATGGGATCCCGTTCTGTGCGGGTACCACAGCGGTGCGTTCGTGCAGGAGCGGCTCGAGCAGGTCGCCGATGCTCGAGTACGCATAAGACTTCACCCCGAGAATCACAAAGTCCGTCGGGCCGATGTCCTGGGGATCGTCGGTACACGGAACCTGCACGGACCAGGTGTCCTCGTCGGTGATGATGCGCAGCCCGTTCTGGCGTATTGCCTTGAGGTGCTCCCCGCGGGCGAGGAGATGTGTCGCCGTCCCGCCGCGCGCCAGTGCCGCTCCCATTAGGCCACCGATCGACCCCGCGCCGATGACCGCGACCTTCACGGGGAGAGTTCCTTGACCAGCAGGTGCCGTTGGACCTTTCCGGTCGGCCCTTTCGGAATGTCGTTCATGACGTGCACCGTCCTCGGGACCTTGAACGCCGCGAGCCGTGCGCTGCAGTGCTCGCGCAGCTCGTCGGGCGTTGCCGGCCCGTTGAGCACGACGACGGCCTCTACTACCTCACCCCACTTGTTGTCGGGCCGCCCGAAGGCGACGGCGTCGACGACGGCGGGGTGCAGCAGGAGTGCCTCGTCGATCTCCCGCGGCGCGATCTTCTCGCCGCCGCGGTTGATCATCTCCTTGACTCGACCTTCGAGCGTCAAGTAACCGTCTTCGGAGAGACGGCCCACGTCTCCGGTGCGGAACCAGCCGTCTTGGAACGATTCGGCGTTCGCGGCGTCGTGGTCCAGGTACCCGTCGACCACACCGGATCCTCGCACCACTACTTCTCCCGGGGTGTTCGGTCCGAGGCTCGCCCACGCCGTGTCGACGATGCGCACCTCGGCGCCGGCGGGTGTCCCGACCGTTCCTGGTCGACGTTCGCCCGGCGGAAGCGGATTTGTCGCCATCTGATGCGACGCCTCGGTCATGCCGTATGCCTCGATGACCGGGACGCCGAACCGTTCCTCGAGCGTCGTCCACAGCGAGGGGGCGAGCGCCGATGAGCACGACCTCACAAAGCGCAGGGGTGGGTCGGCGGTTTCCCGGGGCGGGAGCTTCGCGAGGATCGTCGGGACCGCCGAGAACCATGTGACCTTGTGGCGCTCGGCGTGCTCCCAGACAGCGCGCGGGCGCATGCGGCGCGGTACGACGACGGCGCCGCCGGCGGCGAGTGCGGCCAGCACCGACGCGACCAGCCCGTGAACGTGAAACAGCGGCATCAGGCAGTACGACACGTCCTCGGGGCCGAGGCCGTAGCCGTCCGCGATAGCGGCCGCGGACGCTGCCAGGTTGCGCTGGCGAAGTGGGACCGTCTTTGGTCTGCCGGTCGTCCCGCTTGTGTGCAGGAGCAGCGCGATGGCTTCAGGGTCCGGCTCGGGCAGCCGTCGTGAGTTGCTCGTGCTCCGTCCCTCGAGCCGGGCGCCGGGACCTGAGGTGATGGTCTCGAGCGGAACATCGATGTGCGCTGAGAGCTCGCGTCCTATGGGGTTGGGGTCCTCACCGACCACGATCAGGACGGGCTTGCGCGTCGCCAGGAGTGCGCCCATTTCGTGGGCGTGGAGCTGAGGGTTCAGCGGGATCGCGCAAGCGTTGCACCGCAGCACGGCCAGGAACGCCAGCACGGCCTCGGGTTTGTGGTCGAGCAGCAGCGCGACCGCTGCTCCAGGCGTGATGCCTTGGTCCGCGAGCTGGGCCGCTAAGGCGTCGACCTGCTCCGGTAAATCGCTCCCGCGGAGAACCCAACGTTCATCGTCAGCGTCAAGCAGGGCGGCGGTGGACATCCGCGTCTCGCTCACCCGGTCGCGTCGAACTCCGCGGCTCCCGCGCGAGCGCAGGCCGCGTCGTTCTCGGCGCTCGACCCGCTGACGCCCAGGCCGCCGACCAAGAGCCCCCGCACAAGCGGGATCCCGCCACCGAAGACGATCACGCCGCCCGCGAGCGCGGTACTGAATCCCCAGGCCGGCGCGCCCGGTGCGGTGATCCCCGCCCAGTTCTCTGTCGGTGCCTCGAACGCGACCGCGGTCCACGCTTTCTGGAGAGCGAGCGGGTAGGCGCCCAGCTGCGCGCCGTCCATTCGGATCGTCGCCACTGGGTTTGCCCCCACGTCGAGTACCCCGGCGCACACGGTGATCCCCAGTCCACGCGCATGCACCTCCACCCGGACCAGGATCTCGCGAGCATCGTGCAGGTTCATATTCCTCCCTCTACACCGCGGTCATGCCGCCGTCGACAACAAGCGCGTGCCCGGTGATGTATGAGGCGTCCGCGGACGCGAGGAACGCCACGGCGCCGGCGATTTCGTCGGGCTCCCCCTGGCGGTGCAGCGGCACGCGAGCCAGCAGCTCCGGCTCGCGCTCCTTACCGCCGAGCAGCTCCCAGATCGGATCGTTGAAGCGGGTGTCGACCCAGCCTGGACAGATGCAGTTGACGCGAACCGTGGGGCCGAGCTCGGCCGCTAGAACGCGGGTCAGGTTGATGACGCCCGCCTTCGTCGCCGAGTACGCCGCCTGGCCGGGGATTCCTCGCAACCCGCCGGTCGAGGCCATCAGGATCACGCAGCCAGCGCTCTGGCGCAGGGCGGGCGCCGCGTCCCGCACGAGCACGAATGGGTGCAGGAGATTCGTATCGACGGTCCGGAGGAACCGCTCGTCCGACAACTCCGCAAGCGGCGCCGGGTCGAGGATCGCCGCGTTCGCCACAACGACGTCGAGCGACGGTCGCTGCTCGGTGGCGAACGACACGAGCGCGCGGAGGTCTCCGGTGTTGGAGGCGTCCGCGTGTCGCGCCGACGCGGTCCCCCGGTTCGTCTCGATCTCGCTCACGAGTGACTCCATCGCTCGGTCGTCGATGTCACCAATCACGACGTGGGCGCCGTCGGATGCAAAGCGGAGCGCCGTCGCCCTGCCGATGCCGTGGGCGCCGCCGGTGATCAAGCACGTCTTGTCCGCGAAGCGCCCGGACATCACGCGACCGCCGCCCACGCCTCGCGGCGTGGATCTGACATCGCCTCCGCCGGGCCGCCGGTGGCGTCAACGCCTACGGCGGCGACCGCCCCGAATAGCTGATCGCCGGGCGCCAGCGTCCTAATCACCCGGTTGCCCTCGTTCAGTGCGTCGATGAGCTGTTGGGCGAACCCGTCCTCTATGCAGACCTCACCGTCGACGAGACGCCATCGCGGCTCGTGCAGCGCTGTCTGCAGTGGGACGCCGTTCTCGAGGTGGCTCGTGAGAACCTGGAGCAGGGTCTGGACCTGTCCGTCGGCGCCCGGAGTGGCGATCCCGATGGTTCGCTGCGCGGTATGAACGACTGCCGGGGAGAGCGTGTGGATCGGTCGCCTGCCGCCGCGGGGGGCGTTTGGGCCCTCGCGGTCGAACCCGAGCAGGCGGCTGTTGAGGTGGAACTCGAACTCCGGGACGAACGTCGCCGAGCCGAAATCGTCGAACACGCTCACCAGCGCCGACACTACCTGGCCCTCCTGATCGGCGACCGCAATCGCGGCGGTGTGGTTGTACCCACGCGGCCCGTCGCCGACGAGGATAATCGGCTGCTCGTCCGGCGCATGATCGGCCAGCAGCCGTTCGGCGGCATCGAGCGCCACGACTTCTTGGCGCCTCGAGAATGCGTATTCGACGGCCCCGAGCTGCTCGAGAAGGCGCTGGCCGGCCCCGGACGGATGTGACCGCTGCGCCAGCCATTTCAGAGCTATTAGCAGGAGGATGGCCTGTGACGGGGGCGGGCTCACCTCCACGCGCGCGGTGCCGAACTCCGCCGCCGCCGGCAGACCGATGAGCGCGACATAACGCTCTAGGTCCGCGCTCGTCATGTGACCGCCGTCGCGCTGTACGGCCGCTGCCACGGCGGCCGCAGTCGGCCCTTGGTAGAACGCCGCCTGACCGCCCTCGCCGATCGCCCTTAGCAGCTCCGCAAGCCCGTGAAGCCTTACGACCTTGCCCTCCTCAGGCTCGGATTGCAGCAACGCCCACTCGGCGCTGCAGCGTGTGAGCCGCTGTTTCTGGCGCTGTAGCGCGACCGAAAGATCGGGTCCGATTACGAAGCCCTTGTCGGCCAGTTTCACCGCTGGCTCGAGCACCCGCGGTAGGGGGAGCTGGCCGAAGCGCTCGTGTGCCGTGAGCAGGCCCGCAACGGCCCCTGGCACCGCGGCCGTCCCGCCTCCGTCTCGTGGGATCTCATCGGCCACGTCCTGCGGCGCGACTCCGTTGCCGTTGATCGCGAGCGTCTCCGCGTTGCGTCCCGCGATCAGGATCAGCGCATCTCCTCCGAGTCCACATGCGCTTGGGAGCACAACGAACATCGCCGCGGCAGCCGCGACCAGAGCATCGACGGCCGTGCCGCCTGCATTAAGGATCTCGACGCCGGCGGTCGCGGCGGCCGGAGTACCGCACGAAATCACCCCGTAGGGGCTGCGTAGGACGGGTCGCGTGAACCCTGGAGTCATCCCGGCAGCCGAACGGGTATCCCGGAGACCAGAACCTGTGTAACTCTGGAAAGCTGTCCGCGCCTTGTCACTACGACGTCGGCGACCTTCCCGGGTTCCAGGGTCCCTCGTTGTGGAGCCAGGCGTGGCACCGCTTCGGCGACGGCGCCCGTTATGGCGCGGACGCCCGACTCGATGGCCATCGCGCCGTTGTTGGCCGCCCGCTCGACCACCGCCAGCATCGACTCCCAATAGCCACCGACGTAGTCTGTCGAGATCAGGTCGACGCAGCCTGCGGCCATCATCGCGTGTGTCACCTCGTCGCTCGGCAGGAACGCCCGGGCGCTAGTCGGATCGCCCGTCATCACGTCGATCAAGGCGCCATGGCTGCGGAGCTCCTGGGCATGGGCGATCGCGGTCTGCGGGTCGGTGACGGCGAAGTTTGAGTGCGCGCAGATCAACCGTGGCCCGAGTCGCTTTGCTGCCGAGAGAACGAGCTCGAAGGTCGGTGGTGTGTGGTGCACGATCACCGGCACGTCAAAGCCCTGTGCGACCTCAAGTGCCTCCTCGCATGCGAGTAGCGCGCGATGACACCATGCGTGACCCTCTTCGAGCAGTTCGGCCAGCTCGGCGGCGGTCATCGTCGCGCCCGTCGAGGCAATGAGTCGTACGAGTTCGTCGGTCTGCCCCTGTTCGCTGGCGAGACGAAGCTGCCGTCCGACGCCTGCCTCCACCCTGCCTCCTCGTTTTGCGATTCCGATCGGGAGGATGGTGTGGTCGATCCAGTGTGGATCGATGCCGGGGCCGATCTCGCCGATCGCGACCGCACCCTGGGCCAGTTGCTCGGCGATCGTGGTGCGGTGGCGCGGGCGTAGTCCCCCGAACACAAATTCGCCCTCGGTCACCCACTCGAAGTGCTTTGGAGTGTGCAGCGTGGTCGTCATCACTGTGAGCCCAGGGAACCGGGACGCAGCTCGACCTTCCTCCACCAGAGCGAATCCGTCCACGTCGAGCACGCGAGTCACTCCCGCACGCACGAGCCGTTGGCGGTTCCACTCTGCACGGGCGTCGGACAGGGCCGGCTCGGCGAGGATCATCAGCGGCGACCGGGTCATCCCGTGAGCGTGATGGTCGAGCACGCCTGGGATCACGAAGCCGCCGTCGGCCTCGATTACCAAGTCGGCGCGATCGTAGGCCGGTGCCGGGTCGTGCAGGACGTGCTCGATCGCGTGATCCTCTATGACGAGGCTCGCGTTCGCGATCGGTGCCGCTCCGGTCCCGTCTATGAGCTGGCCGTTAGTGATCAGCACGCGCACCGTGCTAGCCCGTCAATTCGATCGTCATGGCGCGCACCCTGTCCTCGTCGACGGGGATTCCGAGCCCGGGTCCGTCCGGAATAAGGAGGTAGCCGTGTTCGAACGGCAGCGGCTCGGCGAGCACGTCGTCTTCGTAGTACCTGCCGGCGCGCCGGGTGGATTGTGTGGCGGCGGGGACCGAACAGGAGATCACTGAAGGCAGTGACACGGACTCGCACACCGCCGCCAGGTGAATCGAGGCCAGCGTCCCGATTCCGGATTCCAGGGACCCGTTCACGTCACACGGGAGTCCTGCGGCGTGCGCGACCTCCGCGACGCTACGTGCCTCCCCCAGGCCGCCAGCTTTAGCAACGTAAACCGAGATCGCATCCGCCGCCCGGCCCTCAACTAGCTCGGCCGCGTCCGCCGAGTTCCAACAGGACTCGTCCGCCATGATCGCTACGTCTGTCGCGGCCCGAACAGTCGCCATCGCCCGCAAGCCCTCGACGGGCTGCTCGACCACGTTGAGCCCTTGCTCCGCGATCGCGTTCACCGCTTCGATCGCTGACTTGATCGGCAGCGTCCCGTAGCCCTGGTTGATATCCGCGCGGAGGTGCGCTTCGGGGCCGAGGATCTCCCTCACCGCCGCGACCTTCTCAACGTCGGCGTCAAGGTCGCCCGTCAACTTGATCTGAAACGCGCTGACGCCGTCGGCAGTTGCGGCCGTCGCCTCCTCCGTTGCCTCCTCGACGCTCATCAGACCGAGCATATGGGCGACTCGCAGCTCCGAGCGCACTTGCCCGCCGAGCAGACGATGGATCGGCTCGCCGCTCGTTCTGCCTCGGGCGTCCCACATCGCGATGTCGAACGCGGCGCGGGCGTACGGGTGACCGCGGATCGCCCTCGACACTCGTAAGTCCAGTTCGGCGTGGTCCCAGATGCCGACCCCGATCACCGCTGGCGCGATCAAATCGGTGACCACGTGCGTCACGGTGGTTACCGTCTCTCCGTAGTACCGGCCGTGGTCCCCGCCCCAATCGGCGAGCGGTGTCGCCTCCCCCCACCCAACCACGCCATCGCTTGTCTCAACGCGCACGAGCACCCAGCGACCGAGCTCCTGCTCGAGTCCCCGCCAGCGCCACGACCGCCTCACCGGTAGCGCGATGGGGATGGTGTGGACCGCGACTACTCGAGGGGCGGATTTTGCTGAGGGTTCGACAGTTGAGCGAGCGGTCTCCACGTCACGCACCTCAGTCCCGGATCGTCCCGTCCGGCTCGCAACGCTCGAGCACCGACCGCAGCGCCTCAACCACTCTGTCGCAGTGCCCCTTGTCGAAGATCAGCGGCGGCGAGAGAACAAGTGAGTTGAACACATTGCGCACGAAGACGCCCGTGTCCTCGACGAACCGCTGCCCGATCGCCTTTCCGAGGTCCACGGCCGGCGTCTTGGTCTCCTTGTTCTCAACGAGTTCGATCCCGAGCATCAGCCCGCGCCCGCGTATCTCCCCGACCGTCGGCAGGTCGAGCAGGGTCTCGAGTCCGGCTAGCAGGTAGCGACCCATCCGTTCGGCGTTCTGGAGTAGTCCTTCCTTCTCGACGATGTCGAGGTTGGCCAGTGCGATCGCGCAGCCGACCGGGTGGCCCGTGTAGGTGAACCCGTTGGGGAATCCGTCTCCACTCATCACGACATCCGCGATCTCGTTGCGCACCAGTACGGCTCCGAGCGGGAAGTACCCGCTCGTGATGCCCTTCGCGGTGTTCAGGAAGTCCGGCTCGACGCCCCACTGCTGCATGCCCCACCAGGTTCCCGTCCGTCCATAGCCGCTGACCACCTCATCTGACATCAGCAGGATGTCGTGCGCCTTGAGCACCTCGTGCATCCGCGGCCAGTAATCATCTGGCGGAACCAGCATCCCTCCCACGGCGGGGATCGGCTCGCCGATCATCGCGGCGATCCGGTGGGCACCCAGCCGCTCGATTGTCTCCTCGAGCTCTCTCACGCAGAAGTCGGTGCAATCGTCCATCCGGTACGGGTCGGCGGCGGACAGGTGCACAAAGCCCTCAGGCATCGGCCCCACCTCGCGGTGGTACATCTCGACACCGGTGGCCGCGCGGGCACCGTAGGTGATCCCGTGGTAGGCCCGGTCGCGGCTCAGGATGATGATGCGATCGGGCTCGCCCCGCCGGAAGTGGTACTGCCGAGCGAGCAGCATCGCGATCTCATTCGATTCCGAGCCGCCCGTCGTGTAGTAGACCTGATCGAGGCCGGGCGTGGCGAGCTGCGCCAGTCGCTCGGAGAGAAGGATCGCGGGCTCGTTGCTGTAGTTCCAGAACGAGCAGAAGAACTCCAGCTTCTCGATCTGTTGCCGCGCCACCTCGGCAAGCTCACGCCGGCCGTGGCCGACCTGTCCGCACCACACGCCGCTGCCGGTCGCGTCGAGGTACTCCCGGCCGTAGACGTCGCGAACGTAGACGCCCTCTCCCTCCGCCATCACGACCGGGCGGATCGTCTGAGGGCGGACGAGCTGCGGGTGGATGATGTGCCCGCTGTCCCACGCCGCTAGCGCCTCTCGGTCTGTGAGCTGCGTTTCAGCCATCTCGAACCTCTCCTTGCTCGTTGAGTTCGAACGTCACGCCGTCCGGATCCTTGAAGAACAGCCACTTCGATCCGCTGAATGGCCCGATCGCCGGCTCCGAATACGGCTCGGCATACACGTCGACCCCCTTGGCTCGCAGCTCATCGTAGGCGGCGTCGATGTCGTCCACCTCGAGGCACACATGCGTTACTCCGACATCGCAATCGCGCGAGCGCAACGGTTCTGGCGGGGGGCTCGTGTACTCCAGCAACTCGAGCGTAATGTCATCGGCGAGCTTGAGCATGGCGATCTTCATCCGCGGATCAGGGACGCGGAGATTCACGGCTAGCGACGAGTGCCCGTACTCCGCGACGAATTCCGGTGCGACGCCAAACACCCGCGCGTAGAAGCTCAACGAGCGAGCGAGGTTGCTCACTGGAATGCCTGCATGATGTATTCGGCGTACGTTCATCATTGCCTGTGGTCTCGTCGAGACCTGCGCGCCTCTCGCAACGGCTCGGGCACTCCGCGCCGTTAGGAGATCCGCGCCTCTTCTGCCCCCTCTTCCCCCTCCGGAAGGAGCGATTTCCCGCGTGCTCGGTTGCCGAAGACCACCGCGAGGATGACGCCGAACAGCGCCCAGCCAAGGGCCCACCAGACGCCTGCGCCGACCGGATAGGCGGGGAACGGGTGGACGGTCTTGTAGAAGACGTACACCAAACCGGCCGCGCTCACGATTGGAAAGACGACGTGCTTGATGACGTTGAAGTCCTGTCGCGCCTTCCGTAGGAAAAACAACATCACACCGGCGTTGCCGACGATGTAGACGGCGATGTACAGGAGGGTTGCGGCGAGGCCATAGATGAAGAAGGCCTCCGGCGGCCCGAAGATCGTTCCCATGACGAAGCCGACAACCAGAGCGATGACCAACTCAACCGCGATCGCTCGGTGCGGAGTGCCGAACCGAGGGTCGAGACTGTTGAGCCATGATGGCATCACACCAACGCGCGACATTCCGTACATCATGCGGGTCGCGACCAGCGTGCCACACAGCGCGAAGCAGACGACCGAGTTGAGCAGCACCAGGAGCAGAATGATCCACGCGCCGTGCCACCACTGGTGAACGAGCGTGAAGTTCGGCAGCGCCACGGCGCTCGCAAAGCTCGCGAGGCGATCAGTGCCCCACCCGACCATCGTTCCCCACACCGAGATCACGAACACCACGAGCAGCAGCACGAGCGAACCGATCATCGCGATCGGGATGTTGCGGCGTGGGTTCTGAGTCTCCTCGGCTACCGGCGCCGCGCCCTCCCAGCCCGCATAGAAGAAAATCGCGAACACGACAGCGAGTGCGAAGTCCCCGCCTTTGGGCACGGTCGTGCTGAACGCGGTGCTGGCCTGCACGCCGCCGTGGCCCGGATCAGCGAAGCCCCACAGCCCGAGGATCAGCAGCACCGACAGCTCGATCGAACCGAGGACGATCAGCGCCTTCCCGGTCAGCTTCACGCCGCGCCAGACAAGAAATCTCGTCGCGACGATGATCACTACGAAAGTCACCTGCCACGGAAGGTTGAAGCTGTAGTTCGACTTCAGCTGATTTTCGATGATCTCCGAAATGAACCCGGCATTCAGAGCCGCCGCGACCATGTAGATCAGCTCCATCCATGCCGTCCCAAGGCCCCACCTCGGGCCGATCGATTCGGTCACGTAGGCGTAATAGCCGGCGGACGATGGCACCCGCCTCGCCAGATCCGAAATCGACACCGCCGCCATGACCATGACGAGCCCGCCAATGACGAGCGCAAGAACACTGGACAAGCCAGCGTACTGCGCCATCAGCTGAATCGTGAAGATCAGGCTCGCCGCCGGCGCGATCGTCCCGAGAGACTGCATGAACACCTGCGGAAGCCGAAGCTCCCGCTGCAGCTTCGGCTCGGCTGCAGTTCCTCGCACGGCCATCGATGAAGCAGCTTCAGCGGACATCTAATTCCTCCTCTGCGCGACTCTCGGTTCGCCAGCTTGGATACCAAAACTGCCGTAGTGCATGCAAAAAGTACTGACGGTCCAACCCGCTGTCAAGCATTCCGCGTAGCCTTCCGCGGCCACATCCCTCGATCGAGAAGTCGCCCGACCTCTGCTACCCCGCCGTCATGCCTCGGCCAAACCCATCGACCCCACGGAAGCCTGGCCTAGCGAAATCTCGTCGGACTTGTGTCAACGCAGTTCGAAAGCGCACCCTTTGCGTCGGTCGAAAATGCACCCCCATTGAGGTGGCGGCGCGGATCCAGGAAGCGGATAGTGCGCCAGTGCGCGGTGGTGCAGAGCGTCGCGCGCTCCGGCCGCGACACGCGGCTGATGATAAATCCAGGCAAGGAAGGGCTGTTCGCGGTTGCCGGCTGCACCGACACGCCAGCGCAGTGTCGTTCAGGTGGAATCGGCTGCAGGCCAGACCGGTCCCACGCGGGCGGAACCCTGCGCTAGTGGCATTCGCGATAGGCGGCGCCGAGTCCGTCCTGTGGCATCACCGGGTCGCTTTCGACGTCTGCCACAAGTACGCAGCTCGTCCGTCGGACGATCCCTTTCCGCAGTTGTCTGGCGCGTGAGCGCTTTGGCCCCATCTCGAGCGTGATGCATGCCAGGGTCCAGCGCTCAAACGGAGCCGTAGCGCGGTCGACGCCGCCCGGCTGCGCATAGCATAGATAGGCATCGCTGCAATTCTGCGTGTCGGCGAGTCCGCCCTCCTTCCGGCGAGGACCGAGCCGAGGGGCGATCGGGTTGTCGCCAAGGGAGCGGTGCGACACGAGCCCGCCAGGGGGCGAAAGGAATCGTCTGAATCCGGCGCTGCCGGGCTCGCGTGTAGGCGAGACCTGCGGGAGCATTGGCGGCCGGGGTCCCGCCTCAAGCGAGGGCAAAGAGCGGCCATCGGCCGGGGACGCCGTTGAGTTTGTGAAGGCCTCGGTCCTCGAATCGAAATGCGCTGCCCATGACCGTTCCCGGACCATGTCCGAGACGAGCACTTCGCCGGGTCCGGCGAGGGCGCTTATGCGCGAGGCGATGTGCATCGTGTCGCCGACATCGGCGCCGATCAGCTCACACTCGCCGGTATGCATGCCCACGCGGATGTCGATGCCAACTTCGCGCGTGTAATCACGGCCTTGGCACAGAGCAAGGCGCGGGATGGCGGGCGATCGAAGGCGGCCAGAAAGCCGTCGCCGATCGTCTTGATCTCGCGCCCGCCGAAGGGGAGGAGCTCCTTGCGCACTGCCTGGTCGTGATCGGCAAGGAGATCGCGCCAGCGTCCATCGCCACGCTCTGACGCGCGAGTGTGGCGGCAACGACGTCGGTGAACATCAGTGTGAGCAGCGCGCTCGCGTTAGCTCTTCACCCGTCGATCGCGTCGCTGTCACCGACGAAAAAACAGCGAGTCGACCCTATCGAGCTCGACGTGCCCCGGTATGTGCTCGGCCTGATACCGCGGATGGCGCACATCCCACACAAGCTCACGAGGTCGGTGCATGATGAGCGACGGCGCACGGATGCCAGGGAGGACCGCGCGCGTCGAGATCGGCCGCAGCCTTCCATCTAACCCGCGCCCGCCGGACTCGCGGCGAACCGCTCCAGGCTGGAGAACCATGCGTTCATCGCAGGGTCGTCAACCATCGATGGTGCGCGCATCGCCAGCACGGGGCTATTGGCCTCGCCGCGCCTGCTGGTCAACCCGCGTGCCGTCGCGCGTGCTCGGCAGCGATGCTCCCGCTTGGCGCATCTCGTGCACGACCGCTTTCGCGATCTGGGCGCTGTCATACCGGATGACTCCTACAGCGATGAACCGCCACCGGTTCGCGCCGACCAGCGCCGGACCGCACGATCGCGTTCGTCCGCATGTGAGCGCTGGGCGAGACCGGAGGCTGACGGAGGCCGTCGCGTCATTGCGACAGCCTCTCGCGAACTAAACCGTCTCGCCCAAGCCTCGCCAACTTGTCTTTCTCGCTGATCCGGAGCATCCACCCTGCTGGCACGGAGCGCCTGCACTTTGCGAACGGAGCGTACGCTGTGTCGCCTGGCCACACATACCCACAACAGCTCAGAGCCTCGCCGTGCCGTTCACCGTGCAGTTGTAGGTCTTCCCGGCGTCTGTTGTCGTGCAGCTCGTCCTGCCGGTGCCCTTTATGTGCCTGTAGGCGCCGGTGCCGCCCGTCAGAATCACGGGGCCGCTGGCGGTGATTGCGCCACTGCCGAGCTTGCCGCTCAGCTTGACCGTTCCCTGATCGGTGCCGTTGTCAAAGAAATTCTTGAACCTGCTCGTGACGTTCAGCTGTGTGCCTACGATCGACGTCGTGGAGGTGGCCTGCTGCACGCCATCGCCGAATGGCTGTGAGCACTTCTCCACTCCAAGCACGAGACCCGAGGATAGTTGCGGGTTAGTCACGCTATATGCACGAACTGTGCAGTGGACGTTCATGCGCTTGGCTGTCGGCTGCGCGGCGACACCGCCCACGCCGACGGCCCCCAAAAGCGCGCCGAAGCCCGCGATCAGCCCCAGGCCTGTCAAGAACCTTTTCCTCACTGCTCCTCCTCTCCGGTTTGATAAGGATCCGCACGCGGACCAGATCCTAACCGCGCCGCCCTTCTCAAAACGAGAATTCCGGCGCACGGAGGCGGGACCTTAGCTTCGACGGGCCTTGCGACCGCGACGGCCTTTGCAGCAACCGTGCGATGACATTGGCCTCGAAGGCCGGAAGAGGATCGATCTCGCCGCGGAGCCTGGCGCGGATCGCTTCGACGAGCGTCGGCGCGTTGTCCTTACGATCGCTCCAGCGCGCCGCGTTGCCATTCGGCTTTCGGTTGGTGACCCCCGATCAGCAGCCAGCCACCGTAGGTAGGTGTTAGCGAACGCCGCGACGGTGCTGACGAGGCCGTACATCGTGTCCTTGTCGTCACCGACATCCCCCTTGTGCTCCACGAACAGCGTCTCATCCAGCTCGAGCATGCGACTCACCTTATCCCCCGAGAGTTCGGCAAGCGCCCCGTGGGTGAAGGAACCGAGCGCCATCGGGCCAAGCCAGAGAACGACCGACGATCGCTTTCCTTTCCGCCTTCGCTAGCGCCGCACGATCGAACTGGCGACGAGGGGATGACGCCCGTC
>Ga0302326_10010235_pt1 | contig 20344 bp, 20 predicted proteins | sample Palsa_T0_3_FD_202264 | JGI IMG/M metagenome (GOLD analysis project Ga0302326, IMG submission 202264) | Peat permafrost microbial communities from Stordalen Mire near Abisko, Sweden - Palsa_T0_3 | ecosystem: Environmental > Terrestrial > Soil > Palsa > Peat permafrost | place: Sweden: Abisko...
CAGCGAGGTCCGGTTCCAGGAAGACCCAGCGGCGACCCACCTTGGCGGCCGGCACCAGGCCGCGCTTGGCTCGCGCGCGTAGTTCCTCGGGATGCAACTTGAGAAATGAAGCCGCTTCCAGGAGGGTGAGCGTGTTCATGGCATTGTGCGTGACGCTACGTCTTCGTCCTGGACGCGCGCGGCGCGCGGCGCTTTTCCCCCGCGGTCAGTTCGGATCTGGCGTCGGTTGCGCAGCTGCCCGATGGCGTGGCGCAGGGCTGCCCTCGAAATCCACGGGAAGCTGAGGCGAGATTAGCCAGGATCTCCTCTATTCCGACGCCAACCTCGAACAATCGCAGGTTCAGCGGTTCTTGTTTCCGGACATAGCCGCTGGCATAGGCGCGCGCTCCGCGCTTCCTGTCTGGAGTCGATGGCCTTGAGCCGTGCCAGGAGCCGCATCGTTGCCGCTCGTCGCTCGGCCTGCGTCCTCGAGCAGTCGAATTGCCGAGCGCTTGCCGTCTGGGCGGGACCGTCCGCCTTGGCCTGTGAATTCGCCTCGCCCACCGATCCTCCAGACTTCGCGCCTGTCGTCCAATCCTTCTCTTGGCAACACGCGACAAGCGCAGCGCGAAGCAGGGTGGGGGAAGTCGCGAGGCGCTGTCCAGGGGTGTTGGGGCGCTCTGCAGCAATACCAGGAGCTCCTCGATTCCATTTTCGACGTCGTGGTCGTCCACCGGCACGGAAAGGCCATCAAAGGCAATCCGGCCGTCGTGAAGCTTGCTGGCTTCGCGAGGCCCGAGGAGATGATCGGCATGCCGGTCCTGGCTCTCAGTCCGGGGTCGGTTTGCTGGCGCGAGTGCACAGCTCTGTTGAAGCTGACAACCGGAACCCACGAGGACCGAGATTGACCCTTTCTAGACATGCACACGTGTCTGTTAGCGGAAGCGCGTGACGGGCATTACGCTATCAGCAGGTCAATTGCTCGCCGGTTCAGAAGCCAAATTGCATTTCGCGCAGCGCGTCCTCGTATTGTTTTTTTGCTTCAAGCACCTTACTCCGAATTTCGTCTTCCCTAAGATGCGCCTGCTCCCACCGATCGAGTTTAGCTACCGAATGATGGACCGAAGCGAGTGCTTCTTCGTGCTCAATAGCGGCTATCCATTCCTCGACTGCTACTTTATACGCGCGCTGCAGTTGATCGAGATTCGAATCAGTCATGCAAAACTCCTCAATCTAGATTATCGGATGGCCCGACTCGAACCGTATGCAGTTCGTCGAGATGATAACGCTGCCAAACATGTGCACGCCGCCGACTTTCTAGGCGGCAGCTTTCTCGATGGGGGCGGATGGCTGATCTGAGAGCTCTTCGAGGCTCTTACCCTTGGTCTCGGGCAGCAGCAGCACCGTGACGATCAGTCCTAGGACACTGACGATGGCGGCCGCACCCTCCGCGGCAGGCAGTCCATGCCAATTCATGAAGAACGGAAAGGTAAATACGCCGACAAATCCACCGATCTTGCCCATCGCCGCAGCAATACCGTGACCGGTGGTCCGAACCTTTACGGGGAAGATCTCCGAGGGATAGACGAAGGTCGTGGCATTTGGACCGAACTCTGTGAAAAAGTAGCTGAAACCATAGATGATCAGAAATGGGTAAATCATCCTCTCAATGTTGGGAATGAGGGCGAGCAGGCCAAAGCTCACTGCCATCATGGCAAAGCCGAGAATCTGGATGGTTTTGCGTCCCAGCCTATCCATCGTCAGCGCAGCGACCGCGTAGCCGGGCGCCGCGAAGATCGCGAAGATGCCGAGTTGGGTCAGTGTCTTTTTAAGAATCGTGTGGTCGCCGCCCAGGGCTGAAAGCACGAGCGGGCTCGAGACAGTGTTGCCATAGTAGGCAAAGTCCATCAGAAACCAGGAAGCGCTTGAACCAATTAGCAGGGACAGCATTCTCTTGTTGTCGACCAGGCGGTGAAAGCCATCCCAAAAGGAGACCGAGTGAGTCTTCTTGTCAAAATGTGGCGACCTCCTGAGTTTACCGGAGTCGTCCTCTTCATGACCTGCAGCTTTGAGAAATCGCGGCGTCTCTTTGAGGTGACGACGCGCACTGTACACGGCGAGGGCGGGCACCGCGCCGAAGGAGATCAGAACACGCCAGATAATGTCATGCGAGAGATGAGTGGTGAGTAGAGCGGCGGCGAAAAGAGGACCGAGGATCAGTCCGGCGGCTTGCATCGCGAAGACCAGGGTGACGAGCATTCCGCGATGAGCCTTTCCGGCGTACTCACTCATGATGGTCGCAGAGACAGGATAGTCGCCGCCGATGCCGATGCCGAGAAGGAAGCGAAAACCGATGAGCCACCAAATGTTGGGTGAGAAGGCGCAGGCTATGGCCCCGGCAGCCAGGATCAGCACTTCGACACCGTAAATCCGCTTGCGGCCGAGCATATCCGCAATTCGGCCAAAAAGCAGCGCACCAATGGCTGCAGCCAGCAAAGCCGTGGACTCGACCAAGCCCTCTTCGACTCTACCCACATGCCACATGGGCTTAAGCAGTGCCATGACGACACCGATGATGAAAAGATCATAGGCGTCGGTGAAGAAGCCCATGCCCGAGATCAGCATGATCTTCCAATGTTTCTTAGAGATCGCCGCATTATCCATTTCGGCAAAATCGTCTTGCCTGGTGCCGATAGATGTGTCCATGACGATTACCTCGGGCTAAGGACAGTGCCTGTTTGAGTTGATGTCATAAGAGCATCGCCTAACAATGGGAGAAGAGAGCGGCCAGGAAACGGAAGGGGCTTTGTGTGTCGAGAGATTGCACGGCTTCGCACGGAGCCGCATCTCATCCTTAGTAAGAACATCCATTGATATCGGCCACGTTACAGTTTGCGGACAGATTTCTTACTGTAACCGCTAAGCGGCATTGGCTCGAAACCGTCTAGCGTGGAGGCTGGAAACTGCCGACCTTCCCGCCGGTAGCGGCGAAGGTCATCAATCGGCCCTGCCGAGAGGCTCGGTCAAGCCACGTTTAGGTGGCTTGGCTGTAACCGTCCGGTCGTGGCCGCATTGCCAAGAGATTCTTGAGTGCTGATGATGCCTGCAAGTTAGATGGGCATCTACTACGTGCCCGCTTAGGAACTAGATGGGCGCTTCTCTCGATGTAGCCACCACGGATAAGCTTGGACGGCGCAGCGGTCCTCGGCGCAAGTATACGATCGCTGAGAAGCGCTTGATGGTCGAGGAGACGCACGTCGCGGGTGCGTCGGTACCCGAGGTTGCCCATCGCCACGCGGTTAACGCCAACCTGCTCTCGGTGTGGCGTCGGTTGTATAAGCAAGGATCATTGCGGGAAGAAGCGATTTCTGATGGCGTCGATCTGCTGCCGGTCAAGGTATCGACCCCGACGCTGTTGCCCACGAAGCGCTCGCAGCCGACCAAGGCCGCCGCGAAGCAGGACCATACGCAGATTGAGATTGAGTTTGCCGGCGGCGCGCGGCTTCGCATTCGGCATGTGACACGACAGCTGCTGAGGGAGCTTATTACTGCACTGTCGGTCCGATGATCGCATTACCGGCCGGCGTGAAGGTGTGGTTGGCGGCCGGTGCTACGGATATGCGCAAGGGCTTTGATGGCCTGGCGGCTGTGATTCAGATGCAGCTGAGTGAGGATCCCTTCTCCGGTCAGCTATTCGTCTTTCGCGGCAAGGCCGGTGATCGGGTGAAGATTCTGTGGTGGAGTGGCGACGGACTGTGTCTGTTTTCCAAGCGATTGGAGCGCGGCCGTTTTGTATGGCCACAAGCCACCCGCGGCACAGTCAACCTGACCGGCGCGCAGTTGTCGATGTTGCTCGAGGGGATTGACTGGCGACGCGTCGAGCGCACCTACGATCCTCAGATCGCGGTATAAAAGCGCTTATTTTATAGGCTGTTACTGTGTTCAGCGCCAAGCTGTCGCGATATAATGTCGCATGTCTGAAGTGCCAGATTCTCTGGACGACATCGAGGCTCTCAAGCGTAGATTGCTGGAGACCCAAGTCGCGCTCAGCGAGCGAGACATCGCTCTGCAGAGCGCCGAAGCACGCCTGATTTCACAGCAGCTGGAGCTCGAGAAGCTGCGATTTCAGATCGCCTATCTCAAGCGCATGAAGTTCGGTCGCTCCTCCGAGCAGCTCGATCAGCAGCTGCTGCAGATGCAGCTGACGCTGGAGGATTTGGAAGCCAGCCTTGCTGCCATGCCTGAGCAGGTAAGACCGGCTGCGAAGCTACCAGAGCAGCCGGTTCGTCGTGCACTACCCGATCATTTACCGCGCGAGGAGATCGTGCATCAGGCCCAGTGCAGTTGTCCGGAGTGCGGCGGTGCACTGCGTGCTCTGGGCGAAGATGTCAGCGAGATCATTGAGCGCGTACCGTCCAGTTTCCGCGTCATCCGCCACGTACGCCCGAAGCTATCTTGCACTCAGTGCCAGAAGATCGTTCAGGCCCCGGCGGCAAGTCGGCCGATTGCCAAGGGACTTGCCGGCCCCGGCTTCCTGGCACACGTGCTCGTGTCCAAGTATGCCGATCATCTGCCGCTATATCGGCAGAGCCAGATCTACCAGCGTGAAGGAGTGGAGATTCAGCGCTCCACCCTGGCCGACTGGGTCGGCGGGGCCAGCGCTCTTCTGCAGCCACTCATCGACTCGCTCGGTCGCTATGTCATGAACGCATCCAAGCTGCATGGAGATGACACCCCGGTACCGGTGCTGTGTCCGGGCCGCGGCACCACCAAGCAGGGTCGACTATGGACGTATGTGCGGGATGATCGCCCCGCTGGCAGCGCTGAGCCGGCGGCCGTGCTCTTCCGCTACACGCCGGATCGCAAGGCCATACACCCTCAGACCCATCTGCAGCCCTTCACCGGCGTGCTGCAAGCCGATGCTTACGCCGGGTTCGAGCGTCTGTACGGCGAGCGGATCCAGGAGGCGGCATGCTGGGCCCATGCCCGGCGCAAGTTTTTCGAGGTTCACGCGGCTACTGGCTCGCCGATTGCAGCCGAGGCACTTGATCGCATCGCGCGACTGTATGCCATCGAGTCCGAGATCCGGGGCCGGCCGCCCGATGAACGAACCCGGGTTCGCCAAGCCCGAGCGGGACCCGAGCTTGAGTCGCTGCGCACCTGGCTGCAGGCGACACTCTCCACGTTATCAGCCAAGAGCGAGCTGGCGCTGGCGATCCGCTACGCGCTCCCTCGCTGGGATGCCTTGACCCGATATCGCGACGACGGGCGACTTGAGATCGACAACAACGCGGCAGAACGATCACTGCGCGCGGTCGCCCTGGGCCGTAAGAACTGGTTGTTTGCAGGTTCTGATGATGGCGGCGAGCGTGCCGCGGCGATCTACAGCCTGATCGGCTCAGCCAAGCTCAATGAGCTCGATCCGGAAGCCTATCTGCGCTATGTCCTCGAACGCATCGGTGAGCATCCTGTCAACAAAATCGAAGACCTGCTGCCCTGGAACGTCGCCGACCAACTGTCCTCCATGCGCTTAGCGGCGTGATTTCCGCAACTTCGGGCTCGCCGACGGGCTAATGCCAGCCCAAGCTCATCACTCACACTGGATTCTCAGTCTGAGCTGGTTGACGTCGACTGTAAGGTCAAAATCGCTACGCCGACCCCCCGTGCGGGAAGGGTAGGCTCGATCGCCGGACTCAGGCAAGGCTTGGGAGACAACATCGGCGTCTATCGCGTTCACATCTGCCCCATCACGCGCGGTCACAGGCACTATACAACTCAATATGGCTCCCGCGATCGCAGCAAACGCCGATATGGTGGCCCTCGCCAGGTAAGCGGCTCTCGACACTCTGATTGGACACAACATCTGTTCCCTCCGGGTGACTGATATTCCACACTGGAATGTGAGTCAGAAGTTCGGGGAAAGATGAACAGGATCCCCTCGTAAGGCACTAGGCGGCCAACTTCGGACGGTTACGCTTGGCTGGGTATGTCAGACGGAGCAATGGACGTCACATCGCTCGCATGAGCTACCGTGTGCTAGCGCACTGACCGAAGGGAGTTCCTCGTGATCCAATCAGGTGTAAGTGAGCTTCGTCAGTCGACTGGACTTCGGTGTACTTTTTACATGGGCCATACAGTAGTCCGCGATCAAATGCTTAGGAGATTCTAAGGTGAAAGCAACTTCTCTAGCCTGGTATTTGCTACAGCTATATTTGGATGCGCAAATGCGCAGACCCCGCCCAATGCATCCCCCACTCAGTCGAGAACACCACCAACCTCGGCTCAGGCAGTTGCGACTCAGGGCAACGATCTAACGGATACTTCACAAGCAGTTCCACCTAATACCCGGCTGGACCCTCGATCCGCCGGAGAAGATAAGGCAACGGGAAATGACATGGTGAGCCCATCGAAGGCCGACAAGCAGGAGACGAGGGTGGCGCATCCGGATTTCAATACTCTGGACACGAAGAAAAACGGTTACCTCACCGTGGCCGACGTTAAAGGAAGCAAATGGCTTAGCAAAAACTTTGCTCGATGCAATTCGAGCCATAATGGTCGGTTGAGCGCGCAGGAGTATGCGAACTGCCGCGAGTGATTCAGCGCGTCGATGGCAAAGGCAGATCTTTTGGTGAGAATTCAGAGTCACACAATCCTGCTTGGGTTGATCACGGAACTCGGAACCTGGCTGAGCCCAGCATCTTTCATGCCGCCTCTGATGTACGACAAAAGGCAGTGATCTGGTGATCAACATGCCAGGCGCTTCGTCGAGGTCCTTATTGGGCGGTTCCGAGTTTGAGCCCTTTCTATTGGCGCCGATTGGTGAGGACAAAAATGGAATGTTGTTGAGTGTCCTGTCAGCGCTAGCGCGGCTGGACATCGATCCGTGGGAGGAGGCTGCAGGGTTAGCGCGGTTACCGGGTGATTCTGCAACTCGCAAGCTCGCCTCGCTAATTGCGGCCTTACCCGCTGTGGCATCGGCACGCGAGGACTCCGAGACAATTGCTGCTCGGTTGATCTCGTTGTTGCCGCGGCATTCAGCGGCCGAGGTGCAATCGGGCACAAGCGTGCGCGGCATTGCCAACCAAACCCGCTCCCCGAGCGTCATCAATTTCATACTCTATATCATCTTCACGTTCGCCATGCTCGTCAGCCACTGGCTCGTAGTAAGTCGCCAAGCGCCAGCGCAGACCCAGACTGGCAGCGCTACGGTTCCGGCCGCCAACCACGTTTCTGCACATCCTCCCCCGTGAGCGCGGGAGGGAGGGCTATTTCGGTAGAGTTGTTGCGTGCGCAGTGTCAGGGCAGCGCGTGGCGAAGGGTCCGTAGCGAACGGGGGGTCGTCCCATATATCGGTTGCGACTAGAAGATTACGATGCAAACTGCAAGTATGTTCGTCACGGGAATGCAATGCGGTGGCTGCCCCATTAAACTCTCTGGCGCGTTGAAAGAAGCCAACGGCGTTACGGACGTTCAGGTGTCGCTAGCCTCCGGCGAGGTGACCGTGCGGTATGACGAGCGATATACGTCCCCGGCTGATCTGAAGGCCGTGATTGTGGGCACCGGCTTCGGCGTCGATGGAATCGCGGCCACGAATGGCCACGATCCGCGACCCAATTACTGCGGCTGATACGCCCGGCGGGCTATACGTACCGCCCAGAGGATAAAGAGGAGCGGGGGCTGTACACTTCCGCACCCAAAATCATGGCACTAGTCTGCAGTCCTGACCGTGATTTCGCCGTGCACATCCTTGACGCCATCGGTGGCGCGCGCAATGGATTCGGCCTTATCCGCGGCTTCCTTGCTTCTGGCGGTGCCTGACAGCCATACGACGCCATTCTTGTCGGTGTCGACGTGAATGCGTTCCAAGCTCGTGAGATGCTCCGCGGCAAGTTTAGACTTGATCGCGGTGGTAATAGCCGAATCCTTCACGAAGGCCACCGCGTGGGAACCTGCGGAGTTCAAATCGTCATCGGCCATGGCTGCAGCGGAACCGAGCAGCGCTCCACAAACCACACAGGCGGTGACAAATCTCGTCTTCATAATATTGCCATCCTAGGTGACAGACTGCCTTCATACCACGTGCCGTATTTCGGCTCCGTACGCCGACGCACAGAGCGCCCCAAGTCCTGGAGAGCCGGTGCCAGCCTGACGAATGTGACCGTAAGGTGAACCCGTCCCAAGAGCTTGCTATACCTTTCCGTCAGGCTGGGCCCCGACGCCTCCGGGCGGAAGCGCATCCGGCAAATCGAGCCGCGCGACGCCGATGCGGTCGTCCGCCATGCCGTAATAGACGTCGAATCGATTTGGCGAACCGAGATCGGTACGTCGGTCAATCCCGGTGGGAAAGACGACATCGGCGACGGTTCCGCTCTTTTCCTCTGGCAGGTCCGGTACCAATATCGGCTCTTTGGAACGATAAAGGATCTCGCGGGGATGCTCGCTGGAGAGCATCATTACCCCAGCCGAATAGCACAGATGATGTGATGCATCGCCCTGATCCGATGCTTCACCCACGCCGTGATAGATCACGAGCCATCCATTATGAGTCATGACGGGAGGAGTCCCTGCGCCAATTTTCAGCCGTGCCCATGGCTCAACCGGAGCGGCCAGGCGGTGATGTGAATTGAATAGACCCAGCTGCTGAGGCTCGATCCCATCTGCCGGCAGCGGACAGTAGGAAATCCAGATGCTTTCACGGTCAAGGTCCAATTCACGCGGGCCATCGTGGCAGACGGTTTCCTCCGGACGAGTGCCGGGAAAGAGCGGGCGATGCAGCAAGGCCATCTGCATTTTTCCAGCGTGATTGGCGATGGCAAGCGGAAACAGACTGGCGTCCTTATTGTCCACGTGCACGAAATCGATCCCCTGATAGGGCGCGAAGCGTGCCAGTCCGATTCTCGTCCAGTGAAACAGGTCGGCCGATATGGCAAACGCGATCCGCGGGCCGATAGCCGACAACGCGGCGTAAGTCATTAAATAGCGCTGCAGCGGTTCTAAGAATGTAATGCGCGGATCCTCACAGCCACCGCCGCCGTCAGATCGCAGTTCGTAGTCGGCCTCCGGCTCGAGTGCGATGCCGAGCCGGGTAACGCCGCACGGGTCTCCGGCCTGATCAAAGTTTACACGGGCGATTCCGATGCGCGAATAGTTGCCGCGCGCCACCAGTCTTGGGAAGAGATAGAGATGGCCATCGGGTCCGCGGGCAGCAGCCGGATTCAGAACCCCTTCGACTTCCTGCGGATTGCCCGGTTCCGGCTCCATGATCTGCCCGAGGCGCCGCAGTTGAAAGCCTCTCATCAATCTGCCTGCAGACAGGCGATGATCGCTTCAATCACCCGCTTGGTCTCATGGGGATCTTTCACCTGGATCGTAAGCGCCCCCGCCTCCTTGGCCGGGTAATCGTTTCCGCCCGGAAAGATCGCATCCCCGATGAAAAGCATCCGGTCGATGGCGATATGAAGAATATCCCGCAGTTTTCGAATGCCGTAGGCTTTATCAATACCTTGCTTGGTGACATCGATGGATGTGGCGCCTCCGAGGCGCACGGAGAACTCCGGGATTAGCGTGTCGAGGACCGCTTTGATCGCCTTCCGCTTGGCGAAATCAGGATCCCATATCGTCTTTGCCTCAAGCGGAGCCTGTTGTCCCAAGGCGGAGAATGTGATCTGGCTGCCCCGGTCCTCGATGGCCTGCCCCCAGACTTTGTTCACCTCGCGCTTCGATGCTGCCGTTGCCTGCTTCAACGCATCGATGATTTTCTTTTTTTCAGGCTCGGTAAAGTCCTCCGAGTAAAGGAGTTTCCAACCGGATTCATATTGGTAGAACCTCGTGCCGCAGGTAGGCAGAATCGACAGATTCTTGAGAGCGTCGCCGTGCGAGAGATGGGCGAGTACCTGCTGTTCAAATTGTTGCCACGCCCCCCCGGAAATGACGGCTACCTTCACGATCCCGAGAAGAGAATTGAGCAACGTCGCCATCTCGGCATCAATGGACGACTTGCTTTCTGCCAGTGTGCCGTCCAGGTCAAAGACGATGAGAGCTTTCAAGCGATCATGCCGCTTCAGGCAAAGAAAGTTCCAATACACTCGTGGCACCGTGCGGCCGGCAGGTACAGGCACCGACCTCTGCAGCCAGGAGCAGCACGTCACCTTGCTGAAATGGGTACCTGCCGCCGGCATGCTCGACTTGACCGCTGCCCTCGAGGCATACCAGCACCCGCGGCGCGCCTGCTTCGCCGACAGCAAACGGGACGTCTGCCATGATTCGCGTCACCCCGAAATGAGCGCAATGAATGAGCGTCTCCCGCAAAGCGGGAGCCATCTCTTCCACCGCCGGCGGTACCGGTCCTATGGCACCTTGCTGAAAATCAATGCAGGCTATCGCCTGATCGGCTTGCAATGGGCGCCGCAGTCCCGTGCTCGGATCGATGTGGTTCCAGTCGTAGAGACGAAAGGTGACGTCGCTGTTCTCTTGGACTTCAAACACCACCACGTCGCTCAATGAATGAACTGTTCCAGCGGATATGTAGACGCTGTCCCCAGCCTTCGGCACGAAGCTCATCAATTGGTCTGGCACCGTTCCATCAGCGATGGCCTGTCGCAGGCCCTGCGCGTTGCTGTCGGCTTTCAAGCCGGCGTAGATTCGTGCCTCAGGCCCCGTCGAAAGCACCACCCAAGCCTCGTCCTTTCCGGTGTCGCCCGCCGGTATCAGGTCCTTGTGGGCATCAGAGGGATGCACCTGAACCGAGAGCCCCTTTGTGACATCCAGGAACTTCAAGAGCATGGGAAAACGAGTGAACTGTCGCGATAGTTTGCCGAGAATGCGTTCTGGAGACCGCTGCAACAATTGACGGATGGTGCTTCGTTTGAAAGCTCCATCAGAGACTATGCTGGGATGTTCGTCGCGGTCGCTCAAAACCCACGCTTCCCCGATGGGACCGTCGCCCGGCAGTGGCGCGGACAGAACCGCGCCCAAACGCCGGCCGCCCCAAAGGCGGTACTGGTAGATCGGCTGGAATCGCAGCGGATAGAGCGGTATGGGTTTCACTGCAAAAATGACTTCATGTAGTGCCGCCGCTCGGGATCATCGGCGGATGCGCGATCGCAGGATCATCGTTCTCAAAGAGGGCTACGTCCGTGCGGCAGCGCACCGATCTATTTCCCGACGGCGCGTAATTTCGGAGCATCGTTGGATGTTCTCGAAGGAGAAAGAACCATGTTACGCAGCTTGAGGGATCTCGAAGGTTACGTCATCAGTGCGACCGACGGCTCCATTGGCCAGGTAAAGGATGTCTACTTTGATGACAAGTCGTGGGTCGTCCGTTATCTGATTGTCGACACCGGCAGCTGGCTATCGAGTCGGAAGGTGTTGATCTCTCCGATCGCCATCGGGCAGTCGAACTCGGGTGACCGTGTCCTGCCTGCGTCGATCAGCCGGGAGCAAGTGAAGAACAGCCCCGACATAGACACCGACAAGCCGGTGTCTCGACAGCATGAAATGGAATATCTCGGCTACTACGAGTATCCCTATTATTGGGGCGGTGCCGGTTTTTGGGGTGCGGGCGTTTATCCCAATGCAATGCTGATGGGGGTTGGCTTTGCTGGATCCGATGCCGCTCATGCAACTGCACAAGCGGCCGAAGCTCGGGCAGCGCGAGAGGCCGTACGGCATCAGGATGACGATCCTCACCTGCGCAGCGGACACGCTGTGATGAAATATGACATCGAGGCGAGCGATGGCGGCGTTGGTCACGTTCAGGGGTTGCTCATCGATGAGGAAACCTGGGCCATTCGGTACCTGATTGTGAACACCAGCAACTGGTGGGTCGGACATCAGGTGCTGATCGCCCCCCAGTGGATCAAATCCGTGAGCTGGCCCGACCACAGCGTCATGGTCAACCTGACCCGCCAGGCTGTAAAGGATGCTCCGCCGTACAACTCAGCGGTGACTCTTGATAGAGAAGGGGAAAGTCGCTTGCACAAACACTATGCGAGCGCCGGCTACTGGGCGGATGAAGTGAAACTTGAGAATCCGCAATATCGCCCCGTCAAATCTGCGCCGCCTGCGGCGATCCACAAAAACTTCTGAGGGGCGGCCGCAATTTGACAGCAGGGCATGTGTCTTAGCGCGCGATGTTTTAAGAGAGGTGCTGCTGCAGGGGCATCAGCTTTGCCGTCGTTACTCCCAGGCTATTGAGGAGGGAGAGGGCCCACTATGGGCCCCAAGGGCTTGCCGACCTCCTGACTTGATCTCCCATCCCAAACATTTGGCAAATCAATGAAGAAGACGATCGCACCGACCTGCGTATTTGTGGATGTCGGTGGTGTCCTGCTCACGGACGGGTGGGATCACTATGCGCGCAAGCGCGCGGCGAGGTCATTTAGGCTTAACTGGGCCGAGATGGAGGAGCGACACGTTCTAATGTTCCAGACCTACGAGGAGGGAAAGCTCACGCTGGAAGAATATCTGGATCGGGTGGTCTTCTACCAAAAGCGGGCATTCACGCGCACCCAGTTTCGGCGCTTCATGTTCTCGCAGTCCAAGCCGTACCCGGAGATGATCGCGTTGGTGGCCCGCATCAAAGTGCGGCATGGGTTGAAGATTGCCGTGGTCAACAACGAGGCGCGCGAGCTCAACGCGTATAGGATTCGCACATTCAGGCTGGACCGCTTTGTGGACTTTTTTGTGTCCTCGTGCTCTGTCCACATCCGTAAGCCCGATGCGGAGATCTTTCGGCTAGCGCTGGACATTGCCCAGGTGCAGGCACGCGAAGTGGTCTATATCGACAATACCCCGATGTTCACTGAGATCGCGCGAGGTCTGGGGATTCGAAGCGTTCTTCATACGGATTACCCCTCGACACGCGCGAAACTGTCGGCATTCGGATTAACGAGCGGGTGATCGGTATGCTGACAACGAACGGGTCAACACATTGCGCGCCGGGCGGCCCCGGAAGCCCGGCGCGCTGGACCTCTAGCGCCAAGACTGGGGTGGGTACGGCACTGAGCAACAAAAGCCGTGTCTGGTTCACGCTCAGCCATGGGATCTTCAATGAAATCTATTACCCGCGCATCGACCAGGCCTGTATCCGCGACATGGGATTTATCGTTACCGACGGAGCGACGTTCTTCTCCGAAGAGAAACGCGATGCAGAATCCGAAGTTCATTGGCTGGCCGAGGGTGCGCCGGCATTCGGCTTGGTCAATACCTGCCGCGATGGTCGTTATCGCATCGAGAAGCAGATTGTGACCGATCCGCAGCGAGACTCGGTGCTGCAACAGGTGACATTTATTCCGCAGCAAGGCGCGATGTCCGATTATCGCCTCTATGTACTGCTTGCGCCTCATCTTGGCAATCAGGGCAGCGGCAACTCCGCCTGGGTGGATGATGTCAACGGCACGCCCGTCCTGTTCGCACAGCGCGGCGGCAGCGCACTGGCACTCATTTGCTCGGCTGCTTGGACCAAGCGGTCGGTCGGCTATGTCGGTTCTTCGGACGGTTGGCAGGACTTGAAGGCGCACGGGCAGTTGACCTGGGAATACACGCGTGCTGACAACGGCAATGTGGCCGTGACCGGGGAGATAGAACTTCTCAGTACCCACGGTGCCTTTACGCTGGCGCTCGGCTTTGGCAGGGACGCCAATGAGGCGGCACGCACTGCGATCGCTAGCCTGCATGCGGGTTTTGACCAGGCAAAGCACAACTACATCGATGGCTGGCAGAAATGGACCAAGACCCGGGCATTACCCGAGAACAGCGCGACCAGGCCGCCGGACCTATCCAAGAGGAGCCTGGCCGTTCTTCGCACTCACGAATCCAAGCAGGCTCCCGGCGCGCTTATCGCGAGCCTCGCCATTCCGTGGGGCTCTAGTCACGGTGACAGTGATCAGGGCGGTTACCATCTGGTCTGGTCGCGCGACATGGTGGAGACCGCAGGGGGCCTGCTTGCTGCCGGCGCGCACGGCGACGCGCGGCGCGTGCTCTCGTTCTTGCAAAGCACCCAACGCCCGGACGGTCACTGGCCACAAAATATGTGGCTGGATGGCTCGCCCTACTGGGATGGCATCCAGATGGACGAGACGGCATTGCCGATTCTTCTGGTAGGTTTGGCGCAGCGGGAGAAAGCACTGGCCGATGGGGATGTGACCAACTTTTGGCCGATGGTCAAAAAGGCCGCGGGTTACTTGGCACGCCGCGGTCCGGTGAGTCCGCAGGACCGCTGGGAGGAAGATCCCGGCTATACGCCGTTCACGGTTGCCGCAGAAATCGCAGCGCTGCTCGCGGCGGCGGATTTGGCCGACTTGAATCGTGAATCCTCCACCGCGATTTACTTGCGTGAAACCGCTGATGTCTGGAACAGCTCCATCGAACACTGGATGTATATGTCGGCCACAGACTGGTGCGCCAGGTTCAAGGTCGATGGCTATTACGTGCGCATTGCGCCCAAGCAGACCGGCGCTCCGAGATCGAACTTCCAACAGAACGTCGCCGTCAAGAACGTGACAGCATCTGAGGACACGCGTCGAGCCAGTCATCTGATCAGTCCGGACGCTCTGGCGCTGGTACGTTTTGGTTTGCGCAGCGCCGATGATCCGCGCATTCGTGACACCGCCAAAGTCATTGACGCATTGCTCAAAGTGGAGACGCCGAGCGGGCCCGTCTGGCATCGCTATAACGACGACGGCTACGGCGAGCATAAGGATGGATCTCCTTTCGACGGAACCGGGATCGGTCGAGGATGGCCGCTGCTCACCGGCGAACGGGCTCACTATGAACTGGCGGCCGGGCGAATTGAAGAGGCGAAGCGGCTGCTGACCACCTTGGAATCCTTCGCCAACAAAACTGGTTTGATTTCCGAACAAGTCTGGGATTGCCCAGAAATACCGGCACGCGAACTCTACTTCGGCAGGCCCTCCGGATCGGCGATGCCACTGGTGTGGGCGCACGCAGAGCATCTGAAGCTGCAACGCTCACTGCATGACGTGCGGCTGTTCGACATGCCTGCGCAAACTGTGAAACGATATTTGATCGCGAAGACTGTGTCGCCTCGTCTGACATGGCGCTATAACCACAAGCTGCGCTCGCTGCCGCCCAGCAAGATCCTGAGAGTCGAGTTGATGGCGTCGGCCGTGATTCATTGGACTTCCAATGATTGGCGCACGACGCAGGATGTCAACACACAGGATACCGGGCTCGGAATCCATCTGGCTGATTTGGAGACCGGCTCTCTTGTAGAAGGAACGCAGATCACGTTCACCTTCTACTGGTCGGATGCTAAGCGCTGGGAAGGAGCCAACTTCGACGTTCGCATCGCCGCGTGGCGCCGGGATGGCATCGTTCCTGCCGTCGGATAGTCGTCACGCAGATGGACAATAAGGCAAAAGCGTCGCCCATCAAGCCCTTTGTGTTCTTCGCTGTCGCGATCGCGGCAATCGGAGGTCTGCTTTTTGGCTATGACACGGGGGTTATTTCCGGAGCCATACTGTTTGTTACCAAGCAGTTCACTTTGTCTGCGACCATGGAAGAGATCGTCGTCAGCTCGGTGCTGGCCGGAGCCGTGTTGGGCTCGGTTCTTGGAGGCGCTCTGAGCGATCGCTTCGGGCGTCGTAAAATGATTATTCTGTCCGGCATTATCTTTACCGCCAGCGCGATTGGCACAGCCCTGGCGCCCACGGTTAGCTGGCTAATTGCCGGCCGCACGGTCAGCGGCGTTGCCATCGGCATCGCTTCATTTATCTCGCCGATGTACATTGCCGAACTGGCACCGGCCCAAGTGCGCGGCGCCTTGGTGGCCGTCAACATGCTGGCCATTACCACCGGCATTGTTGTCGCCTATCTGGTGGACTACGCCCTGTCGGGTAGCCAGGGATGGCGTCTTATGTTTGGTCTGGCGGCAATACCGTCCATAACCCTGGTCGCCGGCATGTGGATGTTGCCGGACAGCCCTCGCTGGCTGATCAGCCGATCAAAGATCGCACAGGCGACGGTGGCGTTGCGCCGTCTGCGGACGGAATCAGACATCGGTCCGGAAATCACGGACATCCAGCAAAGCATGGGCAAGCAGAGTGGAACTTGGAAACAGGAGTTGGTGCGGCCGTCGATCAAAATGCCGCTCATCGTCGGCACAGTTCTTGCCGTATTTCAGCAGACGACCGGCATCAACACGGTCATGTATTACTCTCCGACCATCTTCAAGTTTGCAGGAATTACCGGAGTCGGTCCCGCGATCCTCGCCGGAGCGGGTCTGGCAGCGGTGATGTGGTGCTTTCACGTGTTGGCCATTTTCTTACTCGACCGTGTGGGCCGAAGGCCTCTGCTACTGATTGGCATAGCAGGCCAGGTGTTTGGTCTGGCTGTGCTCGGTGCGGCTTTCAAGTTCGAGCAATTGGCGGGCTTCAAGAGCGATATTGCCATCGCAGGTCTGGTGATCTATGTCGCATCGTTCGCCGTAGGACTTGGACCGATCTTTTGGCTACTGATTTCCGAGATCTTCCCATTAAGGGTCCGCGGTGCGGCGATGAGCGCGGTGACAATGACCAATTGGGCGCTGAACCTGGCGGTGGCCGTGACATTCCTGACCCTGGTTGCAGCACTGGGGCGCGCGGAGACGTTTTGGTTATACGGCGTGATCGCGATCGCCGCCTGGGTCTTTTGTTATCGCCTGGTACCGGAAACAAAAGGCAAGACCCTGGAACAGATTGAGGCGCACTGGCGGTCGGGGAAGGCTCCGCAGGCTCTTTGAAAGGAATGGTCGATGAATCCAAATAATGCCCATATCCTGACGATCAATGGCGGCTCGTCAAGCATTAAGTTCGCGCTCTATCGAATGGGGGAACCGCTGGAGCGAAGGACGTACGGGAAGGTTGACCGCATTGGGCTGAGCGGGACAAGCTTGACGTTTAATGACCCGACCAAGAAGGAGCGGCAAACCCGCAACCTCGTCGCCGCCGATCACTCATCCGCGATCGCGTTTCTGATCGATTGGCTCGAACAGCAGCCCGATCTAAAAGCGATCCGTGGGATCGGTCATCGCGTGGTCCAAGGCATGCAACACGCTGAGCCGGAGATTGTCACGCCAGCATTGCTGAGCGAGCTACACCGGCTCAGCCCTTACGACCCGGATCATCTGCCTCGCGAGATAGCGCTGATCGAGGCGTTGCGACAGCGACATCCGAAGCTTCCCCAGGTGGCCTGCTTCGACACGAGCTTTCACCACGGCATGCCGCGCGTGGCGAAGCTGCTCCCCATCCCAAGGCGCTACGAGGCGAAGGGGGTTCAGCGGTATGGTTTCCACGGCCTGTCCTATGCCTATCTGATGGAAGAGCTCGTTCGCCTCGGTGAGACTGCGGCAACTTCCGGGCGCGTCATCCTCGCGCATCTGGGCAACGGGGCCAGCATGGCGGCCGTGCGAAACGGCAAGAGCATCGACACCAGCATGGGCTTTACTCCCGCCTCGGGATTGCCCATGAGTACCCGTTCCGGCGATTTGGACCCGGGGCTGGTGAGTTTCCTGGCGCGCACGGAGCAGATGGACCCCGCGCAATTTGACCGTATGGTGAACAAAGAATCGGGACTGCTGGGCCTATCGGAGATCAGCTCCGACGTACGTGATCTACTCACCAAGGAAGCCGTCGACGTGCGAGCGGCGGAAGCGATTGCACTGTTTTGCTATCAGGCGAAGAAGTGGATCGGTGCCTTCGCTGCGGCGCTCGGCGGGTTGGACACGCTGGTCTTTGCCGGTGGCATCGGTGAAAACGCGCCGCTCGTCCGCGAGCGGATCTGCGAGGGACTGGACTTTCTTGGCGTCGAACTGAACGGGCAGCGCAATGTTTGTAGCGCGGCGCTGATCTCGCCGGATGCCGCTCGCGTCAAAGTGCGGGTCATCCGCACCGATGAGGAACTCATGATTGCAAGGTCCGTGGCCCGCATCCTCAATCTGGGCTCGATTGCGCCGAGCTCGCCCGTGTAGCCCGGACAGCTAGCTGGCGCAGACTCGAGCGAGACGGATACTCTGCTCCCTGTACCAATCGCGCCTTTGTGCGCTGTCGAACAGACCACACGCGGTCGAAGTCGGTACAACTCAACCGAAGGCACCATCAACCACGGCGGTATGGGTTGCCGCGTTCAACGCAGTCACGCCGCTGCGGGATGCTCCATTTTTGAGCGCAGAGGTGAGACAACGTGCGGCCATTGATCGCCGGAAACTGGAAGATGAACGGACTGAGGGCGCAGCTGCGCGAAATCGAGGCCATAGCCGCATTCGTGACAGCCAAGCCGCCGTCTGCCGACGTTCTGATCTGCCCGCCCGCGACGTTGATCGCGCGGTCAGTGCAGGTCGCCTCGGGCCGCATCGATATCGGTGGGCAGGACTGCCACACGGGCATTGCAGGGGCGTTCACGGGGGACATCAGCGCACAGATGCTTAAGGATGCTGGCGCTTCCTGGGTCATTCTGGGCCACTCGGAGCGCCGCCAGCAGCATGGCGATACCGATGCGATGGTCGCGGCGAAGGCAAGCGCTGCCAGGCGCGCCGGACTTCAGGTCATCATCTGCGTTGGCGAGACCCAATCTCAGCGCGCGGACGGCACAGCATTGGCTGTGTGCGGGAAGCAGATCGCAGGCAGCCTGCCCGAGGACTTGAGGTCGTATTCGGTCGCCTATGAGCCGCTCTGGGCGATCGGATCCGGGCGCATACCGAGCTCGGAGCAGATCGAGAAAATGCATGCGCATATCCGCCATTGTCTTGAGCTGCGTTTTGGGCCACGTGGCAGGCGAGTGCGCATCCTCTATGGCGGGTCCGTCAAGCCGTCCAATGCCCGCGAGATTCTGTCGCTGCCAGAAGTCGGTGGCGCGCTGATCGGTGGCGCAAGCCTTAAAGCCAAAGACTTCGCAGGGATTCTCCAAGCGGCTTCCATGGATGTGCCGAGGAGCGAAGGGCAGGCGCTGGAGATTTCATGATATGCATGGGAATCGCCGCGGATCATGGGGGATTTGCCCTGAAGGAAACAATCTCGCAGTCCTTGCGCTCCCGGGGATACGACATCGTCGACTTTGGCGCACACCAGCTGAACCCGACGGATGATTATCCCGAGGTCATTGTTCCTTTAGCGAGGGCGATAGCCGCCGGGCAACTTGAGCACGTCGTGGCGCTCTGCGGCAGCGGCGCTCTGCGTCATCGACGCCGCCTGGCGGAACTGCAGGCGTTAGAACACGAGGAAACCTGACCCATGACAAGCGATACCCTGACGCCCGAGACTGGAAGTGGGGCCTGCGGAGCAAAGAGTTGCCCACCCCGAAACATCCGAAACCTGCGGCTTGAGGGACGGGGATCGATGTCATGAAGCCTAAGACTGATCAGCCGAAAGTCGCTCCACCGAAGGTCGATCCAAAGGATGACCTCAAGACTCTGCCGATGCCTGAGGTCGAAAAGAGGCTCACGACAACGCAGGACGGATTGACCCAGGCGGAGGCGGCCAAGCGACTGACACAGTACGGTCCTAACGAGATCACAGAGAAGAAGACCAATCCGCTGTTGAAATTCCTCTCCTACTTCTGGGGCCCCATACCCTGGATGATCGAGGCGGCGGTGATTCTCTCAGGCGTGGTCCGGCACTGGCCCGATTTCGGCATCATCCTAGTATTGCTCTGCGCCAACGCGGTGGTCGGCTTCTGGGAGGAACGCCAGGCGAGCAACGCAATCGCCGCCTTAAAGGCCAAGCTGGCCATCAATGCCCGCGTCAAACGGGATGGGAAGTGGATCAATCCGCCGGCCCGCGAGCTGGTGCCGGGCGATGTCATTCGACTGCGCTTGGGGGATATCGTGCCCGCGGATGCGCGTCTGCTCGAGGGCGATCCGGTGCAGGTGGATGAATCGGCCCTGACCGGCGAATCCCTGCCCGCCACGCGCAAGCCCGGCCAGGCGGTGTTCTCCGGATCGATCATGCGCCGGGGCGAAATTGGCGCACTGGTGTATGCCACCGGGGAGAAGACTTACTTTGGCAAGACCGCGCAGCTGGTGCAGGAGGCCCACACCGTCAGTCACTTCCAAAAAGCAGTGCTGAAGATCGGCAACTACCTGATCATACTGGCTGTAGCCCTCGTGGCTCTGATCATTGCGTTCGCACTGCACCGCGGCGATGCGATCCTCACCACCTTGCAGTTTGCCCTGGTGCTGACGGTGGCCGCTATTCCGGTGGCAATGCCAACGGTATTGTCGGTCACGATGGCCGTTGGGGCGCGCCTGCTCGCCAAGAAGCAGGCCATCGTAAGCCGACTGGTGGCGATCGAAGAGCTGGCCGGCGTGGATGTGCTGTGCGCCGACAAGACCGGCACTCTGACCCAGAACAAGCTCACGCTAGGCGATCCC
>Ga0302326_10010240_pt1 | contig 20340 bp, 17 predicted proteins | sample Palsa_T0_3_FD_202264 | JGI IMG/M metagenome (GOLD analysis project Ga0302326, IMG submission 202264) | Peat permafrost microbial communities from Stordalen Mire near Abisko, Sweden - Palsa_T0_3 | ecosystem: Environmental > Terrestrial > Soil > Palsa > Peat permafrost | place: Sweden: Abisko...
CATGATGCGCCGGAGAGCGGCAAGCCTCCCCTCCATGCGCCGTTCCATGCGCTGATCGTCGATCAACCGGACGAAAAGGATCGCAAGCTCACGGTTGTGAGCGCCGCGCGCTATGCCATCGTCAACCAAAGCGCGGCAATCGTGATACGCGTCGACGATTTCGGCTCGCCGCCGGGTGGTTATGCCGATGTGGATGTGCGCGTCGACGGTGTCAATCTGGGCACGCGACTGGTCCCCGTGGGCAAGGACACGCCGGTCAAGGTGAACATAGGCCACGCCGGCGAGAATGTCGTTGAGCTCGAAGCGCGGCCCGGCCCGGGCGAACTCACACTCGAAAACAATCGCGCCGTCGCCGTGGTCAACGGCGTGCGGGATCGCCTGCGCGTGCTGCTGATTTCAGGCGAACCGAACGCAGGCGAGCGCGTGTGGCGCAATTTGCTCAAGGCCGATCCTTCGGTCGATCTCATACACTTCACGATTCTTCGCCCGCCCGACAAGCAGGATCAGACACCCATCGACGAATTGTCGCTGATCGCATTCCCGACGCGCGAATTGTTCGTCGAGAAGCTCGGTCAGTTCGATCTCGTGATCTTCGACCGCTATCGCGAACGAGGTATCTTGCCGCTCGCATATTTCGAGAACATCGCGCGCTACGTCGAAGCGGGCGGCGCGCTGCTCGTGTCATCCGGAACGGAATTCGCCGAGCCGATGAGCATCTATCGCACGCCGCTTTCGTCGGTGCTGCCGGCGCAACCTACGGGCGAAGTCGTCACGGAAGGATTTAAGCCGGTCGTGACGCCGCAAGGCCTCGCCCAGCCCGTCACGCGCGATCTTCCGGGCGCGAATGACGGCGCGAAGCCGCCGACCTGGGGCCGCTGGTTCCGGCTCATCGGCGCCACGAAGGTGTCCGGCGAGACCGTCATGTCGGGGCCCAGCGAAAAGCCGCTGCTCGTGCTCGACAATGTGGGCAAGGGACGAGTCGCGGAGTTGCTGTCCGATCAGGCGTGGCTGTGGGCGCGCGGTTACGAAGGCGGCGGACCGGATGCCGAATTGCTGCGCCGTCTTGCACATTGGCTGATGAAAGAACCGGAGCTGGAAGAAGAGCGTCTGTCCGCTTCGATCGCCAACGGCGAGATCGCGGTCGAGCGCCAGACGATGGCCGCACAACCGGCGCCCGTCACGTTGACGCTTCCGTCGGGAAAATCTTCGACGATGACCTTGAGCAAAGTCGAGCCTGGCTTGTGGCGCACGACGGCAAAAGCCGACGAGTTGGGACTCTATCGGCTAACCGATGGAACGCTGAATGTCGTCACTGCAACCGGCCCGCTCAATCCGAAGGAAGTGGCTGACATGAGGTCGACGGATCAGATTCTCAAGCCAGTCGCGCGCGCGACGGGCGGCTCGGTGAACTGGCTCGCCAAAGGCGGCATCCCGACGATACGTCGCACTGCTCCCAATCGACTGGCTGCAGGCGACGGCTGGATCGGCCTGCGCGCCAACGGCGCCTATCGCGTGACGGCCGTCGAGCAGCAACAATTGCTGCCCTCATGGCTCGCGCTCATGCTGGTGCTTGGCACGGTACTGCTCGCATGGCGCGCAGAGGGGCGCTGAGAAATTTACCCTGCCATACCGAGCGGCGCTCCGTCGGCGCAGACGGGATCGTCGAGGCGGGCGCGGTGGACAGAACCTTCAAGCGCACCGATTGCACCGTCCACGAGCGCCAAACCTAAAATGCGCGCAGGATCGACGGGTCCCGGAAATTTGATGCGGCCGCGTGCAATGACTGCGAATCCCACGCGCGCATAGTAAGGCAGATCGCCCACCAGAATGATCGCGCGATGGCCTCTCGCGCGTGCCTCCTCGATGCCGCGATTCATCAACGCAATGCCGATTCCGCGACCTCGTTGGTCGGGCTGCACGGCAAGCGGTCCCAGCATCAGCGAGGCCTCCGTGCCAACGCATATGGGCCAGAACCGCACCGAACCTCTCAACACCCCCTCTTCGATTGCGACAAAGCCGAGGTGCTGTTCCGCATTCACGCCTTCCCGCAGACGATAGACGGTCTTGACGAAGCGTCCGGGGCCGAAACTGCGCTCGGAAAGCTCGTCGATGTGCAGCGCGTCCCCGCGCGCCTCCTGCCGGATTTCCCACATGCGGCTCACGATCCCTTCTTTGGCCCCTCTAAGGCCCTTTTATGGTCGAAGGCCCGCCGCTAGGCTCCGCGCCGGCTCAATCGATCGGAGGTAATCCCATGGGAGTGCTCGAAGGCAAGGTTGTTCTGGTGACGGGCGGCGCAAACGGCATCGGCAAGGAGTGCGCGCTTCTGGCCGCGAAGGAAGGCGCGAAGGTCGTAGTCAACGATCTGGGAGGCGCCGTCGCCGGTGGAGACGAAGGTTCGGCCGGGCCGGCCGAACAGGTGGCGCAGCAGATTCGCGCCGCGGGCGGCGAAGCTGCCTCCAATTCCGACAGCGTAACCAGCCGCGATGGCGTCAAGCGCATGATCGAGCAGGCGATGGATTCGTTTAAAGGCCTGCACGCGATCATCAGCCCCGCAGGCATCCTGCGCGACACCATGTTCCACAAGATGACCGATCAGGATTGGGATCTCGTCATCGATGTGCATCTGCAGGGCAGCTACAATATCTGCCACGCGGCGATCAATCACTTCCGCGAGCAAAACGAAGGTTCATTCGTGCTTTTCACCTCGACCTCGGGGCTGATCGGCAATATCGGCCAGGCGAACTATGCGGCAGCGAAAATGGGAATCGTCGGGCTCTCGCGTATCATCGCGATGGAAGGCCTTTCGAAGAACGTCCGCTCGAACGTCATCGCGCCTTTTGCCTGGTCGCGCATGATTGCCACCATTCCCGTCAAAGACGAAGCATCCGCCAAGCGCGTCGACCGGATGAAGAACATGATGCGTGCCGAGCAGGTGGCACAACTTGCCGTGTCGCTCGCAGCACCCGTGACAAAAGACGTGTCGGGTCAGATATTCGTCGCGCGCGGCAACGAGATCTTCCTGATGAGCCAGCCGCGCCCTATTCGCGGTATCGGCAAAGTGGAAGGCTGGACGCCCGAAACCATCGCGAACCATGCGATGGCTGCTCTCAAGCCCAGTTTTGTCGAACTGGGAGCCACCACCTCGGTGTTCGGTTGGGATCCTGTCTGACCTGCGAATAAGGACTACCAATAGGGACTTGGTGGCGCCTGGCTTGCGAATTCGGCCAGGCGCCTACGGGCGCCCGGAGCCGTGTTGTCCGGCGGCGAAGCGGGATCGGCCCAAGAGACCTCGCGGATCTCGAAATTCGGAACGAACGCGAATTGCGCGTGCGGGACGCGATAAAGCGCAACCAGATTGGTGACCCAGCCGAATTTGCGCGTATAGAGCCCGATAAATTCGGGTGCATCGGATTGCACCAGGCCGATTTCTTCCCTGAGCTCGCGCACAATCGCGACGGAGGGCGGCTCGCCCGACCCAACCCCGCCGCCCGGCAGGTGCCAGCCGCTCATGTAGCTGTGGCGCACCAGCAGCACGCGCCTGTCCTTGTCGTCGATGATCGCGTTTGTGCCGAAGGCGACAGGCGTTACGAGCGCCCTCGCGCCCAGTCCCAGTGCCAGGCCGACGCGGCGGAGCAATCGAGGGCTGCGGGTCACGGCCTTCTCATATGTTACTAGGGAAATCCTAACCGAAGGATTGTAGCGTCAAACGGCGTTTTTGCTGCGGCCGGTTTGCCTTGATCCTGCGCTGCCTTTCGTCACATGCGCCGTGCGATTCCGCACCCTTGGGGCCGCGGATTGCGAGGCCTTAACGCCATGGCGAGTTTCGATCATCTCAAGGCGCTCGTGGTCGACGACAATGCCCATATGCGGCTCCTGCTGCGCTCGCTCTTGCAAGCGCTCGGCCTGCAGCACATCTTCGAAGCGTCCGAAGGTGCGGCCGGATTCGCGGAGCTGCGGGACAAGCGGCCCGATTTCGTTCTCACCGATCTCTCGATGACTCCGGTAGACGGTATCGAATTTACGCGGCTGGTGAGGCTCGGGCAGGACAGCCCCAATCCGTACGTTCCGATTATCATGGTCACCGGTCATACCGAGCGTCAGCGCGTCGAAGCCGCGCGCGACGCCGGCGTCACCGAATTTCTCGCCAAGCCCATCACGGCGCAGAACATTCTTCTGCGTGTCGCTGAAATCGTCGACCGGCCGCGCCCGTTTGTCCGTTGCGACAACTATTTCGGCCCTGATCGGCGTCGCCGTCGCGACGACAGCTACACCGGTCCCTGGCGTCGAGCTGACGATCGGGTCGAAACCGTCGCCCTCGTGTAGATGCAACGACACGTCATCGGGAAGCCCGATAGCGTTAACGACCTGGAAAGAGTTGCTGCATCCGGGGCCTGCCAATACGCGCAACTTCGCCGCTCTGCAAAGCGTCTTCATCGCTCCTTAAGCCCTATTATTAATAATGATCGGATGCGAGTTCGGGGCATTCGCGCGCCCGACCGTGCGCAGTGTTCGGGCTTATTCTGATGCTCCAAATCGGCGGTATTATCGTGCTGTTCGCCATGGTGTTCGGCGGCTTCCTGATTTCCGGCGGTTCGATCGGAGTCATTCTCGAATCGCTGCCCCACGAGATGATGACGATCGGCGGCGCCGCGATTGCCGCGCTCCTGATCGGCGGATCGATGTATTCGCTCAAAAAGATCGGGGGCGATCTCGGCAAAGTGATTTCGGGCCCGAAATGGAAGCCGCAGGATTATCGCGATCTCCTGTGCCTGCTTTTCCTCCTGACCAAGACGATGAAGACCAAAGGCCTCATCGCGCTCGAAGCCCATATCGAGAAGCCGGAAGACTCATCGATCTTCAAGCGCTACCCGCGCATCATGAAAGATCACTTCGCGCTGCATTTCATCTGCGACACACTGCGCATGATGACCATGAGCCTCGAAGACCCGCATCAGGTCGAATCGGCGATGGAGAAGGTGCTTGAGAAGCACCATGCCGAAGCGCTCGGCCCCACCAACGCGATGCAGACCATGGCGGACGGGTTGCCTGCGCTTGGGATCGTCGCAGCCGTGCTGGGCGTCATCAAGACCATGGGCGCGATCTCCGAACCGCCCGAAGTGCTCGGCCGCATGATCGGCTCGGCGCTGGTCGGCACGTTCATGGGCGTGTTTCTCGCCTATGGCATCGTGGGTCCCATGGCGACGCGGCTCAAGGCTATCGTGGAAGAGGAAGCGTTGTTCTATCACGTGATCCGCGACATCCTCGTCGCGCATCTGCACGGCAACGCGGCGCAGGTCTCGGTGGAAATCGGCCGCGGCAGCGTGCCCTCGATCGCGCAACCGACTTTCCAGCAACTCGAAGAAGCCCTGGGCTCCATCCCGCCCGAAGGCGCCTGAGGTCTACTTCGCTCGCGCGGCTTCCCGCTGATCGGCCAGCGTGACGAAGAATGTCGCGAGTGCGCCCGCCATGATACCGAGCGGCATGGCGTAAAGCACATCCGTGTCGCAGCCGAGAACGATGATCGTGGTGACGACCATTCCGGTCCATTGCCCGATATTTCTCGGCATCATGTTGCGGCTCCCGCCATTCCCCGGACAGGAGCCTCGCGCGCGAACGTGCCAAAACGAAGCAAATGCTTAAGCAAAGGTTAAGATGAGGGAACCCCGGAGCCGGCGGCGCCTACTTCACCCCTAAACCACGTCGAAATTGATCCCCTGGGCCAGCGGCAGCGCGTCCGAATAATTGATCGTCGCGGTTTGCCGGCGCATATAGGCCTTCCAGGAATCCGACCCGGATTCGCGCCCGCCGCCGGTTTCTTTCTCGCCGCCGAACGCGCCGCCGATTTCCGCGCCCGACGGCCCGATATTCACATTCGCAATGCCGCAATCGGAGCCCGACGCCGCGAGGAATTTTTCAGCTTCCTGCATATCCTGCGTGAAGATGCAGGACGACAATCCCTGCGGCACCGCATTGTGAAGCCCGAGCGCGTGGTCGAAATCGCGCGTGCGCATGACATAAAGGATCGGCGCAAAGGTTTCGCGGCGCACGGTCTCCGTCTGATCCGGCATTTCGACGATGGCAGGACGCACGTAGAACGCATTCGGATATTTGTCGGCCACCGCGCGTCCGCCGCCACTGATCCTGCCGCCCTCGTCTTTCGCGTTCGCAAGTGCGCGCTCCATATTCTCGAACGCGTTCCTATCGATCAGCGGCCCGACAAGCGTGCCGTTCGCGCGCGGATCTCCGATGGGAAGACGCGCATAGGCAGTCTTCAGCGCGGGCACGAGCGCGTCATAGATGCTGTCATGCACGAACAGACGGCGCAGGCTCGTGCAGCGCTGACCGGCCGTACCGACGGAAGAGAACAGGATCGCGCGCTGTGCAAGCTCCAGCTTGGCGGACGGGCACACGATCATGCCGTTGTTGCCGCCGAGCTCGAGGATAGAACAGCCGAACCGCGCGGCGACAACTGGCGCAAGCGCGCGTCCCATCGCTGTCGAACCTGTTGCGCTCACAACGGGAATCCGGGAATCGCGTGCCAGAGTTTCACCGGCCTCGCGCGCACCCAGCACGATCTGCGACAGGTGGGCGGGCGCCGAGCCGAAGCGCTTCACGGCCCGATCGAACAGCGCCTGCGTTGCGAGCGCTGTCAGCGGCGTTTTCTCCGAAGGTTTCCAGATCGTGGAATCGCCGCAGACGAGTGCAAGCGCTGCATTCCACGCCCACACTGCGACTGGAAAATTGAATGCGGAAATAATCGCGACGGGACCCGCCGGAAGCCATTGCTCCATCATGCGATGACCGGGACGCTCGGACGCGATGGTCAGGCCGTAGAGCTGACGCGAGAGGCCGACTGCGAAATCGCAGATGTCGATCATCTCCTGCACTTCGCCGAGGCCTTCCTGCAGAATCTTTCCTGCTTCATACGTGACCAGCCGGCCCAGCGCATCCTTGTGGACGCGCAATTCTTCGCCGAACAACCGCACGAGCTCGCCCCGCTTTGGCGCCGGCACGTCGCGCCAGAGCCGGAACGCCTCGACGCTTGCAGCGATCTTCTTTTCGATCGAATCTGCGGTGTCAAAAGCAACGCGCCCGATTTCCGCGCCGTCGATCGGCGAATGAATGACGTGCTCGCCGGATGGATCGATTCCGAATTGGACGAGAGTTTCTGCGGCGTTCATCACCGGGACCTTTCACGCAATTTGGTCAGCGTCGTCGTGGGCGAGATCGCTTCGGGATCGACGCTGATGTGGATCAGTGCGGGTTTCTTTGCTTCGACGGCTTCGAGAAACGCCGCTGCAAACTCGCTCGTTCTCTTCACATGGAAGGCAGCCGCGCCATAGGCGCGCGCCAGCGCTGCGAAATCGGGATTCTTCAGATCGGTGCCGATGGTGCGGCCGGGAAACTCGCGCTCCTGATGCATGCGGATCGTGCCGTACATGCCGTTGTCGAACACCAGGATGACGATCGGCAGCTGATACTGCACAGCGGTTGCGAGTTCCTGCCCGTTCATCAGAAAGCAGCCGTCGCCCGCGCAAGCCACGACGACGCGATCGGGGTGAACGAGCTTTGCGGCAATCGCCGCCGGCACGCCGTAACCCATCGCGCCGCTGGTGGGTCCCAGCAGAGTGGGGAAGGCGCGATAGCGATAGAAACGATGCAGCCAGCCTGCATAGTTCCCCGCGCCGTTCGTGATGATCGCATTCGCCGGAAGCTTCTCGTTGAGCCACGCATAGATGTCCGACGGATTGACGTCGCCGGGGCAGGCGACGGGTTTCGCAAACGCTTCGTAATCGCTGCGCGCGTCCCGGCGCAATCCGCGCCAGGCGACGCGGGCTGGTGGGGTCAATTCCGCTGCCGCGCGCGCAAAAGGTGCAACGGCTGATAAAATCGCGAGGTCGGCCTGATAGACGCGATCGAGTTCGTTCGCGTCGGGGTGCACGTGAATGAGTGCCTGCTTCGCGACGGGCGGCTTGAGGCGGGTGTAGCCGGCCGTCGTCATTTCACCCAGGCGCGCGCCGACGACCAGGACCAGATCGCTGTCTTCGATGCGCTTGACCAGCTTGGGATCGGCACCGATGCCGAGGTCGCCGCAGTAGTTGGGAAGATTGTTGTCGAAGCGATCCTTAGCGCGGAACGCCGTGCACACCGGCAGATCGAGCGCTTCGGCGAATTTGCGGATGTCTGCGATGGCTTGCGCATTCCAGCCGGGTCCGCCCAGCACGAGAAAAGGATGCTCGGCCCGCATCAGCATCGCATGCGCGCGCTTGACGGCTTCGCGTGATGCTGTGGGTTCGCTCTTTTGATAATGGCGCGTGGCGGGCGTGGCGCATTCCCCGCTCAAGACATCTTCCGGCAGTGACAGCACAACGGGGCCCGGCCGGCCAGACGTCGCAACATGAAAGGCACGCGCAACATATTCGGGAATGCGGTCGGGGTCGCGGATTTCGGCGGCCCATTTGGCAAGTGGCGCGAACATCGTGCGGAAATCGACTTCCTGAAACGCTTCGCGATCGAGATGGCCCTGTGCCGCCTGTCCCACGAACAGGATCATCGGCGTGGAATCCTGGAAAGCCGTGTGCACGCCGATGGAGGCGTTTGTGGCGCCGGGGCCGCGCGTGACGAAGCAGATGCCGGGCTGGCCCGTCAGCTTGCCGTAGGCCTCGGCCATGTTGGCCGCGCCGCCCTCCTGGCGGCAGCTGATCAGGCGAATCGCATCCCGCGCGTCATAAAGCGCGTCGAGCACCGCGAGGTAAGACTCGCCGGGCACACAGAATGCGAGGTCGACGCCGTGAACCTTGAGCGCTTCGACAAGCGCCTGGCCGCCGCTGCGGGTTTCCATATGCGCGAACCTCCAACCCCCGCACCTTTACGACGACGCCACTATAACGCGTCTTACAGCCCCTTTGCGTAATAACGCCCAAAGCGGTTGGAAAGGAAGTCCGAAAGTCTTGCTTCTTCCTGCCGCACGAAACCTTTTTGCGGGAGCTTGCCCTCGACAAGGAGATCGCACATTGCGCAGATGCCTGTGGCGGTGGTCACCTGGATCGCGCTCATCAACCTGTCGCCGACTTTCTGGCTGTAGATTTTCTTGGCGTAGCTTTCCTGGGTCAGTCTGCCTTCCATCCAGCCCGAAACAGTGACGAAGATCAGCACCACGTCCTGGTAAGTGATCGGGATGGCGGTTTCGAGTACGTCCTTCAGGATTTCGCGGCGCATGCCGAGACGAAGGTCGCGCACCAGCATCTTGACGATGTCGCGATGGCCCGGATAGCGCACGGTCTTGTAGTTGAGGTTTTCGACCTTGCCTTCGAGCGTGTCGCACAAGGTGCCGAGGCCGCCAGAAGTGTTGAACGCCTCATATTCCGTGCCGTCCAGCGAGAACGCCTCGACTTCTTCCAGCGCGGGCACTTCGCCGCGGCGGCCGTCACGGATCGATTCGCAGGGGTTGCAATATTCGTTGATCAATCCGTCCGTCGACCAGGTGAGATTGTATTTGAGCGCGTTGTGGGGGAACACCGGCAGGGCTCCCACGCGCATCTGGACTTCCCGCAGCTTCTCGAACTTGCTCGCGAGATCGTGGGCCACAATCGAGATGAAGCCCGGCGCCAATCCGCATTGCGGAATGAAAGCGGTCTCGGCGCCATGGGCGAGCTTCTTGATCAGCCGCGTGGTTTCGACGTCTTCGGTCAGGTCGAGGTAATGCGCCCGGGCCCGCTTGGCCCCTTCGGCGACGGTGGAGGTGAGCGAATAGGGCGTCGCGGAGAGCACGATGTCGTGGCCTTCGACTTCATGGGCGAATTCACGCGCGTCGCCGATTTCGACGTGGCGCAGCTGGACATTCTTGCGCGGCATCCGCTCGAGGCTCGCGGTATCGCGATCCACGACCGTCACGCGGTAATCGCCCGACGCCGTCAGGAATTCGGTGATCGCAATGCCAATCTTACCGCCGCCCACCAACATCACGTTCTTCATTGCCGCAGTCCTTTCGAGAGGGACGAAAGACCTACCCCCGAGTCCGGACGGACGGGAGGCGGCAATCCGCCGAAAACTGCGCTATCATCCGGCGAATCGCAGGAGTTTCCGGCGAATTGCCGGACCGGCCTTATGCGCGACACGGATATCCGCCTCCTCGCCCTGTTGAAGTCCAATGCTCGGGAGCCCACGGCCTCGCTCGCCCGCAAACTGGGGCTCGCCCGCTCGACCGTGCAGGAGCGCATTGCGCGGCTCGAACGCGAAGGCGCGATCAGGGGCTATACGGTGCGTCTTTCCGACGAAGCCGAGACGCGGCGGCTGCGGGCCATCGTGATGATCACGGCCGACCCCAAGCAGGCCGATCGCGTGAGTGGCGAGCTCAAACGCATCGCGGACGTTCGTACGCTTTCGGCCGTCTCCGGCGCTTACGACATGATGGCCATCGTCGAAGCCGATACGACCGCACGCATGGACGCAGTCCTCGACCGCATCGGCAAAGCAATGGGAGTCGCGCGCACGGTTTCTTCGATTATATTGTCGGAGAAGTTTTCGCGGTAACCGGGTCAACTATCTCAGCCGGAATCCCGCCGCTTCCAGACAGGCGCGGATTTCGGCGGCGTGCGTGGCATCGCGCGCTTCGATGGTCATACCCAGGTCGGCCGATTTGGCTGGCATGTCGGTGATCATGCGGTTGTGCGAGACTTCGAGAATGTTGCCGCCTGCTTCGCCCACCAGAGTCGCGATCTTAGCCAGCATGTTCGGGCGATCCTCGATTTCCACCACCAGCGACAGGATGCGGCCCTCGCGCGACAACTCGCGCAGGATCACGTTCGACAGGAGCCGCATGTCGATATTACCGCCGGACAGCACGATGCCGATCTTGCGGCCGCGAAAGATGTCGGGGTTGCCGGCGACGGCGGCATAGGCCGCTGCGCCTGCGCCTTCCACGACGGTCTTTTCGATTTCGAGCAAGGTCGCCACCGCGCGTTCGATTTCTTCTTCGCGCACCAGGAGCACGTCCTTCACCAGCTCGCCCACGATCTTGCGGGTCAGCGCGCCGGGCTCCTTCACCGCGATGCCTTCCGCAATCGTCTGGCCGGCGCAAGGCAGCTGCGCCTGCTTCATCACGTCATACATCGAGGGATAGAGACGCGCCTGGACGCCGAAGATTTCGATCGACGGCTTGATCGCCTTGGCCGCGATCGCGATGCCGGAGATCAACCCGCCGCCGCCGATGGGCACGACGAGCGTGTCGACATCCGGCACGTCTTCGAGCAGTTCGAGCGCAACGGTGCCCTGTCCCGCGATCACATACGGATCGTCATAAGGATGGATGAAGGTGAGGCCTTCATCGTTCGCGATCTCGCGCGCCCGCTCATAGGATTGCGACAGGGTTGCACCATCGATCACAACACGCGCACCGAAGCCGCGCGTGTGCTTCACCTTGTTGAAGGGCGTGCCTTCCGGCATCACGATGGTGACGGGCACGCCGAGCCGCCCCGCATGATAGGCGACGCCCTGCGCATGATTGCCGGCCGACATCGCCGCCACGCCCTGCTTGCGCTCTTCGGCCGAGAGCGACAGCAGCTTGTTCAGCGCGCCGCGCTCCTTGAAAGAGGCGGTGAACTGGAGGTTCTCAAATTTCAGGTGGATGTCGCAGCCCGCAAGTTGCGACAGCGTGCGGGAATGATGGGTTGGCGTACGCTCTATTGCGTCGCGGATTCGGGCAGCCGCAGCGCGCACATCGGCGACCGTGACCTCCGGAAAGGTCGAAGCCTCGTGGGTCGCCGGTGTCGCCTTCTTGGACAAGCCGTCTCCTCGCCATCGCGCTACAGGCTGGTAGCAGCGGAGGGATTTGAACCCCCGACCAAGGGATTATGATTCCCCTGCTCTACCACTGAGCTACGCTGCCCTGGCGCCAGCCAAGGCGGGGGATTTACGGGCGGGGTCCCGGCCTGTCAAGGCGAAGGCGGCAGCGGCGGCACGTACCGTCGTCCCAGAGCACTGAAGAAGCGAAGCAGGTAGCCATCCGGGTCCATGACAACGAACTGTCGGTTGCCGAACTCGCTCTCCTCGTGCCGATACCACCGCTCTTCGAGAGGAATATGGATGGACAGACCGGAGCGTTGCACGGCTGAGTGCAGGGCATCGACGTTCGAGACCGCGATCTGGAGATTCATGCCGCGGCCGAACGGATATGCCAGTGGCGCGATGCGAAAGCGCCGGCCGGGCCCCGCGGTCTCTTCAAGCATCAGATGCGCGCCTTCGCGGATCAGGTAGGCAAACCGTTCCTCGGGCCTCTGCACATAGATCGAAAACCCGAAAACGCGGACGTACACGGTCAGCGAGCGGTCGAGATCGTCGACATCGAGTTCGGGGATCAGTGGGGGCGGATCGAAAGTCATCCAGCACGGTAGCCGAGTTGCATCGCGGTCCAAAATCGCGCCCGTCCGCTAGCGCGTATTGTGGAAGTTGTGGCAAGCTTGCGCCCGCGAGACCCTTTGAGGACCAATCGATGATCATCGGTGCACATATCATGATCCAGAGCACGAACGATGCCGCCGACAAGGCATTCCTCACCGACATCCTGAAATTGAGTTCGGTCGACGCTGGCGGCGGGTTTCTGATTTTCGGCGTTCCGCCGGCGGAAATCGCTCTGCACGAATCCGACAAGAACGGCGCGCACGAGCTGTTCCTCATGTGCGAAGATATCGAAGACTTCGTCGCGATGATGCGGAAGAACGACGTCGCCTACACCGCGCCGCAAAATCGGGGCTGGGGGACCATGACGCAAATCACCTTGCCCGGGGGTGGCACGCTCGGCGTCTACCAGCCGCATCACAAGCGGCCGAAGCCTGTGAGCGCGAAGGCACCGGTGAAGAAGAAGGCTGCGAAGAAAATGAAAACCGTCGCAAAGAAATCCACCAAGAAAGCGGCGAAGAAAACGAAAACGCGCCCGAAGAAGCGTTAGTCGCGCTGGACTATGAGAAACTCTGCGCTGATCGCGGCAATTTTTCTTTGCTGTTCAGTCGGCGCGAGCGCGAACGACTCTTTCGATCCAAAGCCATGGCTGCAAGACCTGCAGCAGATGTATGGCGCGTTTTCGGACAAATACGCCAATTTCGACTGGGCAATCTCCGAACGCGAAGTCGACCTGACCGCGCTGTTCAATTCGGCGCGGTCGCGCATCGAGGCCGCGCAATCCGACGCCGACGCAAGATCGGCCTTCGACAAACTGATCGCGAAGCTGGGCGACGGTCACGTCGAGATTGAATGGCCTGCGCACCACTCTCAACCCTCCACTGCGTCGGCGCAGCCCGCTCCGTCGCCTTGCGTGGCATTGGGCTATGACACGAAAAAGGCGGGTATCCCGATTGCGACGCGCGTGAGCGGATACAGGCCCCTCGCAGACGGCGACGCTCCGGAATTCCCCGCGGGCACGCTCGATCTGGGAGGGCGTCGAATCGGATTCCTGCGCATTGGGATGTTCGCGCCGGAAGATTCGCCGCCGCTGTGCGAGTATGCGTTGGCGAAACTCTCCGCGCCGCCCACTGGCCCTTGCGACGACGCATGCTCCGACCGCGTGGAAACCGCAGCGACCGCCCGCATGACGGACGATTTGGAGCTGCGCCTCCGACAATTGAAAGACGCTGGCGCGCAAATTCTCATCGTTGACATCACCGACAACGGCGGAGGTTCGGAGTGGGCGGAAGCCGCAGCAAGAATTGTGTCCGATAGGCCGCTTATTTCAGAACGACTGGGTTTCGTACGCGGCAATCACTGGATCAAAAAATGGAACGATCTCGAAACCGCGCTCTTGCAGGCCGCCAAGACGGCGTCGCCTCGTGATCGCATCCGACTGCAAGATTGGGCACACGAAGCCGAAATCGCGCGCATGGAAGCTTCCACACCCTGCTCCTCGGCCGCGTTTTGGAACGGCAAACTGCCTTCGTGCGATTGGCTGGGGCATGGCTACTACGCAACTGGTCTGGTCGGCGGGGCCACGCCCAACGCATTCGAGAGCAGTAATTGGGGTCCACTCGTCTTCACGCCCGCAGAATTTAAATACGATCAAGGCGTTTGGAAGGGCCCGATCGCAGTCCTAGTCGACGGCAACACGTGGTCGGCGGCCGAGGAATTCGCCGCGGTCCTGCAAGACAACAAAGCTGCTGCCGTGGCTGGCTCGCCGAGCGGCGGTGCGGGCTGCGGCCACACTGATGGCGGCACGCCCACGACACTCAGCCACAGCGGCGGCGTTCTCGAACTGCCCGATTGCGTGCGCTTCCGGAAAGACGACCGCAATGAGATCGGCGGAATCGATCCGGATGTGCTGATCGGTTTCCGCGAGAACGACGGACCGACGAGGAAAAGTCTGAGGTTGCAGCAAAAACTGCCGGAGATCGTCCGCGTGACGATAGAGGGCATAAGCCGTTAGCGAGCCGTTCTACTGGTTTGCGCCTATGCCACCTTGCGCGCCGGTTCGGCGCGGGCGATCCAGCCGCCACCCAGCACGCGCGTGCCGTCGTTCGCGTAAAATACGCATGCCTGACCGGGCGCCACAGCATCCTCGTGTCCCAATAGCTCGACAGAAGCGCCGCCATCGACGGACGGCGTCACGCGGGCGGCAACGGGCGGGCGCGTCGAACGCACCTTGACCGCGCATTCGAAAGCGTCGGCCGGCGCCGGCATCAGCCAATTCACGTCCGTCAGCACAATCGTCCGTATGCGGAGCGCTTCGCGCGGACCCACCACGACGCGCGCCTGGGCCGCATCGAGCTTCAGCACGAAAAGCGGCGCGCCATTGCCGGAGAGGCCAAGGCCCTTGCGCTGCCCGACGGTGAAATGGATCACGCCGTCATGGCGACCAAGCGCACGGCCTTCCTGATCGACGATCTCGCCGGGGCGCGCCGCATCGGGCCGCAGGCGTTCCACCACGCGTGCGTAATTTCCATCCGGCACGAAGCAGATGTCCTGGCTGTCGGGCTTCTCGGCCACTGGCAGATCGAGTTCCGCCGCGAGTGCTCGAACCTCGCGCTTCTCGAGGCCGCCCAGCGGGAACCTCAGAAAATCGAGTTGCGCGCGTGTCGTGCGGAACAGGAAATAGCTCTGGTCGCGGGCCGGATCGGCAGCGCAATGCAACTCGGGGCCATCCGGGCCTTTGGCGCGGCGGACATAGTGCCCGGTCGCAAGCACATCGGCGCCCAGTTCGACGGCGGTGTCGAGCAGGTCGGCGAACTTCACCTTCTCGTTGCAGCGCACGCACGGGATCGGCGTAAATCCGCGCGCATAGGAATCGGCAAAATCCTGCATTACGCGCTCCCGAAAGCGGGACTCGTAGTCGAGAACGTAGTGCGGAAAGTCGAGCCGTTCGGCGACCCTGCGCGCGTCATAGATATCCTGGCCGGCGCAGCACGCGCCCTTCTTCCCGGCGGCCGCACCCTGATCGTAAAGCTGCAATGTCACGCCCAGAACGTCATAGCGGTCGCGCTTGAGAAGCGCGGCTGTGACGGAGGAATCCACGCCCCCCGACATTGCGACGACCACGCGGGTCGCGTGCGCGGGCTTGGCAATTCCAAGGCTGTTGAGGGCACTCATGGCGGCAGCCCTATAGGACCCCGCCCCGTCCGTGGCAAGCCGGATCAGCTGCTGCTGGGCGACAGGTAGTTGAGCAGCGAAATCTGGCCAAGCTGGGCCGTCACTTCGGTCGCCGCCTGCAGCGCGGTCTGGTCGAGGTTCAGGCTGCTGATGGCCGACGCCATATTCACGTTCTGGATGTTGGAGACGAAGCCCGTATAGAGCGTGTTCATGGCCTGCTGCTGAGTCAGGGCGCTTTGCAGTTGCTGATAGGTGTCGCCATTCTGGGCCGCCACGTTATTGACGGTATCGCTGGCGGATTGCGCGACGGGAATTTCGTTCGACAGGAAGGTCGATTGCGCGCCGGTGAGCGTCGTTCCGAAATTGCCAGCGGAACCGCTGTTGAAATTGGCTATGTCCGATAGCGTCTGCAGAATTCCCGTGCCGATATTCGACGCCAGCAGACCCACCTCCACGGTCTGACCGTCGCCCACCTGCACGCCGCCTTTGACGGTGCCGCTGGTGAACGCCTGGGAGACCGAGGCCAGCGACGCGAGATCGCTGAGCGAGGTCGTCGTCACGGGAGGCGTGTTGTTCTGGTCGCCGCCATAGATGTAGTTGCCGTTCGAATCCTGCGAATTGAGGATCTGGGTTACCTGATCGTAGATGCTCGACGCGCTCGCCATCAGGGTCGTGCCCGAATTGTTGGCAACGGCCGTGGTGATATCCTGCTGCAGCTGGCTCGCGAGCGTCGAGAGCTGCGTCAGCTGCGTGTCCTGAAGATTGGCCTGATTGAGCCCGAGCTGTGCGGCGGCCTGATAGGACGTCGTGCGGTCCACGGCGGCCTGCGCCGATTCGAGCGCGGCAGTCTGGTCCCCGAAGCCGCCATAGGTCGTCGAAGTGAGGCCGGATGCGACTTGCTGCTGCGTCTGATTGAGCGCGGCGTTGTCCTGATTCAATTGCGAAATCAGCAACTGGCTTTGCGCGCTGGTGGATACAGTGCCGATCGTCATGGTCTGCTTCCTCAGGTCAAGTCTTGCTGCAATGTCTGATCGAGCGCCTGGGCAACCTGCAGCAAGCGGGCGCCGGCGCTGTAGGCCTGCTGATAAACGACCATCTTGGACAGTTCGTCGTCGAGATTGACGCCCGAGGTCTGCGACTGCAGCGATTGCGCTTCCGTCAACCGGTCGCTCTGCGTGGTGCTGTTGATCGATGCCGTCTGCGTTTGGGTCGCAATGTCCTGGTAGAATGAGCCCACATAGTTCGACAGCGATGTCGACTGCGCCGTGAGATTTCCCGCGGCCTGAAAGGTCTGCTGTGTGCTGGACACATTCCCAAGCGCATCCAAGCCGCTTGCATCGCCCGACGTCACGATCGGATCGCCGACGGCCGTCGTGCTGGTGATCGAGGGCTGGCCAAAAGCGAGCAGCGAGGGATTGGCCGAAAGCGCGGAATTGACCGAGAAGCCCTGCGCCTGCGCGGTCAGTTGCTGGGCGCCGAGCCCGAAGAGCTGCGTAAAGCTCATCCCGGTCGAGCCCCGCTCGGTGGAATCGCTCACGACGCTCAACTCGTAGCCGGAATTTGCCGCCGACGGCGTCATCGTGAGCGCGCCGCTTGACGACAGCGAAAAGCTTGCCGCGCCGCCGAAGGCAGTATTGAGCGCGCTGACGATGTCACCGATGGACATACCGGCGGTCAGAGTGACGCTCGCCTGCTTGCCGATCTGGCCGTTCGGACCTTTGAGCACGAATTGCATCGCGCCACCGGCTGCAAATCCTCCTGCATCGCCGGCCGACAAACCGGTGCCTGCGATGGAAGGCGCAGAGGACTGAAAAATGTTGTTCAGGCCGAAGAATTGCGAAAACCCCGTGCCGCCGCGGCTCGAAGGATCGCTCGCATCGTCCTGGACGACGATACCGTTGGTACCATTTGCGGCAATCGAAAGTGCGCCATTCGAAAAACTCGCCGTACCATTCGAACCGAGCGCCGAATTCAGCGCCGCGGTGAAGCTGCCGACGGTCGAGCCGATGCTGACCGACGGACCGCCATCGACCGATAGCGTGCCCGTGTCGAAATCGACATTGATCTGCGAGACGAGATTGCCGCTCTGATCGGCAACCGCGATCGTCGTCTGGCCGCTGAAATTGAGGCCGTCGGTCGAGAGAAGTCCCGTATTTGCACCGGTCAAGGTGGTGGGCGGAGGATAGGCCGCATTTGCATTCGACTGCGCGTTGAACGCGAGTGCGGTCTGTTGCGCAAAATTTCCCAGTTCCTGCTGGAAATTCGCCAGTGCGCCGTCGCGCATACTGACGAGACCTTCGAGCTGGCCGGAGCCAAGATGGGAATCGAGCGCCTGGGTAGGTCCCACGTTTTGGCCCGTCGCAGGGTCGATGGTCTGCAGCGCGATCGGCGGATAGCTGCCGTTCGAACCGCCGCTGTAGGAAAGCTGCCCATAGGTGCTGGAACCAACCAAGCTTACGCCGTCGCTGGTGCTGACGAGCATCTGGCCGTCGGCCTGCGTGCTTGTCTGCACGCCGATATATTGAGACAGGCTTTGCACGGCCTGGTCACGCTGGTCGAGGAGGCCCGACGAGTCGTCGCCCTGCGCCTGCGCCGTCTGAATCTGCTGGTTGAGCGAATAGATCTGCTGCATCAGCGTGTTGACCGAACCCACTGTCGAAGTGACCTGCTGGTCCACCTGGCCCTGCAACCCACTAATCGAAGACGAAAGCCCGGAGACTGTCGACGCAAGGCTTTGGAAAGCAGAAAGCACAGCTTGCTGACTGGTGGCCGAATTGGGCGACAGGGAGGCATTGTTGAGCGCCGCCGAAACCGCGTCGAGCTGCGAAGTAAGCGACGTGCTGTTGCCGGGCTGTCCCAGAAGGCCGTTCAACTGCGAGAAGATGCTCGACTCGGTTGCGTATTGTTGAGAGGACGAATTGGCGTTCAACGATTCCTCTGCAAGGAACTGGCTCGTCACCCGCTGGATATCGGCAATGTCGACGCCAGCGAGATTTCCGCCCAATACCTGCGTCTGTTCGTTGACCGTGCGATCCGCATAGCCCTGCGTGTTCAAATTGCTGATGTTCTGCGAAACGACGCCCAAGGCGGTCGTGTTCGTCTGCAGAGCAGACAGCGCCGTCGACAGAATTCCGTTCAGTGACACAGGCGGAGTCTCCCGCGAATCCTTTGTCGTCGGCGTAGTGTTCGCAAGCGGCATGCCACGGACGAAACGCAGTTTCTCCCGGAATTGTCATGGTTTCGCATGGATTAAAGCCGTCGTAGCGCGGCAGTGTTTGCCGAGGCGGCAGAACATGCCATGCGTGGATCGCTCCCGTTCCTCGAGATCTGCGCTGCCAATGCGGAAAAAGGGCCGCCCGATATGTGGTCCGACCCTTGCTACCGGACTTCCGGGCAAACCTTGGTGCATCCGCGTGGCATCTGTCGCGACAAGTGCAGTTCCATCGAATAACGCCGCCGCACTACCGGCGACGATCTCTGCGACTGCGCGCGGCGCACCGACGTCACCGATGATCGCAGATAAGTCCGACTTCAGCTCAGTTCTTGCGCAGACGAGCGCCGCCAATGCGAAGCCCCCGTACATGAGCGATCCGCTCGGCTGGTCGCACACCGCATCGGCGAAACCGTCGGCTACGACGAACTCGTCCGCTTCAACGAATGCCACCGGGACAAAGTCGGCGGGTCAAAGCATTTCCGGCACGATGCCAGATATCACCGATCCGAAACCGGCGGCAATCGCGCAATCGACAAATTCGAGCCAGGCAAGGCCTCCGTCGGTCAACGCGAAAAAAGCTTCACCTCCGATAAATGCACAATCCTCCTCGGCACCTCCGCAGAAGCAGAACGCAACGTCCACGCCTTTAATTCGCGGAATGCAGACGGGACCGATCTCTTACGAACCGACCAATCCGATGCCGGCGCAGAATGACGGCACTGCAGGAGCGACGGACGCTTCACCGGGGATCGTCCTGCCAGATCCCGGCCAGGCCGCGAACCAAAATGTGGTTGACGCGCCGAACCCGCCGGGCTCGCAGACTTCGAAATCATCGACCGGGAACGGCAGCAACCCGGAACTTGCATCAGAGACGCCGGCTGCATTGCAGGGTGCGTTGCTGGACGCGTTGGCTTCCGGCGCCCCGACGCCGACATCCGACCCCACGCCCAAGAATGTTGCGACTTCGCAGCCGTCGGACAAAACTTCCAACACTACGCAACTGAACGCGCTGATGCAGTCGCTGCAGCCTTCTGCGCACCGTGAAACATCGGCACCTGCGGCCCTGGCGCAAACACCGCCACCGCAGTCCGGCGCAAATCAGGCCGCGCAGCCCGCCAGCGCGCAGAATCAGGGCAGTGACAGCGGTAATTCCAGCGGCGGTCACAGCCACGGCGAACAAACTCGCAATTCGAGCGACGGCAGTTCCTCGCAAGCCGCGCAACAGTCGCCCGACAGTGCGGCTATGGCGCCGCCAACTTCTTCCGCTACCAGCAGCGGCACGATTGCAAACCCTGCTGCGGACAGTACGGGCGGAATTTCGGCAGCGGCCGCGACTCAGAATTCGGGCACAAGCAGCGCAATATTGCATGTCGCGCCCGCATCGCAAGCAAATGTGCAGGCCGCTCCGCCAGATATCAACGCGCTCGCGATCAACATCGCCGCCAAATCACAGGCTGGCGCGAAACAATTCGATATCAGCCTCGAACCGACCGAACTCGGCAGAGTCGAAGTGCGCCTCACTGTCGACAGCGCCGGGAACGCGCAAGCGCATCTCG
>Ga0302326_10010241_pt1 | contig 20338 bp, 18 predicted proteins | sample Palsa_T0_3_FD_202264 | JGI IMG/M metagenome (GOLD analysis project Ga0302326, IMG submission 202264) | Peat permafrost microbial communities from Stordalen Mire near Abisko, Sweden - Palsa_T0_3 | ecosystem: Environmental > Terrestrial > Soil > Palsa > Peat permafrost | place: Sweden: Abisko...
CTGTCCGGTTCCAGTGTCATTCGCGGAAGCCGTAAATTGGTCCGGAGTACAAGCGGGCGGTATCACGTGATCGTATATTCCGCCATGTTCATCGTAGACAACCAGCAGTGCTGTGTTCGGCCACAGCGGCGAGGTCTTGAGCGCCTTGTACACAGAGGCTATGAATAACTCACCCGCCTGGACGTTGTGGTCGGGATGCTGATCGTTGGCGACTTCCTCGCCGCTATCGCTATCGTGATCGTTGTAGTTTGGCTCGATGAAACAATAGTCAGGCAGATTGCTCTTGCTGCAGTCGTCCAGAAATTGATCGTACGTGCCGAACAACTCTGGCTCGTTCTGCAGCAAGTTCGCGACTTCCATCGTCGAACTGGTCGTATCGTAGTAATAGAGTTTCGCTGTATGCTTGGGGTTCGCGTTTATGAGGCGGCTATAAATGCTCTGGAAGGGTTCGTTCACATACAGCACGTTCATGTCAACTCTGCCGAACGAAGTGCCATAGTGCGCGAACGCGCGATTACAAATCGTTGGCCCTGGAATCGAGGCGAACCACCGGTTAAACACCGCAAACTCGAGCGCTAGCGTCGTCAACACGGGCAACTGGTTCTGAGCGAAGTAATACATGATCTTCTGCGACTGCCCCACGTCCTCTTGCTGGTTGAAATAACTCTTCACGAAGCCCTGCATATTGGGCCCGCGATTCGGACTCGTGTCTCCGCCGAAGATCTGCAGATCGACAGCCGGAAAATGATGGTCAGGATCGGGATCAAGTTGCCCCTGAAACTGCGCCAGCGGCTGAGGCTTGACGATAGCTCCCGTTGTGTCGGGATTGCTCAGTTGGTCAGTAATGCCGTCGATACGAAGATCCACTGCCGTCAGCGAGCCAAGCATGTGATCGAACGACCGGTTCTCCATCATCAGAACAACGATGTGTCTAAGATTGTCCAGTCCCGGCGGCATATACCTCCTCAGTAGCGATGCAGTTGTTCTAAATGCACACAGTCGACGAATCGCGTTTACAACATTCGTTCGGATAAACTCGAATGCATATCATGAGCATTAACGAAAGAGTCCGGCCCCACTATGTTCTTAGTGCTTGGTGAAGGCCTGAAGTAAACCTTCCAGGAACGCGAAAAATACGTCCACAGCGTATCCCACCAGAAAAGCGATCGCCAGGGGTGGAATAGAAGCTCCCTGCGTTATGGTGAAATTGTTAAACAGTCCGACGACCGCCCCACCAATTGCGGCGATGAGAAAGCGGGCGGAATTGGCAACGGAGGAAGGCATGAACGTCCGGAAAGCCATTTGCTGTTCGAACGTTCGCAAGAGATAAGCACAGGTACCCAAAAGAGCATAGAGAACCGGAAGAAGGCATGTCGTAATGGCCCCATAATAGACCGAGACGAGATCGAGAATGTCCTGGGCGAATAACCGGCTGTCCTGATACGTAGCGGTTAACATGTCCAGAGTCTTGGGCATGTTGGGCAATCCGATAGGCAGTTGGAATTTATCCTTGATGATCTGTTGGTTATCTTTGTTTTCTTTTTCGGTCGCTTTTGGGTTCCATCGGTAGTCAGCGAAAGGGTCCCGTGCAGCATGCAATACAAACCAATTTAGTTGCAGGGATCGGGCGTCGATGGCACGGATCGTGGAGGCATAGAGCTGGAGTTGAGTAATGACATCCGCCTCACTAAGCCCCTTGGGAAGCTCTGGCTTATCGGGAGTCCCGCCCGTCGGTGCCAACGCCGTCCCAAGTTCCGCGCGGAGCTTTACGGCCAGTTCGTTGGCAGTAGTAATGTCCGAACGAATAGCATTCGAGATGGCCGATGAGACAAAGCTGACTAGCGAAAATGGAACGATGACGATGGCCAGACAGAAGGCCACCATCCAGTAGATACGAAGGGTGGGCCGGGTGCCATCGTCGCTGCACGCCTTCAGGCTCTCGCCTGTAACGGGCTTGAGTAGCGCGGCGAGCTTCGTGAGCGCAGCAAGCAGATTGGCCACCGTTTCCTCACTCCATCCGGTGCCTCTGGCAATCCTCGCCTCCAACACGTGATCACGAGTGTCGGTATCGATATCGATGCCGATTTCGGCCGCATATTTGAGCAGCCTCTCGGCGTCATCGAGTGCCCCGTTGACATAAGGTGGAGGTTGGGCGTACGTAGTTGTGGGCCTGCTGTTTGATGGGGCTTGAGTGGAGTCATCTGTTGGGTCCGCGATGGGAATGTCCGGCGTCTTTGCAGTTCCGCTCGCGGCGGCAGACCCTACTGCTTCTGACTCCGTTCGGTAAAGAGTTCGATTTTCGGTAGGTTCAGCCATTTACCAAACTTCCGCCAGTTGATGTGCAGAACGGGTCTCTTAGCATGATTGGTATCGCCGATTGCTGGTGCACCCTTCTGTAATCGTCGAAGTCCAGACTTCTTCTAGTCGAGAGGTCGCCGTCATATTCGTATATGGCCCGCAAATCACCCAGGTGTAGAACGCGGCGTGATCGCGGCCCGCTCCCTGAGCGACGGCCGGCATGATGAGGTCTCCGCAATTGCGCAAATCCCCGGAAATCACAAAATGCCACTCTGCTTTGTCCGCATTATTTATGGGGGTGGGAACCGAATGCATGACAGCAGCCGGACAGTGAAGCATGGCTACGATGTGTTTCCAGAGCGAGCCGTCCAGAATGTTGCACAAATCGACGATGAAGAGCAATGCGAAGATGACCGCAAGGGTGAGCATTCTGAGTACCTGTTCATTGCTGCCCGGTCGCACATTTCCTGAAACCAAGAAGGTAGCTGCGAACTGCGCCCCGTTAATGATGAGCCACCCAAGCGCAAGACGATAGGTTAGAGTACCGCCTGGGTTCCGAACGATCGCTATCAAACTCCAGAAAACTCCCGCCCCAGAGAACCACCTCAGCCATTTCGCGAACTCACAATCATCGTCTGCAAGGGCTGCCCGGACGATGAACGAACCGAAGACAAAGAGCCAAAGTATGTCCCAGAGAAGATCGTGTACCGGTCCACGATTCTCCGTGATGGTGCCGTGCAGGTGGACGGTACTGCCAATCAGAAAGCGTATCCCGAGGCTGACCAAAACAGTCAAGACGGACCAATAGAACACCTCATGCCCGGGAGAGTGTTCAAACCGCTGAGCTTTAACCACCTTGGGGTCTTTGTAGAACCGCTCCAGTGCTACAGCCACGACGGCGCCGAAGGCCAACACTACCGCTTCGACCGCATAGTAAAATGACGAAGCGTTCCCCGTGTCCATGAATTAGCCTCCAGCTCGATGGCGTCTAGTTCGTCGCCTACTTCAATTCATTGTTGAGCACTGTCGCCAACCTAACGCCAGCCAGTGCCACGCGCCCTTGGGCGACCTAGCCGCTATGACCACACATTGACAAGAAATTTCGTATAAGGGTCTTCTGCTATTTGACACAACGTGGTGCGTAATGCCCCCTGGCTGACGTTCAGACGCGTTGCAGCATCTGCAAGCGTTTGCTTCGCCGACTCCTGGCGTCCGGGATCATCAAGCCATGCAACGAAAGCAGACACTTCTTGTGCGCCTCTCAACGACAGAGGGAAGAGCGCCTGGGAGTCTTTGCCAAAATATATCCACATTAGCGCCTGACTGACGCAATCGACTACGTAGTTAAAGTCGAAGTTCGTCCGGATCGTAAGATCAATGGGATCAGCATAGGCCAGTCCGCAGATCGTCGTGATCCCTTCATCTTTGAAGCGTTCGGCGTTTGGCTTGCCAATTGACTGCAGATTTTCGAGTTCCAGATTCCCGGATGATGCATCATCTCCCAATTTGAGCTGCTGTGAACCAAGCCGTCGCGCGATCGTGAATAGCGTCGTCGTGGGGAAGGATCCCAAAAAAAACGCTAGTGGGATACCCGCTTGTAATGTGACCGTGGCACGTGTGAGCGCCCACCCAAAGGGGACCGACAGGAGGAGCCTGAACGCGTAGTAATACACGTCACTCACGGTGAAGTCACGCCTTCGCAACCGGTCAAGCTCATCTGAGATAATCCAGACGAAAGCCCCAGCAAGCGCTGAAGCCACCAAAGCACGCAAGGAGTCAAGACCGGACGGATCCACGATCCAACTCTGAAGGTTTCCGGAACCCCACCAAGTGGCTACGCCACTAAGGGCAGCCAATATCAACAATGGGGCGATATAGTATTTTCGCCCGTACCAACGAGCGAAGTCCCGCTTGAAGGCTGCCATGTAGTTTGCCGTGACCGAGCCGGCATTGTTTGCGAAATTCGGAAGATCGTCGCCTGGGCGAAATTGAGCATAGTAAAACACGACGGCGCCTTTCTCCAGGATGCCAAATAATCGATCTCGGCGGAATGCCCATTGCCGAAACAAATAGAGCAGAATCGGAAAAATAATAACGATCGCGCAAATGCCGCAGAAGGAGTTTATGAGCACCCTGTCCATTAACGGTGCCACGTCTCGACTTGTTTCTTGTTTTGCGCCAATAAGGTTGGAAACATACACAGCGAGTGCTGTGATTCCAAAGTGGGAAGCACCAACATCCGAGAAAGTCGCGTGAGCGGCACCGCTTGTGCAGTCCGCCCCGGGACCTAAATCTACTCTTGTGTATCCAGAGCTGAAATTGGATGTCTCTATAAGAGAGGACCCTATTCGATCCTGATTAACGAACGCCCCAAGACAGTAAGTCCCGCCATCTACCGCTTCAATGGTGAACAATCCCACCTGCAGCGTGGTGACAGGTCCTCGGTATTGTGTGCCCTGCGAAGTGAAGAGATACACCTCGGCTCCGGAAACCGTTTGCCCGTCTTTGAAAAGCTGTCCTTTTAGCGATGCTACCTTTGCGCTGACTGTCGCGGCAAGTGTTAGCAGCAAGCAGACGATTACGACAATCAATTTCGCTTGGGCAAATACTGACGAGGCCACATGTGGTTTTGCATTATGGACAGGGTAGCCGAGCAGTCGCATCGAAGGTCCCTCCGCAAAATCCTTTACCAGGCAAGAGTGTTTCTGTGGCAAGAGTAAATGTTTCTTTCACACGTAAATAGCACTATCCCAGTTCCCTAGGCAAACCCGATGCCCGGTGCTGGCATCTCACGCGGAGTCTTGGCGAAACACCTGCCCTAACGACCTAAACCTTAGGGTCTCTTCGCCGTCAGCTTCTAGAACGACAATCGGCATCATTTCCCTTCACGCCTCTCTTGAACGGGCCAAGTAATGCGCGACCCACTGAGTCTCTTTGTTGACCTGCCGACGCTCATCACCTGCATTTAAAGAGCGAGTATCTTCTTAATCTCGCCCTGGATGAAAAACCACATCAACGCCTTACGGACGAATATATTTACGCTCAATTCTGATAGAAGGACGTTCGCAGCTTCGCAAATCTGTTTATATGCCCGCGTCCGCTTATTCACATCTACCTTGGACATCTCCGGGTTGTTTAGACTTGGATCAATCGGATCAATTGGCTTTGGAGCCCGGTGCAGATTGGAGAAGACGCTTCCTGGTTGAGTCTTGTACTGCGCTAATTTCTGCTGCGCTACACTCCGTCCATAGTCGTAGTCGTGCTTTCGGTAGCTGACCTCGAAGAAGCCCTCGAACGCTTCTAGTTGATTGCTGGCGAGTTGCTTGGGGTCGGCAACAAAATCATAGATAAGCATCTCCTCTTTCTCGTGAAGATCGGCGGCTAGCTCCAATACGAGCACTGCATCCAGCCATGCATCTGCGGCAGTCGTATCTGCTCCAAACTTCGCATATTCGATCGCATACTGCTGTTTCAACTGGAAACGCGCTGCATTCAGATTGCCAAGAACAGATCGAGCCATCACGTTACTCGCTGGAAAGAACACCCGAAGCAAGGCTGAGGAAACCGGATTCGTCGCGGCTGCAGTCAGAGTACCGTTGAGAAACATCGTCTGTAACTGACCGGCGCGTTCGTCGAGCAACCGTAGCTTGGAGTTGACCCCCTCGGCCGTAACCCAGTCCTGGAACTCCGATTGCCCAAGCTGCGATGAAAGCGTTCAATGTAGCTGTTGCCCTCGGGATGGTTGTAAGCCGTGCGCCGATGGGTGATGCCCAGCCGGTTCAGGGTTTCGACATAACGGGCTGACGTAAACTGTGTGCCGTTGTCCGTCGTCAAAGTCAAACCCGTTCCACGAGAACCGAAAGGCAAAGCCTGCAGTACAGCATGGTTGAGCGCCGCCAGAGCTTCGTCGGTGCGGCAGCGCAAACTCAAGTCCCAGCCCACGATCTCGCGCGTGCAGCAGTCGATGACCGATACCAGATACGCCAACCCACACTGGGCCCGGCCCAGACCTTGGTCATGTCCGATTGCCAAACGTGATTGGGATGCAATGCTTCCACTTTGCCCCAGTCCTTCCTGCGCGACACCTGAAAGCGGCGCTGACGAACCAACAGTCCGCGTTCCCGCATCACGCGTAGAGCCCGCTTGCCATTTACCACCAACCCGTGATGCCGCCCCAACCACCAGACCACCCGGCGATAGCCATACGCCGGCTTCTCGCCACAGGCCAGGATGATTTCCTGATCCTGCGAACGGTCGGCACGGCTGCCTCGCCGTTGCCGCTGATAGTAGAGGCTGGACCGGCTGATCGCCAGCGTCTCGGCCACCAGCTTCACTTCTTTTCCTCGGGCCACCAGTTCCCGTGCCGACGAATGGGCTTGCCCGCAGCTCACTCGCCCAGCACGTTTTTTAAGATCTCGATCTGCAAATGGGAACGGCCCAGTCCTCGCTCCAGCTGTTTGATTCGCTTCTCCTGCTCGGCATCGGGCTGCGCGGCTGCGCTCCTCCCCCCAAGCGCAGCCTTGGCTCCCGCTTCCACTTCATCCTTCCAGCGATAATAGAGATTCGGAGCGATCTCATACTTGCGGCACGTCTCTGCCACGTTGCCGCTCTTCGGACCTTCCAACACAATCTGCCACTTCTCTTCCGGGGTTCTTTGGACTCTCGGCTTTCTCGACATTCTCGCCTCCTGGCGGAGGCCCCAAGCCTAACTAACTTCCGTGTCCAGTTCTACAGGGGTGCACTACAGGAGGCCTCGTTCAACCTCGGAACTGGAGGGATGGTTCGCCACGAACAGTAAGCTCGCATGAAAGTTTCGATGATTGGATCAATGGGTTGGCGGAAACTCGACCTACGACCCCTGATTGCAACAGCCATTGTGCCTCGACCTATCGCATGGGTGACGTTTTCAACACCGCAATAAGCTGTTCCTCAAATGATTATCTACATTGGAGAGCGCCTCGAAAGGGGAGCTTCTCGCCGGCCACTTTGAGGAGACGTGGAACACCCTTCGTGTCACTTCGACCCGAACTAATTTGCCGAATCGAACTGTCCAGTGAGCGTCTTCCCAGACCTTTGCGAAGTGAGGCCCCACAAAACCCAGCGAGGCCCCTTGGCAAGTGGAACGTTGTAGGAGGCCAGTTTACTGCGAGTATCTTAGATTTTGGACGGGAGCATGATCTGCCATAATCTTCACATCTGCGGGCGCTTCCGTTTTGCCGCGAAGAAAGCAGATTCTTGAGGAACACTTCTTTAGCTGACTGCGACGAACTGAAGGAGCCAGTCCGGGATATTTCACTCGTTCGCTGGGGTCTGATCCCTTCGTGGTCAAAGGACTCATCGTCTTCTGCCAGGATGATAAACGCAAGATCAGAAACAGCGGGCACATTGCCAGCTTTCAGGGATGCAATGAAGTCGCGCAGATGCCTGATTCCTGCCGATGGTTTCTATGAGTGGCAGAAGAAGGGCAAAACGAAACAACCATATTGTTTCGAGGTCAACGATGGGAGCCTATTTGCCTTCGCGGGACTGTGGGATCGCTGGAAAGACCCGAACGGGCAATGGATCAAATCTTGTTCGATCCTGACCACCACTCCAAATGCCTTGACTGCACCCGTCCATGACCGTATGCCGGTCATCCTTGATCCAGATATTTACGATTTATGGCTCGATCCTGGGATGAAGGATGTTCATGCTATGAGTGATATGTTGAAACCCTACGACGCTCGCTTGATGCGGAGCTACCCCGTAAGCACTCGGATCAACAGCGTGGTCAATGATGACCCTCAGTGTGCCGCCCCGGTAGAGCTTTCCCAGGTTCAGAAGCAACTGTTCTCCTAGAGTTCCGCGCGATTGACCCCTGCCCTCCATCGGAGGATAATTCTTTGGGTTCTTGACTGCCGCGAAATTCCTTCCCCCATTCGGTAGTTCGGGTGTTCCTGGCCAATGCTCCTGACGGAAGGTTCAATGAAGCGCATCTTCTTTTTTGTCTGCTTGTTTCTGTTGTTGATCACATCTTTGCTCTCTCAGTCGAACACCGTTCTCCTGGGCAATCGGACTCCCGGCCAGCGTTTCCGTGCGGCTCATGCAGTCCCTATGCAAACGTCAGGGCTGAGCTTTGCACCTGTAGTGACCTATGCCTCCGGTAATGAGCCCTCTTCGGTGGCGGTGGCAGATGTGAACGGAGATGGCAAACCCGACCTCGTGGTGGTGAACTACGTTGTCGGGAACGGCAATGGCAGTGGCTCGGTGGGCGTGCTGCTGGGCAACGGTGATGGAACGTTCCAAACAGCGGTGACCTATGGCTCGGGCGGATATGAAGCTGTTTCGGTGGCGGTGGCTGATGTGAATGGCGACGGCAAGCCCGATATCGTGGTAGGGAACTCGATAGCCAGTGATAATCCCAACCAAGGCTCGGTGGGCGTACTGCTGGGCAACGGTGATGGAACCTTCCAGACGGCGGTGACCTATGGCTCGGGCGGGTATTATTTCCCGTCCGTTGCGGTGGCTGATGTGAATGGCGACGGAAAGCCGGATTTAGTAGTGGCCAACTGTTCCCAAGGCGGCGGCTGCGGCGGTAGTTCTGGCAATGGTGTAGTGGGCGTATTGTTGGGCAACGGCGACGGCACCTTCCAGACGGCGGTGGCCTATGGCTCAGGCGGGCTGGAAGCCTCCTCCGTGGCGGTGGCTGATGTGAATCGCGACGGCAAGCCCGACATCGTGGTGGCTAACGTCTGCGTGAACGATGACAATTGTGCGGGTACCGTCGCCGTACTGCTGGGCAACGGTGATGGAACGTTCCAAACAGCGGTGACCTATGGCTCGGGCGGATATGAAGCTGGTTCGGTGGTAGTGGCCGATGTGAATGGCGACGGCAAGCCTGACATCGTGGTACTGAGCGTGTGTGCCATTGGAAGTTCCTGCGGCGTAGTGGGCGTACTGCTGGGCAACGGTGATGGAACTTTCCAAACAGCGGTGACCTATGGCTCGGGTGGGTATGGAGCTAGTTCGGTGGCAGTGGCCGATGTAAACGGGGACGGCAAGCCTGACATCGTGGTGACAAACTTCGGCAGCGATACCGTGGGCGTGCTCATCAATACCAGCCTCGGGTCTACGACAACCGCACTGACATCTTCTCCCAAACCCTCCAACTTCGGACAAGCCGTGACATTCACAGCCACGGTGACTTCGCAGGGTTCCGGCACGCCCACTGGGACGGTCACCTTCACCTATGGCAGCACGACTCTGTGCAACGCCGTGACGCTCAGCGGCGGGACGACGACCTGTGCATACTCGGGTCTGCCAGTTGGGTCGTCCGATACCGTAACGGCTACCTATAGTGGCGACCCCAATTTCAGTGGCAGTTCGGGGTCACTCAACCAGACAGTCAATCAGGCGACTACCACGACGACGCTGACTTCCAGTCTCAATCCATCGGGACTAGATTCGCCTGTCACATTCACTGCTACGATTACGCCGCAGTACGGTGGGCAAGCTACCGGGACAGTCACCTTCAAAGATGGAGGCACGATGCTGGGCAGCACTGGCGTCAGCGGCAATGCGGCTAGTCTGACCATCAGCGGCCTTGCCATCGGCACGCATTCGATCACTGCGACTTACAGCGGCGATCCCAACTTCACTGGTAGCACGTCAACTCCATACGTACAGGTCGTGACCAAAGCCACGACCACGACGACGCTGGCTTCGTCCGTGAATCCTTCGGTTCAAGGCAAGCCAGTGACCTTTACGGCGGAGGTCTCGTCATTGGCGGGCACGCCCACGGGCAAGATTCAATTCCTGAACGGGACGACAGTTCTGGCGACGAAAAAGCTCACGTCTGGCTCCGCCAAATTCGTTACGTCGGAATTGCCACCGGGAGTGAACATCATCACGGCAGTTTATGAAGGCGATTCCAACGACAGTGGCAGCACATCGACAGCCGTGAACCAAATCGTCCTGGCAGCAACCAAGACTACGCTTTCGTCCTCTCCGAATCCGTCCACCTATGGAGAGGCGGTGACCTTTACCGCAGTGGTCGCGTCGGGCGCAGGTACGCCTCCGGATGGAGAAAGCGTTTCGTTTATGAAAGGAAAGACGGTACTGGGAACGGGAACGTTGAGTGGCGGCTCGGCGACTTTCACGACCTCTACGCTCAAGATAGGGACGACAACAGTCGAAGCAGTGTACGGCGGCGACCCAAACTTCGCCGGAAGCACGTCGAACAAAGTGAAACAGGTGGTGGAGAAGGCTGATTAGGAGTGTTATGAATAGGGCATTACGTCATCGGAGTTGGATTCCTGGAACAATAACTTTTTGCGTCCTGTCACTCCTGCTCTCTGTGATGTTGATTGCGGCTCCAGCGCAGGCCCAAACTGCGACGGTGCTCTACAACTTCACGGGTTCCCCTGATGGTGCCAACCCCATGTCCAGCCTCACTTCTGACGGAGCTGGCAACTTCTACGGAACCACCAACAGTGGCGGAGAATTCGGATATGGAACCGTATTTGGGCTTTCACCGAATGGGAGTGGAGACTGGAACGAGACAGTGCTTTACAGCTTCTGTGTCACGCCCAACTGCTCGGACGGGGCGAGTCCAACTTACTCTTCTCTGGTATTCGACAGTATTGGAAACCTTTACGGGATAGCAAGTGAGGGCGGCACATACGGATACGGCGTCGTGTTCGAACTGAGTCCAATGGGAACAAGTTGGACAGAAACCGTGCTCTACGATTTTGCGAACGATGGTGACGGTGCTTATCCTCAAAACGGTCTGATATTTGACAAGACAGGCAATCTTTATGGGACAACTTGCAACTGCGGTTCCGGTAGCAACGGTAGCGGGGGTGTCTTCGAGCTGAGCCAGTCCGATGGGCGCTGGCTAGAGCAACTGATCTACCCCGTATACGCTACCAGCAGCTACGCTGGAGTAACGTTGGACGCTGCCGGAAACATCTTCGGCACCACGCTCTCAACGGTCTTCGAGCTATCACCGAACGGGAGCGGTGGTTGGAATTCAACCGTGATTTACACGTTTACCACTCCGCAAGATGGCCAATATCCACAGGGCACACTTGCGCTCGACACGGTCGGCAACCTTTACGGGACAGCGTTCTCGGGCGGCGCAGGCTATGGCATGATCTACAAACTGAGTCTAGGAAAGAAAGGATGGAAGGAGCAGATTCTCCACAACTTTCACCTCGGCCCAAAAGATGGCGCCAACCCCTGGGCAGGTGTTGCGCTGGGTGCGGACGGGAACGTCTACGGCACCACGACAATCGGCACCCGTCCGCTAAGGCATAAATTTCAGTTAGGTGCCGGGACTGTGTTCGAGCTAGTTGCGTCGTCCGGCAAGGGCACATACAAAGAGGAACTTGTCTCGCATTTCATCATCTCGAACGGATGGACTCCAGAGAGCAGCTTGATTCTGGATAGCGCAGGCAACCTATACGGTACTACCCCGTTCGGCGGCACCTACTACCCGAACGAAAATTATGGCGTTGTGTTCGAAGTGACTCCGTAACATGCGTTGATTTCTGCCATTAGGTCGAATACTGCCTGGCAACGATCCGTTCTCACTTTTAACGCTTCCCATGATCTACGCCCCCACGAGGCGCGAAAATACGAATCCGCACACGCTAGAACGCGATTCGCGACGCCACGCCCGCGCGAGAGAGTGGGGAAAGACCAGCATTTACGTTCCACGAGTCGAGTCCGTGCAATCGCGAGCGTGAGCACACGAACGCGGGCACACTAATGCTTCTTGGCTGCATCGGTCACACTCATCGCGGGCAGCCGCTGAGGGAAGCCGTAGGAGAGGTCTCTCTAGAGGATTCATGCCGGAATGCTGTGTATTCCCCGACTCCGCAGTTTCGTTGCCCACTGAAAAAACCCGCCACAGCGCTCCCGAACAGCACACTTATCACAAACTTCAGAGTAGACATTTTTCCAATCTGAAATCGACTGCTTCGAGTATTTCCACAAAGACTTTCTTAAGACGCAGAGCTGCAGGTTGTAGATGCGCACGTCAATCCCGAATCTCGAAAGAATGGCTACGCTCCTCTCCAGTTGATCTTGGTAATCCATCGGATCGATCCACAACTCGTCCATGTTCCGGGGGGCATAGCCAATATGCTCCAACCCCATGAATGCCACATGATCCACGAATGTGAGGTTCCGGCAGATATAGTCGGCCAAGTGTGTTAAACGCTCCACGGATAGCGCGTGCAGCACAACACGGATCTCCGTCTCTATTCCGTGTCTCGCAAGTTGGTGCAGACCTAGAACGGTTTGGTCGAACGCATCTCGTGCCTGAACGATGTAATCGTGCAAGGCAGCATCGTCAGAGTAAAGAGGAATGCCCAGGCTGAGGTTCGGATGGCGGACCGCTGCAAACTGCAACGCAAAATCGGCCCAGGCGAAGCGGCGGCCATTTGTGAGAATATGCACATACGTGGATGGCATCGCATCGCGAAGCTTGGAAAGAATTGTGAGCAGATGCTTGCCCAACAGCGTTGGTTCGCCGCCTGTAATGCAGAGATATTCTGGAGCAGGCGACATAAGATCGATAAGTTTGAGATTTCGATCCGTGAGTGCCGGTATGTCGTCGTTGTCGATTGGCGGCTGCGAACACATAAGGCAGTTGCTGTTGCATCTCTCCGTTGCAAACAGGGTGTTGTGGGCAGACTCCGGACGGTACAGGGTACGAATAAAACCGTTTCGCGGTTCAATCGCGACAATATGTCCCGACCTGAGATGGTCGATTTCTCGCACCGAATGAACCAGCGGCCGGGAGATCGGATTGCCATCGAGTCTCTGCTGAAGGATGAGAGCGGCATATCCACGAAAGCTATCCGGGCCGGATTCAAGAGAAGTCAGAGTCAGAACGGCGTCTCTTCTCGCGCCTGCGGGAAGCGGTTCCGTCGTGACGCGCGCGACGATTGCCTTTTGAAAACCCTGTGCCGTACCTGCCGTATGTAGTCTCATTGAGGAACGCTCTCTCGGATTTCTGCGAGATTCCGGTCCGTGACCCATCCCCATAGGATGTCTTGAATGTTTGAATCGCCGTTCTGCAGGAGCGAAAACAGGTATTCCATCACCTTCATGTTCCGCGCGCAGAATCCACTGGTTGCTCTGTGTCCGACCATATCCCCTTGCGTGGCGTGGTGATAAATAGGATCGGACCCGCAGTAAGGCTGGAAAGCACAGTCAGAACACCCTGGGAGCGATTGGTTACAAGCAGCTTGGAGCAAGCTAACGAATGGCGGTTTCTTAAAGATTTCAGCCCTCGAATTTTCCATCACACTTCCCAATCGGAACGTCATATCTCCCATTTCAGCCAACATGCGCGATTCGTCCGTGGCGTACACGTCACCGTCGTAGTTGTAGACCAGCACATTCAACCCGGCACCGCTCGGGCTTTGCAGGTCGACATAACCTGTTCCCTCAGGTGTGAGAATTTTCTGGAGCAGGATTTTTGTGTAAATCTCGACGAGGTTGTAGCCCCTTCGATTGATATCAAGAATGTGGCTCAGACCGGCCCGGTAAAAGTTCAAGAATGCATCTGTCTCGTATCCAGTTCGGTGACTGCTTTTCACGGCGAATCCATAGGGGCTGATTGGCCTCAGAAAAATCGTGTGGAATGACTGGCGCACATATTCGTCGATGATCTCTTTTGGCTGGCTGAGGGACAATTGAGTCGTAGTCATCAATGCCGCGACTCGGTCGGCACCTAGCGCGCGTCGAGCCTTCTTGATGCCTTCGATTGCAACCTGATAGCTGTCGCCTCCGGGTCGAGGGCGGTTTGCGTTGTGGATTGTCTCCGGTCCATCGAGCGAAGTCGAAAGCTTGATATGTTCTGCCTTGCAGTAGTCGAGAATCTCATCGGTCAAGAAAGCCAGGTTGGAAGTTATGACAATGTCCATCTCCTTTCCGAGTCGAGCTGCGCCTGGCTTCGCGATAGAAACGATGAATTTGATCGTGTCGAATGCGAGCAATGGCTCGCCGCCTTGGAGTTCGAGGGTGATGTGCGGGGAAGGAGACTCCAGCATCATGTGCACCGCCTTCGTCGCCACATCTTTCGACATGTCAAACTCACCCTTGTTGAGCGTCTGCCGCGACACCTGACAGTAGTGGCATGAGTGGTCGCAGCGCAGAGTCACGACAAAGATATGTAACTTTGTCGATCCGCGGATGAACTCGAACTTGGTCCTGTACTTTGACGCAAGAATGTCGAGAAGAGCGGATGAGTAGTCGTCGTATATAAAGTGCTTCGCTTTGAGAGTGGCGTAGATTCCTTCTGCCGGACTCAGTCGTTTTCTTACAACCTTCTCAGCGGTTCCTGCCGGAGCTACAACGAACTCGCCACATTCGTTGACAAGGATCTCACTCTCTTTCTGCAGGCGATGGAATCGAAACGGCAAGAGTCGATAGCTGTCGCCGGAGGGCCTGAATGTTGCTCTAGTCGAGAACGTTCTTGCCACTGCTCACTCCCTTTAACTGGGTGGTTTGCTGCTGATCTTGATCAGGGTCCCTGATTCACGGTCGCCGGTCCCGACCGGATCCTCGAAAGTACCGGGCGGGGGATCTTCCAATATTCCAGACTCGGCAAATGCCTTGGCGATTATCAACTCGCGAACGGCAGCGGTTTCCGCTTGGATTTCGACTCGAAGCTGCGCGTCTAGCAGTGCGTCAAATATCTCCGGTATCCACTCGTCGATGATTTTGACTTTCGGTTGATTTAGCGTCGGCGCCGATACCTTAAGTCCGACTCTGACCCGGAAATATTCATCCGCCTCTGTTATCCGAGAATGAAGGTCTTTGCCAAGCCAGTAGAAAGCTCTGAGCACCGCCCCTTTTGAGTAGATCCTCTTGGCGATTGAGATGGTCGCGGTCGTGTGCTGGTCGTCGAATTCAACCGCATCGATCTCGCCCGTCATACAGCCCGCGAAGCATGAGATGAGTGCGACGCATGGGATGCGTGAGAGCTGTGAGACGCATGGGAAGCATGGGACGCGTGTGATGCGTGAGAAGCATGTGATGCATGCTGCGCGATCATCTTCACGCCATTCTTCGTCTTTCTGAGGAATAGCTTCGATGGCAGCTTGCGACTGGTGCCGGGCTCCGCGATTTGAGATGTGCCCTCGGGCGAGATCGAGGTGCTCGGCGGTGGCGTCAGAGCAGCGGAGTTGCTAACGGCAACAGCACCTCCGAGAAGTAGCGCCAACCTCGCAGAAATACGCTGGAAGAATTTTCTTAACCCACGTTCATCCATATCAGCCTCCGAAATAGCTATGGCTTTTTTGACGCCTTCCCTTCCATTACGACTGTCCATTCGTCTGCCGAGGCCGTCTCGAATTTGAAGCTGTAGGCCGTGGCAGACTCTTCCTTCACAGTGAAACGACCTTTGACGGCACTACCATCCACAAGTGTTGGACTACTCAACCAGGTCCATGTTTGACCATCGACGCTGCCAAGGGAGTCCTCATTCTCCCCACTCGCGTCTACCGAGTGATAAGTATAGGTCTTGCCAGTGGAATCGTACCCATAGGTAGCTTGTCCACTATCGCTGCTTCCGGTTCGTTGCTCGTCCCAATTTGAAATTAGGGAGAGCCCATCTGAACTCCACTCGTTGTGGTGCGTCCCGGTAAATTTGCCTGCTGGACCGAATGACGTGGCTTTCATGTCTCCAGCTATGGTCCGAGTCCCGATAAAGTAACGTAGCCTTTTAAGCTCCGGGCTGGGTGACACCTTCGCCGCGACAGACTTCGCCTGGGCAAGAAAATATGTCGGCGCTTGGCTAGCGCGAATTGGCGCGTTGTCACCGATCTGACGCAACTGTCTGCGGAGACAGTCATGGTAGGACGCGGGTCCGCTAAGGTACTTCGTGGTAGAGCAGGTAGCTTCGATAGACGTTTTATCTTCTGAACTCAAGCCGGACAGATCGGGAAATCTGGAGCCGGACAGTGCATTTAGCTGATTCTGTAAGCAGTCATGGTAAGCCGCCGGTCCGCTGAGGTATTTCGCCGTCGAGCAAGCTGCTTCGATGGAAGTTCGGTCTTCCGAATTCAAGCTGGATAGGTCAGGGGGAGCGGCTTGCGCAACCAACTCGCAGGGGATCAGACAGACCGCCAGAGCTATCCGAGAAAGCCTGATGCGAGATCCCATTTTGCTTCTCCGCACGAACAAATAGTTCTTGCTGATGAGAACCCAAGGGGGAAGGCGTAAAGGATACACCTGAGGCAAAGGGTTTTCCAAGGGCAATTTGATGACGTGCTCAGCGAGTTCGGTGGATAGGCATTCTCAAGTTGGGGAATGCGCTCGCTGGAAGCCAAGAGAGCTGTAGTGCACCCCTACAAACCCCGCGTTAGCATCGCCGTCAAACGCACCGCTCTTACGAAAAGGACACTGGGGCGGAGCGAACTCAAACAATTTGCTGACTGGAATGATGGCCAGCCGGAAACCGAGCTCAATTTCAAGTTCTATCGCCAGGCAACGAACAAAATCGTCGGCATCTCGGATGAAGCTGCGGCGTTTCTCGATGGATTCTTCTAGCGTGACGACCCTGTCCGCGAGCCTTTCTCTTTCCGGTTGTGACTTCCGATAAATTCTGTTATCGGAAAGCTTCCCGGCTCAACGCTGTTCTCACTGCTTCCAACACATCTTCAAGAAAGCAGCCAATCCCTGCTCGTTCTTGAAATAATATTCCACCGTTTCCCTCGTGGTATTGGCACTGCGATTGATTCCCCAGAGTCCTACCTGCGGCCAGCCGGCTTGATTCTTTCGGAAAAATCCAGTTCCGATTCGTGGTCCTGTCGCAGGTATTTGATACGTTCCTTCCTTGGACGGAGGTGTGGGCTTCCACTTGTCGAATTCAGCCGAGAGCTTGTTGGTTTTAGGTCCGCCGAGCGCAATCACGGGATTATTGGCAATGACCACTGCCTCGTTCCTGTCGTACCAAGCATCGTGGGTGATGACGATGCCACGACGAAATGGATATTGGCCGCCGCGCTGGTCGATGTGATCGCGCAAGAGCTCGGCGGCCTGGCGGTCAAGCAGCTCTGCGACGATGCTGGTACCTACAACGATGATGACAGTTTCCTCGTTTATGACTTTGCGTGTGTCGTAGAAACGATCCAACCTGAAAATGTCATCAGCATACCTTGGGTTAGACATAGTTTTGCTCAGTTGCTCCAATGAAAAAGCGTTCGGCAGCGAGTCTTGATTTTTCTCTTTTGCCGGGAGACTCCTGAGACTGCCGAGCGCAGGCTTGCTTACGAGCGGCTGGTTTGTGAGACGACGGTAGAGAGCCTCGTAACCTGGTTCGGTGTCAGCTCGAAAGTAGGTGAAACCCCTCAGAGGTAGCGGAACGTCTTCTGGAGAAGCCCCTTCAAGAAGTACAGGAATAAACTTCTCGCTCGAAACCTTCTGCGCGTAGAGATAGTTATAAATGATATTGGCTTCCCAGACGACTCCTTGTCCTTTGTCTGGTTCCTCCCGACGCTCAACCCTGCGGAGGTAGGTAGCGGAGCACACGACCAGCACAAAACGAGAATCGCGAATCTGGCCCTCCATCCAAAAAGGCCAGCCATCGGCAGGCGCGCTCTCATATTGATCGAGATTGGCATTCGCGCCATCATTGCGCAGTCGATCCGACAGCGTCAGAACACGCCGTTCATGCTCCGCAGAGTCATGGCTGTAGCTGGTGAACAGCGCGATGGACTGCGAAACAGTGCTCGCGGACGTTATTTCTTGAGACTGAGGTGCATCGTCCATCGCCGTAGTGAAACATGCAATCGTTAACGAATGCAAACCATTTCATTGATGATGAATTACGGTGTTCCTCAGTAATGGCGGTTCGCTCGAAGCGGCGCAGGAAACTTTGCCCTAAAGCAAGAGGGGCTGAGCTTGTGAGCAGCAAGAACGTCGCCAAGAAAGAGAAGACGCGAAACCCAAGAATCGACGGGAATCCTCGCCGTGTGGCATGGCCGCTCCCTAATTGAACCGGAATTTCCGCTAGCTCCCCAACAGCCCCACACTATACGCTTCTCCGAGAATTCCGACTTAAAAGCTACAGAGACCAAGCTTCGTTTCTGGCCCTTGCATGAACTCGCCCCGGCTCATTGGAGGCATTCGTCGAGGTTGCCTGTAATCGATAGTGGCGATGATATACGGGATTTTTCCCGTGTCCTCCCTTTCGGATTGATGTGTCTGATAAATTCTGTTATCAGACACATGGCCTAACAGAACCATGGTGGGGGGTGTGTAATCTTCATCAATGAATTTCACTGCCTCCGCAAAGACGAATTACGCTGTAACAGTACGGACCGCCCGCGCGACAACCAACGATTTCTAAGGCGCAATTTCCTACCACAAATAGGCCGGACGGGTGTAGGCTGCTGGCGACAGGATGCCAAAACGGAAATCCTGGCGATATGAGCCCACTCTTTCAGGAAACTGCTGTGAGCCTGGAAAAGGCGCGCACTATTGCGATCATCGTACACGGCGTAGGGGATCACAGTCCGTCCGCGATACTCGACAGCGCACGGATTGGGTACCAGAATATAGCCCCTGGCGCCGCTCATTCGACAATCGTCGAACTTCCCGATTTTCCTCAGCCCGACGGGACGAGCCGCATTCAGCGAGCTATGCAAATTGAGGCTGACGGCCAAATTCACATAGTAATGCCCGTGGTGTGGAGCGACTTGCGAATGCGTGCCACCCATGCGACGCGTCCTCCGATACTCCGGCCCTTGGACATAGGCGGGCTGATCGGGCGAGCTATTGCCCCATTGATTTTTACTTCATTCGATTTACTGAGCTGCATATTCAAGGCGGCATCGTTTATATGGGGAATCGGTTTGTGCGTAATAGACCTGTTCTTTACGCTGACTACCCTCGCGTTCTGGGGGTGCTTGGTTTGGCTGGCAACCCAGGTGGTATATGTTTTCGGATACAGAAATACGGCGGTTTTCCGTTGGTATTACGGTCCGGTTATCGTTACAGGCTTATTGGCCATACGGTATGGCCTCAAGCGGGTCTTGCCGGTCTTCGATGTCATTAGCGATATCGCTGTCTATGTGGGCCGTCCGCGAAAAAGAAAGAAAGCCGAGGCAGCGCTGCTTGGAATTCTGAAAGCGGCCTGCGAGCGCGCACCGCAAGCTCGGATTCTGCTCGTGGGACATAGCCTTGGAAGCGTTCTCGTCAGCCACACCGCACTGCAATTGACTGCCGTGCCTTCCGCCCGAGGACGAGTCATCCTGCTGACTCTTGGATCGCCCCTGGGACTTATGAGTCGCGTTTTTCCTGCGTATGTCACGACATCCAGCAAGCTGTCGTCGGATTTCGCAAGAGATGGCGTCGTGCTATTTTGGGCAAACATCTGGCGAGACATGGATTTCATCGGTCGCGAGCTAGCGCCGGACAACACGGCGGCTTTCGCCGAAACATCACTCGGGGCGGGTCCTCACTGGGATATGTGGTCCGATCAGCGCTTGTGGCGCGCGGTGGTCTCTCTTCTCCACGCAGCCGAGAGACATGACTTCGCCGGAATAAAGGCCGATTGGAATGTGACTGAAGTGTCCGTCGACGCTCACCAACACGAGGTCTATCGCACCGCTTCCGGCCTCTGGGTACGCAGAATAATCTTCGTACCCGCCGTGCTCTTAGGTATGCTTGGTCTCATTGTCTGGGGGCCTGCCGGGCGATGGTTCGTCGGAGTGCAGCCGACTTTTGCCACGCGCTTGTGGATTATGTCGATTGTGGTCGGCGCGTTCAGCGTTGCACTGTTTTTCTCGTCTCTTGAGCCAAACGAATCTATGGGCCAGGACTTGGACAAGAGATACCTTGGCGCACTTAGACGCGCTGGGATAGTAAGTGCAACGGTTTGGACAGTGCTTCAGATTTGTGTGGCAGTTTTCGGGTTGACTCTTTGGTTGGCAGCTTCCCGACACAGGTTGTAAGCATGGACCTGGGGACTATCATTTACCTTCCACTATAAATTGCGCCGTCATTCTCGTGCGGGAGCACGATGGGAAGGACAATTGCG
>Ga0302326_10010242_pt1 | contig 20338 bp, 18 predicted proteins | sample Palsa_T0_3_FD_202264 | JGI IMG/M metagenome (GOLD analysis project Ga0302326, IMG submission 202264) | Peat permafrost microbial communities from Stordalen Mire near Abisko, Sweden - Palsa_T0_3 | ecosystem: Environmental > Terrestrial > Soil > Palsa > Peat permafrost | place: Sweden: Abisko...
TTCGCGCCAATGGAGGTGAACGCCACGTGGATGGCGCCGAGAGCGAGCAGGCCCCAGGTTGTGGCTCCCAACTGGACCTCGAAGCCGCTCAGAGACCACGGCACGGCCGTTGCGATCAAGATGGCGACGATCGTCAGGAGCCAGACGTCATCCAGCAGATGCACGCGCGGGTCGGCCCACGTGGGGCGCGGCAGCATCTGAGTTCGTTCGCTCTTGGCCATTGCAGTATCACTGCCCCAGGTGCGGGGCGCCGATGGCCGGTGCTGGGGATGGGGCTGGCGGATTTGCCGCCGTGGCAGTCCATCCACCCTTGTCAAAGGTATTGTTGTCGAGGAACGGTTGCGCCTCCACTTTTTGACCGCTCGGGGGAGAAAAACCGTCGACATGCAGCGCCAGCGCGTGCGGACGCAGCACCTGATTTCTCCGCAGGATCGGCGAGTCGCCGATGACGTCGATGCCGTTGAATTTTGTCTCGATGATCGTGTTCTCGACTGCCGTGCTCGGACTCTTGGCATCGCCGAGCACGAAGGCGAGCCCGTAACCGGTGTTGTGGACGCGGTTGCCGCGCACCAATGTATTGGCGGAACCGCGCACCATCACGCCATAGGCCGCAAGCCCGTCGATCTCGTTGTTGTCGATGATTGCATTGCGCACATTCTCAACGACGATTCCCATTCCGGCGCCGCCGCTGATCCGGTTGCCGCGGATTACCGCACCGGCCCCGACCAGGTGCACGGCAGCCTCCTGGGAATTGAAGAAGTCGTTGCGCTCCACGATAATCGGCATATTCCCTGCGACGATGCCGGTGTGCTCGTCGCTGAAGCGGTTGTCGTGCACGTTGATGGGATCGCCGCGTACATCCGATCCGCTGCGCACCGCCCACAGCGCGGCCTCTTTGTCGCTCGCGAACTCGTTCTTATCGACCACCGTGTTGTGGCCCGCGGCGCCAAAGCGCACCGCGATCTTATTCTTCATGAAATGGTTGCCCTCGAGGAGCGTGTCACTGGCGTTCTCGGCAGCCTCGACGCCGATGTCACAGGAGTCGATCGTGGTCGCACGCAGATGAAACCGTACCGCGCGCAGCAAAATGGCAGCTCCTGGACAATTGCTGACATGCAGGCCCTCGATTGACGTGTTGGGGCCGGCGATGTCAAACACCGCTCCGCCCGCAAGGGCGTGGGCATCGACCAGCGCACCGGGCGGGCGCGCGACGAGACTCACGCCGTGCGGGTTCACGAGCGGCGGCAACGCCGTCTGGACCGTGATCCGCGGCACCACGATGGTGACGGTGGCGCTGCCCTTGGCCGCGGCGACGATGAAGAGCGCCTCGCGCAGCGTGCCCGGGCCGCGGTCGCCGCCGTTGGTGACATTCACCAGCGTATTGCCCGCGGCCTGGTCCGCAGCTGGACTCTGCTTTTCGTACCAGCGGCCGACTGCCACGACACCGCTCAACAGCACCAACACGCCAATGGCGACAGAGGAGCGACGGCTAACGCGCATGTTCCTGCCCTCCGCACGAGCTCTCCAAAAGAAAAACGGCATGCCAGGATCGCCCGACGGCGAGCCGGCCGAAGAGCGCATCGATGGGCAGCGACAGGGCTGTCGCCACCGCCAGGGCGCCAATGGCCAGAGGGCGTGGCAGGCGCGGCAGCTGCGGCAGGAGAAGAGTCCTGAAAGGCGCCGCGTCCACGCCGGTGATCCCGCGCACCCGCAGTCCACAGTCGGCAAAGAGCCGCAGGTACACGTCGCGCCGACGCGCTTCGAATACCGTTGAATCGCATTGATCCGCAAAGGACGTCGGTGCCGCCTCCAGGAGCACGATCCGCCCCGCAGGGGCCATGTGGCGAGCGATGCGCTCCACGGCCGCGCGCAGCGCCTGCGGGTCAAGAATGTGCTGCAGGACGGTCACCCCCAGCACCAAATCGAAAGGCTCGCCCGCATCAAGGGCCGCCGAATCCTGCACCAGGAAGCGACAGCGCTCCGCAAGGCCGGCGACCGCCGTCCTGCGCCGGGCTTCGCCGATCATGGTGGGACTCAAGTCGACGCCCGTGACCTCGGCGCCGCGGGCAGCGAGCAGCCGGCTCCAGCGACCGATGCCGCAGCCGACATCCAGAACCCGCATGCCGGCGTTGACCTTGAGCCATGGGGCAAGCGCCAAACGTTGCGTGAAATGGATGGCGCGATTGTAGAAACCAGGCATGCCGTAGGCGCACACCGCCGCGAGCCCGTCACCTTCGGTGGCGAAGCGGCGCGCGCGCTCCTCCCAGTACACGCTGGGGCGATAGAACTCGGGCGCCGGGACTCCGCGGGCTGTCATGCGATGCTGCTCTCCTCGCTCCGGGGTTCATCATCGGGGTCAGCACCGCGCGGGCGTGGCTCGTAATGGTCCTGGTAGAGGCGGCGACCCCAGAGTTTCAGCGCAATAAAATTGCCGAAGCCCACCGACATCGGGGCGATGTGGGCAATCGCATAGAACAAATAGATGGGCACAATCGGCGCAATGTAGGCGCGCTCCGCCTTCGGCACACGGGTGAATAATGCAATGACACCGAGCGCCAAATAGCTGCCGATCGCCGCCGTGAAATACACCGGGTTCGTCAAGGCGCCGGCGGACACCCAGTTGTCGAGCAGCAGGCGGTCAAGACCGCGCGCAAAGCTCGCCACGAGCAGCAGCGCACTCAACATTTTGACGAGGTGCAGACCGAGCGAGAGCACGCCGATGTAGACCATGAAGTGATACAGCGCAAACGGTGTACGCCGGCTGATACGCCAAATGAGTCCGAAGCGCTCGGTGTAGACCTTGAGGAGGCCGTGGTACCAGCCAACGCGCTGCGAGAACCATCTGCTCACGGATCCGGGGCCTTCGGTACTGACCACCAGGCGGCCGTCGTAGTAGATGCGCTCACCATGACCGAGCAAAATCGTCGCGTTCTCGAAGTCCTCCGCATATACCGACAGCGAGTGCTCCTGCAGTGCGAGCACCAGTGCATCGCGGCGGTACAACGAAACGCCCGAGGTAATACTGAAGTCAGACAGACTTGCGCGTCCGACCCGGAATGCCAGCGCGTACTCGAGCGCCTGAAAGCGCGCGAGGTATCCATCCGGCTCGATCATGATGCGCGGACACGCGGCGGCCGCACCGGAGAGCTGAAAATCGCTGATGAAGCGCTCGACATCAATGCTGCTGCCGGCGTTTTTTCCGCGGATGCGGATGTCCGGATCGATCACCATGACGGTCGAGATCGCATCGGGCAGCGTCTCGAGCAGGCTCTGCAATGCGCCAGGCTTGCGCCGATTGACGGGCTCCTCCAGGCAACGCCAGCCCGCGCGCCGCAGCCGCATGACGGTATTGTCCGTTGATCCGTCACTCACGAGCCACACCCTGTCCCGATAGGGTGCGAAGGCCTCGATGAACGCCTCGACGTCGTCCTCGAGGTTGAACACCGAGGCGATGATGGCATACGGCGATGTCGGCACGACGCGCCGCGCGCCCTGCGGGAAGGCGGCCGCGATATTGATCGACAGGTCCCGGGTGTCATCGCCTTCGCGCGCTGTGGCCGTGTGACGCCGGTGCACATAGAGGCGTAGCACGAAATCAAGCGCATCGGTATAGACGATCAGATTGGCGAGGCCAAAGATCAGGATCGAGAAGCTTGCGACCTCGAAGTTGGCCACGGACATGCCAATCCATGCGACCAGCAACGCGCATACCCCGAGCGGAGCAAGCACGGTCCATGCGGCCCGCTGGATGGTCACGCGTTCGCGACGGCTCGCCGAGCCGGCGCCCTTCGGGTCTGCGGCAGCCGTACGTGCAGCTCAGCGAGCACCTCCTCGTGGTCTGCAATACGAAAGCCGTGCTCGGCCATGATGGGCAACGAGCACAGGATCCAGATGAGCGAGCGTACCCGCGACGGCAGGTGCGCGCCGCGCCCCTCGAGACTCGCGAGCATCGCCTCGAAGTCGCGCTCGATCTGCAGAATCACCGCGCTGACGGTGGGATCGATCGGCAGAATCTTGCACGGCTGATCCCACTCCACGCTCGTGCCCGCAACGCGGCGCCGTGCAGACACCGTATAGGGCAGAAGCTTCCGATCCTGCGCGAAAGCGGCTCCGGAGAACGGAATCACATAGGGATACATGCCGATCTCGCAACCGCGCCGCAGCCAGCGGTAGGCTTCCCGCAGAGTTTCTGCAACATCCTCAAGGCGCGCCTGTGGCGAGCTTAGGATGAGATCGAGAAATGGCGTGATGCCCGCCTCGAGCGCCGCCGTGAGCATGGGCTCGATGTGGCGGTGAATCTGCGCCTTGTTGAATTCGGCGAGCACGTGCCGGGAGAAGTTCTCGATGCCGAAGCCGAGCACGCGAAAGCCGGCGCGGCGCAGCGCTTGCAGGCGCTGCACCGACATCGCGTCGATGCGGTTGGTGCTGATGAACTGCAGCGCCTGTGGTATGACGCCGTTATTCTTTGCCGCGACGATGCCCTCGCACAGCGCGAGCACGCGGTGATCTTGAGTGAAGGCGAAGATGTCGTCCTGGAAGATGATGGTGCGCACTCGCGGGTGCGCGGCGACGATGCGCTCGATCATGCTCAGACATTCGTCGGCGGCGAGCCGCGCAATCGCAGCCACATTGCCCTGCGCCTGATGCAGGAAGTTCGTGGCCGAACAGAACGTGCAGCCCATCGGGCAATAGTTGAGCGTGATGAGCCGCACGGAGCGGATCTCGGCAAGCTGCGCCTCGCGCGCGGCCTTGCTCGGCAGCGCCCCGATCTGGTAGGCGTGCTCCAGGCGATCCCAATACGCCGCATACGGCATTTTCTCGTAGGGAGTGCTGAAGATCGCGTCACGCAGCTGCGTCCGATCGAGCGCCCGCTGCGGAATGGTGAGCACCTGGCCATCGCTGCCGCGCTCGGCGGTGCCACTGATGCCGCGGGTGGGCGCAGCGGAGCGTAAGCGCGCTGCGAGTTCCAGGAGCGGCCGTTCGCCCTCACCCAGCACCACGAGATCAAAAGGCCCGAGTTCGAACATGAGGTCAGGCCGAAAGGTCGCCTCCATGCCGCCCGCCAAGAGCAGCGCGCCAGGAGCCATGCGCCGCGCGAGATGCGCAAGCTCCAGATCGAATCTCAAAGTCATCCCGGTAGTTGACACCCCAATGACATCCCACGCGTCTTGCAGCAGCTCTCTTTCCAGCGCGCGCTGCGGCGTCCCGGTGCAGCAATTGGGATCAAAGACCTTCGCACGGAAGCCTGCTGCCTCGAGGACCCCGGCCAAGCGCCACACGCCCAGCGGCGGCGCGAGGAAGGTGTACTCGCCGCAATGCGGGTCATAGGGTCCGATGAGCAGAATTCCCGGCGAGCGGGCATCTAGGCTGGTCATATTATGTAAACGAGCTCTTGGTGCATGCAGTGCAGGCGCTCTGTAATTTCCGAAGCTCGGTCTAAGTCCAAGGCATCCGCAGGAAACATGCCTGCCAAGGTCCGGCTCCTCTAACGCGGCGCGCTCGGGACTGCGCGTGGATTCATCCCGCCTGCGGCGCGCCTCATCCCAACAACGCGGAAAATCCAATTACAGCGCGACGCGATCCGTCCAAGCGATCCGCCATACGCCGGCAAGCCCATTAAATGCTATGAGAAAGCTTCGGAATTTAAAGTTAAACGCGCTCGTTGTGCCTGGTTTTCCGTGGTGAACCCGCCGCAGAGTTTGAGTCCTAGGTCGGAGGCACGTTGCGCTGCGCGTATATGTACGCGCAGTCGCCTGGTTAGGCAATCGTTAGAATGTGCGCGCGGCAGAGCATCTTTTCGCGTGCTGCCGCAATACTTGCGCCTAACTCAATGAATTTTCTGCCCGAGCGGATGCACCACGAGCTTGCCTTGCGCATCCGCATTAATTTCGTAAGTGTTGCCGTTCTGACAGGCGACGAGATAGTCGCGATCCCCTTGCGTGTCGATCTGCGTGATTTTCCCGCAGGTCAAATTCTGCGAGGCGAGTAAATCCGTCAATTCCTTGTCGAGCGCCGCGTCGGTCGCCGCAAGCGCAGGCTGGGCCGACAGCTGCAGCAGGAGCATCGCCACTAATACAGCGGTCAATATTCTGTTCACATCGACTCCCAGCATGGCCCTGCGCCACAGCATCGCATCAGCGTTTGAAGATATTGAAGAGCCATTGGCCCAGATACCCCAATACAGGCGGCAGCAAGACTCCCGGAATGAAGCGCGCCAGTGTCAACGGCCACCCCAATAGCGGCGCCTCGTAAGTGAACATGCGGATGGGACTGACAAGAGTCTTCGCCGTCAGGAGCGCGATCACCGGCCCGGGCTCGGCGCCGGTTCTGATGAGATTCGCGGCGATGGGAAACAGCATGTACGGGCCGCCGGGAAGAATAAGCCCTGCAGCCCAGCCAACGAGGATCCCGCGCCCCAGATTCTCACGCCCCAGCCATTGCGCCATGGCCTGCGCCGGCAGCAGCACCTCGAGCAAGCCGGCCAGGAGAAATCCCAGTGCAATCTCGATCCAAACTCCGCGCAGCAGTCTGCCGCTTGCCTCGATGCCCGCGAGCGGCAGGCGCGCATCGCGCAGAAACGCGACCAGGAGCGCGACGATGACCAGTCCCAGGAGAATATAGAGGCTCGCGTCCAATTTGCGTCGTGTGCGTTTCAATCTCGAGGTCCGCGCGGGCCCCAGGCAGGATCGACGTATGCCGCATAGGTCGTATCCAGCAGGTGCCAGAGAACTTGAGTCTTACGAATGAGGGCAGCGACGCAAAGAGTCTGCAATTCGCGGGTCGTCGCATGGGTGGTCACATACTCGAGCGCCTCGCCCGAATCACGCTTGGCGCGCGTCACGCGCGCCCGGAAATAGGCGAGCATCTCGGGCGCCACCCACGGGTAATGCGCTTCCCAGGCGAGAATTCTCTTGGCCATGATGTCCGGCGCGAAGAACTCCGTGAGCGATGAGGCCACGGCCTCGAGGAGACTCCTCTCGCGCACCAGCTGCACGTAGGCATCACAGGCGAACACCACGCCGATCAGAACCGAGCGGCAACTGCGCACCTCCTCACGATCAAGTCCCACGCCTTCAGCAAGCCGCAGCCACATCGCAAGACCACCCTCGCCTTCCGTCGCCCCGTCATGGTCCTGGATGCGACGGATCCACATGCGCCGGAACGCCGGATCCTCAGACTTTGAGAGGATGAGCGCGTCTTTGATCGGGATGCGCGTCTGGTAGTAGTAGCGGTTCAACACCCACTGCTGCAGCTGCAGCTGGGTAAGCTTCCCCGCGTGCATGAGCGTGTGATAGCGATGATGGTCGTGGTAGCGGCTCGCCCCTTCGCTGCGCAGCACTTCGGTGAATTCTGCGGCCGAAAGCGGCGCGCTCACAGCTCGAACTCCAGGCCGTCATAGGCCACGCGCCAGCCGGCCGCCTCGACCGCCGCGTGCTCCGCGGAATCCTCGCGCAGGATCGGATTGGTGTTGTTGATGTGAATGTAATAGCTCCGCGGCACCTTGATATTTGCCAGGAGTGCGAGGCTCCCGTCTGCGCCCCCGATCGGCAGATGCGCCATGTCTTCCGCGCGCTTATCCCCGAGGCCCAGTGCAATGAGCTCATCCGCCGCCCAGAACGTGCCGTCAAAAAAGACGCACTGCGTCCCCTCGATGGCGGCGAGTACTGCGGGAGTGATAGCTGCGACGCCCGAGAGATAGATCATGGCGCGGCCGGTGGCGCGATCGCGGATCCTGAAGGCAACGTTGTCCTCAGGTGAAGGTGCAAAGCGCCCGCGCAAGTGCAGCGGCGGCTGTCCAGGCACGGCGAGCGCCTGCACCTCGAGCCCGCTCGCGCGGCCGTCAAGATATTTGAGCTCGTCAACCTCGCCCAGCCGCAAGGTGCGCCAGGTGGTCTGTCCGGAAAAGCGCTCGAGCGTGGCGTAGAAGGTATTCGATTCGGTGAAGCCGCGGCGCACCTGCTCCGTGGCATAGATCTGCAGCGGGTGCGACTCACGCAGCGACAGGAGCCCCAGGCAATGATCAAGGTCGCCGTTCGTGATGAGGATGCCGGCGATGGGCGAGTCGCGCGGGCCTCGCGGGTGCAGGCGCGCGAAAGCCTCGATCTGCGCGCGGATCTCCGGGGAGGCATTCAGGAGAAACCAATTGTCGCCGTCGGTACTGATGGCGATCGATTCTTGGGTGCGCGCACGCGCCTTCAGTTCCCCGCCGCGCACACCGCGACAGTTAGGGCAACCGCAGTTCCACTGTGGAAATCCGCCACCGGCCGCTGACCCCAGTACTCTTATCTTCATTTGTGTCGCAACGAACTGAAATCACCCGGCGATCCGGACGCGCGAGCGTCGAGGGAAAGGCGCAGGTCCAGCGATGATCTTAATGGACGGCGCGGGCGAGTGCCGCATCGACCGTATTCGATAAGAGCATGGCGATCGTCATGGGGCCGACACCGCCCGGTACCGGCGTGATGGCAGAAGCCACGCGCTTCGCCGCTTCGAACTCCACATCTCCTGTGAGCTTGCCGTCGGCGCCTTTGTTGGTGCCGACGTCGAGCACCACGGCGCCCGGCTTGATCCATGCGCCCTTGATCATGTGCGCACGCCCCACAGCGGCGACGAGGATGTCCGCGCCGCGCACCGTGGCCGCAAGATCGGCCGTGCGCGAATGTGCGATGGTCACCGTCGCGTTCGCCTCGAGGAGGAGGAGCGCCATCGGCTTGCCGACGAGAATGCTGCGACCGACGACAACGGCGGATTTTCCCGCAGGATCGCACTTGGCTTCGGCGAGGAGACGCATGCAGCCGCTCGGCGTGCAGGCCCGCAGCCCCGGACGGCCCACGAGCAGAAGTCCCGCATTGGTCGGATGCAGGCCATCCACATCCTTGGCCGGATCAATGGCATCGATGATGCGGCTTGCATCGAGGCCCTTCGGCAGCGGCATCTGCATGAGAATGCCGTCGACGCGCGGATCGCGGTTGAGCGTGGCGACCAGGGCCAGAAGTTCTGCCTCGCCGGTCGCCGCCGGCAGATCGTGCGCAAAGGACTCGATGCCCACGTCGTCACACGAGCGGCGCTTGTTGCGCACATAGACGGTGGAGGCCGGATCCTCGCCCACCTGCACGACGGCAAGACCCGGGCGGCGCCCAAAGCGCGCCTCATAGGCGCGCGCACGTGCGGCAACTTCCGCGCGCACCTTCGCGGCAACGGCCTTGCCATCGAGCACCATGGCCGCGCTGACGGTCGACATGTGAGCTCTTTTGGATCAGTACCGGTAGTGGTCGGGCTTGTAAGGACCTGCCTTGTCTACGCCGATGTAGCGCGCCTGCACGTCGGTGAGCTTCGTGAGCTCGACGTTCAGAGTCGCAAGCTGCAGCCGTGCGACTTTCTCATCGAGATGCTTCGGCAGCACGTACACGCCCACGGGATAGCGCTCCGGATGGCTGAAAAGCTCGATCTGCGCGATTACCTGATTGGCAAAGGAGGAGCTCATCACATAGCTCGGATGTCCCGTGCCGCAGCCTAAGTTCACGAGGCGCCCTTCGGCGAGCAGGATCACGCGCTTGCCGTCGGGAAAAATGATGTGATCCACCTGCGGCTTGATGTTCTCCCAGGTGTATTGCTTCAGGCTCGCCACATCGATCTCGTTGTCGAAGTGGCCGATGTTGCACACGATCGCGTTGTGCTTCATGCGCTTCATGTGATCGTGCGTGATCACGTGGAAATTGCCGGTGGCCGAGACAAAGATGTCGGCCTTGTCCGCCGCATAGTCGAGGGTGACGACACGGTAGCCTTCCATCGCCGCCTGCAGCGCGCAGATGGGGTCGACTTCGGTCACCCAGACCTGCGCGGACAGCGCGCGCAGCGCCTGCGCCGAGCCTTTGCCGACATCGCCGTAACCTGCCACGAGGGCAATCTTGCCGGCGATCATCACGTCGGTCGCGCGCTTGATGGCATCGACCAGCGATTCGCGGCAGCCGTAGAGGTTGTCGAACTTGCTCTTCGTCACCGAGTCGTTGACGTTGATTGCCGGGAAAGCAAGCTTGCCCTCCTTCGCCATCTGGTAGAGGCGCTTGACGCCCGTGGTCGTCTCCTCGGTGACGCCCTTCACGGCTTTCAGGCGCACCGAGTACCACTTCGGATCGGTGCGCAATTTCGCCTTGATGGCAGCGTACAGGGCCTCTTCCTCCTCGGACTTGGGCTCGCCGATGACCGACGGATCAGCTTCCGCGCGCGTGCCCAGGTGCAGGAGCAGCGTCGCATCGCCGCCGTCGTCGAGGATCATGTTTGAATAGCCGCCGTCCGGCCATTCGAAAATCTGATGCGTGTACTGCCAGTAATCGGTCAATGACTCGCCCTTCCAGGCGAACACCGCGATGCCGGCGGTGGCAATGGCAGCCGCCGCATGATCCTGGGTTGAGAAGATATTGCATGAGGCCCAACGCACTTCAGCGCCGAGCGCTTTCAAAGTCTCGATCAGCACCGCCGTCTGAATGGTCATGTGCAAGGAGCCGGTGATGCGCGCACCCTTCAAAGGCTGGGTCTTGGCAAATTCCTTGCGGATCGCCATGAGCCCCGGCATTTCCCCTTCGGCAATCGTCATCTCCTTCCTGCCCCAGTCGGCGAGGGTGAGATCGGCCACTTTGAAATCGCGGAAGCCGCCTGCGGCGGCTTTCAAGTTAGCGTTCATCGGTCGTATTTCCTCAAGTTCGGTTTTTCAGGCCGCACGGGCGCGCGCGGCACTCTTGGCATCCTGGGCGAGCTCATCCGCTTTATCGGTCCTCTCCCAGGAGAATTCCGGCTCGGTGCGCCCGAAGTGCCCGTAGGCTGCGGTCTTCTGGTAGATGGGACGCACGAGATCGAGCATTTGCCTCAAGCCATAGGGCGTCAAATCAAAGTGCTTGCGCACGAGGGCCGTCATGCGCTCGTTCGAGATCGTGCCCGTGCCGAAGGTCTCGACCATGATGGAGGTCGGTTCCGCAACGCCGATGGCATAGGACACCTGCACTTCGCAGCGCTCGGCAAGACCTGCGGCGACGATGTTCTTTGCCACATAGCGCGCGCCGTATGCTGCGGAGCGGTCGACTTTGGAGGGATCCTTGCCGGAGAACGCGCCGCCGCCGTGGCGCGCAAAGCCGCCGTAGGTGTCGACGATGATCTTGCGGCCGGTCAATCCGCAGTCGCCCACCGGTCCGCCGACGACGAACCGTCCGGTCGGATTGATATGGTACTTCGTGCGCTTGTCGATCCATCTGGACGGCAGCACGGGCTTCAGGATCTCCTCCATGACCGCCTCGCGCAGCGTCTTCGTGGACACATCATCGCTGTGCTGCGTCGAGAGCACCACCGCCTCGATGCCCACCGGCACGTCATTCTCGTAGCGCAAGGTCACCTGGCTCTTGGCATCCGGGCGCAGCCATGAAAGCTTGCCCTTCTTGCGCACATCGGCCTGGCGCTTGACCAGGCGATGCGCAATGGTGATGGCCGCGGGCATGAGGACGTCAGTCTCATTGGTGGCATAGCCGAACATGAGACCCTGGTCGCCCGCGCCTTGCTTCTTCTCGTCCTTGCGGTCCACGCCCTGCGCGATGTCCGGCGACTGCTTGCCGATGATGTTGACGACGCCGCAGCTTGCGCCGTCGAAGCCCATCTCGGAGGAGTCGTAGCCGATGTCGAGCACGGTCTTGCGCACCAGCGCCTCCACGTCGACCCACGCGCTCGTCGTAACCTCTCCCGCGACCACCACGACGCCGGTTTTCACCAGCGTCTCGCAGGCGACCCGACCGCGCTTGTCCTGCGTCAGGATGGCGTCGAGCACGGCATCCGATATTTGATCCGCGATCTTGTCCGGGTGCCCCTCGGAGACCGACTCGGACGTAAACAAATAGCTATTACCCATGTAACTCACCCTACATTGAATATACGGTTCAACTGACAGCACCCATCGTGCGCGCGAGTCTCTCCGGCGCGTGCGCCGCCGGCAGCGCCGTTCCGAAGCTTGCGCGAAAGCGCTGCGCAAACTCCTCCCCGGAGAAGCGGTGGTTCTGCGTGCCGCGCACCTCGATCTTGAGCGCGCCCATGAGGGAGGCCATCCTGCCGGTCAGCTCCCAGTCAAGGCCGTGCATGAGACCATGAATGAGCCCGGCGCGGTAGGCATCCCCGCATCCGGTGGGATCGACGACGGCCCGCGGCCTCGCGCAGGGAATGGTGAACTCGCCCTCTCGGGTGTAGATCACCGAACCCTCCGGCCCGCGCGTCACGATGAGAGCACGCACCTTCTCGAGCACCTCGCGCACCGACCAGCCGGTCTTCTGCTGCATGAGCTGCCATTCGTAGTCGTTGACGGCGACCCAGGTCGCCTGGGAGATGAAACGCGCAAGATCAGCCGCCTCAAACATGGGCAGTCCCTGCCCCGGGTCAAAGATAAAAGGAATGCCCGCGGCGGCAAATTCGGCTGCATGCTCGATCATGCCCTGACGGCCGTCGGGCGCGACGATGCCGATGGCGATGTCGCGCGCCTCGCTCACCCGGTTGACGTGCGCAAGCTGCATGGCTCCCGGATGAAACGCCGTGATCTGATTGTCGTCCCGGTCGGTGGTAATGAAGGCCTGGGCGGTGTGCTCGGTCTCGATGATCCGAATGTAATCCCGAGGAACGCCGATCTTGGCCATCCACTGTGCGTAGGCGTCGAAGTCCCGTCCGGCGGTCGCCATGGGATAACCGGCATCGCCCAACAGGCGCAGGTTGTAGGCGATGTTGCCCGCGCAGCCGCCAAATTCGCGCCTAAGCTCAGGCACGAGAAAGGAGACATTCAGCATATGAATCTTGTCGGGCAGGATGTGCTCGGCAAAGCGGTCGGGGAACACCATGATGGTGTCGTAGGCCAGGGAGCCGCAGATCAGGGCGCGCCGCGGATTCGCGTGGGTGGCTGTCATCATGAAGGGGGCAAGTGTACCTAAGCTAAGACTGACTTGGCGGCGCAGCTTCGGCAGCCGGGAACTGCGGCGCGAGAAGAGCCACCGCCTCACGGGCGGTATCACATAATCCGCCGGCTCCGGCGCGGTAGTGCGCCACGATCTGGCGGCGCATGCGCGGGTCCCAATAGCGCTGCAGATGCGTGGCGACGGATTTGGGGGCGTTTACCGCACCAGCTTCGCCCTCCCAAAATGCGCTGATCTCATTGACCATCTTCACCAGGTGATGGACGTTCATGTCAGCCGCTCCGGATGCGAATAGACGACGTGCTGCTCGCGGCGCGCGAATCCGACCAGCGTCACACCGCTCATCTGCGCGACCCGGATCGCAAGCGCCGTGGGCGCCGACACTGCTATCACGAAGGAGATCCCGACGGTCGCAGATTTCTGCACCATCTCATAGCTTGCACGGCTGGTGATGAGCATACAGCCGGTGGTGAAATCCGCGCCCGCGCGCGTCAGCGCGCCAATGGTTTTGTCGAGTGCGTTGTGCCGCCCGACGTCCTCGCGAACGCAGGTGATGCCGCGCCCGGGTTCAATCCAGGCCGCCGCGTGCACGCTGCCGGTCAGGGCATTGATCGGCTGCTGCGCTTGAATATCGATGAGGGCCGCGTGCAGCTCGGCGACCGAAAGACTTGCACCTCTGCCCACCGGCGCTGCTGGGCGGATCGCCTGCTCGACCGTCTCCGCGCCGCACAGGCCGCAGCCGGTGCGGCCGGTGAGATTCCGGCGACGCTCGAGCATCTGCGAGAAGCGCTCCGCGGAGATGCCCACGCGCACATCGATGGCATCCACTCCGCGCTCTACTTCGACGGACTGAATCTCGCGCGGATGGCCGACTAGGCCCTCGCTCAAGGTAAAGCCGGTCGCGAAGTCTTCCAGATTTGCAGGCGTCGCCAGCATGACGACGTGCGGCACGCCGTGATAAACGAGCGCGACCGGCATCTCCTCGGCGACGCGGTCGGTGGTGTGCGTTGTGCTGCCACGAATCCAGCGTTCGACGGGAAGCTCGGCACTGCCCGTCTCAGGCATCCTCGGCGTGCTCGTGCTCATGGTGGACCTGTGCGTGCCACCCTTCGGGGCGCTGCACCCGCACCACCTGCACGGCTGTTACCTTGTACTCCGGACAGTTGGTCGCCCAGTCGGAGTTGTCGGTCGTGACGACGTTTGCATTCGTCTCGGGGAAGTGAAACGTCGTATAGACGACGCCCGGGGCTATATTCTCGGTCAGGCGCGCGCGCAGGATCGTATCGCCGGCGCGGCTCGTCAGTCCCACCCAGTCGCCGGGTTCAATGCCGCGCACTTCCGCATCGTGCGGATGGATGTCGAGCACGTCCTCCGCATGCCATTGGGAGTTTTCCGTGCGCCGCGTCTGCGCGCCGACGTTGTACTGCGTCAAGGTGCGTCCGGTGGTAAGGATGAGCGGGAAGCGGCTGGTGGAGCGCTCGCTCGTCGGCACGTATTCGGTGACGAAGAACTTGCCCTTGCCGCGCACGAATTCACCGATATGCATCGTGGGTGTGCCCTCGGGCGCAGCGGCGTTGCAAGGCCATTGGATGCTGCCGAGGCGTTCAAGCTTGGCGTAGCTCACGCCCGTGAAGGTCGGCGTCAACGCTGCGATCTCGTCCATGATCTCTGACGGATGCGCGTAGTTCATCGGATAGCCAAGCGCATTGGACAGGAGACAGGTGATCTCCCAGTCGGCGTAGCCGGCGCGCGGCTCCATCACTTTGCGCACGCGCGAAATGCGCCGCTCGGCATTGGTGAACGTCCCGTCCTTCTCGAGGAAGGACGAACCGGGCAGAAATACATGCGCGTATTTGGCCGTTTCATTCAAAAAGAGATCCTGCACGACCACGCATTCCATGGCTTCCATGGCCGCCGCGACGTGATTGGTGTCCGGATCGGACTGCACGAAGTCCTCGCCCTCGACGTACATGCCGCGAAAGCTGCCATCGAGCGCGGCATCAAACATATTAGGGATGCGCAATCCCGGCTCCGCCTCCATCGGCACCTTCCAGGCGTCCTCGAAGAGTTTGCGCACCGCGCCATCCGAGACGTGACGATAGCCGGAGAATTCGTGCGGGAAGGACCCCATGTCGCAGGAGCCCTGCACATTGTTCTGCCCGCGCAGCGGATTGACGCCCACGCCCTCGCGCCCGAGGTTGCCGGTCGCCATGGCGAGGTTCGCAATGCCAATCACCGTCGTCGTGCCCTGGCTGTGCTCGGTGACCCCGAGCCCGTAGTAAATGGCGCCATTGCCCGCCGTCGCATACAGGCGCGCCGCACCGCGAATATCCGCTGCCGGCACGCCGCTCACCCCTTCAATCGCCTCGGGAGAATTGCGTGGCTCGGCGACGAATTTCTTCCACTTCAAATAGGAGTCCATCTCGCAGCGTTCGGCGGCGTAGTCATCCTTCGTCAGGCCCTCGGTGACGATGACGTGCGCGAGCGCATTCAAGACGGCCACGTTCGTGCCTGGCTGCAGTTTCAGGTGATAGTCCGCCTGGATGTGCGGCGAATGCACGATGCCGGTGGTGCGCGGGTCGAGCACGATGAGTTTCGCGCCCTGTCGCAGGCGGCGCTTCATCTGCGAGGCAAAGACCGGATGACCGTCCGTCGGGCTTGCGCCGATGATGAGGATGGTGTCGGCCTTCATGACCGAATCAAATTCCTGCGTTCCAGCCGACTCGCCCAAGGTGTTCTTCAGCCCATAGCCGGTGGGCGAATGGCATACGCGCGCACAGGTATCGACGTTGTTATTGCCGAACGCCGCACGCACCAGCTTCTGCACGAGAAAGGTCTCCTCGTTCGTGCAGCGCGAAGAGGTGATGCCGCCGACGGAATCCCTGCCGTACTTCGCCTGGATGCGGCGCAATTCACGCGCCGCATGGCCGATCGCCTCCTCCCAGGACACTTCGCGCCAGGGATCGGTGATGCGCGCGCGAATCATCGGCTTCGTGACGCGGTCCGCATGCGTGGCGTAGCCATAGGCGAAGCGTCCCTTGATGCAGGCGTGGCCGTGATTCGCATCCCCGGTGCGATCCGGTGCCATGCGCACAACCTTGACGTCCGCTCCGCTGCCGCTCGTCTCCGCCTTGAAGGAGCAGCCAACGCCGCAATAGGCGCAGGTGGTCTTGGCCGCATGCTCGGCGACCCCCTGGGCAATCACGGACTTCTCAGTGAGCGCCGCCGTCGGGCAGGCCTCGACGCAGGCGCCGCAGGAGACGCACTCGGATTCGAAGAAGGGTTCGCTCTGACTGGCTGACACTTTCGAGTCAAAGCCGCGGCCCTGGATGGTAAGCGCAAAAGTGCCCTGCTGCTCATCGCAGGCGCGCACGCATCGCGAGCACACGATGCAAAGCTCGGGATCAAAAGTGAAATACGGATTGCTCGCATCCTTCAGCGCCGGACGGTGCTTGGCGCCCGTGACGCCGTAGGAGGTGTGCGTGATCCCCGCATTCGCTGCCATGTCCTGCAGTTCGCAGTGGCCGTTCGCCGGGCAGGTCGCGCAATCAAGCGGATGATCGGAGATGTACAGATCAAGGACGCCGCGCCGCAGCTGCGCAAGCTTCGGCGACTGCGTGGACACCTTCATGCCCGCCGCCACCGTCGTGGTGCAGGAGGCCGGGTAACCCTTTCTTCCCTCGATCTCGACCAGACACAGGCGGCAGGAGCCGAAGGCCTTCAGCGTGTCGGTGGCGCAGAGCTTGGGAACCTGGACATCGGCGTACATGGCAGCGCGCATCACGGAGGTGCCCTCGGGCACCGTCACCGAGCGGCCGTCGATCTCGAGCGTGACCGCCGCCTGGCTGTCGCTCGCAGGTGTGCCGTGGTCCTTGTAATCAATTGAAAACATCGAAATCTCCGCAAGCTACCTACGCCCGCCTCAATGCCTCGTCCTGGCATGAAAATCTTCGCGGAAGTGCTTGAGTATGCTCTGCACGGGGAACGGCGTCATGCCGCCCAGGCCACAAAGTGACCCCTGCAGCATGGTTTCGCATAAGTCCTCCAAAAGGACAAGGTTACGCTCCCGCTCCACCCCCTCGATGATACGGTCTATGACCTCGACCCCGCGCGTCGACCCGATGCGACAGGGGGTGCACTTGCCGCAGGATTCGATGGCGCAGAACTCCATGGCATAACGCGCCATGTGCGCCATATCGACTGTGTCGTCAAAGACTACGACACCCCCATGACCCAGGAGTGCCCCGATGCCGGTGAGAGCCTCGTAGTCAATGGCAACGTCGAACTGCGAGGCCGGGATGTAGGCGCCGAGCGGCCCCCCGACCTGCACGGCCCGTATCGGCCGGCCGCTTGCCGAGCCCCCGCCATAGTCATAGAGAAGCTCCCGCAGGCTCAAACCGAAAGCACGCTCGACGAGGCCGCCGCGGCGCACGTTGCCGGCCAGCTGCAGCGGCAGTGTGCCGCGCGACTTGCCAGTGCCGAAGTCCCGGTAGTAGGCGGCGCCGCGCGCAAGAATGATCGGTATGCTCGCCAACGTCACGACGTTATTTACGACGGTCGGCTGGCCGAAAAGTCCTTTGATGGCCGGTAGCGGCGGGCGCACGCGAATTTCGCCGCGTTTGCCCTCGAGGCTCTCGAGCATCGAGGTTTCCTCGCCGCAGATATAGGCTCCGGCGCCGAGCCGCACCTCAAGCTCGAACTGCCGTCCGCTGCCCATGACATCGCGGCCGAGGTAGCGCGCCTCGCGCGCGGCCTCCAAAGCTTCCTTGAGCGCGGCATGGGCGTGGGGATACTCGACGCGCAGATAGATGTAGCCCTGGGTTGCACCCACCGCAATGCCCGCAATCGTCATGCCTTCAATGAGCGCGAGCGGATCGCCCTCCATCAGCATCCGATCCGAAAAAGTGCCCGAGTCGCCCTCGTCGGCATTGCACGTAACATATTTCTGCGTCGTTTTCTGGTCGAGTACAGTCTTCCACTTGATGCCGGTGGGAAAGGCTGCGCCGCCGCGACCCCGGAGGCCCGAATCGAGGACACTCTGCACGATCTCGGCCTGTGTCATGGCGAGCGCACGCTGCAGTCCCTGATAGCCGCCGTGCGCTACATAATCGGCGATGCTCCTGGGATCAATCACTCCCACCCGAGCCGAGGTCAGCCGCTGCTGGCTCTTGAGATATGGAATCTTCTCGGTGAGGCCCTGGGACAGCGGATGCGCGCCGCCCCGCAAAAAATCGGCTGCGAAGAGACTCGCGACGTCCTGAGACTTCACCGGGCCATAGGCGCTGCGGCCCGTGGGCAGCGCGACCTCAATCATGGGCTCGAGCCAATAAAGTCCGCGCGAGCCGTTGCGAATCACGCGCACGTCCGCATGCCGCGCCCGCGCCTCGGCCGCGATGGCGCGGGCCACGGCTTCGGCGCCGAGCGAGAGTGCGCTCGCATCGCGCGGCACGTAGATGTCGATGCTCACGTGCGCTTCCGACCTGCCGTCACCAGGTCGTCAAAATCCTGCACTGTAACGCGCCCCAAAAGATCGCCGTCAATCATCAACGCGGGAGAGCACGCGCAGTTTCCCAGGCAGTAAACCGGCTCGAGCGTGAAGGCACCATCGGCGCTCGTCTCGTGAAAATCGATGCCAAGCCGTTCCTTGGCGTGAGCGGCGAGCGCGCTTGCGCCCATGGCCTGGCAGGACTCCGCCTGGCAGAGCCGCACCACGTGACGACCCACGGGATGATCGCGAAAAAAATGGTAGAAGCTCACGACCCCATGCACTTCGGCGCGCGATAGGTTCAGGCCTGCGGCGATCAGCGCGACAGCGCCCGGGGGTACGAAGCCGAGGCTTGCCTGCACGCCGTGCAGAATTTCGATGAGCGGACCCGGACGGGACTTGTGCTCGGCGACGATGCGCAGCACCGCCCGCCGCTCAACGTCAGTCAGAGGTTGCATGGTCAATCAATATAGCCGGAATCGGGATCCGCGCCCCGTATAAACCGCGTTTTTTGCCGCCATCGCCCGATGCGCGCAGCAGCGCGCCGTGCTCATCTCTTCAGCGTTCGCTGATGGTGGCGCAGATGATCTTCCATGAAGGTCGAAATGAAGTAATACCCATGGTCGTAGCCTTCCTGAAGGCGCAGCGTGACGGGATAACCGACCCGACGGCAGGCCGCCTCAAAGAGCTGCGGATGCAGCTGCTTTTCGAGAAACTGATCAGCCGTACCCTGATCGATCAGGATCGGCGGGCGGCGCGCGGCATCTTTGACCTGCGCGACCAGCTCCGTCGCATCATAGGCGCTCCACTGGCCATGATCCGCGCCCAGATAGCCACTGAAGGCTTTTTGCCCCCACGGACAGCTCTTCGGCGCCGCGATCGGCGCAAACGCCGAAACGGAGCGATAGCGTTCGGGATTCTTCAACGCGATCATGAGCGCACCATGACCGCCCATGGAGTGGCCAAAGATTCCCTGCCGCTCGCGGTCGACTGGAAAGCCTGCGTCGATGAGCGCCGGAAGCTCCTCGGTGACGTAGGAATACATGCGGTAGTTGGCGGACCAGGCCTTTTCGGTCGCATCGACATAGAAGCCTGCGCCCACTCCGAAATCCCAACTATCGGTGTCGCCGGGGACCTTGACCCCGCGTGGACTCGTGTCGGGCGCAATCAGCATGAGACCAAGCTCAGCAGCGACGCGCTGCGCACCGGCCTTCATCATGAAAGTCTCTTCAGTGCAGGTCAGTCCCGCGAGGTAATAGAGAACCGGAACACGCCCCTGCTGTACCTGCGGGGGCGTGAATACGGCAAAACGCATCGAGCAAGCCGTCGTGGCGGCGTCGTGGCGATAAAAGCCGACGACGCCGCCATACGAGCGGTGCTGACTGATGACCTCGAACTTGGGCCCTGTCATGAGCGGCGCGCTTAGGCCGCCAGGGTGCCCTTTTTCTTCGCGGCATCAGTTGCCAGCAGATCCATCAGCGGCGGCGAGAGGCAGTCATACGGCTCAAGACCGAGCTCCTTCAGTCGTGCGCGAATAGCGCCCATCTGGTCGGGCTTCGTTCCCGCTTCGATGATGGAGGAGACGAAAGCTGCGAACTGCGGGGCCGCCCAGCCCTTTTCCTTCGACAGCTCGACGTGGATGAAGTCGAAGCCGTAGAGCGGATGCGCCTTGTTTTCGATGCGGCCATACATATGCACGCCGCAGACGCTGCAGGCGTGACGCTGAATGGCAGCGGACGGGTCGACGATCTTAAGCTTCTGTCCGTTTGCCGTAACGCTCAGGTTGTCGCGTGCTACCACACCGACAATCGAGAACACAGCGCCCTTGGGCTTCCAGCACTTGGTGCAGCCGCACGCATGATTGAAAGCGACGTCGCCCTTGATGGTGACGACAACGGGGTCCTGCGAACACTTGCACGTC
>Ga0302326_10010244_pt1 | contig 20337 bp, 19 predicted proteins | sample Palsa_T0_3_FD_202264 | JGI IMG/M metagenome (GOLD analysis project Ga0302326, IMG submission 202264) | Peat permafrost microbial communities from Stordalen Mire near Abisko, Sweden - Palsa_T0_3 | ecosystem: Environmental > Terrestrial > Soil > Palsa > Peat permafrost | place: Sweden: Abisko...
TCATCCGTACCTTCGTTGCGTCAAGTCCTTTACCACCGACGCGGCGGCATTGAGCACGAGCACGATCGTCAGCAGAATGCCGCCGAGCCCGAGGGCTAGCGGCAGGTCCCCTTTGCTCGTTTCCAGCGCAATCGCAGTTGTCATGACGCGTGTGACGCCGTCGATATTGCCGCCTACGATGATCACGGCGCCGACCTCACCAGCGGCGCGCCCGAAGCCGGCCAGTACAATGGTGATCAGCGAGAAACGCAGATCCCAGAGCAGTGTCAGCGCTGCGCCGAACCGCGTCTCACCGAGCGAACGCAACTGTTCTCGGTATTCGATCCACGCGTCCTCGACCACTTGGCGCGACAGTGCGGCTATGATTGGCGTCACCAGAATCGCCTGAGCGATGATCATTGCGGTCGGCGTGAAGAGCAGGCCCATTGCTCCCAGCGGCCCGGCCCGTGAGAGAAGCAGATACACGAGCAGTCCGACCACTACTGGGGGCAGGCCCATCAACGCGTTGAGCACGACCACGAGCGTGTGCCGTCCGGAAAAACGACTCACGGCGACCGCCGCCCCCAACGGAAATCCGATGGCGCTTGCGATAAGGACTGCGGCAAAACTCACCCGCAGGCTGAGCAGCGTGATGCCGATGAGCCGCGGATCCGCTCCGGCGACGAGGCGCAGCGCCTGGCCGGCCGCTTCGCCCAGCGTGCTCACCGAACTAGGCGCGCAGGCGCGTCGAAATAGGCAATCCTTTGCATAGAGTGCGTACCGCCGTTCGGGCGGCACGTTGGAGCATAACGGTTGGAGCGGTCGGCGCAAACATGCTTGCCATTGCATAATGGCAGCAGGATCCGGTTTGCGGAAGTGTCGCCCGTCCGGCGGCCCGGAGACAAGCGCCGCCGAACGGGTACGATCCTTGGCATCGATGCACTCGATTGGCGGCAGGCAGTAGCACGGAATTGCGGTAGGATGGCGCTCCCGCCCGTCGCTATGTCGAACATGGAATTTGCGTTCATACTCGACCCGCTGCCGTTGCTCAAAGCCTACAAGGACACCAGCGTGGCGATGATGCGCGCGCTGCAGGCGCGCGGTCATTCCCTGTTCGTGCTGGAGCAGCGCGACTTGTTTTGGGACGGAAAGCAGACGCTCGGCTCGGTGCGGCCGCTGCAGGTTGCTGCGGACGACCATGACTGGTTCCACGTCGGGGACCTTGCGGTGCGCCCGCTGCAATCCTTTGCGGCGGTGGTTATGCGCAAGGATCCGCCATTCGACATGGAATACGTGTATTCGACATATCTGTTGGAGATCGCGGAGGCGCACGGCGCGCGTGTCTTCAATCGTCCCGATGCGCTGCGTGACTACAACGAAAAGCTGGCAATCGCCCGATTTGCGGAATTCATTGTTCCGACGCTGGTTACCCGCGACCCGGCTCTGCTTGGCGCTTTCATCGATGAGCACGAAGACATCATCTTGAAACCGCTCGATGGTATGGGCGGGACCTCGGTATTCCGCGTGCGCGAGGACGACGCCAATCGCAATGTCATCGTCGAGACCGTTGGCCAACACGGCGCGCGCACGGTGATGGCACAACGCTTCATCCCCGAGATCGTCGACGGGGACAAGCGCATCGTGCTTATCGCCGGTGAACCGGTGCCGCACGTGCTGGCGCGCATCCCCAAGCCTGGCGAGACACGGGGTAATTTGGCCGCGGGAGGTCGTGGCGTTGTGCGCGCTCTCTCGCCGCGCGATCGCATTATCGCAGAGACGGTAGGTGCCCGGCTGTGGGCAGATGGCATGCTCGTCGTTGGTCTGGACGTCATCGGCGATTACCTAACGGAAGTCAACGTCACCAGCCCCACCGGATTCGTCGAGATCGCAACCCAGACCGGCGTTGACGTCGCCGGCCGGTTTGCGGATGCATTGACCGCTGCCGCGAAGTAGGGCGCGGTGCGCTTGCGTTCGATCCCTTCTGATAAGATAGCTCATACGGGAGGGGGTTCATGATCGGGATTCTGATCATCGCTCATGGCAACTTGAGCGACAGCCTCGCGGGTGCGGTGACGCACGTGCTGGGTGCTCGCCCTTTGCAATTCGAGACGCTAGAAGTTGCGGCGACCGATGACCCGCTGCATTTGCTGCCGAAGGCCCGGGCACTGGTGAACGAACTCGATACGGGCGACGGCGTGCTGATATTTTCGGACATTTACGGCGCGACGCCGTGTAACCTCGCATCCAAGCTGCTCGTATCCGGTCGTGTCGAGGCCGTGGCGGGCGTTAATCTGCCCATGCTGGTGCGGGCATTCACGTACCGCGACAAGGGTATGGAAACGATGATCAAAAAGGCCATCAGCGGTGGCTGCGACGGGGTTCTGCATATCGACGTCGATCCGATCTATGCGGCAGCAAGAAGTTGAGATCATCAACAAGCTGGGCCTTCACGCCCGGGCGGCGGCCAAGCTCACCCAGCTTGCGAGCCATTATCAATGCGAGGTTTCGCTCGCCCGCAATGGCCGCAAGGTAAACGCGAAGAGCATCATGGGGGTCATGATGCTGGCCGCCGGCAAAGGCAGTCGTATCGTGCTCGAGACCGACGGGCCCGACGAGGGCGAGGCCCTAGCCGCAATTGTCACCTTGATCGGCGACTACTTCGGCGAGGGTCAGTGACCTGCCGCCGTTCGCGGCCGACGCTCCAGCGACCCGCGGTGTCGAACTGGAATGGAACCAATGCACCATCGGGCTGCTCAATGAGAGAGCGTGCGAGGCGGTCGCCCCGCGCCTCCGTTGAGAAAGGCCTAGCAATCATGCAAATACGTCAAGTCGAATTGACCAACCGTCTCGGCCTGCACGCGCGAGCGTGCGCCAAGCTGGTCCGGGTAGCCTCGCAATTTCGCTGCAACGTGTCCCTGATCTGGAACGGAAAGCGGGCAAGTGCGCGCAGCATGGTTGCTGTGATGCTGCTCGCAGCCGGCGTCGGCGCGACGATCCGGGTTGAAACCCAAGGTCCGGACGAGGCCGAGGCGATGACCGCGTTGGTACAACTTATAAGTGACCAATTTGGCGAGAGGCAGTGACGTAACGCGATGAGCCTTGTCCTGCACGGAATCGGAGTCTCCGGTGGCATTGCGATCGGACGGGCACAACTTGTCTCGCATGCCACCATCGAAGTCGCTCATTACTCGATTACAGCGGCGCAGGTGCCGGCGGAGGTTGAACGTCTGACGCAGGCTCTGCACGCCGTGCAGAAGGAGCTCGAAAATCTCCACGGCGCGATGACCGCGGGCGACGCGCCGGCCGAATTCGGCGCGTTTCTCGACGTGCATTGGATGATCCTGACTGACCCCACTCTGCATGAAACGCCCAAGCGCACGATTGCCGAGCAGTTTTGCAACGCGGAATGGGCACTGACTCAGCAGCTTGGGGTGCTCATTGAGCAGTTCGATTCGATCGAGGATCCGTACTTGCGCGAGCGCAAAGCGGACGTGGTGCAGGTCGTCGAGCGCGTCCTTAAAGTGCTGCTCGGCCGGCCCGGCGTCGTGCGCCCGACCGCCGCCGAGGAGGAGACGATTCTCGTCGCGCACGACCTGTCGCCGGCAGACGTCATCCAATTCAAGAGCCACCATTTCGCTGCATTCCTGACCGACCTCGGCGGTGTGACCTCGCACACCGCCATCGTGGCGCGCAGTCTGAACGTGCCGGCGGTCGTCGCGACGCACAATGCGCGGGCGCTCATCCGCGAGAACGAGCTGCTCATCGTCGACGGCGGACGCAATGTCGTCATCGTCAATCCCGATCGCTCAGTGCTCGCCGAATACCGGCTAAAGCAGGGCGAACTCGAAGTCGAGCGGCAAAAGCTTCGCCTTCTGCGCACGACGGCGGCGACGACCATCGACGGCTGTCACGTGGAACTCCTGGCCAACATCGAGTTGCCGGAGGATATGGAACAGGCGCGCGAGAACGGTGCGGCCGGCGTGGGTTTGTTCCGGACGGAGTTTCTGTTCCTCAATCGCGATGGCCTGCCAACAGAGGATGAGCAGTTCGAGGCGTATCGGACGGTGGCGTCCGGGATGAAGGGCCACCCGGTGACGATTCGCACCTTCGACCTTGGCGCCGACAAGCACAAAGAGGGACTTGCCGGCCTGTCGCGCGTCGCTCCTAATCCGGCGCTGGGCCTGCGCGCGGTTCGCTTTTGCCTCGCCGAGCCAAGACTTTTCCTGACCCAGCTTCGCGCCATCCTGCGCGCCTCGCACTACGGCGCGGTGAAGATCCTGCTGCCGATGCTCTCTTCGGTGAGCGAGATCGAGCAGGCGCTGGCATTGATCGCGCAGGCGAAGGAGAGCTTGCGCGAGCAGCGGGCAAAATTCAACCCCGGAGTCGAGGTTGGCGGCATGATCGAAATTCCCGCCGCAGTGCTCTCAATCGGCGCCTTCACATCGCGACTGGACTTCCTCTCGATCGGTACCAACGACCTCATCCAGTACACGCTGGCAGTCGATCGCGCCGACGACGCGGTTTCGCAGTTGTACGACGCGCTGCATCCCGCGGTGATCAAGCTCATCGCGCTCGCCATCAGCACCGCCAACCGGGCCGAGGTGCCCATCGCAGTCTGCGGGGAAATGGCAGGCGAGGCCCGCTTGACCCGTTTGCTCCTCGGCATGGGCCTGACCAATTTTTCGATGCATCCGGCGCATCTTCTGAGCGTCAAGCAGCGCGTTATCGCCAGCGATACCGGCGTCGCCAAGCCGATCGTCGAACGGATGCGACGTACCGACGAACCTTCGCGCCTCATGTCGCTGCTGGAGAAGCTGAACCTGAATTGACATCCGGGAGCGGCTGGGTAAACTAGTAATCACGCGCCGATTTGATGATCAGCTTGCGGGCGCGAGGGAACTCCGGAGACGGATGCTTCCAATAAATACGGCTAAAGCGGCGAGGACTTTCAGTGTACCGACCCGATTAGCGCGAGCTGATCGGGTTTTTTCATTGGGCATCGTGACGCGATCAGCCACTTCTGTCGGAATCGTCCAGCCGCTGCGCGCGGTGTTTTCGGAGCCGCTCGCGCTCTCCTCCGGCGCGACGCTGCCGGCTTTCGAGCTCGTGTACGAAACCTATGGCACGCTCAATGCTGAGCGCTCCAACGCGGTCCTGATCTGTCACGCGCTCAACGCGTCCCATCACGTCGCTGGCACGTATGCCGGACAACCTGACAGCGAAGGCTGGTGGGACAACATGGTAGGGCCCGGTAAGCCCATCGACACTACGCATTTCTTTGTTGTCGGTGTCAACAATCTGGGCAGTTGCTTCGGCTCAACCGGCCCGGCGTCAATCAATCCGGCGACGGGAACGCCATGGGGCGCGGATTTTCCGATCGTCACCGTCGAGGACTGGGTCGACGCCCAGGCGCGGCTCGCGGATCGGCTCGGCATCCAACGCTTTGCTGCGGTCATGGGCGGCAGCCTCGGCGGGATGCAAGCGCTTTCATGGGCGATTCGCTATCCGCAGCGCATCGCCAACGCGCTGGTCATTGCGGCAGCGCCAAACCTCTCGGCACAAAACATCGCCTTCAACGAGGTCGCGCGCGCGGCCATCATGACTGATCCGGAATTCCACAACGGTCATTTCTATGCCCACGGGGTCAAGCCTGTACGCGGATTGCGCGTCGCGCGTATGGTCGGCCACATCACCTACATCTCCGACGAACAGATGGGTGAGAAGTTCGGGCGCACGCTGCGCGAGGGAATCAATTATTCATTTGCACCGGAATTCGAGATCGAGTCCTACCTTCGATATCAGTCGGAGAAGTTTTCAGAATACTTCGATGCCAACACGTATCTGCGCATCACCAAGGCGCTCGACTATTTCGATCCGGCGCTGGCCGCGGGTGGCGATCTCGCACGCGCGCTCGCCGCGGTGACGAGTCGCTTTCTCGTTATTTCGTTCACCACCGACTGGCGCTTCTCGCCGGCGCGCGCGAGAGAGATTGTCAAGGCGCTGGTCGACAATCGCCGCGATGTCTCGTACGCGGAGATCGTCGCGCCGCATGGGCACGATGCATTCCTTCTCGACACGCCGCAATATCACGCCGTCGTGCGCAAATACCTCACGCCGCCGGAAATCAGGGCCGCGTCTCCTGCGCAAGCCCCACAGGCGCGTGGCCTGGACGACCAGACGCGATTGACTGCGCCGCAGTTTCCACGCGCCGACTTTTCGACCATCGCGGGCTGGATACCGGCCGATGCAAGGGTTCTGGATCTCGGTTGCGGTGACGGCAGCCTGTTCGCGTACCTGCGCGAATCACGCGGGGTGCATGGCTACGGCATCGAAATCGACGACGCCGGCGTGCTGGCGTCGATCGGCAACGGTGTCAATGTCATCCAGAGCGACCTGGAAAGCGGTCTCGCCGGTTTTGACGACCAGACCTTCGACTGCGTGATCCTGTCGCAGACCTTGCAGGCGGTGCGCCACACCGAAGAGATCGTGCTCGAAATGCTGCGCGTCGGGCGCGAAGCGATCGTTACCTTTCCGAATTTCGGACATTGGTCGCACCGGTTGCAGGTCTTGCGCGGCCGGATGCCGGTTTCGTCGAGCCTGCCTTATCAGTGGTACGACACGCCGAACATTCACCTTTGCACGGTCGCCGACTTTGATGCGTTCTGCGGCGGACATGCCTTCCGTGTCCTCGATCGTGTTGTGCTACACGATGCGCGGCAGGTGACCGTGTGGCCGAATCTGTTCGGATCCCTCGCGATCTATCGCTTTCGCCGCAACTGAAGCTGCGGCGCCGTTACAATGCGGTCGATGAGCGACACCAAGCCGGGGTGGCGGCAGGCGCTATTCAACCGGCGCATGCTGATCTGCGTCTTCACCGGCTTCAGCTCTGGGTTGCCGCTGTACCTGCTCATCAACCTGCTGCCGGCGTGGCTGCGCACGGAAGGGGTCGATCTGCGCTCGATCGGAATGTTCGCTCTTATCCAGCTCCCGTTTACGTGGAAATTTTTCTGGGCCCCCTTGCTTGACCGCTATGCCCCGCCCGTCTTCGGTCGGCGCCGAAGTTGGATGCTCGCGACGCAAGTGTTGCTGCTGGTATCGATCCCGGCGTTCGGCGCCCTGCGGCCGCAACTCGACCTGTGGACCATCGCTTATCTCGCCACGGCGGTCGCGTTCTTCGCCGCGACCCAGGACATCGCTCTCGACGCCTACCGGCGGGAGCTCCTGCCCGACTCTGAACTGGGGCTTGGCAACGCGATCCACGTCCAGGCATACCGGGTGTCTAGCCTCGTACCCGGCGCGCTCGCGTTGGTGCTCGCCGATCATTTCCCGTGGCAGACGGTTTTCACAGTAACGGCGCTGTTCATGCTCCCCGGCATCGTCAACACGCTGCTCGTCAGCGAGCCGGCGCTGGCGCGGCCTGCACCTCGTACACTCGCCGAGGCGGTCGTCGAGCCATTCCACGAATTCATCACTCGCGCCGGATGGCAGCGGGCCCTGCTCATCCTTGCGTTCATTTTCTTTTACAAGCTCGGCGATTCGATGGCGACCGCTCTGGCCACGCCTTTCTATCTCGATATGGGCTTTTCCAAATCCGAGATCGGGTTGATCGCCAAAAACGCGGGATTGTGGGCGAGCGTAGTCGGCGGTTTGCTTGGCGGACTGTGGATGCTAAAGGTCGGAATCAATCGCGGACTGTGGCTTTTCGGGGCGGTACAGGTAGTGTCGATATTGGGCTTTGCGTGGCTAGCCTACGTAGGCGAACCCGATCGCCTGCTGCTCGCCGTCGTGATCGCCTTCGAGGCGCTCGGCGTGGGGCTCGGCACCGCGGCCTTCACCGCGTTCATCGCACGTACCACCGACCGCCGCTATACGGCAACGCAGTTTGCGCTCTTCACGAGCCTCGCTTCGGTGCCGCGTGCGCTGGTCAATGCAACCACCGGCTGGATCGTCGAACAGACGGGTTGGTTCGTCTTTTTTCTGCTTTGCACCGCGTTGGCGCTGCCTGGCATGGCGTTGCTGCTGCGCGTCGCTCCCTGGAACGAGCCAGAATCAGATCGCAACGAGGTAATTGGATGAACCAGCATAAGTTCAGCGCTATCGCACACCGCGATCACGACTACTGCAACCCGGTCGCGGCGGCCAAGATCGAGCGCATTCTCGACCTTTTGCCGCTGAAGGAGGATGCGAGCGTGCTCGATCTTGGCTGTGGCCGCGGCGAACTTTCGCTGCGCATCATCGAGCGTTTCCAGGCGCATGTTACCGCCGTCGATTTTTCGTCTCCAATGCTCGATGCGGCGCGCGAACGCGCGGAGTGGTGCGAGGCACTGCCGCGCTTGCGCCTGCTCAAGCTTGATATCGCGGAGTACAAGCCCGAACCTGCATCGTTCGATCTTACCGTGATGCTCGGTGGCGGGGGCATTGCCGGGGGCTTTGCCGGCATCTGCGTCAGGCTCGCGCAGTGGACCCGACCCGGCGGTTACATTCTCATCGGCGACGGATTCTGGGCCAAGCCACCGGTTGCGGAGTATCTGGAGCATTTGGAAGCGACACCGGAGGAGTTTCGTGACCATCGCGGCAACGTACAGGCGGGGGTCGACGCTGGACTGATCCCGCTGCACGCGGCGGTCGCATCCTCGGACGAATGGGACGAATACGAATGGAAATACAGCCGCTCGATCGAGCGCTATGCTCTCGAGCAGCCGGCCGACCCCGACATTCCGGCGATGCTCGAGCGCATCCGTCGCTGGCGCGACGCCTACTTGCGCTGGGGGCGCGAGACGCTGGGATTTGGCGTGTACCTGTTCCATCGCCCTGTTGACGCACGGTGACCGCACCATGCCAAACGCGAGCGCGGGTTATTCGGGAACACCTTTGCCGCAAAAGCTGGGCCTCAAATCGGGGATGCGATTTATCGCCTTGAATGCACCGCCGGAACTCGGCGTGATACTCGCCGGTGCGCCGGATCTCAAGCGCCTGGCGCGCGTCACGTCCTTCGATTGCGCGCTTGCGTTCGCAACGACCGAGCGCGCGCTTGCGACGGTGTTTGCCAAGCTTCCTTCAAGACTCGTCGATACCGGAATGATTTGGATCGCATGGCCCAAGAAGACGTCAGGTGTAGCGACCGAGTTGACTGAGAACATTGTGAGGCGGGCCGGCCTTGATACAGGGCTGGTCGACGTCAAGGTATGTGCTATCGACGCAACGTGGTCGGGGTTGAAGTTTGTTCGGCGGCTGCGCGATCGGCGCGCGTAACAAGAGCGCAGGTGACAAGGGAGGGTTAAATGGCCTTTAGCTCAAGATTCGGCTGCGCCGCCACCGCCCTGCTGCTCGCCACATGCGTGAGCCCGCCGGCACCGGCGCCGGATGGCGGCGACCTCGAGCAGTTGTTTGCCGCCGAGCGTTCCTTTGCCCGGGCTTCGACCGAGCGTGGCATCCGCGCTTCGTTCCTCGAATACTTCGCATCGGATGGCGTCGATTTCGCACCCGGTCCGGGCTCGATGCGCGAACGAATGCTCGCGCGGCCGGCCCCGGCGGATCCGCTGGCGCTGCTTCTCGACTGGTCGCCGCAGGCCGGCGCCGTCGCCCGCTCGGACGATCTCGGTTACACGACCGGTCCCTACTCATTGCGCAATCAGCGCGATGCGAGTGCTGCAACACACTACGGCTATTTCTTTTCCATATGGAAGCGCGACAACGGTGCATGGCGCGTCGCCGTCGACGCAGGGGTGTCGACGCCCGCCGCGCCGGAGCCCGAACGGCGACGGACCGCGGCGGGTGAACTATCCTCGGCACACGCCCCGAAAATGGCGCTGGTGAACAATCGTGAACGCGGCAAGGATGCGCTCGTCGCGCTTGAGCGCGGACCGCGAAGCCTCGATCCGGAACCAACTGACACAGCATCGTATTTTGACTTACTGGCAAGCTCCGTGAGGGTGCTGCGCGATGGCAGCTATGCCGTGCTCGGGGCCGACGCCGCGCGCAAGGCGCTGGCGGCGCCCATGCGCCGCGTGCAGTGGACACCCTCCGGGACAGGCATCGCAGCGAGCGACGACCTCGGCTACACCTTCGGGCGCTATGAGCGCTGGAATGGCGGCGCGAACGAGTCGTCCGGCTACTACGTCCATGTTTGGCAACGCGACGAAACCGGTGCTTGGCGTATCGCCGTGGATGTCTGGCTGCCGCCCGACTAATTACTCAATCTGTTCGAGTTGTCGCTGCAGCTCCAGCCACTGCTCTTCGGCGCGCGCGAGCTGCCAGGTCAGGTCGCCTTGGCGCTCGAGCATAGCGAGCAATTGTTCCTTGTTGCCCTCCTCGTACGCTTCCGCCGAGGCGAGCCATGTCTCCAATTCGCGCTTCTCGACGTCCAGTGCCTGCATCTGCACCTCGACATCGGCGATCTTGCGCTGCAAGGGCTTGCGCAGCGCCGCCAGCCGCTGGCGCTCGTAGGCCTCGGTTCGCTTTTGCGCCTTGCGATCGGGCACGTTGCCGTTCGCATCCTTGTTCGCTGCGTCGGCGCCCTCGCGGGTACGCCGTGAACGTACCCAGTCGCGGTAGTCGTCGAGATCGCCGTCGAAAGGCGCAAGAGTGCCGTCATCGACGAGCCACAGTTCGTCTGCGGTAGCGCGCAGCAGGTGCCGGTCGTGCGCGACGACGATCAAGGCGCCTTCGTAATCCTGCAAGGCTTCCGTCAGTGCCTCGCGCATCTCGATGTCCAGGTGGTTGGTCGGCTCGTCAAGGAGCAGCAGATTCGGGCGCTGTCGTACGAGCAACGCCAGGGTCAGGCGCGCCTTCTCTCCTCCTGAGAATTCGCCCACGGGCGCGGCCACGCGGTCGCCTCGGAAATCGAAACCGCCGAGGAAATCGCGCAGCTCCTGCTCGCGTGTCGCCGGCTCGAGGCGGCGCATGTGCCATAACGCGCTCTCTTCCAGACGTAGCTGCTCGAGTTGGTGCTGCGCGAAATAGCCGATACGCAAACCCTGCACCGTCAGTCGCTCTCCGCCGAGCAACGGAAGCTCACCGGCGATCGCCCGCAAGAGCGTCGATTTGCCCGCGCCGTTAGGGCCGAGCAAGCCGATGCGCTCGCCGGGCAGTATCGCCCAGTTGACGCCGGTTACCACCGGCTTTCCCGGATAGCCCAGCGTCGCGTGGTCGAACTTGACGAGTTGTCGTGCGTGTATCTCGATTGCCGAAAACGCAAACGCGAAAGGGCTGTCGACGTGCGCGGCGGCGATTAATTCCATGCGCTCGAGCGTCTTCATCCGGCTCTGTGCCTGCTTGGCTTTGGTCGCCTTGGCGCGAAAGCGGTCGATATACGAGCGAAGATGCGCGATCTGTCGCTGTTGCTTGGCGAATGCCGCCTGCTGCTGCGCAAGCGCCAGTGCATGCTCGCGCTCGAATTGGGTGTAGTTGCCGGTGTACAAGCGCAGCTTGCGATCGTCGAGATGCACAATCGAGGTCACGACCGCGTCGAGGAAATCGCGATCGTGCGTGACGAGCAGTAGCGTCCCGGCGTAACGTTGTAGCCACTCCTCGAGCCAAAGCACGGCGTCGAGATCGAGATGGTTGGTCGGCTCATCGAGCAGCAGCAGATCCGAGCGCGTCATCAGTGCCTGCGCGAGGTTGAGCCGCATACGCCATCCGCCGGAGAAGCTCGCAACAGGCTCATCATGGCGTGAGGCGGGAAAGCCCAGGCCGGAGAGCAGCATCGCGGCTCGGGCGCGCGCACTGTAGCCATCGATAGCCTCGTAACGATGGTGCAGTTCCGCGAGCAGTTCGCCGGCGGTGCTTGGATTGGCCTCGGCGCCGGCCAGTGCGCGCTGCACCGCGCGCAGTTCCGCATCGCCGTCGAGCACGAACTCGATTGCGGGCATAACAACCGGGAGCGTCTCCTGCGCAACATGCCCGATCACCCACGACGGTGGGAGCGACACTTGGCCCGAGTCGGCATCGATCTCGCCGCGCAGTAACGCGAACAACGACGACTTGCCACTGCCGTTGGCACCGATCAGGCCCAGCCTGTGACCCGGATGGACCGTGAGCGCGGCATCTTCGAGCAGGCGCTTGTTGCCACGCGCGAGCGTGAGGTTACCGATGCGGATCAACGCAACTCGAAGTCATAATCGATGATCAATGGCGCATGGTCCGAAAAGCGCCGGTTCTTGTAGATCGATACCGCGCGGGCCGTGGCGGCTATACCGGGCGTGGCAACCTGGTAGTCGATGCGCCAGCCGACGTTGTTTGCCCACGCCTGGCCGCGGTTCGACCACCAGGTGTACTGCTCGGGCTTTGGGTTGACGCGGCGAAATACGTCGATGAAACCCAGTTCGTCGAACACGCGCGTGAGCCACGCCCGTTCTTCTGGAAGAAAGCCCGAGTTCTTCTGGTTGCTGCGCCAGTTTTTGAGGTCGATCGGTTGATGCGCGATATTCCAGTCACCGCAAAGGATGATCTCGCGCTTCTGCCGGCGGAGCTCGAGCAGGTGCGGCAGGAAGCTTTCAAGAAAACGAAATTTGGACGCCTGGCGATGCGGTCCGGCCGACCCGGAAGGCAGGTAGACGCTGACGACCGCGAGTTTTCCGAAGTCGGCCTCGAGATAGCGGCCTTCGGCGTCGAATTCGGTGCAACCAAAGCCGGCGGTGACCTTGGGCATCCGTTTGGCGTACAACGCGACCCCCGCGTAGCCCTTGCGCGCGGCCGAGCAAAAGAAGCCATGCGCCTTTCGCGGCGAGCGAAGGGGGCGCGGAACGTCGTCCGTGCCGGCCTTGATTTCCTGCAGGCAGACCACATCCCACGGTTCGGCGCGTGCGAGCCAGCGGGAGAGCCCCTTGCGCTCGGCCGAGCGGATGCCGTTGACGTTCAGCGTGACGATGCGCATTGTAGAATAGGGTCCGGTCAGGTTTCGGCGGGTCAAGGCGGCTGCGGGCGGCCACAAAGAAAACCGAACCAGGCTCCATTCTACCGATGACCCAGTTCCGCCAGGACTTCCTCGCTTTCGCCTTGGCACGCGACGTGCTTCGGTTCGGTGACTTCGTCACCAAAGCGGGGCGCAAGACACCGTACTTCTACAACGCGGGACGCTTCAACGACGGCGACAGCCTGCACCGCCTCGGCCGTTACTACGCTGAGGCGTATCTGGCTTCCGGCGTGGTGTGCGATCAGCTGTTCGGTCCGGCCTACAAGGGCATTACCCTGGCGGCCGCCACGGCTATTGCCTTGGCCGAAAAGGGTCATAATCTGCCCTATAGCTTCAATCGCAAGGAGGCCAAGGACCACGGCGAGGGCGGGACGATTGTCGGGGCGCCGTTGCAGGGTCGTGTCCTCATTGTTGACGATGTGATTACCGATGGCGGGGCGAAGCGCGAGGCAATCGAGATCATCCGGGCAGAAGGTGCCCAGCCGGTTGCCATCCTGATCGCGTTCGATCGGATGGAACGGGGCCGCGGCGAGCAGTCGGCGGTGCAGGAACTGGTGCATGAATTCGGCATGCCGGTCATCGCGATCGCAACGCTCGAGGATTTGCTGGTGTTTCTCGCAGCGCGTCCGGAGTTGGAGGCGGCCACGATGGCGCTACGCGTGTACCGGGAGCAATACGGGTCGCCGGCATGACCCGGTGGCGCGGGGACGTTTGGCAGGGACAGAGGCAAAGGGAATGGGCATGAAGCAGGCGATTCGACATTTTGGACTGGGAATCGGGACCGTCGCCGCGATGGCGCTGGCGACGAGCGCGTGGTCCGCCGGCACGTACAAATGGGTCGACGATCAGGGAGTCGTGCATTACAGCGACAAGGCACCCGCCGACGTGCCTTCGAAGGGTGAGAGCGTGCTCGACAAGCAGGGTCGCGAATTGAAGAAGATCGACCCTCCTCCGACACCGGCGCAGGTCAAGGCGAAAGAAGAAGAAGACGAGCGCCAGCGGGCACTGGCCAAAGCGAAAGACGACCAAGCACGCAAGGACAAGGCGCTGTTGCAGTCGTATACCACCGAGGATGAAATCGACATCGCCCGGACGCGTGCGATGTCGACTATTGAATCGCAAATCAAGTCTGCCCAAGCGTACGGCGCCGACTTGACCAGCCGGCAACAGGGCATAGCCAAGCAGAAGGCAAAATATGGCGGCCAGCCGATTCCGGCCGAACTCGACCACGAGTCCGCCGCGGTCGACTCCGAACTCTCGCGCCAGCTCATCCTTATCCGGCAGAAGCAGGAAGAACTGAACCTGACGACGACCAAGTACGACACGATCAAGCAGCGCTGGCATGAGATCATGGCCGACGCGGAGCGCGCGGGCGCTGCCGACGCGGCGGCCGGAAAGGCCGCAAAGAGCGCTCCGGGCAACGCGCCGTCTAAAGCCGCGCCGACGGCGCCGAGCGCTGCTGCCAGCAAGTAGCTCTGCCAGGCCCTGGCTTGCGGCGCGCCGCGAGCCAGCCGGGCCGGAGTATTGAGCCCGCGAGTCGCAGTGGCAGGGCGCCGGCCAGACCTGCGATAATCTCGCCCTTTCGTTGTTTCCGGTCGCGAGCCCCTGATGGCGCAATACGTCTACACCATGAACCGGGTGGGCAAGCTTGTGCCCCCCAAGCGGGTAATCCTAAAGGACATCTCGCTTTCCTTCTTTCCCGGCGCAAAAATTGGCGTGCTGGGACTTAACGGCTCGGGTAAATCGAGTCTGCTCAAGATCATGGCGGGTGAGGATCGCGAGTACGACGGCGAGGCTACGCCCATGCCGAATCTGCGTATCGGTTTCCTGCCGCAGGAGCCGCAGCTCGACCCCACCCAGACGGTGCGCCAGGTCGTTGCGGAAGGCATGGGCGAAGTGCTCTCCGCCAAGACCAAACTCGAGCAGATTTATGCCGCTTACGCCGAGCCCGACGCCGACTTTGACCAACTTGCGGCCGAGCAGGCGAAGTACGAGGCCATCATCGCCGCGTCCGGCGCGGACTCCGACCTGCAGATGGATATCGCGGCCGACGCGCTGCGGCTCCCCCCTTGGGAGGCGAAGATCGACCAGCTCTCCGGCGGGGAGAAGCGTCGGGTTGCCCTGTGTCGGCTGCTCTTATCCAAGCCCGACATGTTGCTGCTCGACGAGCCGACCAATCACCTCGATGCGGAGAGCGTCGAGTGGCTCGAGCAGTTCCTGCAGAAATTTCCGGGTACGGTGATCGCCGTGACCCATGACCGCTACTTCCTCGATAACGTGGCGGAATGGATCCTGGAGCTCGACCGCGGTTACGGCATTCCGTGGAAGGGCAATTACAGCTCCTGGCTGGAACAGAAGGAGCAACGGCTGGCGGTCGAGCAAAAACAGGAGGTCGCGCGCATCAAAGCGATGCACAAGGAGCTTGAGTGGGTGCGCACCAATGCCCGGGCGCGACAGGCGAAGAACAAGGCGCGCATCGCGCGCTTCGAGGAGCTGTCGTCGTACGAGCATCAGAAGCGCAACGAGACCCAGGAGATTTTCATTCCGGTCAACGAGCGCTTGGGTGACGCCGTCATCGAATTCAAGCATGTGAGCAAGGGTCACGGCGGCCGACTGCTTATCGACGATCTGAGCTTCATCGTTCCGGCGGGCGCGATCGTTGGCGTGATCGGCCCGAACGGTGCCGGCAAGACAACGTTGTTCCGCATGATTACCTCGCAGGAGAAGCCCGATAGCGGCGAGATCGTCGTCGGCTCGACGGTCAGACTTGCGGTCGTCGACCAGACGCGTGAGTCGTTACCCAACGACAAGACGGCGTGGGAGGCAATCTCCGGGGGCCAGGACATTCTGATGGTGGGTAAGTTTGAGATGCCGTCGCGCGCGTACCTCGGACGTTTCAACTTCAAGGGTCCTGATCAGCAGAAGAACGTGGGCGCGTTGTCCGGCGGCGAGCGCGGCCGGCTGCACCTCGCTGCGACCCTGCTCAAGGGCGGCAACGTGCTGCTGCTCGACGAGCCTTCCAACGACCTCGACGTCGAGACACTGCGCGCCCTCGAGGACGCATTGAACGAATTCGCCGGCAGCGCGCTTGTCGTATCGCACGACCGCTGGTTTCTCGACCGCATCGCGACGCACATTCTCGCGGCCGAGGACGACTCGAAATGGGCATTCTTCGAAGGCAACTACCAGGACTACGAGGCAGACAAGCGCAAGCGGCTGGGCGAGGAAGGGGCCAGGCCGCACCGCCCCCGGTACAAGCCGCTGATGCATTAGCCGGACCTCGGGCCGGTTACCGGCTCGCCGTCAAGTCGACAGCTTCTGCCTCAGCATCGCGTTGACCTGGGCAGGGTTGGCCTTGCCCTTGGTTGCGGCCATCGCCTTGCCGACCAACGCCTGGAACGCCTTTTCTTTGCCAGCTCGGTACTCGGCGACGATCGCCGCGTTGGTGGCAAGCACCTCGGCGACGACCTTCTCGATCGTGACCGCATCGGAGATCTGCTGTAACCCGCGCTTGCCGATGATCGAATCGGCATCGCCCTCGCCGGCCCACATCGCGGTGAACACTTCCTTGGCGATCTTGCCGGAGATGGTTCCATCTTGGATGCGTTTAAGCAGCCCGCCAAGTTGCTGGCCGGATATCGGTGCCGCGCCTGGATCGGTATCATTGCGATGGAGCGCGGCGGAGTATTCACCGAGGATCCAGTTGGCCGCGAGCCTCGCGTCCGCGCCGGCAAGCAGGGCATCCTCGTAGGGAATGGCGAGCAGCAGGGTGGATGAAAGCGTCGACGCGTCGCCCGGCGATAAGGCATGGTCGCGGACGAACCGTTCGCGTTTCGCTTCGGGCAATTCGGGCAACTCGGCCCTGACACGGTCAATCCAGGCTTCATCGATCACCAGCGGCGGCAGGTCCGGATCAGGGAAGTAGCGATAGTCCTGGGCGTCTTCCTTGGTACGCATCGAACGCGTTTCATCACGGTCTGGATCGTAGAGCCGGGTTTCCTGCGCCACATGACCGCCGTCTTCGATGAGATCGATCTGGCGGCGGACTTCAAAGTCGATCGCCTGCTGCAGAAAGCGGAAGCTGTTCAGATTCTTGACCTCGCATCGCGTGCCCAGCTTTGCCTCTCCCGCCTTTCGCACGGAGACGTTGGCATCGCAGCGAAAATTGCCTTCCTGCATGTTGCCGTCGCAGATGCCGATCCACCGCACCAGCGCATGCAGCGTCTTGGCGTAAGCGACCGCTTCCTCTGCGCTGCGCAGGTCTGGCTCGGAGACGATCTCGAGGAGCGGCGTGCCCGCGCGGTTCAAATCGATGCCGGTTTGCTCTTTGAGGTCCCATCCGGCGCTGCCTGTCGGGACGTCGACCAACTCGAGGGCATGCAGTGACTTGCCGGCGTCCTCCTCGAGGTGCGCGCGCGTCAGCCGCACCGTCTTGGGCCCGGTCCTGGTCGCGATCGTGATCGTTCCGCCCTGCACCACCGGAATCTCGTACTGGCTGACCTGGTAACCCTTCGGCAGGTCAGGATAGAAGTAATTCTTGCGCGCAAACACGCTGCGTCGGTTAATTGAGGCCCCGACCGCGAGGCCGAAGCGAATGGCGCGCTCGACCGCACCCTTGTTGAGGACGGGAAGCACGCCGGGTAGTGCGATGTCGATGGCCGAGGCTTGCGTATTTGGCGCCGCACCGAACGCGGTGGCTGCGCCAGAAAAAATCTTCGCCCGAGTAGAAAGCTGCGCGTGCGTTTCCAGACCGATCACGACTTCCCAGCTCATCGGCTCGTCTCCGGCCTCATCGCGGCAGGCTCCTTCCGATGCCAATCGGTTGCCTCCTGAAATCGGTGCGCGGCGTTGAGGATCAGCGCCTCCGCGAAATGATTGCCCTGGATCTGCAACCCGATCGGGAGTTGGTTGCGGTCGAAGCCGCAGGGAATGGAAATCGCCGGCGCGCCGGTCAGATTGCCGGCCACGGTGAAGATGTCGTTTAGATACATCTGCACCGGATCATCGCTCTTGGCACCGCACCGGAATGCCGCGGTCGGCGCGGTCGCGCCCATGATCACATCACACTGCCGGTACGCGCGCTGGAAGTCGTCGGCAATCAGCCGACGTACCTGCTGCGCCTTCAGGTAGTAGGCATCGTAGTAACCGTGAGAGAGCACGTAGGTGCCGACGAGAATCCGGCGCTTGACCTCGGCGCCGAAACCTTCGGCGCGGGTCTTCTCGTACATGTCGTTGAGGTCGTCATACACTGCCGCGCGATGGCCGTAGCGCACACCGTCATAGCGTGCCAGATTCGATGACGCTTCCGCAGGCGCGATGACATAATAGACCGGCACCGACAGATCGACGTTGGGCAGTGTCACGTCGACTGTCGTTGCGCCAAGCTTGCGGAACTCGGCGAGCGCGCGATCGACGGCCACGGCGACATCCGCATCGATGCCGGCGGCGCGATATTCCTTGGGCAGACCGATGCGCAGCTTCGCCAGTGGCTTGGCGCCGGCCGCCGCGCCGAGCATGCGCGTGTAATCCTCGCGCGGACGATCGAGGCTGGTCGAATCGCGCGCATCATGACCGGCCATCGCATTGAGCAGCAAGGCGCAATCCTCGGCGGTCTGCGCGAACGGGCCCGGCGTGTCGAGGCTCGACGCAAAGGCGATCACGCCATAGCGCGAGCAAACGCCATAAGTTGGCTTCAAACCGCAGACGCCGGACAGCGACGCCGGCTGGCGTATCGAACCCCCCGTATCGGTCCCGGTGGCGGCGGGAACCAACCGCGCCGCGACCGCGGCAGACGAGCCACCCGAGCTGCCACCCGGAACGCAATCGACATTCCAGGGGTTTCGCACTGAGCCGAAATACGAGCTCTCGCTGGACGAGCCCATCGCAAATTCGTCCATGTTGGTCTTGCCGACCAGTACCATGCCGGCGTCTTCAAGACGCTCAACGACGAAGGCGCTGTACGGAGCAACGAAATCCTTAAGCATGCGCGAACCGCAGGTCGTCTTCCAGCCCGCGGTCATCAAGACGTCCTTGTGTGCAATCGGGATGCCGGTCAGTGGTGTCGCGTCTCCCGTGGCGAGGCGCGCGTCCGCCGCCCGAGCCTGCGCCAGCGCGCGCGCGCCATCGAGGGCGAGAAAGGCATTTAGCCGCGGATTCAGTGCGTCGATGCGATCGAGCAGGGCGCTCGTAAGCTCGACGCTCGACAGACGCCGGGTTGCAAGCGCTTGCGCGAGGCTGGCAATCGGGGCGGTGACCACGCGCTCTATTCGATCACCTGGGGCACCAGGTACAGGCCATGGGCTATGGCCGGAGCCGACTCCTGGAAGAGTTCGTGCTGGTCGGATTCGGTGACGATATCTTCGCGCAGGGGCAGGGATACGTCCTGGGCGTGCGACATCGGCACGATGCCGCTTGTCTCGACCGCGCGCAGTTGGCCGATCAGATCGAGGATGCGGTCAAGCTTTTGCCCCACTTCGGCCGCCTCGGCGGGGGTGATGTCGATCCGGGCCAGATGGGCAAGTCGCTCGACGTCTTGAGTGGAAAGTGCCATTTTCGGGACCTTTAGCCGTTTTTGGCGCCAGAAGCGGTTAGAGGCTAAGCATATTAGGTTATCATATTCGGATTGTCTGAGCAGCCGCCGGGGTTGCTCGCGCGGCCGGAAAGTTCTCATGTTTGAATTGTTCAAGGGCTATTTCTCCAGCGATCTTGCTATCGATCTGGGGACAGCCAATACGCTCATTTACGTGCGCGGCAAGGGCATCGTGCTCAACGAACCCTCCGTCGTGTCGATCCGCCAAGAAGGGGGTCCTAACGGCAAGCGTGTGATCCAGGAGGTGGGACTCGCGGCGAAGCAGATGCTCGGTCGCACGCCGGGCAACATCACCGCCATCCGTCCAATGAAGGACGGCGTGATCGCCGACTTCACGGTCACCGAGCAGATGTTGAAGCAATTCATCAAGAAGGTGCTCGATTCCAAACTCTTCAGTCCTTCTCCGCGCATTATCATCTGCGTGCCCTGTGGCTCAACGCAGGTTGAGCGCCGCGCGATCCGCGAGTCGGCGCTCGGCGCCGGGGCGTCGAAGGTCTATCTAATCGAGGAGCCGATGGCAGCGGCCATCGGCGCCGATCTGCCGATTTCCGAGGCCACCGGCTCGATGGTCGTCGACGTGGGCGGTGGCACCACGGAAGTGGGTGTCATCTCACTCGGCGGCATGGTGTATTCGGGCAGCGTGCGCGTGGGCGGCGACAAGTTCGACGAATCGATCGTCAACTATATCCGTCGCAATTACGGCATGCTCATCGGGGAGACTACTGCCGAGACCATCAAGAAAACGATCGGCTCGGCATTTCCCGGCTCGGAAGTGAAGGAAATGGAAGTCAAGGGCCGCAATCTTGCCGAAGGCATCCCGCGTAGCTTCACGGTGTCCTCGAACGAGATCCTCGAG
>Ga0302326_10010245_pt1 | contig 20336 bp, 17 predicted proteins | sample Palsa_T0_3_FD_202264 | JGI IMG/M metagenome (GOLD analysis project Ga0302326, IMG submission 202264) | Peat permafrost microbial communities from Stordalen Mire near Abisko, Sweden - Palsa_T0_3 | ecosystem: Environmental > Terrestrial > Soil > Palsa > Peat permafrost | place: Sweden: Abisko...
ACCTTTGTCATTCCGACGCGCGAGCGAAGCGAGACAGGAGGAATCTGCTTCCTGCCTGGAACAACCGAGACCAGCTATTTCTTCAGGCGAAAAGGATAGCGTCCCGGAGGGACGCTTGAACCGAGCGCACGAACGCTCAGCGACGCAGATTAGAAGCGGATTCCATCTTGCTTCTAGCCAGCTCTTCCACCCGTGCCAGCACCTCGTCTTCCGAAAGCTTTGTGGAATCAATCACCACCGCGTCGTCCGCCGCCTGCAGCGGAGATGCGGCCCGCGTGCGGTCGCGGTGGTCGCGCTCGCGCAGGTCGGCGGCTACGTTCGCGCTCACTTCGCCTTTGATCTTCTGCTGCTCCATGCGGCGCTGCTCGCGGATCACCGGGTCGGCATCGAGAAAGATTTTCAGGTCAGCGTCCGGGAAAACTTTCGTGCCAATGTCGCGGCCTTCCATCACCACGCCGCCGCCCGCGCCCATCTCGCGCTGACGCGCGACCATCCAAGCCCGCACTCGCGGATGCACCGACACGCGCGAGGCCGCCTCGGTGACATCGCGCTCGCGGATGCGGGATGAAACATCGCGGCCGTCGAGCAGAGTGCAGTTTCCTCCCCTCGTGGGCTCGAGCCGAATGCGTGACGCCTCGGCCAGTTTCGCCAGCGCAGCTTCGTCGTCAAACGACACGTCGTTGTCGATCGCCTTCAGGGCCAGCGCGCGGTACATCGCGCCGCTCTCCAGGTTCACGTAGCCGAGCTTGCGCGCCAGCCGCGAGGCGATGGTGCTCTTGCCCGCCCCGGCCGGGCCGTCAATGGCGATGATCAGTTTGCGTGGAGAACCAGGAGCGGCTTCGGTCATGGAGCAAGTAGAAGATTGTACACGGTGCTGACGCTTCGGTTAGGTGACGGCAAGGTCCAGCGGTGCCGCAATCGAGGGGGACGATGCGTACTCGATGTGCAGAACACGCCGCTCGGCCTCCACTTGAGATTTTGACGAGGAATGAATCAGCAACGGTCGTATGGCGAGGATCCCTCCCGCGGGAACTACACATTCGACCTGCGGCATTTTGGTCGCGAGCTCATGGACTCGGTCATCGTCCAACACACCCAAGGTGTGTGTGCCGGGGAGAACTCGTAATGGCCCGTTCAACGTCGTGGAGTGATCGAGGTGAATTCGGAGTGCGAGAATCTGCTCTAGCGCTGCCGTGGGAGCGTGGGCGTAGGCCACGCCTTCTTTTACAGACCAAGGCCCCCAGCCCGCTGTCTCGCGATGTTCGCACAGCGGTAATGCAGTGTCCTGATTCCAGACCACCAGCCAGTTGGATTTGGGCGACTTGTCGAATAGCGTTGCGCGATATGGGAATGCCGCAGGACCCAGTACGGCCCGCGCGTGTTCAATCACAGCCGGCTGTTGAGCGAGTTCTGCGACCGGGGTCAATCCTAAGGCGTGGCGTACGCCCGCCCTGCTTCTGCGAGGAGCCGCGGCGGAGATTTTCTCGAGAAGTTGCTCGATTTCTTCACGCCCAAAAAATCTCGGAAGAATTGCGAAGCCGTCCTTCTCGATCGCCTCCTGCCACATCAATGTGCTTCTCCGGTTCTAGGTTTCACTCGCGTGAGCGGGCGGGGATTCGAGATCACCGGTTCTTTCGTTGGCGTAATCTGCAACATCGATCGGCCGCTGACGTGTACGAAGCTCAGCTCCCGCGCCGCCAGCAGGGCATTCACGGCTTCTTTCACCCGCGAGCGCGCCACGAAGTTGCCGAAGAAGGTTTCGAGCTCGGTGGGCTCGGCGGCGATTACGCAATCCATATATTTCGAGAGCAACGCCGAGAGGGCCTGCTGTACCGACAGTCCCACGCCTTCGCGCACCGCATCCGGAGACCAGCGGTAAAGCACATCCCAGAACGAGCCTTCGCCCGCCTTGTAGTCGACGCGCGTGATGCGCAGCTTGGCCAGCAACTCGCCCAAGGCTTTGTCGAGCGCGGGAAGGGAAACGCTGCCGCCGAGCGCCTCCTGCAGCTTCGGCTTCGAGATGGGGCCATCGCGATTGATCAGCTCAAAGGCGTCGCACGCCAGCGGCGAGTAAGGAGATCGCGGCCCCTGCCGGGGCGCGAGCTTGGGATTGCGCTCGCCCACCAGCGCATAGAAATAAGGAAACGCCGAAGCCGCTACCAGGAACGCGTTGTTTTCTTCGAACGAATTCGCCTCGTAGGCCGCGCGCTCGCGCAGCAGCCGGACCATCAGCTCCGTGGCCGCCAAGGCTCGCGGATCGGAGTAGGCGTGCTGCCATGTGGGAAGACGGTTGTCGGAGCCGACGAAGGCTCCGATGAATGTGGGCACGGGCATGGAGGGGCGCATGGGATACATGAGACAGAATCCGACGGCCTCGACAAAGGCGCGCGCCCCTTCGATGGTCCGGATGGACTTGCCATCCAGCCGCCATTTCTCGCGCCGGAGTTGCTGCAGGTCGGATTCGGTCATGGGGTGGTAGCTAGCAATTAGCAGGTGGCAATTAGCAAGAGCGCCTCGCTGAAGGCTAACTGCCAATTGCTAATTGCGGTTTTCGTTCAGATTCTCTTAAAGGCCTTCTGAATGTCCTTTACAGAATACCGCAGGACGACCGGCCGGCCGTGCGGGCACGACATGGGATGGTCGGTTTTCGCAAGTTCGGCGAGCAGCCATTCCATTTTGTTTTGCTCGAGCGGCATGTTGACCTTGATGGCGGCGTGGCAGGCGATGGACGCGGCAATGCGGCCACGAATCTTTTCCAGGTTCAGTGACTGCTCCTCGCGCGAGATCTGATCCAGCAGTTCGTGAAGCATGCGCTCGACCGCGGCTGCATCCACTCCCGCGGGCGCGACTTTCACCGCGACACTGCGCGCGCCGAAGGGTTCGGCCTCGAAGCCGTTATGTTGAAGTTCGCCGGCAATCTCGGTGAATACCGCCTGCTGCGCGGGAGAAAGATCGAGCACGATCGGCATTAACAAGCGCTGGCTCTCCACTCTCTGGACCGCGCGCTGCTTCAGAATACGTTCAAACAAGACGCGCTCGTGGGCCACGTGCTGGTCGACGATCCACAATCCATCTTCATTTACTGCAAGGATGAATGAATTACGAATTTGTCCCAGCGGACGGAGTGAGGAAAGCGCAGCCAGCGTGGATTCTTCTCCGGTGGGGAGAGCCGAATCATCGAGTGCGGGTGCGCAGCCGTTGTCGGGGATAGTCTCGGGTATCGTTTCGGCGAAGCGATTTCCAAGTCCACGTGCCACGGGAATCGCTGCGCTGGCCTCGACGGCAATTCCACCTTCGAACTGGAAGCGCGCGGAGACTGGCGGCGGGACCGGCGCCTGCAGTGCGAATCCGGCGCCGCCCACGGGATCGTACAGCGGGCGCGCCGGTGCTCCTGAGGCTGAGTTCAAATCGGACGGCGGTTCCCATTCCCGCGCGCCCGGCGTCAGTCCCGAACTGGCGGTGGCGTGAGCGTGAATCTCAGTGGTGAATTGCGGCGCTGGGCGAGCCTTCATGAGAGCCGCCCGGACCGTGTCACGCACGAAGTCGTGCATCACCGTCGATTGCCGGAAGCGCACCTCCGTCTTCGAGGGATGAACGTTGACATCGACTTCACCGGGCGGCATTTCCAGAAACAAAAGCACAACCGGATAAACCGTCGGCGGAATGATGTTGCGATAGGCTTCGGTGAGGCCGTGCTGTACGAGACGGTCGCGAATCAAGCGTCCGTTGACGAAGACGAAGATCGAGTTGCGATTCAGCTTCTGGATCTCCGGTTTCGAAACGAAGCCATGCAGCCGCATCTCGCCGGGTGTGGGACGCTGGCTTTCCTCATCGTGCTCTTCTGCCTGCCTCCGCCACGGCGGAGGCTGCGGTAGCCCCACATGCTCCAGCGGCTGCACCGCGGCGACAGCAATCAACTGGTCGAGGGTTTCCTTGCCGAAGACCTGGTAGACGCGCTCGCTGTATCCCGCCACGGGCGGGGCGACCAGCATGGCGTTGGTGGCCGAGTGTAATTCGAAGTGCTTTTCCGGATGCGCCAGCGCATAGTGCGTCACCAGAGAGGCGATGTGCGACAGTTCGGTGGACTCGGCCTTCAGGAACTTCCTGCGCGCCGGAATATTGAAGAAGAGATCGCGAACCGTGATGGATGTACCTTCGGGCAGCCCGGCTTCTTCGACGCGCGCCATCTTGCCGCCGTTGATCTCGATGATGGTTCCGGCTGCGGCTTTCTCGTTCGCTCGCTCTTCTGCTCGCGAGGCAGCGGCGCAGGTCTCCAGCCGCAGCCGCGAGACGGAGGCAATGGAAGGCAAAGCCTCGCCGCGAAATCCCAGTGTGGCCACGCTCAGCAAGTCTTCCGCGTCCTTTATCTTCGAGGTCGCGTGGCGTTCGAAGGCCAGCATGGCATCGTCGCGCACCATGCCGCATCCGTTATCCGTGATCTGAATGAGCTTCTTGCCGCCGGCCTCAATGTTGATCCTGATACGCGTTGCGCCCGCGTCCAGCGAGTTTTCGAGCAACTCCTTGACCACCGAGGCAGGCCGCTCCACCACCTCGCCCGCGGCGATCTTGTTGGCGACGTGCTCGGGGAGTACGTGAATGCGGCCCATGGGGCAGTTCTCGGTTCTCAGTTCTCAGTGGGTCTGGGGACAGGGCCAGTTTCGCAGATGGTGGAGCGGAAGGCAAAGATGGCAGGGCTCCGATAGGACGTATGTATAGGATCAAGAGCCTAAGTCCGCCGTCCGGCCAACAAGCGCGGAAGATTAGTAATGGATTTATCAATGACCAGATCTTGTTGAGTTCGTCCAGCTTTACCGCATTGCCGACGCCTGCCTGGCGGCAGGACGCGGGAACGGACGGATCTTCGGCGACCGCGCTTTTCGAGCGAGCCAAAGGTCTCGCTGAATCTGCATCTTGAGCCAGAAGTCGGGGGAAGTCCCCAAGGCAGCTGCCAAGCGTAACGACATGGATGCCGTGACGCCCGCATGACCGTTGAGAATTCGCGAAAGGTGAGCCCTCGTTATTCCCAAACGAGCGGCCGCTTCGCCAATGGTCATTTCGCCAAGATAGTCGCGCAAGACTTCTCCGGGATGTGCTGGGTTGAAAATCATGCTCCTCCGTTTAGTGATAATCCTGGTAGTCCACCAGAACCGCGTCCTCTCCCTCAAAAGCAAAGGTCATCCGCCAGTTGCCACTCACGGTCACGGACCAATGGCCTTGCAGGTTTCCTTTCAACGAATGCAAGCGGGTTCCCGGGGCGTTCATGTCATCGGCCCGGCTGGCCACGTCGAGCGCAGTGAGCAATCGCCTGAGTCTCTCGGCATGCTTTGGCTGGATCCCCGATTTGAACCAGTCTCAGCGAACTTCTTGAGCCCTTTATGCCGATAGCTGAGTGTCACTCGTACAGTGTATAGCTATAGTATACACGACGCAATCCGTTTCCTGCCGCCGACGCATTCCCCTTCTTAGCCCCACAGTCGTCAGGAATTGTTGTCCTGTGTTCGGTGTGGCATTTACGGTCAATGAGTAAGCAGATCTCAGTTTTCCGTGGGTTCCACTTTCACTTTTGGCGGCGGTAGAGACTTGGCTGGCTTGGTTGGTTTCGTCGGACCCGGAATTCCACCGGTGATACCGCCAGAGATGCCTTCGACCGGGCCGCCACTCTTTGCGGCTTTACGGATCTCGATGCCGTCGTGTTCGTTGTTGAGGACGATGTGAGAGGCGCCGTTGCCGACGCTTCCGGTGGCTGTTGCCTGACGGTCGCCGTTATCGATTTTTAATTCCGGGAAGTCCGACTGGATCTCGCCGTCGCGCGTGCGCGCATCCACGTGGAATCCAGCCTTCTCGGGCACACTCAGGTGAATATCGCCGTTGCGGCTATCGATCTGGACGTTGCCGAGTGAACGCATGGAGACTTCGACGCCGCCGTTTTCATCCTGCAGGCGCACGTCGCCGGAAACGTCTTCCAGCCGGATCTGCTTGTCGCGCGTGGTCAGGTGGACGGGACCTGTGACTTGTTCAGCGCGAAAATCGTCGGAGTCGAGATCGAGATCGCCGCCGACGCTGGAAAACTCCATATCTGTGCGCGAAGACTTGAAAGCGACGGTCTTGGTGATGCGGGCAAGCTTGACGCTCTCCTCGAATTCGCCATCAAGCTGAACCGCGCCCTGGATGTCGGTCACGGAGACTTCATTCAGGCGGCCGTCGATGTGGACGTCACCGGTGATCTGTTCGACTTTCGCGGAGCTTTTTTCCAGAGCCAGCTTGACGCTACCGTTTACGTCCTGCACGGAAACGTCGCCATGCTGGTTGCTGATCTCGACTTCGCCGTCCCGGCTTGTAACGGAAACATCACCACGGCGCGATGTGACTTGAAGCGCCATTTTGCGGGGGATGGAAATGTCGAGATCGCTCTCCACGGCGTGACCGCCGGCGGCCTGAGTTCGGGCCTCGAGCGTCAACATACCACCGGTGGCGACGATCGTAGGCTTGGTTTGTGCGTTGTACTTGTCGGCGTCACTCTGACTTTCCGCGCCGACGCGTTTGCGCACCACCACGGTGATCTTGTTGTCGTTCGAGGCGCTGACCCGGACCGCGCCGTGCTCGTCGTTGACGCGCAGGCTGGTCGCGGCCGCCGGGAGATCCTGTTCGAGGTGGTCGTCGAAGTTGTAGGTCTCGCCAAAGATGTTGTCGAGGTCGCCGTCGTCGATGTTCAGATTCTCGCGGAGTTCGCCCCAATGGTTTACGAACTGCGTAGCGCTGAACCCGAGGACGACGATGAAGATGACCAGGAAAACGCCGCCCGCGCCGATGCCGCGAGGGGGGAAACCATCGCGCTGGGCCTGCTGATACTCGATCAGCTTGATCACGCCCCAGAAGATCAGAAGCAGCGGCCAGTAGTGAGCGTAGAGAGTTCCAAGCCGGGCCCAGGAGAGCATGTGCAGGTTCCCCATCAGGAAGACGATCCCGAGGACGATCAGCACAAACGGTCCAGCAAAAGAGCGGCGACGATGGCGGGGTGGAACCGGAGGCGGCACCGATGGCGGAGCGGGATAGGAAACTGGGCTAGACATTGCGCACCTCCCCGGAAGAAGAAGGCGTGGTTCCAGATGGACTGGAAGATTGTGGCGGTGGAGACGGCGGCGCCGGCGAGGCCGGCCCCGGGGGCAGCGGGCCGACGTGTCCGGCCGATGAGGCGCTGCTCTGCAGCAGTTTGACGATGCCGACCACCAAGATCCAGGCGGGCCAGGTGCGGTCGATATCGGCGACGCCAAGGCTCTGCATCAGGAACAGAATGCCGGTGGTGAGCACCATTGCCGGGCCCATCAGCCAGCGCGTACTGCAGCGTCCGCAGGTACAGATTCGCTGGGAACGCTCCCAGTGGCGGTAAAACATCCAGCCGCCGAGGAAGATGAGAATCAGCGGCCAATAGCGTTCAAAGCCATACTCCATGATTCCCATCGTGTGCAGCAGGAAGAGCACTCCCAAGCCGATGAGGATGACGGCGCCCACGGGAACTTTGCCGCTGTCGAACTTATCGCCCATGCTGAACGTCTGGGCGAGGCCCATGGGATCCGGAGCAGGCTGACCAGCCTGCAGCGCGTGGGCGGTGCGCACGGCATCGATAATCTGGTAGACGTAGAAGAACGCGATGCCGATGCCAAAGACCCAATCCCAACGTCCAGCGTGGTCGGAGGCAAAGATCAGCATGGCGAAGATGAGCAGATGCGCCAGTCCCTTGGCGTACTGCGAGCAGTAAACCGCGCCCACGCCGAAGGGAAAGAATCCTGCCAGAATGCCCGCGACTGCGGGATTCGGGCCCGAGTTGGTTAAGGGACGCCCGGTACTGGGAGTTCCTACCGGATACGCGGGTGGTGGAGGCGCCACAAATCCCACCGCCGGGGCCGTGCCTTCCAGACGGGCTGCGAGGCAAGGTTCGCAGTAGATTACTCCGCGGACGTCGCGGGTGCAGTTGCCGCAGAGCGGCTTGCCGCAGGTGCGGCAGAATGCGACTGCCGCGGTATCGTTGTGTGTGGCGCAATTCATACGAACCTCCTGTACGTGGTCACCGACACTACAGGCAGATCCGGATTTAACGGATCATCATCAAAGACAGATGGACCCACAGGAACGCTTGCCAGAATAATACTGCTATCGGTCTGGCTGTAATTGCGCTCCTGCTTCTGCTCGGGCTGTTGTGTTGTGTCGTCCTTGTGGTCTTTCTTTGCCGGTGCGGATTCGTTCGAACGGGGCTCGACGGGGGTCACGTTACGCTTGAGTTCGCGCACCCGCGATTCCACCTCGTAAACCAGCCGGATGTTCTCGTAGTACCGCACCACGCGGGCTTGCGTGTTGTAGTAGCTGTGCCGAATGGCTGAAGGACGAAAGCTCACCTGGCGCAGATCGGCGGGTTTGACGCCGAGTACGCTCAAGGCCACCGACAGCGAGAAGAACGCCATGCCGAACGACATGGCGAACCGCGGCTGCCGGACTGTGCCCCAAATGGGCTGCATCGCTCCCGAGGCCCAAGCCTGTGCGCGTTCGATCCACGAAACTCGTGGCTGCGAAGCCGACACGTTCACCCGCAGGCGTTGGGTGTCAACGCCCGTTGTGGATGCCAGAATATTCGTGACCAGACGGGCTGAAGGCTCCACCTCCGTGAGACCCTTCAGCCAGTTGCGGCCCGCCTCCACCTCGGCGAGCAGCGGCCCGCACACGGAGCAACTCCGGGTGTGGGCCTGGAAGGCCTCGAGTTGTGAGCCCTTCAGCGCGCCATCAAGGGCGTCGCTGAGCAGGCTGTCGAACTCATGGCACTGCATTCCGTTACTGGTGTGGTCTGGCATCACATCACCTGCCTATAGGTACGTTGTAGTAGCCGCGCAAGTTCCGCCCGGCCTCTATTTATTCGAGATTTCACAGTCCCCTCCGGAACCTTCAAAACGGTTGCGATTTCGCGGTAGTCAAAATCCTGTAAATCCCTTAGAATCACAGCTTCACGAAGCTCCGGCGAGAGTTTCGCCAAGGCTGCATGCACGGTCTCGCCCACCTCGCGGCTGCGTACGCGGGCATCGGGAGGCGCGGATTGGTCCTGAATCTGCTCACTCAGGGGCTGCGCGTCCTCGTGCGCTGACGAGGTAGCGTCGAGCGAGTCGGTAATGCGGTCCTGCTTGGTCTTGCGGAAGTGGTCGACCAGCAGGTTACGGGTGATGGTGGTCACCCAGGTGACGAACGCTCCCTTCGAGCTGTCATAGCTCGCGAGGGTGCGGTACATCTTGATGAAGACTTCCTGGGCCAGGTCTTCGGCGTCGTCGGCCGACCCTGCGAAGCGGTAGCAGATGTTGTAGATGCGCCGGTTGTAGGTCTGGACGATCTCTTCCCAGGCAGCGGCGTCGCCGGCGACACAGCGGCGGACCAGCATCGCAACTACCTGAACGTCTTCCAATGAAACTCCTGAGAAAGCGGCTATGGGCTGTCAGCCTTCGGACCTCGGACCTCGGCCAAAACTTGTGTCGTACCAGCCTTTGGCCGACGACGGCAAAGTCCGATACAAGACAGTACGCGGATGTGCTCTCCTAAGTTCGCGCCTTGATTTGGCGCGCCTGCGAGTTATGCGAAATAGGGCATTGTAGCAGTGGGAGATGTGAGGAGGGGCTCTCTCGGGCCAGTTCTATGTCTCACACAACAAAACTCAGACAATAAAACTCAGCCATTAAAAATGGCGCACCTGAGTGCGTTACTTAAAAAACCGCCGATGCCAGGTTCGGCCCGCCCAAGGCCCTCCCGACCGGTGGAGCTTTAGGGCGAACTTGTCCGCCGTTATGACTACTCGCTGGTGAAGTAGTCGACGGTCACCGGATTTTCGAAGAGCGAGTAGTCGCGGGTCACGACCGTGATGCCGCTGTCGGTGACGAAGTAGCGTGAGCGGTCGGCTTCGGTGTCATAGCCGATGGTCGTGCCTTCCGGAAGATGAACGTTGCGGTCGATGATGCAGCGCCGGACGCGGCAATGGCGTCCGACCGCGACGTGCGAAAACAGAATGGAGGAGTCGACCTCCGAGTAGGAGTTCACGCGGACGTTGGGCGAGAGCACGGAATTCCTGACCATGCCGCCGGAGACAATGCATCCGTTCGAGACGATGGAGTCGAGCGCCGTGCCCATGCGCTCCTTTTCTGCGAATACGAATTTCGCCGGAGGGTACTGACGCTGGTGCGTACGGATGGGCCACTCCTGATCGTAGAGATTGAAGATGGGAGAGACCGAGACGATATCCATGTTGGCTTCGTAGTAGGCCTCGAGCGTGCCCACGTCGCGCCAGTAGAGAGCCTCCTTTTTGTTCTCGTCCAGAAAGTCGTAGGCGAAGACGCGATAGTCATCGACCATCTTAGGCAGGATGTCTTTGCCAAAGTCATGGCTTGAGTTCGGGTCCTCGGCGTCTTTGAGCAGCACGGGGATGAGCACGTCGGCGTTGAAAAGGTAAACGCCCATGGAGCCGGCGACCTTCTCTGCATTCCATGGAGAGCGCAGCTTGGTTTCCTTGGGCTTCTCCTCGAAGCCGTTGATGCGGCCGTCACGGTCGACGTCGACCACACCAAAGCGCGAAGTCTCCGCCGGGTCGATCTGGATGGTGGCCAGCGTGACGTCGGCAGCCGAGTCTTTGTGCTGCTTCATCATCTTTCCGTAATTCATTTTGTAGATGTGATCGCCGGAAAGAATCAGCACGTTCTTGGGCTGCTCGGAGCCGATGGAATAAATGTTCTGGTAGACCGCGTCGGCTGTGCCCTGATACCACTGATCGCTCACCCGCTTCATGGGCGGAAGAACCTCGACGAACTCTCCCACCTCGCGCCCCAGAACGTTCCAGCCTTCGCGGATGTGGCGATTCAGCGACAGCGCTTTGTATTGGGTGAGAATGTAGACGCGGCGCAGGTCAGAATTGAGACAGTTGGAGAGAGTGATGTCGATGATGCGATACATGCCGCCGAAGGTAACGGCGGGTTTGGCACGGTCGCGGGTAAGAGGATAAAGGCGCTCCCCGGCGCCGCCGGCGAGAAGAACCCCGAGAGTGTCTTTCATCGGACTGACCTGAAAAACAGTAGATGGTAGCACAGCGGCGGGGGTTGGCGGCGATGTGCAGATTAAGCTCCGAGCCATGCAGTTGATTGAGGCTACGGGAGGGTGAATGCCACAATGGAGTCGCCTTGCGGCTCTTCCTTGACACCCTGGTGTCGCCCCGCGGCGATGACCACGAACTGCCTGCCGCCCTGGTGCGTTTGATAGGTCATGGGGGTGGCGCCGCCGGCGGTAGGAAGTTGAGCCTTCCAAAGCTCTTTGCCGGTCTCGACGTCGAAGGCACGCAGCGAAGAATCGACCATCGTGCCGGCAATGAAGACCAATCCGCCGGCGGTGACGATGGCGCCGCCGAGGCTGGGCGCTCCCAGCGGAACCCGAGGATTGCCGGGCGCGAGTGAACCCAGCGGAACCTGCCAGCGAATTGTGCCATTCGCCATATCGACGGCGGTCAATGTTCCCCACGGCGGAGGTGCGCAGGGTAGGTGATGGGCCCTGGCAAAAAGCAAGGTGCGAAACAGGCCATAGGGTCCGCCGGACTGTTCGGTGTAGTCCGCGTTCTGGGTGTCTTTATCCACCTCATCCCAGTATTTGTCTCTGGGGATCACGCCCATCCTGGCCGGCAGGTTGTTCGTATTCACGACCAGCAAGCTGTGTTTCGGGTCATAGGCATAACCACTCCAGTTCATGCCACCGACATTTCCTGGGACCGAGAGCGAGCCATGCAAACTCGGGGGAGTGAAAAGGCCGTCATTGCGAAGACTCTTGAGGCTCTCCCGGCAAACTTCGCGATCCTCCGGAGTGATGCCCCAGGCGTCTTCGGGGGAAAGTTTCTGCGGCGCCAGAGCTGGAGGCGCTAAAGGAAAAGGCTGAGTGGGCGAAGTCACTTCGCCCGGCACATCGGTCTGCGGCACCGGCCGCTCTTCCACGGGAAATACCGGCGCGCCGGTGTCGCGATTCAGAACATAAAGGAAGCCTGTCTTGTTTCCCTGGATCACAACGGGCACAGTTTTGCCATCGTGCTGCAAAGTGGCCAGCAGGGGCGGCGAGGCGGTGTCGTAATCCCAGAGATCGTGGTGCACGAGTTGGAATCCCCAGACTAACTCGCCGGTCTTCCCCCTAAGCGCTACCACCGAATCTGCCCACTTGTTGTCGCCGGGACGGAGGCCACCGTAATAATCCGGGCTGGCGCTGCCGGTGGGAACAAATACGAGATCGCGCTCCTGGTCGACCGCCATCACCGACCACGCGTTGCCAGCGCCGGTGCGCCAGGTGTTTTTGGCATCGTGCGGCGCCGATTCTGGTTCATTGGGCGGAAGCGGTTCCCACTTCCAGCGCAGGGCGCCGGTGCGGGCGTCGAAGGCACGGACCACGCCACTCGGCATCTCGACGCGCGAATTGTCGTCAATGGCAGAACCGACCACGACGAGGTCATCGATCACGGCCGGTGGAGAAGTCATGTGATACTGCGAGGGAATGTAGCGCGCGACATCGCGCAGGCTGATTTGCCCGAGGTTACCGAAGTCGAGGCAAGGCTCGCCGGTTGCGCTATCGAGCGCGATCAGGCGGGCGTCCAGAGTGGCTTCGAATATTCTGGTGCGGCAGGCTTTGGTTCTTGCACGGGTTGGATCATGCCACGCAGCGACACCGCGATTGATCAGACCATCACCGTAATCGCCGTCAACCTCGGTCATGGGATCGTAAACCCAGCGCTGCTTGCCGGTTTCCGGGTCGAGTGCGAAGACGCGGTTAAAGCCACTGGTGAGGTAAAGCGTTCCATCCACCAGGATGGGGGTGGTCTCGAGGCCGCTGCGCTTCTTGTGGGCGTTGCCGTCGGAGATGTCGCCCACGTGAAAGGTCCAGGCGACTTTAAGAGTCGTCACGTTGTCGCGATCGATTTGCGCCAGTGGCGAATACCGCATGCCGCCCGCGTCGTGGCCGTAATAGGCCCAGTCGTCGCCCGTGCTGCGAACAAAAGACGACAACGACTGCGCCAGCGTTTGTGGGATGGTAGTACAAGCCAGGACAAAGATGCCTGCCGCGAAGAATCGAGCCAGTTTCGACATCTGGCCTCCTTGCCTCTGCCTTTATGCGCGAAACACTACTTCCGCACGACTACTTTTCTTCTTCAATTTTTATGCGGAGGGACTTCAGGAATTTGAGATCCTGATCGTTGATTTTGAATTCGGGATTGGTGGATAGGGTGGTGACGAGAGAGGTCTTGTCTGAAGATTTCTCTCCCTGCTTGCTCACGCCGATGGTGGCTTCGAGGACGAGAAAAATATCGTAGCCGCCTTCTTTGATACGGGAGACGACTTCGGCGATCTGTTCGGAATCGGAAAGAGACTCGTTGATGGCTTCGCCGAGTTCCTTCATCAGTCGTTTGAGTTGCTGATCCACTTGGTCCCCCGATCGCGGTCCGGCTCAGAACGTCACTGGCACTTAGATGCCTGTGGCCGCTGAACGGTTTCTATCGCGGGCGCAGGTTGGCGCTATTGTAGCGCCGCAGGCTGTTAAAATCGAGGCCGTGAACAAGGTTTCTACAACACAAAAGTTAGGGGTGGTGGCGCGCGTCGCGGGGCAACAGGCGAAGCGCAGCCGCACGGTGCGGGCTGTTACCAGGGCGGCCTCGGCGGTCGGCCGCTCGCTGGGGCGGGTGCTGCACCAGTTGTGGCTGGAGGTTATGGGACTGCTTTTCCTGGTGATGGCCGGAGGTGGCGGCGTTGCCCTGGCTCACGAATACGCCGAATATCGCTCCGGCCGAACCGGGTTTGGACACGTGGCGATTGCAATTTGTTTCACAGTGACGTTTGCCTGGTTTGGGGTGAGTTCGTTCTGGAGGGCCAGGCAGAAAAGCAAGGGAACGCGGTGATGGCGGGCGAGCGCGCGGGTTGCGCTGTACAGGACAGCAGTTTCCTCGGCGCTTCGCGCTTCGGAATGACAACACCTTTTCGGGATTCGAGTTCGAGGAAGAGCTTTAACCATGGCGGGAAGAATTAGATCAGCGGATGACAGGGTTGTCGCGGATATCGAGACGTCGTCTCACATTCCGGTGAAGCCGCTCTATACGCCTGCGGATTTAAAGGGCATGGACTATGAAGGCGAAGTAGGGTATCCGGGCGAGTATCCGTTCACGCGGGGAGTGCAGGCCACGATGTACCGCGGCCGGTTGTGGACTATGCGGCAGTACGCGGGCATGGGTGATGCCGAGGAATCGAACAAACGCTACAAATACTTGCTGGCGAACGGGACCACGGGGCTCTCCGTGGCGTTCGATTTGCCGACGCAGATTGGAATGGATTCAGACTACGTGCTGGCGGCGGGCGAAGTGGGCAAGGTGGGCGTCGCAATCGATTCAATCGAGGACATGGAGCGGCTGTTCGCGGAAATTGATCTGACGAAGATTTCTACATCGATGACCATCAATGCAACCGGGTCGATTCTACTGGCGTTGTATGTCGCGGTGGCGCGGCGGCAGGGCGCGGATATCCGCAAACTTTCGGGTACGGTGCAGAATGATGTGCTTAAGGAGTACATCGCGCGGGGGACATATATTTATCCGCCGCGGCACGCGCTGCGCGTGATTACGGATATGTTTTCCTGGGGTAAGGAGAACGTTCCGGAGTGGAATACGATTTCGATTTCCGGCTACCACATGCGCGAGGCGGGATCGACGGCGGTACAGGAAGTGGCGTTCACGCTGGGCAACGGCATGGCGTATGGGGAAGCGGCGATTAAAGCCGGGCTGGACGTTGACGAGTTCGCGCCGCGGATTTCTTTCTTCTTTAATGCGCACAACGATTTTCTGGAAGAGGTTGCCAAGTTCCGCGCTGCGCGAAGAATGTGGGCGCGCATCATGCGGGAACACTTCAAGGCGAAGAATCCGCGGTCGTGGATGCTGCGGTTTCACACCCAGACGGCGGGTTCGACGCTGACGGCGCAGCAGCCGGAGAACAATATTGTGCGCACGGCGATTCAGGCGCTGGCTGCTGTGCTCGGGGGGACGCAGTCGCTACACACGAATTCTTACGATGAGGCTTTGGCGCTGCCGACGGAGCAGGCGGCGCGGATTGCGCTGCGCACGCAGCAGGTGATTGCATATGAGTCGGGGGTGGCGCAGACGGTCGATCCGCTGGCCGGGTCGTATTACATTGAAGCGCTGACCAACGAGATCGAGAGGCGCGCGGCCGAGTATCTGGGGAAGATCGAGGTGATGGGCGGAATGCTGAAGGCAATCGAGCGCGGTTTCGTACAGCAGGAGATTCAGAACTCGGCGTATGAATATCAGCAGGCTGTGGATCGTGGGGATGCGGTGGTGGTGGGAGTGAACCGGTTTGAGATAGAAGAGGAGAAGGCGATCCCGATTCAGAAGATCGATCCGGAGCTGGAGCCCAAACAGATCCAACGGGTGCGGGCGTTGCGGGCGCGGCGAGATGCGGGTCCATGGCAAGCTGCTTTGGCAAGAGTGGAGGAGGCGGCGCGATCGGGCGAGAACCTGATGCCTCGGATTCTGGCTGCGGTGGAGGCGTACGCGACCGTAGGTGAGATTTCGGATGCGCTGCGGCGGGAGTTTGGCGAGTATCGGGAAGCGGTGGTGGTTTAAGTCGCCGGGAGCAGCCGCTTCTTCGCGGCCTTAACCCGAGGTCTTGTAGTCGCAGGCGTTGCGGCAGGGTTCGCAGTACATGAGGCCGTCCTGGCAAATGCGGACGTCGAGCTGCGACTGACAGAGGCAGCAGAACTCTTCGCACTCGCACTGGGCCTCGGGGCGCTCGCACTGGGCGCAACGGTAATCGGCGTGGCTGGTTCCTGCGGACATAGGAATAGACTAACGGCCCGCGGCGAGGCGGGAAACGTACCGTTAGTAACACCTTTTCACCAGCCTGTCCTTCGAAAAGAAGACCGCACTCCCGTTGCCCTATAATCCTGAGCAATGACCTTCCAACAGGTGCTGGATGGAGCGGAAGTCCTCGCGCAAAGCGGGGACCCGGGCGTGAGTGGTGTGGAATACGACTCGCGGCGGGTGAAGCCGGGATGCGTGCTCGTGGCGATGCGGGGGGAATCCAGCGACGGAAATAAGTTTATCGATCAGGCAATTGCGGCGGGCGCCGTAGGGGTGGTGACAGATTCGGCGGCGGAGAAGCCACGCCCCGGCGTTGCGTGGGCCGTGGTGCCGGACGGGCGGCGGGCGCTGGCGCGGATCAGCGCGAACTTCTATAAGAAGCCGGCGGAGCGGATTGCCATCACAGGAATTACGGGGACGAACGGGAAGAGCACGACGGCGTTTCTGGTGGAATCGATTCTAAGGGCGGCCGGGCGGAAGAGCGCGCTGATTGGGACGATTGAATATCACGTAGCGGGAAAGGTTTTGCCGGCGCCGCATACCACGCCGGAGGCGCTGGCGCTGAATCGCATTTTCAGCGAGGCGCTCGGGCAAGGAGCGACCGATGCGGTGATGGAGGTTTCCTCGCACGCGCTGGCGCAAGAGCGGGTGTATGGCGTGCCGTTTGACGTGGCTGTCTTTACCAACCTAACGCGAGATCATATCGATTATCACAAGACGATGGAGGGGTATTTCGCGGCCAAGCGGGTGTTGTTTGAAGGCTGCGGGACGGATGCGCCGCGGGCAGTCGTGACGAACCTCGATGACGAATACGGCGCGAAGCTGGCGGAGTTCAGCCGGAAGCGAAGCTCCGTGGTTTTGAAATATGGATTGGAGCGTGGCGATCTGCACGCGGAAAAAGTGGAGATCACCACGCGCGGAACGCGCTTCGACCTGGTAATGCCGGAGTCAACCATCGCAGTATTCTCGGCTCTGATCGGGCGCGTGAATGTGTACAACATTCTGGCGGCGGCGGGAGCGGGCTACGCGCGCGGCTGTGCAGCGCAGGCGATCGCGGCTGGAATCGACAAGCTGACGTGCGTTCCGGGAAGGTTTGAGCGCGTGGAGTGCGGACAGCCATTCACGGTGGTAGTCGACTACGCGCATACCGACGACGCTTTGCGAAATCTAACGGCGCTGGCGCGGGAGTTAGTTGGTGCTGCGAAGGGAAGAGTGTTGACGGTGTTTGGCTGCGGGGGTGATCGGGACCGCAACAAGCGTCCGATGATGGGTGAAGCTGCGGGGCGAGGCAGCGACTTTGTGGTGCTGACATCGGATAACCCGCGCAGTGAGGATCCGCTGGCGATTATCAATGACGCGGTGGTAGGACTGCAGAGGACTGGCGTGAAGTACAGCGTGGAAGTCGACCGGCGCAAGGCAATCGCGCTGGCCATTGGCGAGGCTCGGCCGGGAGACATTGTGCTGCTGGCTGGGAAGGGACACGAGAAACTGCAGGTGACGCGGGAAGGTACGGTTCCATTTGACGATTTGGAAGTGGCACGGCAGGCTTTGCGGGCCGCGGGATTTGACTGCGAAGCGACTCATGCCGGGGCGGAGATATGAAGCTGACGCTCGGCAAGATTGCCGGCTTTATTTCCGCAGCGGGAGAGTTTGCGTCCGAGGATGTCGCGCATGGTTACTCGATCGATTCGCGGACAGTGGCTCCGGGCCACCTTTTTTTTGCGGTGAAGGGGGAGCGGCTGGATGGGCATGACTTCGTAGAGCAGGCGCTTGAAAAGGGAGCGGTCGCGGCGGTGGTGAGTGAGGAACGGCTGGGGGGCTATGCGGGGAAGACTCGGTTGCTCGCCGTTGAAGATACGCTGGTGGCGATGCAGACTCTGGCGACGGCGGTACGAAAGCTTTGGGGCAAGCCGCTCGTCGGCGTAACTGGATCGGCGGGGAAGACGACTACGAAGGAAGCGATCGCGCACGTGCTGGGCACGCGGTTTCGGGTGCTGAAATCGGAAGGGAATTTCAACAATCATTTTGGATTGCCGCTGATGTTGCTGAAGCTGGAGCCGGAGCACGACGTGGCCGTGATCGAGATGGGAATGTCGCACGCGGGAGAAATTCGAGCGCTGGCGAAGATCGCGCAGCCAGAAATTGGTGTGGTGACCAACGTGGCGCCCGTGCATCTTGAGTTCTTCGATTCGCTGGCGGGAATCGCGCGGGCGAAGTACGAATTGATTGAGTCTTTGCCTCCGAGCGGAACGGCGGTGTTGAATGCCGATGACGAATATGTCTCGCAGTTTGGGCGCGACTTCCCGGGCAGAGTGGTGATGTACGGCACACGGGCAACCGCGGATGTGCGCGCCGAGGATGTCCGGTCGAGTGGGACGGAGGGGGCGGAGTTCGATGTGGTGTGCGGAAGCGCGCGCGAAAGAGCAAAGCTGCCTCTGGTGGGGGAGCACAACGTCCTGAATGCGCTGGCGGCAGTTGCTGTGGGGCTGGAGAGCGGGCTGAAGTTTACCGAGGCAGTGGCGGCGCTGGCTACTCTGGTTCCGGCAGACAAGCGCGGGCAGGTTCTCCAAGTGGGTAACATCACGGTGATCAACGATTGCTACAATTCGAATCCAAAGGCGCTGGAGGCGATGGTGGATGCCCTGGCGGCAACGGCGGCGACGCGGCGCATCGTAGTGGCCGGCGAGATGCTGGAGTTGGGGCCGGCGGGCGAAGAACTGCACCGGCAAGCAGGGCGGCATATGGCGCAGAAAAAGATTGACGCGCTGGTCGGGGTGCGTGGGCTGGCGCAAGCCATGGTCGAGGGCGCGGCGCGAGAGGGAATCCGGGCGGAATTTGTGTCTACGGCGGAGGAAGCTGGTGAATGGCTGGCGCGTGAGGCGCGGAAGGGCGACGTGGTTCTGCTGAAGGCTTCGCGGGGCGTGAAGCTGGAAAAAGCTTTGGACGCCTGGAAGGCACGGCGCGACGGCGAGAATTGAGACGATCGATTTTGAGCGATCGATTTTGAGGCGATCGGCTTTGCAGCGATCGAGGTACGGAGGCTAATTGCTCTACTGGCTGTTGTTCGTGAAGCTGCAACATGATTTTCCGCCGTTCCGCATCTTCCGTTACCTGACGTTCCGCACCGCGTTCGCCAGTCTTACCGCACTATTTACTGCGCTTATCGTGGGGCCGCTGGTGATCAACCGGCTGCGTGAATTCCAGATCGGACAATACATTCGCGAAGAAGGTCCGAAGGCTCATCAGAAGAAAGCCGGGACCCCGACCATGGGCGGGCTGCTGATTGTGATCGCCATCGTAGTGCCTACGCTGCTGTGGGCGGACCTGAGCAACCGTTTTGTTTGGATCGCGGTGTTTGCCACGTGCGCGTTTGCGGCGATTGGATTCACCGACGACTACACCAAAGTGGCGCATCGCCGGAATCTCGGGCTGACCGGACGGGCGAAGCTGGGACTGCAGATTGCGACCAGCATTGTGATTGCCGTCATGCTGATCGCGATGCAGACGTATGGGATGTACTCGACGAAACTGATTGTGCCCTTCTTTAAACAATTCCATCCTGATCTGGTGGTACAGAGCCTGGAGCGATATCCGCATTTGTGGCCGCTGGCATTCCTGCCATTTATTGGATTCGTAGTGCTGGTAATCGTGGGCTCGAGCAACGCGGTCAATCTTACGGACGGGTTGGACGGGCTGGCCATTGGCTGTACGGTGATCGCGGCGGGAGCGCTTTCGGTGCTTACCTACGTGAGCGGGCATGCGACCTTCGCCACTTACCTGGAAATTCCGAAAATGCCGCAGGTGGGCGAGCTGACAATTTTTTGCGGGGCTATGGTTGGATCGTCGATTGGATTCCTGTGGTACAACGCGCATCCGGCGGAAGTGTTCATGGGCGACGTGGGATCGCTGGCGCTGGGCGGCGCGATTGGGACGGTCGCCGTGATCATCAAGCAGGAACTGCTGCTTCCGTTTATTGGCGGAGTGTTTGTGATCGAGGCGTTGTCGGTGATTCTGCAGGTGGGATCGTATAAGCTGCGCAAGAAGCGGATTTTCAAGATGGCGCCGCTGCATCACCATTTCGAGTTGATGGGGTGGTCGGAGTCGAAGATTATTGTGCGCTTCTGGATTGCATCGCTCGTGTTTGCATTGTTCGCGCTGACCACGCTGAAGCTGCGTTAATGCAGTGGCCAGTGATCAGTGATCCGTGGCCGATGACATCTTGCGATTTTGGTTTTACTGGCCACTGACCACTTCTAATGATGGAACTCAAAGACAAACGCGTGCTGGTGGTTGGTCTCGGCAAGTCTGGGGTGGCTTCGGCGCTGTTCCTGAAGGCGCATGGGGCGCGGGTTACAGTTTCCGACACGAAGAGTGGAGACGAGCTGCGCAATGAGATTCCCGCGCTGCTCGATCATGGAATCACGGTTGAGAC